>Ga0114925_10000046_pt1 | contig 38616 bp, 1 predicted proteins | sample SumtaG_2_FD_87287 | JGI IMG/M metagenome (GOLD analysis project Ga0114925, IMG submission 87287) | Deep subsurface microbial communities from Indian Ocean to uncover new lineages of life (NeLLi) - Sumatra_00607 metaG | ecosystem: Environmental > Aquatic > Marine > Oceanic > Sediment | place... | reverse complement strand
TTATTTCCCATATCAGAACTGCAATTTCCAAGGGTGTTTTATTGGCTGGAATACTGGTTTGCTGCTGATCTTCGATCTTATGCAGCCACCGGTAGAGAGTAGACCTGGCGATACCAAAATATTCCGTAACCTTACGCCTTGGTATCTGGTATGTTTCCATTTGCCAGAGGATAAACAGCCTTTCTCGAAGTGTATATCGAGGCTTTTTCTGTTTCTTTTTGATGCGTTTCTGAAGGATTGACACCTGCATCTGTAGCTGTTCAACCATGTCTCTGAGAAAAAGGATTTCCTTGTCTTTGGCGTCCACCTCCATGGCAGCAAGGCGTTTTAAGCTCCGTTTCCGAACTCTACCTGAAAATCGGGCCGCAATTACGACTGCTTTGATGATCATCGATACGGCAAAGTTGATGATGTCGAGGTTCTTGTTCATGAGGTCTGTTTTAATGCTCCTCCAAGGTATATAGAAAGCCAATTTGAGACAGAGATTATAGCAGAAAGTGGGTAATATGGCGAGCGAGGAGCCCAAGGGTGTAAATGTCTATTTTGTAATAGGTTAGACTAAATGTCACGTGGTACTATTGGCCCTTGACAAGCGCAGTTGAATCCTAAAGAATTTTTAAATATTCCCCCTTTTTCTCTTGACAGAAAGTAAAAACAATACTACAGTTAAGTTTTCTTGTGTGATTTTTAGGATAGGAGAAACATCGCAAAGCTACGTGGAAGGGCAGAATTGTGACGTATTTGATCATATTTGACTACCCCTTTAACACACGGATGAATGTTTTCCATCAAAGCAAGTTTGACAGCGGAGAATGTACAGTTTTTCAGGTACAATCCAAGGTTTTTGTGGGATAGAACATTTTACGCCGCAAGTGCAGTGGCGCGGAGTTGGAGTTAATTCAGGGTACGGGGGGTAACGGAGTAAGGAATTGCGATTTTTTAAGCGCAACAAGGAGAAAAAGCTTCTTCGGAAGGAGACTTCCGGGCCGGTAAGCTTTCATCTTGAACCACTTGAGCCGCGGCTGCTGCTGTCGGCGGACATGTCCCTGGCAGCACTCGCCGGTGAGCCCCTGGATTTGACGCTCCGCCTAGAAAGCGGCAGGCAGGAAATACAGATAGTCGATAACACCAGTCAGTTGGTGTTACAGAGTCAGGCTTATTCGGAAATCAGGTCCGTGCTTATCATCGGAGCCGATCAGGATGACAAGCTGACCATCGACTTGAGCACGCCTTTTTCACTTCCCGAAGGCATCACTTTTGAGGATTCATCCGACAGCGATAACGATACTCTGGAAGTCATCGGGCAGGACAATTTATTCAACATTACCGGGGGCAACGAAGGCGATGTTAACGGCAGTATAGACTTCACCGGAATTGAGAATCTGGTCGGTGATGCCGGCACAGATACTTATAAGTTTGCCGCGACCGGCGGCATCAGCGGGACTGTTGACGGAGCGTCCGGCAACCTTGATATTGTGGAAGTTCAGCAGACCGATTACGACGTTGTAGTGTTCAATTACACCGGCGCCGATTCCGGAAACATCGAACTGGACGGTGCCGTTGTTGCATTGTTTTCGAGGATGGAAGCCATTACTCTTGTATCGTCAGGCAGAAGTCCTCCGACGGCGGTAACGATTAACCTCCTTGCGCTTATGGCGGTCTCAGATGAGCTTACACTAAGAGACGATGGAATCGCCGATAACGGGATTATAACCATCGACAGCACGAATGGGACCTTTGTGGACACCACATTTGAGGCCCCAAGCGGCTTGCTGACGATAAACAGCGGCTCTGGCAGCGATGTGATAACATTGGATCAGAGCCTTGAATCGGGCTTTACTACATATATAGATGGCCAGAGAGCGGTCGATACGATTATAGGTTCCGCGGCCGATTCGACCTGGTACATCACCGGAACGGATAGCGGCAGCGTCGGGGACGTTAACTTCACCTCTGTCGAAAACCTGACCGGAGCGGCGGACAATGAGGACACCTTTGTGTTCGGGGAAGCCGGGAGCCTGTCGGGTGCCCTTGAAGGTGGTGAGGCCGGCTTTGACACATTAGCACTGGACGGCGGCACCTTCGACTCGGTGATCTACACGGCGACCGGACCGACGTCGGGAACCATCGACCGCGACGGTGAGATGATCACTTATTCCGGACTTGAGCCGATCATCGACGTGCTTAGTGTGGTGGCCGACCGGACAATCAACATCAACGATCTGGCGTTCCTTCCCGATGTTGACGACCGGGCCGAACTCACGGACAACGGCGACGACACCCTGACGCTGACGCCGGTTTCTCCCTTCTTGACCTTCGAGTCGATCACCTTCGCCGACCCCACCAACAGCCTGACGATCAATCTCGGCGGTGATCTCGGCATCCCGATCATCAGCAAGGACGTGCTGACGATCAATTCATTCAATGTGGCCGGTGTTGACCTGATTGTCAACGGTGAGGACGGCACGGACGAGGTGGAGATTGTCGGCGATGTCACCGCCGCCGACGTAACCATCAATGCCGAGAAGATCGTCATCTCCTCAGTCGTAACCGCAACGGGCAACGTCACGCTGACCGCCGAGGAGGCCGACGACGGTGCGATCGGCATCGACGGGATCATCGTGGCGATGCCGTCGGTCGAGATCGATCTCACCGGCGCGACGCTGAATGTGACCGGCGCCGTGCAGCTCATCGCCACGGCCACGGCAGACATAGACTCAACCATCTTCACCCTCGGGCCGGTTACCGGGGCGACCATCAACGCTTTTCCCGATGCGAGCATTCTTTTGTCCGGTACGACGATCACGGCAGCGAGCCTGAGTGCCGAGGCCAAGTCGGTTGTCAATATTATGGGTAAGGATGAGGCGGATGAGACCGAAGATACCGATAGCAAAACGGACGCGGCGATAGCCGTTGTTGTTGTTGTCAGCAATGCGGTAATGGCAGTAGAGGGTGGAAGCAATATAACAGCGGGCGGGGTCGTATCGCTTAAGGCGACAACCGAGGCCGATATTATTTCGAATGCCGATGGGGGCAGCGGCGGTGCAGTTGGCGGGACTGTTGCAGTGACCGATCTGCATGCTAATACTAAAGCGTTTGTATCCGATGCCTCGTCGATCACCGCAACTGGCGATGGCGATATCGACGTGATCGCCGAACTCAATGGCAGCATGGTTACTACAGCGACATCAACTGCCGGCGGAGCGGATTCCAGTGACGGAGGCACCAATGAATCCGAGAAGCGACTTGGCGATGCCAACGGCGATGAGGATCCCGACGGTACCGACCAGGCTCAGACATCTTCTTCAAATACGTTGGCTCTTGCGGGCGCGGTTGGGGTGATGATCTACGTTCCAACGACAGAGGCCTATATCGATACCAGCGGTGACATCATTACGACTGGTGTTCTTAATGTCAAGGCTACGGCTACAGATCACGCGGAGCTAAAGGCTGACGGAACTGCTACCGGTGACGGGGCAGTCGGTGTTGGTATTGCCATTGCGATGAATTATACGGATGTGACAGTAAAATCTTATCTGGGCGGCAGCGGAGCACGTTTGGCCGCTGGCGGCATTAATGTCGAATCAACTCTTGCCAGCGGCGAGACCTACAGCGTCGAGACCAAGTCCGGGGTCGGTGCCAGCAGTAAGGTAGGTTTCGCGGGATCGCTGGCGATCAATATAGTTCAGACTTCGGTCGAATCGACGATCGAGGCGGGTACTACATCTAACTTCGGCGGCAGCGATCTGACGGTTAAAGCCAGTTCGGCTACCAAGACGATTACTAAGGCGGGTGCTTCTGCGGAAGTGGGCGATTCGGCGACCGGCATCGGGGCTTCGATAGCCTTTGTTTATGCCGGCAACGATACTCGTGCCGCCATCGAAGAGACAGCGACGGTCAACACGACCGGCGATATCACCATTTCGGCGACCGGAAATCACGAGATGGAGACCAAGGGCGAAGGTGGTGCCGAGGGCGGTGCGAACGGTGTTACACCGCTGGTTGTTACTTCGGTGCCGATCAACGATACCATAGCCGAGGTAAAAGCTGGATCGCAGCTTACGCCCGGCAACCTGACGATCAAAGCAACTCAGACCAGCGAGGTTTCTACCCAGGCCGAGGGGGCCACCAAGGGAAGCAGCCTTGCGCTGGGTTTATCATTCGGATTGACGATATGCGAAGACGAAGTCGTCGCCCGTCTCGAACGTGACGTAAATGCCAGCGGTAACGTAAGCGTATCGGCCGAGGGTGCGTCGGCGACGAGCACCGAGGCCAAGGCCAGTGCCGAGGGCAGTGAAGACGACGGAGAGAATGCCGATGCGAAAACTCAAGGCGAGCTGAACCATGCTAACGATCAGGTCTCTAACAATAAAGATGACGGTACGGGCACGGATACCTCGGAGGCACCGAGTTCGGATACATCCAGCGGTTCGGTAAGTATTGCGGCAGCGATCAGTGTCAACATACACACTGCGATCGTTACCGCGTCGATTACCGACGTTACGATAACTGCCGAAGGCAGCGTGACGGTAAAGACTTCGGCTAACACCGACTCTAACGCCAAGGCTGACGGCGGGGCGAAGACAACTTCCGACGGTAATGCCGTCGGCGCCGCGGTAGCGGTTAATGTACCCAAGACGACTAACACGGCATCGATCGCCGGGTCTACGGTGATCGCCGATGGGGTCACCGTTGAGACGGAGATGACCGATCGCAAGCTCGACATCAGTGTGGTTAAAGCAGTCGATATTGATAACGACACGATATATATCGGTAATTCGGACCTGTCGACAGGAGATGAGGTAACCTATTCGAATGGCGGCGTAGGCAGCAGCAGCATCGGAGGTCTGACCTCGGATAACGGAACCACCAAGTACTATATAATAGAAGACGATGGAGGCAAGATCAAGCTTGCGACATCAGAGGAGAATGCCAAAGAAGGAACGGCGATCGATCTTACGTCGCTCGGTTCGGGTGACAGCCACAAGATCGTTCGTACCGATGGCGATGAAGAAACTGAGTTTAAGGTCGATCCTGATGGATTGCGTCTGGAACTGGAAAGCGACGCAGGTCTGAACACCGGTGACGCTGTTGTTTATAGTTCCGGCGGCGGGGCGGACATCGACGATCTCGATGACGGAACGACGTACTTCGCCATTGTCGACGGCGGGAATCAACTCAAGCTTGCCGAAACGCGCGACAAAGCATACGAGGGTAAGGGGATAGATATTACCACCACCGGCGGCGGGAGCGATCACAGCATCACCGAAACGACGCACAGCAGCGAGGCACACGCAATTTCCGGTGCCGGCGGCGGCGATGTGGGTGTGGCAGGTTCGGTTGCTATTAATGTTGTCGGAGGAACGACTGCGGCACTTATCGACAACGGGACGGTGGTGACGTCTACCGATGTTGGCGATGTAAAGGTTTCCGTTAAGGTTACGACCCACAGCAAGGCCCGGGCGATGCCTAAAGAAGCCGCTGACGGTGAGAGCTTAGGCTTAGGTCTTTCGTTTGCCTTTAACCTGGCCGAGTATAACATGCGGTCAGAGATCGACGGCGGTGCCGAGGTCACTACAGGCGGCAATGTTTCTGTGATGGCTGAATCTGATAATGCCATGTTTACCAAGGCCAAAGCCGGTGCAAAGTCCGATGGCGGTACTGCCCTAGCCGGTGCCATCGCCATTGCGGTTGCTAACAATTCTACCGTTGCCGAGGTTCCGGAAGCAGCGTCTGCTTTGGATATCGGAGGCGATTTAGTCATTGGAGCCATCGGCAAGCAGGACCAGCGTACCGAGGGCGATGCCGATACCAAGGGCGGCGAGACCGGCGTTGGTGTGGCTTTTGCCATGGGTTGGGTTCAGGATAAAACTACAGCCACGCTTGCGAGAGACGTTTCGACCGGTGCTGCTAAGGCCGACAACGTTACTGTCTCTGCCGAGTCGACCGCCGAAGCTACGACGATCGCTACAGGCAGTTCTGTCGGTTCCAAGTCTGAAGAGGACGGCGGTGATACGTCGGATGATGAAACTGACAAACAGACCAGCTTTGCCAATTCGCGTTCGAGCGGCGATGATGTAAGCTCGCCCAACGCCGGACCGGAGGTGACCTCTGCCAATATCGAAGCAGGAGATCAGACCAGCAATCCAGGCGGTCAGGGGGGTACAGCGGAGAGTTCGACAGATGAAACGAAAGGCGGCACGGTGCGTGTAGCGGCTGCTATAGGTGCTACTGTTATGCTGCCGGCAGCGAATGCTTCTATCGCCGATTATGTCGAGATCCAGGCTGAAGGTGACATGACCGTCATGGCATTGAACGAGGCCGACGCCGATACACAGGCGATCGGTTTGGCGTTTGCCGATGATGCCGAGAAGAGCGTCGGTGCGGCAGTGGCAGTTAATGTTGCCAAGCTGGGCGCCAAGGCCCTTGTCGGCAGCAGCACGATCACGACCGGTTCGCTTAAGGTCGAGGCAGGTACGCCTGAAAACGAAAAGAACGAATTCAAGACGCTGGCACTTGCAGGCAGCGGCTCTACACAGAAGGGTGAGGACAAGAGTACCGCGATCGCCGGTGCGGTTGGCGTTAATGTGGTTATCAGCGATACTACTGCATCAATCGCCGATGGTGCGACTGTCGATGCGACGGTCGGCAATATCGACGTGCTGGCGCGTCAGGACATAGGCATTCAGAACATCGCCGGCGGCGGGGCGATAACACTATCGGACAAAGGTACGAGCGTCGGTGCTGCCATAAGCGTCAACGTCTTTGACCCGACGACACAGGCATGGATCGGGTCCGGAACTGATATCGATGCGGTCGGCAATGTTTCCGTTGTGGCCGACGCTTCGATCACACCGCTGGAAATTGTCGTACCGATCATCAACGGCACTGGTGTTGACGTTACGACACTGGTAGCCGGTGCTTCTATTGGTTCCGGCGGCGACGCCGGTGCGGGCTCGGCTGCAATCGATATTTTAACTCCAATCACTCAGGCCTGGATCGGCTCAGGTGCTGTCATCGACGCAGGCGGCGACGTGACCGTGCGTGCCATCGACGATACTAAGGTTATCACCTTTGCCGGTGCCCTGGCAGCGAGCAAGGATGGAAAAGGTATCGGCATCGGTCTGGACGTTCTGGTAATGACCAAGGTTACCGAGGCCTGGATCGCGGCGTCTGATGTCGCGCTCGCGGATACTACAGTTACCGCCGGCGGCAATGTTACCGTGGAAGCGGATTCGTCGGAAGACCTGTGGTCGCTATCAATGAATGTCGGAGCGGGTGATTCCAGTTCGGGTGCCGGGGGGCTTATTGTGGTTGTGAACATTACCAGCACGCGTGCCTTCGTCGGACTGGATCCGGACGCTCTGCTGGCGGGTAATGTGATGCTGGATGCAACTGGAAGCGTACATATTGCTGCCGACAGCACTACCGAGGCGGAATTATACGCCGGCACGCTCGGCATTTCGATGAGCGGCTCTTCGGTCGGCATCTCTGTCGGCGTTATCGTCGATATCGACGATACCATCGCTTTTGTCGGCGAGAACGCTTCGATCACTGCCCTGGGCAACGGGGCTGCGGTTTCCGTAGTCGATGGGGTTTTCGATGGTGACGGCGATCAGGGTTCGGAGTCTGTTCGCGGTGTGGCAGTTACGGCGAGCAGTTTTGAAGATATTATGCTGCTGGCGATTGCGGCTTCGGGTTCGCTTGGCCAGGACAACAGCGGCGAGACCGACGATGGCGGAGGTAGTGGAGGCGGCGGCGGTGGCGGCGAAGAGGATGATGGCGGCACCAATGTAGGGATTGCGGCATCGGTAGGTGTTGCGGTTCTTGTAGGCGAAACCAAGGCAACTGTCGGCATCGGCGCTGAGATCAACCCAGACAATACCGGCGCCAATGCGGGGCAGGGAATTCTGCTGCGTGCTGCCGACGAGACCGAGGTGACCAACGTCATCGGCGGTTTGACGATTACCATAGGTGCCGACGCGGCCGTTACAGGTTCGGTTTCGGTCAATGTGATCGACAGCGTCGTCTGGGCACGTGCGCTGGGCAACAATACACTGAACGCGGCTGGCGGAGGAGTGAGACTTTCTTCGACGGGCGCGACGAATCTTGACACGGTGACCATCGCGGTCGCCGGTGCGGCGAATTCAGGCAGCAGCGATAACGAGAACTCCAGCGACATTGTTTTCACTGGTGCCGGCAGTGTGACGGTGAATGTCGTCGAGACCGAACTGCTTGCTCAGATCGAGGGCGGTTGCACCGTCGATACGACCGGGGCGCTGGAATTAACTGCACAAGATAATTCTGACATCACCGCCGATTCCGGCGGAGTTGCGATAACGCTTTCCAATGATGACGGAACCACCGCAGGTGCCGTGGGTGCTTCTGTAGCGGTTAACGACCTGACCCAGACTATCAAGGCGACGGTCACGGACACCCCGATCACGGCTGGAAATGTCAGCGTGAGCGCGACCAATTCTGCAATAATCAATACACTGACCATAGCCGGTTCGGCTGCGGTTTCCAACGGCTCGAACGCCTTCGGCGGCGCCGGTTCCGGCTCGGGCAACTTCATCCATTCGGTGACCGAGGCCAGCATCACTAATCCGGGTGGCGTTCAGATACTGACTGCCACCGGCGATATAACGATCGAGGCGACGGATAATAGCCATATATATGCCGATGCCGGAGCGGGTGCTTTGGCAATTTCGCTTAAAGACGGCGACATGGGCGCGGTAGCAATCGGCTGTGCGGCAGCAGAGAACCATATTACCAAGACAACTACAGCGGCCTTGAATAACGTGACCGCTTCAGGTGTTAATGTCACAGTAGCCGCTGACTCAACGGCAGAGATCGACGCCTTTACGCTGGGTATCGCAGGTGCGATGACCAACAGCGGTACGCTGGCACTGGCTGGGGCCGGTTCAGGTTCGGGCAACTTCATAACGAGCGACGTTTCGGCAGTTATTGATCCGAGTACCGTCAGCGCATCCGGCGATGTGACCGTTTCAGCCAATGATGCCAGTTTGGTCGACGCGACTGCGGGGGCTGTTACGGCTTCGATCAATGTCGGCAGCGACAAGAATATCGGCGTCGGGCTTGGCATTGCGGTTGCCGTTAACGAGATCACCAGTTCGGCTGCTGCAATCATTGACGATACAACAGTAAATGCCTTCAGCAATGTCTCCGTGACGGCTTCGAGTACGGGTTCGATCGATGCACTTGCGTTCGGTGTGTCTTTGACGATCGCAACATCGAGCGACGGCTCAGCAGCGGGTCTCAGCGCGAACGTTGCGGTTACGACGAATACGATCGAAAACACCACGCGGGCAGCGATCGAAGATTCGGCGTCCGGTACCGCAAACACTGTTACCGCCGGCGGGACGGTAACGCTTAGTGCCACCGAAAGCGGCGTTATCGATGCGAATGCTGTTTCTGCTACGGTTAATTTTGCGTTCAGCAGCGATGGCAACAGTATAAGCGGCGGGATAGCCGTATCCGTTGCTGCCAACACGATCACCAATACGACCGAAGCGATCATCGACAATGTCGATGTATCGGCAGGGGGCGATGTGAGCCTGACGGCTTCATCGGAAAAGGATATCGACGCGTTGGTCGTAGCCGCATCGGCTTCTGTGTCCATTAGCACGGGCAGCGACAACTCTGTGTCGCTATCGGGTGCCGGTGCCGGTGCGACGAACACGACGAACAATTCGGTTCTGGCGATCATCCGTGCAGCGGAGGTTACCACAACAAGCGGCGGGGTTTCTCTTGTCGCGACGGATGCAACAACGATCAACGCCGACGTTGCGGCAGCGGCGCTTAGCGCAGCGATCAGCACCGATGGCAACTCGGGATCGCTTGCGGTGGCTGTGAGCGTTGCCGAAAACACTATCACTAACATCACGCGTGCGGTAGTTGAGGCGGGCTCGACGATCACGGCTGACGGTACTTTCGACGCACATGCCAGCTCTACAGGGTCGGTGACCGCTTTTGGTTTGGCCGCGGCGCTGAGCGTTTCGGGGGGAAGCGGAGAGGTTAGCCTGTCGGGTGCTGGTACAGGTGTTGTTGTGATCAACTCGATCAACAATACAATCGAAGCGGGCGTCATCGGGGACTCTTCGGTAGTTTCGGGCGGCGATGCCAATATTACGGCTACGGACACGGCTACAGTCAATGCTCAGGCAGCGACGGCTTCGGTTAGTGTAACCGCGGGCAGTTCGAGCCTGAGTGTCTCATTTGCCGCTGCGATATCAGTAGCTATCAATGAAATCGACAATAATGTCCAGGCTCATGTTCTGGATTCGACATTAAATACAAGCGGTTCCCTTAACATCATCGCGTCATCCGATAAGGATGTCGATGCTCTTGGTATCAGCGTTGCCGTGTCGGTTACTGCCAGCGACGGCGACTTCTCGCTGTCGGGTGCGGTAGGTGTCGCCACTGCGACGAACACCATTGGCGGCACTGTCCATGCGTTGATCCAGGATGCTGCCGAGTCACAGTCTGTCACGACGGGCGGAACGCTGACGATGTTGGCCGATAACAGCAGTACGATCGAGGCGACGCTGGTCGTCTTTTCGGCTTCGGTTTCGGTCGGTACGGGTAAGGTTACCATCTCGCTGTCCGGTGCGGCCTCGGTTACAGATAATACGATCACCAGCGCGGTTCTTGCCGGTATAGATAATTCATTTGTCGATGCGGGTGGTGCAGTATCGATCGATGCGGGCGCCAACAGCACGATCACCGCGCATACTATTGCAGTCGGCGTCAGTGTTTCGGTTAGTAGTGGAGATGTGACTGTTGCAGGTGCAGTAGGTGTGGCCCTGGCAATGAACAGTATCGGCGGATCCACCCAGGCCCTGATCATAAACAACAGTTCGCTCGATGCCGATGGAACCGTGGCAGTAAGCATCAACGACATGGCGTCAATCACCTCGAACGTGGTTGCGGCTACGATAGCAATTTCTGCTTCCAGCGGTAAGGTCTCGGGCGCACTTTCTGTGTCGGTGACACTTTCTGAAAATACCATCACTGGAAGCAGCCGTGCGGCGATCGACAATTCGACAGTGATCGCGACGGGTGCTCTAAGCGATGTAACAGTCGATGCGGTTGCGGTTAACACTATCGATTCGATTGCGGTTGCAGCTTCTTTCTCTCTGTCTGCCACCAGCGGTGAGGTGTCGCTTTCGGGTTCCGGTTCGGGAGCGATTGCCAGAAACATTATGACTAACCAGGTGCTTGCCGAGATAGTCGGTTCGACGGCAACAGCCGGTCGGGCTGTCTCGGTTATACTGACGGATACTTCGACTATTACGGCCGACACGGCTTCGGCGGCAGCGTCGGTTGGGATATCGAGTAAAGTGGCGCTTTCGGGCGTTGTAGCTGTTACCCTTGCCGAAAACCAGGTCGGCGGAACGTACCGGGCGACGATTTCCGATTCGACGGTCACTGCGACTAACGGCGGAGTGACAGTATCGGCCTATGCGGATAATATGATCGATGCTCTTGGTCTGGCGGTGGGTATTTCGCTGGCGGGCAGCGGCTCGTTCGCAGGCTCGGTTGCCGTGTCCGGTGTCGCGGTACGCAATGTTATGACGAATGCTCTTGAAGCGAGTATCGTCAATAGCACGGTATCAAGCGGCGGCGATATTCTGGTATCGGCGACGGATGATTCTTCGATTAAAGCCGAGGTAATTTCAGTGGCCGCATCGATCGGAGGCAGCAGTAAAGCAGCCATCTCGATCTCAATTTCTGTTACGCTGGCGGAAAACTCTATTGGCGGGACGACTCTTGCCAGTATCGATCAGTCAACAGTAAACGCCACGGGTAATGTGTCGGTAACTGCACTGGTAGACACCGAGATCGATGCGATTGCCGCGGCAGTCAGTGCAAGCGTGTCGGTTAGCGGGAATTTCTCTCTGTCCGGCACGGGTACGGGTGCAATAGCGAGAAATACCACCGACAACAACATCGAGGCGTTTATCCGCGGCGGGTCGTCGGTAACGGCGGATGGCAATATAAATGCTTACGCTTATAACATGTCGGAGATCACTTCGATACTGGTTGCGGTGTCGTTTTCCGTGTCGGCCAGCGGAAGTGTTTCGGTAGGGGTATCGATTGCGGTGACGCTGGCGGAAAATATCATTGGCGGCAGTACACTTGCTACTATCGATAATTCTGAAGCGATCAGCACAGGCGGTGCCGTTTTCGTAGGAGCCTTTGCGGATACTACAATCGAGGCATTCGGTATTGCCGTAGGCGTGGCAGTCGGCGGATCAAGTACCTTGTCCATCAATGTCTCCGGCGCCGGTGTCATTGCGTTCAACACCACCACTAACATTGTCGAGGCCAGCATTGTCGGCAGCGAGGTTGACGCTATGGGCGATGTCACCGTTGAGGCCGAGGACCAATCTCACATTCTGGCTGAATTGCTCGCAGCGGCCTTGTCCGCGGGCGGGGCGGGAACCGTTTCGGTCAATATTAGTGTCTCGGCCACCTATGCCGAGAACAACATGGGCTGCAGCCTGCTGGCGACCATTGATAATTCTATCGTGAATACAACGGCTGGGGCGGTTACCGTAGATGCCTTTGCCGATAACATTATAGAGGCGTTCGGCCAGGCGGTAAGCGTTTCGCCGGGCGGGGCGGGTGCCGCTTCATTCAACGTGTCCGTGGCTGCCGTTATTGCGACCAACACGACGACCAATTCGGTCGAGGCCAGCATCAAGAACGGCAGCGATGTCGACGCCATGCATGCAACCAACGGTTCCGTTACAGTAAACGCGCTGGATATATCCGGTATTTTTGCGGTTCTGGCATCGGCCTCAGTGTCTGCCGGGGGTTCCGGTACGTTTTCTCTCAATATTGCCGCGGCCGGCGTCTATGCCGAAAATTCCATCGGCAGCATACTGCTTGCGACTATCGAGGCATCGAACGTTGATACGGCCGGTGCAGTGACTGTATCTGCCTCCAATTATGACGCCGGATTGGCCGAAGGAATGTACATCAAGGCGTTCGGCGTTGCCGTTGGCCTTGCTGCAGGCGGTTCCGGTGTTGTCTCGATCAACGTTTCCGGTGCCGGCGTTTTAGCATTCAACAGCATTTATAATAACATAGAAGCCAGTATCGTTAGCAGTACGGTTAACGCCACTGATAACGTGACAGTGGAGACAGAGGATCGTGCCCATATTCTATCCGAACTTGGCGCGGTAACCCTGTCTGCAGGTGGTTCGAGTACTGTTTCCGTCAACGTCAGTGTCTCGGCGACCTATGCTGAGAACACCATGGGCGGCAGCTTACTGGCGAGCATCGACAATTCTATCGTAAATACCAGCGAAGGGGCCGTCACAGTCGATGCCTTCGCCGACAATACCATCGAAGCCTTCGGCCAGGCTGTCGGCATTTCCGCCGGTGGAGCCGGCGTTGTGTCATTTAACATAGCGCTTAGTGCCGTTGCGGCGACCAACATCATAGGCAATACGGTCGAAGCCGGCATCAAGGGTGGCAGTGACGTTGACGCCATGCATGCGTCTAACGGTTTCGTTAAGGTTATCTCGCAGGATCTTTCAGGCATCTTCGCGGTGTTGGCATCGGCTTCGGTCTCTGCCGGCGGTGCAGGTGCGGTCTCGGTGAATGTTGCGGGCGCGTTTGTCTTTGCCAGCAACTCTCTTGCGGCGAGAACCGACTTTGACTGGAACGGCGACGGCGTTATCGACTTCCACGACATTCATGCCGGTGTGGTAATCCTGAACAAGCTGCACGATTTGCAAGCAGGCGAAGACGGAATTATCGGAGATCAAGCAGGCGACGACGGGGAACTTGGAACTGCCGACGACCTGCTGACAGGTGATGATGACCTGACAATAGATGAGGCGATCGATGCCTTAGGAGATATGGACGTCTTTGCCGACGGACAGCCGGACTCTGCTTACAGAACGGCGCTTAAGAACAAGATTGGTTCTTCCTTTGACATCAACGATGACGGCGGCATCAGCTATCTCGATCTGCTGCTCACCAGCGGGAGGTTCGACGACGTCCTTATCAGCAACACCATGACGGCAACCATTGACTCGTCAACGGTCGACACGGCTGGAGCGGTTACCGTTTCGGCTTCCAACTACGACTCGGGCAATGGTATGAGCATCGAAGCGATCGGCATTGCCGTTGGAATAGCGGCCGGTGGAGCCGGCGGTGTTTCCGTCAATGTAAGCGGTGCCGGTGTTATCGCATTTAATGAAATTAACAGTGCCATAGAAGCCAGTATCGTTAGCAGCATAGTCATCGCAGTCGGTGACGTGACTGTCGAAGCTGAGGACCATGCACATATTCTTTCCGAACTCCTGGCCGCGACAGTGTCCGCAGGTGGAGCCGGGGCCCTTTCCGTCAATGTCGCTGTTTCCTTTACCTACGCGGAAAACACAATGGGCGGAAGCCTTTTGGCGACTATTGACAATTCAACCGTGAATTCCATGGGCGGTGCGATTACCGTTGATGCCTTTGCCGACAGCACCATCGAGGCGTTTGGCCAGGCTGTGGGGGTAGCCCCGGGCGGTGCCGGCGCGGCTTCCTTCAACGTGTCCATGACCGGCGTTGGGGCAACCAACACGACGACCAATTCGGTCGAAGCCAGCATCAAGAACGGCAGCGATGTTGACGCCAACGATGCAAACAACGGTTTCGTTACAGTAATCGCGCTGGATATATCCGGTATTTTTGCGGTCCTGACGTCGGCCTCAGTGTCTGCCGGGGGTGCCGGCGCTGCGTCCTTCAACATAGCTGGCGCGGGTGTTTATGCCAATAACAGCATCAGCGGTTCATTGTTGGCGAGCATTGATAATTCCACCGTTGATACGGCCGGCGCGGTTACCGTTTCGGCTTCTAACTACGACTCGGGCGACAGTATGAGCATCGAAGCGATCGGTGTTGCCGTGGGCTTTTCCGGCGGCGGTGCGGGCGGCTTGTCCGTCAACGTTGCTGGCGCGGGTGTGGTGGCTTTCAACGCCATCACTAATTCCATTGAAGGCAGTATTGCCGACAGTATAGTCACCGCGACTGATGATATCACCGTGGAAGCTGAAGACCAGGCACACATCCTTGCGGAACTGGCTGCTGTAACCCTGGCTGCGGGCGGGGCCGGTGCAGCTTCCATTAATGTTAGTATTTCAGCCACTTACGCCGAAAACACAATGGGCGGAATCCTGGTGGCGACCATTGACAACTCTACCGTGAACAGCACGGGCGGTTCCGTTACCGTTGACGCCTTTGCCAAAAACTCCATCGAGGCCCTTGGTCAGGCCGTGGGTCTGTCTCCGGGTGGGGCGGGCGGCGTATCGATCAAGGTCGCGCTAAGCGCCGTGGCGGCGACCAACATCACCGGCAATACGGTCGAAGCCAGTATCAAGAACGGCAGCGACGTCGATGCCAACGATGCAGCCAATGGCGCTGTTACTGTCAGTGCACTGGATGTGTCCAGCATTGAAGCAATTTTGACGTCGGTCTCCATATCCGCCGGCGGTGCCGGTGGCGTGTCCTTCAACGTTGCGGGCGCGTTTGTCTATGCCAGCAACGCTCTTTCGTCGAGCACAGACTTCGACTGGAACGGCGACGGTGTTATCGACTTTAGCGACATTCATGCGGGTGTGGCAATTCTGAACAAGCTGCACGATTTGCAAGCAGGCGACGACGGTATTATTGGGGATCTGGCAGGCGACGACGGGGAACTTGGAACTGCGGACGACCTGCTGACGGGTGCCGATGACCTGACAACGGATGAGGCGATTGACGCTCTTGTGAATATGAGTGTCTTTGCCGCCGGACAGCCGGACTCAGCTTACAAAACGGCACTTAAGGGTTTGATCGGGTCGAGCTTCGACATCAACGATGACGGCGGCATCAGCTATCTCGATCTGCTGCTCACCGGCGATACGTCCGACGACGTTGTCGTCGGCAGCACGCAGACGGCGACCATTGATACCTCCATCGTTGATACAGCCGGCGCGGTTACGGTGACGGCTTCGACCTATGACGTCGGGACGGCCGAGGGAATGTACATTAAATCTTACGGCATTGCCGTGGGTATTTCCGCGGGTGGGTCCGGTGTTGTCTCGGTTAATGTTGCCGGTGCCGGCGTTGTGGCGTTTAACAAAATTAACAATGGTATAGAAGCCAGTATCGTTGACAGCACAGTCACCGCCGGCGGTGACGTCACCGTTGAAGCAGAAGATCGGGCCCATATTCTGTCCGAATTGGCAGCGGTAAGTCTGGCCGTAGGCGGCTCAGGCGCCTTATCCATCAATGTCACCATATCAGCTACTTACGCCGAAAACACAATGGGCGGTAGCCTGCTGGCGACCATCGACAACTCTACGGTGAACAGCACGGGCGGTGCGGTCACCGTCGATGCCTTTGCCGATAACCTTATCGAGGCGTTCGGACAGTCTGTGGGATTGTCGGCAGGCGGCGCAGGCGGGGTGTCCATCAATATCTCCGTCAGCGGTGTCATCGCGACAAACACGACGACCAATTCGGTCGAGGCCAGTATCAAGAACGGCAGCGATGTCGACGCCAATGATGCAACCAACGGTGCTGTCACAGTAATCGCACAGGATATGTCCGACATCTTTGCGGTCCTGACGTCGGCTTCTATATCTGCCGGCTTTGCCGGTGCGGGGTCGGTCAATCTGGCTATCGCGTTCACCCTGGCCGAGAACAGCATCGGCAGCCTGCTGCTTGCAACCATCGACGATTCTGATGTCGATGCGAGAACAGTGACCATCACAGCACTGTGCGACAGTACGATTGACAGTACGTCTATAGCGGCATCGCTGACCCTTACTGCGTCGGTTGGACTTACGCTTGGCGGGGCCGGCACAGCCGCCGATTCCCGGAACACTATGAACAATGTTATTGAAGCCTCGATCCGCGGCAACTCTGAGGTGGACACAACAGGTGCCGGCGGCATATCGCTTTCGGCGACCGATCAGTCCACTATCGATGCCGATGTGCTGACCGTTTCCGGCAGCATCGGCTTTGGCGGCGCCGCTGCGAGCATCGCGGTTGCAATCTCGAATACCGAGGTCTATTACTCAACCAGCATTCTGGCGGTAATCGACGATTCGTCGGTAACGGCGAATGCTGGCGATATCAGTCTGACGGCACTTTCCAATGCAACGATAGATGTTCGAGCCGATGCTGCCGCGATAGGTCTTTCTGGCGGCGGGTTCTCGCTTGCTGGTGCTGAAACCGGTTCTATCGCCAAGGTTGAATCAGACAATCTCACACAAGCGGGTATACTCGGCGGGTCGATTGTCGATGCAGTGCTGGGTTCAGTTGTTCTCGATGCCGACGATACTTCGCTGATCACCGCAGATGCTTTCGGAATCTCGATCGGTGTCGCGATCTCTGGCACCTTTTCCGCTTCGGAGACAGCGACCGTTACAATGGTCGATGTCGATTTCGATGGAACGATTCAAGCTACCATTAACGACAGCAAAGTCACGGCAGGCGGCAATGTTCATGTGTTTGCAGATGCGAGCACGACGTCAAACGCCGAAGCTAACGGTATTTCTCTTAGTCTATCGGCGGGCAGTGTTGCGGCCGGCTTCAGCATTGCGGCTGGCGTGGTCAGTAACGAGATCGGCCAAACTGTCGACGCAAGCATCATCGACTCTGACTTACTGGACGGACAGAGTGTAACGGCTGGCGGTGAGGTACGACTCGAGACTGAGGATCATGTCACGATGACCGCGGTCGCGCGGGCGATCTCGGTTTCTGTGGCAGCCGGACTCGCTGCCGGTGCGGTGTCCGCTTCGGCGGCGGTTTCCGAGATCGGACTCAACGGCGCCACGCAGGCTCAAATCGGCAACAGCAAGGTTATTGCAAACGGCGGATCCGTGATCGTCGATTCACGCACGACAAGCGTGCTGACGAACACGCCGCTGGCATTCTCGATTTCCGCTTCGATATCGCTTGCGGGCTTTGCAGCATCTGGCGCCGGCGCTTCGGCGGAGACGACAGTGGACCAGGAAGTACGTGCCCGGGTATTCGACGGATCGCATGTGAAGGCGTCCACCCAGGTGACTATCACGGCGACGGATGACCTGACCTCGAGGGTCAAGGTCGGTTCGGTTGCCATAACGCTCGGATTGACCGGTACTTCTCTGGGCGTCGGACTAGGCAAGAATCTGATCTCTACAGATGCGTTTGCGTCTGTCGAGGACAGCAAAGTCGATGCTCTCGGTGGAGGGATCGACATAATAGCAGTCTCGAACCACTTGCAGGGTGACATTCAAACAATCGTGCGTATCGTCTCTGTCAGCGCAACGCTTGCGGGCGGTGCCGGTGCCGGTGGTGATGCCGTGACCGAAATCGCTTCGACGGTCGAGGCCTTTGCCAGCAGCGCCGATCTGACGGCGACTGGCGCGGTCAAGGTTGACGCCGACAGTACGCACTTTGCCGAACCGGATATCTTCGGATTGTCGGCATCGACGAGTATCTCCGTTGCCTCTATGACCGCAACGGGTAAAATCACGGGCGCCACGCGTGCCTACATCGATGGCACTTCTTTCGTATCCTCGCTCGGTGCACTTGACGTTACCGCTGACAGTCTGGCGTATGCCACGCCGACGGGCGAATCTATTGCTGTTGGCCTGGTAGGTGGAGTAAGTCTGGCAGAGTTCAGGGCCGAGATCACGCGTGAGACCGCAGCCTATGTCGGCACACGGGCCGATCTGTACCCGACGACAACAACCGTTCTTAATATCGGTAACAAGCAGCTTAATCTGAAATCGAACGCATCATTGGAGGCCACTGCGGACAATTTCGCGGGAGGCTTCGGTCTGTTGGCCGGTATATCCAGTTCGGAATCGACTGCCGTTGTAAACGGCAGCACGCTGGCCTATGTCGGTCAGGGCGCTACAGTTAATGCCGGCGGCGTCGATATCATAGCTGATTCCACTGACACCGCGATCGCCAACAACGATGTTATCGCTGTTACAGCAGGCGTTGGGGCCAAGTCTGCCGAGGCCAATGCCACGGTATCGAGCCGGACCGAAGCTTTCGCCGGTGCCAAATCGGGAATTGTTGCCACGGATATTGCGACCGGAATTAATGTCGGATCGGGCAATATCGATATCGATGCAGACAGCAACATGTCGGCGACGGCCCAGTCCAAAGGCGGTGGCTTCGGTACTGTCAGTGCGTCGGTCTTCAAACCGACTGCCACTGTCAACGGTGCCACGCGTGCCTATGTTCGCGACGGCGTTAATATCACAGCTTATACGCTCGACGTTACGGCTGGTACAGAGACGGACAGGGTTGTTTACAGCGCTGACGCCACGGCCTTTGCTGCGGATATTTCCCTTGGCGGCACAATCCAGGATCTTGAGTCGGTGGCTATTGTCACAGCAGTTTCCGAAGCTTTCCTTGGCGCATCCCTGAACACCGATGGCGGTGGCGATCCGAATGCCACGATCAATATTGCCAACTCTGCACCACTGACACTTATGGCGTTCTCTGATGTGAATGCCACAGCCGACACAGATGGTTTTGGCGGATCTATAGGGGTTACGATCAGCATGTACAAGCCTGGGGCCGAAGCCGGCGGCGCGACACGTGTTTTCGTCAATGACGGGATAGATCTTCTCGGTCACGACCTGAAACTCCTGGCCAATGGCGATGCTCGTTCTGACGCGACGCTTATGAATATTTCGGTGGCACTCGGCGCAACGGTCGGTGACCTGAAGCCTGAAGCCAAGACGAACAATGTTGTCGAAGCTTATGTCGGCCGTAATGTTGACACGACGAGTGTCGACCATGCGAATATTTTCCTGGGCAACGTCGATGCCGACGCACAAAGCAAGAGTATCGCCTTGGCAAAAGCCATGGGTATTTCGGTCGCCGGCGGCGTTAGTGTCTCGCAGATCCGGGCCGATGCTTTGCTTTTGGGTGGAACACGAGCTTATATCGGAACACTGACGACGCTGACGGCAGGTAATGTCGATCTGAAAGCCGAGGAACTCGAAATCAACGAGGCCATCGACGATGTTTCCGCGATGGCGAACAGTGTGGTTGAAGGCGGCGGCGGTGCCGGTATTGCCAGTGTTAGCATTCTGGAATCCAACGCCCTTGCCAGCCGCGAAACAGAAGCCTTTGTCGGAGGCGGTTCGACGCTGTATCTTGGCAACAGCACGTTGACGGCAACGGCCAACGCTGGCTTGCCCTCGCCCGACGACACCTTGCCCGACACTGGCTGGACCTTGTTGATGACGGATGCGGCCATCAATGCCATCAACGGTGCCGGTATTGCAAGCGTTTCGGATCTGAAAGCGACGTCAAAAGTTGGTGCTGGGACCGGTCAGGTCTCTGCGACCCGTGCCTTCATCGATGACGGTACAGAGGTCAATGCGGGCGATGTTACGCTGACGGCGCTGTCTAATACCGAGGCGAAGGCCGTCATTAATTCGGTCGACGGCGCCGGTATCGCGGCTGTCTCGTTCACCTATATCGTGGCGACCGCGGCTCATGACACAGAAACTTTCGTCGGCGACAATGTTACGCTGACGCTGACCAATGGTACGCTGAACATGACGGCCGACGCAGAAACGACTGCGACACCGGCGTCAAATTCTTTTGCGGTATCTGGCGCCGTAACATACGGCGAGGCCTATATTAATACGATCGTCGATAGCGACACCTCGGCATGGATTGGCGATGGCAGTACGATCACGGCACAGAGCGTCACGATGCTTGCCGATGCCAAACACATCGCCGAAGCAAATCTGAGTTCCGCCGGCGGTTCGCTCTTTGTGTCAATATCCAGTCTCGAGGGGATAGTAAAGGACAGCGGTTCTGTGAATGTGCGGATCGGCGATCAGGCCGGTGGCGGCAGCGTTACGAAGATCACGACCACTGCAGGCGGCATCGATGTCGATGCCAAGCTGGTCTCGAATGTGAAGTCGGAATCCAGCGCTGCGAACTTCGGCCTGGTTGGGGTGGGTAACGTAAAGACAGTAGCAGAGAACGCCAGCCAGGTGACCGGCCGCATAGGCGACAATGTTGATATCGAAGTGCAGTCGGGCGATTTCGACATGCTGATCGACCTGGATGGTGTCGCACGCGGTCTTGCTGCCGCGACGGCTGGAGGCGGTGCAGCGATCAGCATCTCGGAAACCGATGTTGACTTTAAAGCACAGGCCAATCTCACCGTCGGCATCGATGGCGAAATCTACGCTAATGGTAATGTCAATATCGAGGCACGTCTAAACTACGACGACATCAACAAGAAATTCCTGACACAGGACGATGGCAGCGTGAACGGTAGAGGTGCCATAGGCGCCGCCGACAATATTGCCGTCGGTCTTGCAGGTGTGGGTATTGCGAATGTGACCGTTGATGCGGATTCGACCATGCTGGTCGAGGTCGGAAGCAATACATCACTGACCACCGGCGGCGGTGACGTCTTTGTTATCGGGCAGCATTCATGCACCGCGTTTGCAACTGTTTCTAACCTTTCCATCGGCCTTGTGGCGGTGGGAACGGCTAACGTGAATCCGACGGCACTGGGAACGACAACTGTGACGTTTAACGGAGACGTTATTGGGCCGGGCGGTATTATTGGAGCGAATAACCTGACCGTAAAGGGAGAGCATAATTCGGTTGCAGAGGGTGCTCTTTCATCGGTATCGGCAGGTGCTGTTACTGTCACCGGCGGAAATCTTCTCGTCTCTACAGTGAAGGACCTGAATGAATCGCCTACAGTGGAGGACCTGAAAAAAGCGACCCTGAACCTCAATTTTGCCAACAGTTCGACAGAAATCAATGTCGGCACAAACGTCAATGTGACAGCAACTCTATACACAGATGCCGATTCACGCACTACTTCCAATAGCGGCGGCCTCGTAACCGTAAGCGGCCTGACTTCCAACGCCATAGGCGATGGCATCGTGACGTTGAACGTCGGCGCGACACTGAATGTTACGGCTGGCAATAATATCAATATCAAGGCTGCCCATGGTTTGGCGGGCAGCGTAGTCTCCGACGGCACGGTCCACAGTTCGGACGGAACGGACCCCGTGCCGGGTACAGAAAGCGCGTCGGAGACCAACTACATCAACTTTAACGCGACGCACCTGCTCAACGATGGTGCCTCTATCATGTTCTCCGGTTCCGGTGGCGGATTAGAGAGCGAGCGTATGTACACGGTCATCAAACGTGATGACAATACTGTGCACCTGGGTGCATCATTTGATGGCATAGTTAACGTTGACTACGACACCATCACTTTCCCATACGAACATAACTTTGAGACCGGGGATTATGTCTATTACCATGCCAACGGGCTTACGGAAGTGGACGGGCTTGATACCGGCGAGAAGTACCAGATCTTCGTTGTGGACGATGTCTCCATTAAGCTGCAGGAAATTGGTCAGGCCACTCCTTCGACAGAGGTCGAACTCGACGACATTTCGGGCAGCACGATCACAGCGATCGGGCATCAGTTCACCGACGGCATGGCGGTTACGTACCACGTTCCGGCGCCGCAAAAGTTCAGCAGTCTCTTCGTCGACGTAATTGTTACCCTCAATAACAACGGTACGCCGGGAGATACCAGCGACGACACGGCTGAATTGAATGAGATTGACAATGATCTGATATACATCCAGGGCCATGGCTGGACGACCGGGCAGGCAGTCAGGTATAACGCCAGTGACGGCTATATGAATGACAATGGTACACCGTATGACGAGGATGACGACTTCATAGAAATGCCGCTGATCGAGGTGAACGGCGGACCGGACCTGGTGGATGGCGCCATTTACTATGTGGTCAACGGTGGCGCTGCCACAGGCGGCAGCACGCCGGGCTACGCGTACAATTCAGACTACATCCGGTTGGCTCGTACGCCGCAGAAAGCTACCGGTTATTATTTTGATCACGATAATGATTCCGACACAGATATGATATGGATAGCACCGGATCTGATGAACCTGGTTCGTCATGAAGACATTCCATACGAGCAAGTGACGCATTCGCTGCGTGCTACAAACGACGAGCCTATCTCTAATCTGGACGATGGACGGGTGTACTTCGTTCGCGATGTTGTGGAGTTCATGGGGACCAACGTCTCGTTCAAGTTGGAAGCGGCTCCCGGATCAGGTGCGATCACGCCGGTAACCGGCGGTTTGACTGGCGGCCACCACAGCTTCACGGTCGAGGGTATCGACCTGAAAGCCTCAGGTGGGTTCGGCGATCATGACTTAGTGCTCAATATCCACAGCGGGCTGAACTCCGATGACAACTTCTCCGGTGTGGGCGGCGCACGCGGCGTAACCGGCGCTCCTTCAGGCGACAATACTGTTACGGCTAGTACCACGGGTGTATCGGGCGGCCTGGTCACCGTCAACAGTTCGTCGGCGACGGCCAGCCAGACCGTGACTACAAATCTTACGGTGGCCGACGATGCGAAGCTGTCGGCGAAAAACATCAACATCGAGACGGACGGTATTCTTTCGGTCAGTGCCAGTTCGAACGGCGGCGGCGGCGGAGGCATATCCATCGGTACCGGAACTACCTCTACTACAGGTAAACATCACAGCACTTTGACGATCGGCAGCGATGCCGAACTGAACGCTACGCAAAATATTCTGGTCAGCGCAAAAGCCAATTCCACAGTCACCGGTTTGGCCGTTACCGGCAGCTACGGACTCGGTGCCGGAGCGGACGCGACCAGCATGGTGTACCTGGACTACGATGTCACAACACTGGTCAACGGTGATTTGACGGCCGGCAATCAGTTGATCGTAGAGTCGCGTGCCAGTGCCAATGGGGACGCCTATTCAGAGGTTGATGCCGGCGGTCTCGGTGCCGGTGCCAACACGGAAAGCGAAGTACAGATCGGTACCGACGGCGAAGAAACGGCGATGACACGCACCGATATTCAGGTCGATGCAGACCTGGTCGGTAACGAGGTTATCATTCGTTCCTATATGGACTCGATGCGTGGGTATTCCTATGCCGAGACCGATGTAACTGCGGCAGGTGCCGACTGCGATGCGTTTGCCAAGAGCAAGGTCATCAACTCACTTAACGAAATTCGTCTGTTGGACGGGGCCAACATCACCGGTAATGAGATGATCACGATCGATGCGAGTTATCTGAGCACCAACAACTATGCGCGAGCTGATTCTGACCTTGACGCTATCGGCGGCAGCACAGATAGTGATTCGGATGTGAACCTCAACACCCGCAGCAAAGTGGAAGGGCACGACGGGGCCCTGTTGCGTACCGCCAAACTGGATGTGTTTGCAACGCAGTTTAATTTCAGTTCCGATGCCAGTTCACGCCGCTCGGGCGCCTGGATCGATGTTGGCGGCAAGAGCGAAGACGACGGCCCGAAAAACGTACTGCGAGAAATCTTCTGGGAGTCCCACACCATAATGCTGGGCGAGCCTAATCCGGTGCTTGAAGTTGACGCCAGCGGTAAGATCGTGAAAATGACCAATGTCACTCTTGCAACGGGTGAAACGCTAGGCCAGACGATAGCAGGACCGGAGATCATCGTTAACGATATTATCTATGACAAGGTTGCCGAGGTCACATTCGAAGCCAACGAAGTTCCAGGCGTGCCCCAAGGCCAGATATGGGGCAATAATGCTCTGTTTGAAATCCAGCATACATGGGATGACGTGCAGTTGACCAACTATTCCGACAAGGATCTGATCACGAATCTGATCGACGTTGTTGACGGTGGCGGCACGATAGATATCAAGGTCGATGTGATCCACGGTCCGGTGGCAGATCCGGGGGATAATAATTCGCTGCATCCGGATAATCCTTTGAGGCTGGCTCCGACTAATGATAATCCAAACGGCGTTGTGATAGCGGCATCGACTTTCGAGTTCGATCTCGATCACATCTTCCCACGGACCGTAGTTGAGATTAAAAACCTTCAGCCGGGCGGCGAGGGCGATAGTGACATAATTCTCGACGGTCATATCGAGAACGCTATCGGTATCACCCGTATCCGCAACGAGCGAGGCAACATCCATGTCGGCTCGGACGGCGGCATCGAACTGATCCGCACCAATGTGCTTGATCTCGATGCGACTACCGGTTCGATCGGTCAGCAAAGTGCGCGACTTCCGATATCCGTAGAGCTGGTCAAATTCATAGACAGGGCCGGCACGACATGGGACATCAATATTACTGCCGAAGCCGACGTCGATGTGGTCATGGATCTGACGGCCAACCGCCGCACCGGCGTGGCCGGTGATTTCGAGGTTCCGATCGAGCTTATGACTGCCGGTGGCGATGTCGACCTGGTTATCAACGACAGCAAAGAGGGCGACGACAAGAGTGACATAGGCGGTGTGACGGTCAATCTCTTTAATCCGGAAGCGAATGGCAGTTTCACTGGGCCTCTTTCACCCGACAGCAAAGAATACTTCAAGCACTTCCGACCCGACGGAACAGATGCCGGGTTGGATAATATTCGTCGAGCCTTCGGTATTACTACTACCGACATTGATTCGACCTACAACTTCAATGAAGTGCGTGCCGGTGATGACATCAATATCGGTCACATCAGTACAGTATCGGAATACTCCAGCGATGAACCGATGTCCTACAACCTGACACAGATCACGTTGGATGATGCCAATGACGACCATGTGCTTGAGATTAGTATTACATCCGATACGGCGCCTGGTCCTGACAAGATCGTTAATTTCAACATTAATACAGATGTTGCGTGGACCGGTGGTACTGTCAATCCCGCAACCGAGATCGAGCAGATATTCCTGACCACTAACGGCAGCATCGATGCTATCGAGTTGACGGGCGATATGCTGGTCGGTCATATTCATTCGACAGACGACGATGTTACGTTAACATCACCCGGCAAGATACTCGATGCCAACTCGACGCCGACGGTCGACGTTACAGGTGTCAATATTACAATGGTCTCCGGTGAGATCACAACGGAGACGCCAGATCCGGATACCGGCGGTATCGGCAGCATAAACGACTATCTTGAGATCAACGTCGACCGCAACAACAATACCCTGCCGGATGCGCCGGGAGTACTTAATGCACGTGACAATCTCGTTGCTACATCGAATCAAGATGGCATCCACCACGACGGTATTTACATCAGCGAACTTATCGGGCATCTGCATGTCGACACGGTGAACTCGATTGGGAATGTTTCGCTGCGTACAGTGGGCGGTTCCGGCTCGATCCTCGATTCGCGCAACGGCGGGGCGGGTAACGATGACGCTAACGTGCTGGGCCAGACGATCGATCTGGACGCCAATGGCACCGGAGCTGACATCGGCGAATTCACCAACGACCTTGAGATCGATTCCAGACGAGGCTCACCGGTTGGCGTCGATGACGTCGGCCTTGAAGCCACCGAGCACATCTACCTTACCGAAACCGACGGTAATCTGCGTCTGGTGCTGGCCCATACATACGAGGGCGACATCCGACTGACGGTACGAGACTCCAGCGTAACGGGCACTGGCATGCTAAACGATCCGTTCATCGAGGACGAAGACTTCGAGCTTCTGGCCGGTATTGTTGACGGCAACCCCGATTCCGGACGGGTACGCTTTGCCGAGAACAATACGACGGAACCGGGCAATCATCCCGATTCGCTGCGGCAAGTTCCCAACGGTCAGGTCTTTGCAGAGACCGGCTGGGTCAAGCTGCTCATCGGCGACGACATCACGCTCGATCCGAACAGCGAGATCATCGCTGCCGAGTACATTACCATCTACGGTGACGTAACTGCCACCAACGGTGTCATCGACATTCTGGCCGATGCGGATCCGGACTTCGGTACCGACATGATCCTACGCGGCCGCATCATTGCCGGCGCCACGCTGACCACGGTTGGCAGCAAGATCGGCGGAAACCCGGTCGGTGTAGCCAAGCCTACGGTTACCACGGCCCCGGCGCATCTGACCGAGATATGGGGCAACAGCGACGTCGATACCTTCCAGTTTGGTGACACATCCGGAAGCGCCGGCGGGACGGCACATGGCGATCCGGGTTACATCTTCATAGGTTCGCAGACTCGCGTCCATGGCGGACAAAATTCGGCTACGGTCGGCGTACCGCTCGCCTCTGGAGACGATGGCGAGGACAGTTTCACGGTCTATTACCTGCAGGATACCGCGACGATCACTTCGCCGGTGACCGAATACTGGGATTCCGTTGCCCAGCAGATGGTACAGGTGCAGGTCGATCCGATCACTGGCGTTCCATTGCTTGATCCGCAGCATACGCTGACACTGGACGGCCAGGCCGATACTGACACCTATGGTATCTACACGCTTGGCAGCAATGGCAACGACAGCCGCAATTATATCATTAATATACTTGATACCGGTATGCCGAACGATGGCGTCGATGAGGCGACGATCTACGGGTACGACTCGGACCAGAACGGCGAGACCTCGCCCGAGGCTCCCTTGCAGCCCGAGAAGTTCCCGACCGATGACATCTTCCTGTTGCGATCGGCCCGAGAACTGCCGGGCGAGACGGCAAATAAGCCGGGCTTTGTGGCGATGGTACATGGCACGCTGGATTCCTACACTGATACCATTTACAACAACGAAGATTCCAATGAGGTCCAGCGGATCAACTACGATACGGCTTTGAACGGCCGGCTCACCGTACTCGGTCTGGGCGGCAATGACTACTTTGCCTCCGACGATACCACTACGACGATCACGCTCGACGGCGGCGAAGGTTACGATGAGTTCCAGATCGGCCAGATATTCGGAAGCAAACGGAACATTCCCGACGGTAATCTGCTGGCGCAGGATGTCTTCCCGAATATGGTCGCTACGACCAGAGGCTGGCTGAGTCCGGGCACCAATGCTCCGTTGCTGGTGCACGGCGGTACGGGTAACGATGTGTTCACTGTGTACTCGAACCAGTCCGAGCTGCGCCTCGAGGGTGACGACGACAACGATCTGTTTGTGGTCCGTGCCTTCGCACTGGCGGCGGTTTCGAATGTTAACTGGGACGGTATTGGCGACATCGACGCGTTCGACCTCGACGCGGTCGACGTAGACAGCAATGGCGACGGTGTCATCAACAAGGCCGACGCCGATACAACGCCTGACGATTGGCGTGACGACATCATCGTGCTCGATGAAGACGGGGTGGCTCAGCCGATCATCGGATTGGGCTTCTCGATAGCCCGCGAACCGGATATCCGAGCCGGCGGCGGCGAGGACGAGGTGCGGTACAACATTAACGTGCCGATCTCGGTTGACGGCGGCACAGGCTTTGACAAGCTGGCGATTCTCGGTACCGAGTTTGCCGATGACTTCGCTATTACAAAAGACGGTATCTTTGGCGCCGGACTTAACGTCCGCTACGCCAACATCGAAGTTGTCGAGATCGACGGTCTCGAGGGCGACGACGAGTTCTTCGTGCAGTCGACTGCATTCGGTGTCGCCTATCGCGTGATCGGTGGTCTGGGCAGCGATACGATCAATGTTACTGGCGACGTTAACGAGGACATTGTCACTCGCGAGCTCGAAGGGGCCATGGGAGCTGTCGATCATCTGGTCACCTCAGAGGGCCTGTTGTCAGGTCTACCATCTGGCGGCGACCCGCTCTACGATGGTCTGATCATCGACGGTTTCGATTACAACGTCGCCTCCTCTGAGGAAGGTGTGATCGTCGTCAACGAAGTCGACTACCTCACCAGGATCGACGATGGTTTCACCGCCGTGCGTGAGGGCGGTCCGCAGGCCGTGGATGTCTATACGATAGAGCTTGCCAAACAGCTTCTGCCAGGCCAGGTGGTTTACGTGACCGTTTCGGCTGGGCGTTCTCCGCAGGAAGAGATTTATAATACGCTCATCAACCCGGGCGTCGATACTACGGGCGACGGCATCGCCGATGCCTTCCCGCTTACCGACGGCGTAGGCGACACAATCTGGCTGGCCACGAACGATCCGTTCTTCCCGGCTCTTATTCCGCCGGAGTCTGACTTCGATCGAACTATTACTGTTAACGGCTTGTCGGTTGTTATCCCGGACCGTGCCGTGGTGCTCACCTTTGACAGCACTAACTGGTCACAGGCACAGGAGATCTTCGTATTCGCCAAGGACGATCCGCGGTCCGAGGGCGATCGCGTCGTTGTCGTCCAGCATACTGTCCTGTCGAACATTGTCGACGACGCGGACTTCGACGGTGCCGACGTGCGCAACGTTGAGGTGCTGGTACGCGACAATGACACGCCGGGCGTGTTTGTTCTCGAAGTCGAGCCCGGCACAGAAACTGAAGATAACCGTTCGGTCGTCATCGAAGGTGAAGTGATCGGGCAGGATTTGATCCCGGGCGACGTTCCTGGCGCTAACGACTACACAGGTCTCAACGACGAAATACTTGTACAGCTCAACAACGATCCGCTCGGAACCGTTGTCGTCCATCTGGCTCTCAATCAGACCAGCGACGAGGCCATCCGCCTGTTCGACATCGCCGATCCGGATGATCTGGATGACCGGTTTATCGACGACCCGGCGGTATATACGATAACATTCGACTCGAGCAACTGGATGACCCCGGTTCACGTCGGCATTGAGGCGTGGAATGACGGTCGCCCCGAGGATCCCGCCACGGCGGTAGTGAAGTTCGAGCTTGTCTCGACCGAGAATCATGACTACCGCTTCCCGAATTTGCGTTCGGATCCTGGTCTGCTGGACGTCGAGGTTATCGACAATGACACAGCCGGTGCCGTGGTAGTCGAAAGTGGCGGCGATACCTTGATGATCGTCGACAATCTCGAGACGGCCGCTGACGAGACCCAAAATGACAACTACACGCTGCAGTTGACCGGTCAGCCGGTGGATCCGACAAACCCGGTTCCCGGAGAAGTTCCGGTGGTCAAGGTAGCGATCCTTACCGACGGACTGTCCGATGTCGTATCAATTACTGGCGGGACGATTCCATGGGCGATCGAGGAGATCGGCGGATTGCGTCCGACTCTGATATTCCTTGGTAACATCATCTTCGATAAGAACAGTGACGGTTTGGGTACGCTGACCCGTGCTACGGGTTCCGATCTCGGCAGTTTCCTTGAGGAAGGCTTCGCCAAGGACGGGCAGATTCGTATTGGCGGGACGGCCTTCGACGGCGATTACGTCATCGATGACGTTACCCACGAGACGATCACGCTGACCGCAGCTTTCGCTGGCGGCAATCCGGGTGCTCCAACTGAGGTGGAAGACACGGCGATCGCCGATCTGACCATCGAGGGACTCTTCAAAGGTGAAATCGAGTTCGAGATCGGCATCGATCCGGACTCATCGGAACCTTTCCGCCGTATCGTGCGAACGGATTCATTGAGTTGGCTGGCAGACGGTTTCCTGGAAGGTCAGATAGTACGGGTTACGAACACCGATACGCTCGAGACCGTCGACCTGAAGATCGCCATTATTCGCGGAGACAACTCTACTCTGGACGATAAGCTTGAGTTTACAATCAAGGACGATCCGCTCACCGGTCCCAACGAAGATCCGCTGCCAGGTTGGTGGGTTAATGGGGATACGGCAAATATAGAAGTGAATCGATTGGCCGCGGTCATTACATTTACCGGCAACGATTGGTATGTCCAGCGGGATATCGAGCTGCAGCCCGACCGCTTCTACAAGGTTCCGATCACACGCCAGGGCGTCAAGGTCTTCCCGGTGCAGACGCATTATCTGTCGAAACTGAAAGGCCCGCTGTCTGTCGAGGGCGGCACTACCGGTGCTGACCGATCGCTCAACAACGGTCTCAAGCTGCCGGGCGAGAAAGATGAATACCTGATCATGATCGGCGCCCAGCCTCCAGAGTCGCAGCAGATCGACGTCTTGAACATCTTCAACGACTCGAGTCAGCAGGGCCTGGACGGCGAGATGACCCAGACCACACTGACAGGCTTCGGCATGGCCGATACACTCGATTTCGGCAACATCGGCGCTGGCGTCTTCGGCGAAACCGGCGAGTACCCGGGCGGCATCAGCTTCGGCAAGATCAACTTCGGACCGAACGGTTTCGACACCGACGCAGGTCAGAGCACGATCGAGGTTGTCAACCTCATGCTCGGACAGGGTAACGATGAACTGGTTATATCCGGTACCATTGACCCGGCACCGGCGGTATCGGCGTTGCAGGAGTTCACCTTTATCAGCAACGAGGACGGCAACGGCAATCCGCTTGCATTCGACGGCGGTACGATCACACGTGATGGTTTCGATTGGAAGGCGGAAGGCTTCCTCGTCGGCCAGACGGTAACGATCGACGGTATCGGCGTATGGATGATCGAAGCGATCAATGACGTGATCACGCCGGAAGGTCAGAACCCCAATGACAACAGCCTGCTGGTTCTAAAGGGCACGGCACTTATCGACGGAGTGGCAATCAGTGAGATTATCGCCACTGACGCCGACGTTATTACCGAATTGGTTGTCAAGTTTGCACCGGCCGATCCGATAGTGAAATCTGGCAACTTCGACTTTATCGCCACCGATGAGGGTGCAACTGTCGTCGGTGTTACGCCGTTCGACTGGCGTGATGCCGGTTTCGTGACCGGACAGACCGTCGAAATCGCTGGCGTACCGGGAACGTGGGAAATAGCCGCTATCCAGGATGCCACATTCTCCGATGACAACACCATCCTGCTGTTGAGTAGCGGAGAACCGATAGCGGATGAATTGAATAGGCCTGCGACGATCACCGGATTGCTTACTGGCGGTACGGTAACACGTACCGAGGGTAACTGGGCCGATGATGGATTCATCGCAGGTCATCTGGTAACAATAGAAAACGATTCCTTCAAGGGTAATTGGCGTTTGCGTGAGATTTCCGAGAACGGTTTGACGATGATCTTTGAAGGTACGCAGCTACCCGATGAGACCGGCGTTGAAGCGACCTTCTCTGTGGCCGGTAGGCACGGCGGACTTACGGTCGTTCACGGCGGCGGCAATATGCCGCTTGAGATAGAGCATGACATGTTTATCGACAAGTCACCGACATTTAACGAACTTCCAGCCGGAACCAGCGCAGTCCTTACGCGGCTCGATGGTCTGAATTGGCAGGACGACCGCTATCAGGTCGGTCACTACGTACAGCTTGACGGAGAAGTGGGCACGCGCCAGGTATTCGGGTTCGGTGACGCAGACGACGATCTGGAGAACGATCTGGTGCCGAGCGAAGCATTCAACACGTGGGGCACAGGCAGTGTTATGTTCCTCGGCGACCTTGAGACCGAGGCGCCGGTTGCGTTGCCTGATGGCGCATCCGAAATCACCGTACACGTGGCCGATCCGCTGAAGGAAAGCTTCACCGGTACAGTCGACATTGCCACGAGCAGCCTGACTCGAACCGATGGCGTCTCGTGGGCATCGGAAGGCTTCGAAATCGGCCAGCATGTCTTTGTTTCCGGATTCGCCGGTTCGTTTACAATCAGCGGCTTTGCTGATGCTTTGGGGACCGGAGACGTCATGGAGTTCAACGAACTGGCTCTGACGCCGCAGGACGGTGTCGAAAACGTTACAGTGTTCGGCTATGATGTTGAGCTCGATGGCGGGGTACGCATGGGCGGCGATCACATCACGATAACCGGCGGTGCTGGTCCTGATTCTCCGTTAGTGGTCTACGGCGACACCTCACAGGACGGTGTCTGGTACAGCGGTCATCCACAGGATATTCTCGGGTACGAGTTCGGCGAGAAACCGTTCGATCCGTTCCCTGAGCTGTCGGACGGTGAAAACGAGGACGATGAGTGGGTCTTCCCGGTCGCTAATCCGTACACGTATGCAGGCAATGACGTCATTGACGCCTCACAGTTGTTTGCTGATCTCGATGCTGCGGATCTGCCGACAATCGGCTTGACCATCTATGGTGGCAAGGGTAACGATCTGATCTACGGCAGCCAAGCGGGCGACCATCTGGCAGGCGGTTCTGGCGACGACGAGATACACGGCAACCGCGGTGTCGATCACATCTATGGCGACTCGGGTGTCAACGTCAACATCCTGACACGCGCCCTGACGATCGACACGATCAACAATAGCCCCGAACCAACTATCGATAACAACCTGCAGACTAACGGTACGACGATCGATCCGTCAGCATCGCTGGTGCTGGATGACATGACCGCCGGTCGCGATGTGATTTATGGCGATGGTCCGCTTACGATTCTCGGCGGTCCGGAATCGGTATATGATGACGTTATCTTCGGCGACCACGGCGAAATCGTGCAGTACGTCTTCGATCCCAACATGCCGGATCCGTTGAACGCACCGGGCTCGCTGCAGAAGATCCAGACGACATTGCTCGACACGATCCTTGCGATCAACTCGCTCGAGTTGCAGAACGGTGATGACGATGTCATCTTCGGACACCTCGGTCGCGACATCATCATCGGAGGCAAAGGCAACGATATGGCCGACGGCGACGAAGGCGACGATCTTATCTTCGGCGACAGTGTGTTCCTGATGCGTCGTGATCTGGAGGGCATTAACCCGTCCGATGGCGATCTCTATGACGATATTACCAATCCAAGGTTCCAGGCGTTGCTTGGTACTTTGCTCTATAGTCGCTCCGATCAGGAACTGCTCATCGGCTCCGACGGTGCCGGGGTGCCGGCGCCCAATGCCGACAACAGCGGCCAACTTCTCAATGATGATATCGCTCGCGACTATCGCGATCCGGACGGAGCGCCATGGTGGGCCGAGTATCTGATCGAATACAGCACACTGCACACCTTCGAGTTCGATCAGGGCAATGCCGGTGTCGGCAGCTTCGGCAACGACTACCTTGCCGGTGGCCACGCGAACGATCAAGTCTTCGGCCAGCTCGGCGACGACGTCATTCAGGGTGACGGTGGAATCGAAGGGGCGTTTACCGACGAAGCACTTACCGGGCATGCGACGGTTCTTACCTCCCATGTCGGTGCCTCGCGTACTTCCGGAGGTGTCACTGATCCGTTAGGTCCGCTGACAGTGGTCAGTTCGTTCGACGCTCACAGCGATGGCGAGGATTACATTGAGGGCGGCGGAGGCGACGACGTGATCTTTGGCGGTCTCGGACAGGACGATCTGGTAGGCGGCAGTTCGACGTTCTTCAGTCTTGGTGACCCGACTAACGCGTTCGAACCCAATCCGGAGTATCCTGGTGATCCGAATGCACCGGAGTTCCTCGAAACGACCGTGGGTGCGAATTTACGTCCCGATGGCGACGACTACATCTTCGGCGGCAGCGGTGAACGAATCGACCGCAATAACTATGTCGGCGGCAGCGAGCCGGATCCTGTTGCGGATCCAGATTCACCTGACAGTCCGCTTGGACCTATTGGTGGTGACGATGAGTTCATCGATCTTGACGAGCGTCACGCCCGTGACGCCGATGTAATCACCGGCGACAACGCCAACATTATCCGCATTGTCGGACGCGATCTTGACACCACCGACGGTATTCCAGCCGAAGACATCATGATCTTGTCAAGCGGCGTCCAACTGTATCTGAGCTTCGAGTACGATGACTACGGCAACCCACTTACTGAAAGGATCATTGTTCGCGGAGTCGAACTACTTGACTATACCGAGGGTGGACCGGACTTTAGGCCCGATCTGTTCGAAAAATTTGACGAAGAGGATCCGGATGGGCCGCCTGCGGGCACGAACCAGCCGACGGATACACCGTTCCGCTTAGAGTTCGATCTCTGGGCTCGCTATGACATAGGTGGTCATGACGAGGTGCATGGCGGTTCCGGTGACGACTTTATCTACTTAATGGGCGGTCACGACCGCGCCTTCGGCGATGCCGAAGACGACGACATCATAGGCGGTTGGGGCAACGACTGGGCCTCTGGAGGCACCGGTCAGGATGGAATCATCGGTGACGATGGCCGCATCTTCACCAGCCGCAACCACGGCACTCCGGAAGGCGTTGGCTTCTCCGAACCGCTGTATGCGATCAGTAACTTCCTCGACGAGGATCCGGATCCGCGCCATCCGCAGACGATCCATGGAAATGTCATCAACGAATTCGTCTACACGCCGGGACAGGTGCAGACGGCGATTTTGAATGTTGAATTTGCACTCAAAAAGACCGTCGACATTACGCCGTACAACCTGACGCCCAATGCTGAGGGAGGCGATGACCCGCTGTTCGACGCCAATGTCTCCGATGACATCATCTTTGGCGGTTTGGGTGACGACTTCCTGCACGGTGCATCGGGCGATGACGCTATCGCCGGCGGCGAGGCGCTGGAAGAATCGTACGCACCGCGTTTCGATGACGACGGCAATTTGGTAGGAATCGTCCGGACCGACTTTAGCCGGCCGTGGAACCCGGGCGACGTCCTCAAGTTTGGTGACGACACTAATCCGTGGAATGCCCCCAACCCGGTACAGAGCCGTCTGGGTGAGTTCTTTTTATATGACGAGTACGATCCGCGACGGACGATCCTCTTCAATGCGGCTCCGACCGGTCTCGACGACATCATCTGGAAAGGCAGCAACAGTACCCCGGGTGATCAGCTTCAGTACTTCCTCAATCAGGTTGCCAATGAAGGTCAGCTTGTAGAGGGCGAGATCGAGTTTTTGCCGAATGGAACGCCGATCAGTTGGGCGTACCGGCATACCGATGGCGACGATGTCATGTTCGGGGACCTGGGCAACGACTGGCAGGTTGGTGGTACCGGAAACGACACCATCTACGGCGGTTGGGGCAACGATTTGAGCAATGCCGATGATGTGCTGACTATCGATGGCGATGGAGCCTATGGCGACGGGCACCCCAAGAAGATACAGCCCAGCCCTAATGACACGCCCGACACGCATCCGGAGTACGAGGACCGAGTCTTCGGTGGAGCCGGGTTAGACATTCTGATCGGCAACACCGGAGGTGATCGTCTCATCGATTGGGCCGGCGAGTTCAACAGTTACATCGTGCCGTTTTCGCCCTTCGGTATCGCTACCGTCAGCCGCCAGCGGCCGCCGCAACTGGATCTGTTCCTTTACAAGCTCTCGGAAAGCCAGGGTGCCGATCCGACACGTGCTGCTGATGTCGACATCTTCAGTGAGACAAGATCCGCCCGCAACGGCGAGCCCGATGGTGAGATCGGACTTGTTATGCAGAAGGATCACGGCCTATGGCAGAAGCAAACCGGCGGCCCGACCGATCCGCAGCCGGGCAATATTCCCGGCGGTGCACGTGACGTCAAACGCACCGCAGACTTTAACAGCGGCCCGGATGGCGCTTTCCACATCGATAGCGGTGTCTGGAATGTCAATGGTGGTCGCCTCGAGGTGGCTCCCGAGATACTCGGAGGCGACGCGGTAAGTTTCTTTTATATCGACGACTACCTGCCGCAGTACTTCGAAATCAAGGCGATGATCAACGCCGGCAAACCGATAGCGGGCTTTAAATCGAACGCTTTTCTGATCTTCGACTACTACGGTCCGACCGATTTCAAATACGCGGGTATCAATATCTCCAACGACAAGCTGGAGATGGGTTACCGAGATGAAACCGGCTGGCACGAACTGGAACAGTCCAAATCCAGGCTCAAGCCCAACCAGGACTATCAGGTGCTGCTGGCGATCAACGGCACGGTCGCGACATTGGTAGTTAATGGAAAGGACGTCTTTAGGCATGTCTTTGCACCGCGAATCATTGACGGTTACCAGTACAACCTCAATACCGGTCTTGTGGGCATCGGTGCCAACAACTCCGTAGCCCGCCTTGACAACGTCACGGTGCAGGTACTGCCTCCGGATTGGACCTATGAGAATACCGAGGACTTTGACGATGGCATCGCCGGTATGTTTGCGGGACAGGTTCCCGAATGGCAAACGGTAAGCGATCGGTACGAAGGTACCGCATTGAACGGTGACATCGCCATCAGTGTGTATGAACTGAACCAGCTTGCGTTCGAGTCGCAACTGGCGATCGATGGGATGGTACGCATCGAAGGGGTCGGCGGTCTGATATTCGATGCCTACGGTAGTGACGACTTTAAGTTTGTCGCTCTGTCGGCTGTTACCAACCAGGTCATCATCGGCCACTACACGGGGCGAAATGGGCTGGTGATCGACGCTGCTGCCGACTGGACAATTCTCGCCGATCGTGATTACGATCTGGCCATCGCGATAAGTGGAATGTCGGTTAGCGTCAATGTCGATGGGCAGGCGGTCATTGGCCATGCCTTCAACGGCTTGGCGGTAGACGGGAATTTCGGCTTGCTGAGCATGGAAGGCACCAGTTGCTTCGACGAGTTAACCATCAAGAACAACGATCCGGCGTACCAGCAGCCCGAGAGCCTGCTTGCATCGGCAGCACCTCAGGAGACTGATCTTGTTTCACAGTTGACCTACCAGGAATTAGCTCCCATTGTCGAAGTGGCGATTAACCGGATAGCTGAATCGCTCATTCTTGACCAGAGTGATTTGGCACTGCTCAGGGAGATAAGCTTTCAGATTACTGACCTTTCCGGCCTGAACCTTGGCCAGACGATTGGCACTACAGTGTTGATAGATATCAACGCTGCCGAATACGGCTGGTTCATCGACGAGACACCACAGGATGATACTGAATTTGCCATTTACAGCGATCTGTCAAACCAGATGGACCTGTTAACAGTTGTTATGCACGAACTTGGTCACGTATTCGGTCTTGAGGATTTGACTTCTGAGGCCGACCGAACTGATCTGATGTTTGATACCCTGTCTGTCGGGGTCCGCCGCATCGAAACAAGATTACCGGCGAAAACAACGATACTTCCGAGGCCCACCATCCAGCACGATGCCCATTTCTCCAGACAGATACGCAGACAGGATCCATCTTAGCATTACAAACGAGATGAATGATTCTGTCGAAGGTTCACATTGCGTGAAAGTTGTGGGTGCGCTTGTCAAGCGGACATCGGACCACTGAAAAACAGCGTATTTCCAATAATTGCTCTTTGAAAAGAGGATATTCAGGTATGTGTCAGTGAACAAAAACCCTCGGACATATCAAACTCAATCAAAATGAAAGAGTTGTTCTTCAATGTTTGAAGTTTTGAGGGACTTTCCATGTGTTAAGCCAATATGAAAACCGAGACGGGTTCGTAGACTACGCAGCTTTTTTAAGCCGATACCCAGTGATCCGTGTTTCCTGGAATCGATGATGTTCGATATTACACGGAACCGTTTTTGCGTCACGTTTCGGCTTCTCCGGCTTTTTCTCGTAATAGACATCATCAGGTCGAAACCCATCCAAGGTCATGTGTGGCCGCCACCGGTTATACCAATTCTCATATTCTTCACACAACATGGTCAAGTGATCAAATCCTTTAATGATCGGAACACGCTTGAGCCATTCGTACTTCAAGGTTTTGATCACTCTCTCTGTCACAGAAATTGATCCATGTTTGCCTATTGCTCCAAGACGCCGCTTTATGTTCCAGCCGTCCAGCAGTTCTGCAAAGACGTCTCCGGTGAAGACACTGGCTTGATCCGAAATAATGTGTTTTGGTGCACCATGTTCTTCCATGGCACTTTCCAAAGCATTATTGATCCATCCGGCATTGGGTCCTTCAAGTGGAGTCACAGACATGAC
>Ga0114925_10000045_pt1 | contig 38632 bp, 41 predicted proteins | sample SumtaG_2_FD_87287 | JGI IMG/M metagenome (GOLD analysis project Ga0114925, IMG submission 87287) | Deep subsurface microbial communities from Indian Ocean to uncover new lineages of life (NeLLi) - Sumatra_00607 metaG | ecosystem: Environmental > Aquatic > Marine > Oceanic > Sediment | place... | reverse complement strand
GGCGGTGGAGCTGGCGGTAATTCTTCTTCGACACCTTCTGGCTCGGGTGCAACAGGAGGCCCAACAACTTCACCGCGAGGGGGTACTTCCTCAACTCCTTCGGGAGCCAAAATTTCTCTTGGTTCTCTGCCACGGCCAATCTCCTCTGCAATGGGCGCAAGCTCGTCAATGCTCTGGATTTTTACCATTTGATCGAAAGCTGTCCACCAACCGAGGTTGGGATTCACTTCGGCCAAACGCCCATCGACTACGTGTAATGTTACATCAAATGTAGTTCCCTGTCTAGCGTACTCACTACCAGGGATTTCTATATTTGCAATGACCTTATAGTTGCTGTAAAGCCAATTCAGGAAGTTCTTTCTGGCTCGGGTGGGCTCAGTTTCACCCCTCTTAAATGTATGCTCTCCGATTAAGAAAGCAGCCTTACCATCATCTTTCATGGCCAATAGAGCATCCATAACGATCTGATGCTCTAGTTTCATTACTCTTACATCTTCAACAGTTACGGCTAGCTGACTTCCAAAGGGAGGATTAGCAAGCATCGCGTCCATTCTGCCCTGGGAAGTTGAACCTATGATACGGCCACGAGCATCTTCCTCACTAACCACAAAGCCCTGATCCCTGAGAATGTCTGCCCTGCTCCTTACTAATTCATTAGCCAGCACTCTTGAAGGAGTTGTGGTAGTAAGGAGCATGCCTGTACCAGCGGTGGGCTCATACACCGTGGTTTGTCCATCAGTTTCAGTCATTACCTGCATCAAGTAAGCTAGATGCACAGGTGTAGAGTATTGCTGAGTCTGTATGCTAATACCTGTTCGTGTTGCCAATCGTGGTTGTGATTCATAGAGAGCTTTTAGCTCTTCATAGATAGCGGGAGCGGGTATGGTCGGGTGTCCAAGGTCGCTGATAATCTCACGAGCCCGCTTGACAATGGCGTATTCAAACGCCTCTTCAATCGGTTTGTGTAGAAAGCCTTCTGATGCTAGCAGCTCGCCACGAGTCATGCCTAACTGTGCTGCCACGATTTGCTGTAACTTAACTTTATTAAGATCAGTTTGACCTTCTCTCAGTCTTTGCAGGAACATCTCAGTCAGCATACCTACATTCAGTTCTGCAGGTGTGCCATAGTCAATATCGGGAGTAGGCTCGGGAGCTTCAATTTCATCCCTGCGTCTGACAATCTCATTCTCGGCTCGGATCAGAGATTCGACACGGCTTTTTACCAACATAGGAACGTCACCCAAGCCCTTGCCTAATTGCGGCCAGAGTTGTAGAACCTGCTGTCTCCTGCGTCTGACAATTTCTTCTAATTCGGGATCAGTAGCATTCTCTACTGTGACCATACTCCCATCTGGCCTTTTAACATGAAGCTCTCCCTCTGGTGAAACAGGTGTATTTATGTCAAGGTCAGGTGGGGTTACATTATTGAATTCATCAACGACACTTTCCTCTGTCTGTTGGAGGACTTCGGCTAACTTGACAGAGATAGTTGGTGTAGATAATGGTGGGGCTTCGGGGGCTTCACCTTCGGGGGTTGGTTCAAGGAGATCGTCTATCTCTTCATCAGTTATATCCTCTATCTCTTGATCTATGGTGGGGGGAGCTGCTTCTTCTTCTGGAGTAGGCTCAACACCTTCTACATCGCCAGCTTCGGGAACGGCTGCAGGTGCAGACCATAAGCCCCAACCAATAGGTTCATTCTTGTCATTCAAAATCGTTACGAGTTCGTGCGGCCTGCCTACTTCTTTACTAGCCTTCTCCAAATTCATAGAAGCGCCACGAAATGACATAAAGACAGGCGAATCTTTTCTTGCTCTTATGTAAAGGCCGGGATCGTCAACTACTTTTGTTGGGTGAGGTGGAAATGCTGGCTCATCAAGTTCAATCGCTGGCTCTTCAAATACCTCAGATAACTCTATTGGGGGGGGCTCTCTTGACTCTTCATGCTTCCTGGCCTGTTGTTGATATTCGGGAGATAGTACACCCGCTCCTGAACCAAGTAAGAATGATGAAACTGCACTCTCAAAAGCACCTTCCCATATCTCTTGCGTTTTATCCCATCCGTAATGCTCAACTGTATTACTGTAAAGATTCTGCAATAATTCCTGGGTCATTTCAGCCGTACCACTTCGGAGTGCTGCTATAATTCTTCTCTTTCCACCATATCTTAGCAACACTTCTACTGGTAACATTTCCAGAGCGCCAATCACGGCAGCGGAAACAACACCTACTGATGATGCTACATAAGGATCAACTCCAGCCTCCAAAGCTCTGTCATAAATGGGACCAGCTTCGGCAAGACCTAAGATTGCAGGGCCGAGCCAGTATTGACCTGTAAGAAAGCCTGCACCAAAGGCAATCACCATTGATGTTGAAGCCTCTGCGGTCACAGCGGCTAGACGAGGAGCATTCTTTCTAAGCGATGTTCTCCAAGAACCTGCTTGGGCCAGATATGGATGCTCACCTTGCTCTATTCTTTTGGCGAAATCTACTTGAGCATCTTCCTCTACGTCTGCCCACTCAATAGGTTCACGCCATGCTTCGGGCGCTTGTATCCAAGGATGCTGTAGCCATCTATCAGCCTGTGCCTCTGCTTTCCTACCTGCTTCGGCCCACATATGGGCTCTCGGATCAATGATACGGCCTTTAGCGTCCTTCTCAAAGGGTTCACTAACGGCTCTTAGCATCTGTCCCAAGCCCCTATATGTTTGGTAAGCTCCAGCTATCGGGCGCTTGGCTAACTCCTTGATAAAGTTCATGCCAGTAGGATCTTGCCGTTCTCGTTCCTCGTTTTCCAGCATTTGAAATTGTTGCTGTAATGTAGGGTTGCGCAACTGTGTACCTGTTCGCACAGGATCAGTAGGCCGTTTTAAGATTAACGTACCTGCTTGAACAGGGGGCTCAATAATATCCTGCATTGAACGACCCGCTACTTTTTGCTGCGCAGTAGTTTCGTCGCGCTCGAATTGCTGGAAGTAATCTTCTAAGGGCATAGTTACCTATCCTATTTGCATTCCACCTTGGGCCGCTAGCCTACGTGCTTCGGCTGCGATCTGCGATGGTGATGCTCCCTTTAATCTCATTCTCGCTAGCTCCCAATAGTATCTTGCCCATTCTTCCTCTGTTGCACCTGGGCCTGGAGGTGTTAAGCGTTCATCACCCTCAACCATCGGGGCTCCTCTTTGTCCAGCTATCCCTCCACCACCACCTCTAGTTCTGCGTTTAAGTTCTTTCTCTGCGTCCTCAAAAGTCACAGTACCCCCTTTCTTTTCCTCTTTGAATTCATATCCTCTAGGGGGATGGCCTCCAACATCAGGTACTCTCATTGTTCGGGGACCTATTGCATTTTCATCCGTCTTAAATACGGTGATGAGTTTTGCTGGTTTTTGTTTGGCCCCACCCTCTTGCAAACTTTGCCACAAGGCTTGTATGTTTTCGGGTGGTGTAGCTGGCTGCGGTTCACCCACAAACTGTTGAGCCCATTGAGTCAGATCAGTCTCAGGTTGTTCAAGAGGTGTTGGTTCAAACTGACCGTATAGACCTCTCAAATCTTCCCGCTGCCCAGGGGTGAATATGGGCTCTTGCATAAACTGACCACCTGCTTGAGCTTGTTCTGGCATTCTGCCAGTTCGCATTATGTCTTGCGCTTGGTCAGTAGATAGCGGTGGGGGCTGCCCTAATCTGCCAAGCTGGAGTTGATTCGGATCACCCTCTTCAACTGGTATTCTTCCATCCTGCAGGAGCCTTAAAGTATTCAGCGTTTTTGCGTCTGGTGAGATTTTCCCACCTTCAATGCTTACCCGCCTGATACCTTTCGCTCTTAGCCTTTTAAGATGTGACGGTTTGATGTAGGCTAGTTCCTCACCACGAGTACGGCCCGGAGCGCCTGGGGGCCGCGCCACCTGTTCCTCCTCAGAGATAGCAAAGTTTCTGATCTCGGGTTGCGTTGCTGCAAATCTACCCATTGGTTCACCTGCAACAATGGTTTGCAGAATATCCTCTACTAACCGATCCTTTTCTCGTTGCTTTGCATGCTGATAGGCTCTTGAGGCAGCTCCCCGACCTCGGCGGGATATTTCTGCTCTTATAAGAGAGGATCTATCGCTGGCTTTCTTTCTCCTCCGTTCCTCTTCTTTTTCGAGTCGTCTTACCGCCCTCATCCGTTCTTCTACTGCACCTATAACCCTCTGAACGGCCATTATCTCACCCCCTTATCTTGCAAATTGTCCTGGCTGTATTGGCCCGCCCATAAGCCCCAAGTTCTGTGCTTGCTGCATCCTGAATGCTCTACTACTACCAGGATACATTCTTGATAACATCAAACTCTGTTGAGCATTCAAGCCTTGTTGCCCTCCTCCGAAACGTCCACCAGCGAAAGGTATGCCTGGGAGCTGTCCCTGTCTTTGCTGTTGTTCAAGGCTCCTTTGGAATTGACCCAACTCGAATTGAGGGCCAAATGGTTCTCGTGGCGTACCAGGGTAGCCCAAGCTCTGCAACATTTCTTGAGTAAAACCTGTGTGGGGAAGTAAGGCTAGCTGGCCGCGCTGTTGCCTCCCGGCCATTATCTCTGCAAGACGAGCTTCCTCCAACCCCTTTTGCTGCGCCAATCGTTCTCGTTGAAATTCCAAATCTCTTGCCTGCTGTTCAAACCGCGCTCCCAACTGTTCGCCAGCTACTCCAGCTTGAGCGGCAGCCCTGCCTAGCTGTGCGCCAAGAGGTTGAGTAGCCTGTGATGCAATGTCGGCAGCGCCGAATATACCCCTTCGTCGAGCTGCCCCGCCCGCAGCTTGCCGGACAGCCTGAGAAGTTTGACGAAAAGTTGGCCCTAAAGCAGCTTGCATCCTACCAACTATCCCTTGTGTCGAATAATCACCTTGAGGTAAAACAGCCATTGTCATTCCCCCTTTATTTCAATGTATCGACCTTTACGGCCCTTAAAAATTTCTGTGTAATATCGACAGACAGTACATTCACTATAGAAATGTCTGCCTGTTTCCTTTGCTTCGCACTCCGGTAGAACATCACCGACCATTGTGCTAGTGCATTTAGGACAGAAGCCGACTACCACTCGAAGTCTAGGTGGTTCAGCAAATTGAGGTTCCTTGCGCCAATGATCGTCCAATGGATCTGATGGATCAGTTGCTTCAATGCAAGGACTAGCATCCTGATAAACCTTTTTCTCTCCTTCTGTTACCAGAGGCATATCAGCTCGCTCAAACTGAGCCCTTGCTCTCCTTTTTAGTTCTGCGAGTTCCTTGGTCTTTGAATCAAGGAATGCCTGTATCGGAGCTATCAAATCTTCGCAGCACTCAAACCACTCGAAAAACTGCATGACCGAGTAGAGGTGTTGCGGATTAAATGATTCGCAATAATCATGTATGTTTTCTTTGCGGTTCATATACATTCACAGTCTGGATTAACCCAATAAGCAATACTTTCACCCCATCTTCTGCTACCAGCACAAGGGCCATTGTTATCACAGGCTCTTACGTCAATTCTTATTGAGAAAAGTATATTTCCAGGGTGTCCTGGCCCACCGGGATTCCAATTATCAAAGCAACTACGAGTAACAGCATCAGGGCCACAGAATATCCCTGCGCCTACTCCAACACCCCACCTTCTTTCACCCTCTGTCCAACTACAACTACAGAAGGGGCCATTACAAAATATAGCCGAAGAGAACCAACAAGTTTTCCAAAAACCACCATTGCCGTTGATCCGCACACTCTTTGATGCTGATTCACCAGGACAGTTATCTTCCTGCTTCTGAGGCGTTGATGTATCCTCCGTTACTGTGACTGTGAAAGACCCACAATTCTTTGCACCGACACCAACAGTTACCGTTGTGCCATCTGGATTGACTGAGCATTCCATCGGGCAGCCGGAATTATTGGTAACGGTACACTCTGCACCTGGACAGGGAGGAGTTATAGCACCAGACCAAATACTGCTAGGATTCGCGGTATCCGCTCCAATGATTTCAAACTCTTCGCAGCAAGCAGCACACTTAATCTTAAAATCTCTGCAAATGCTACAAGAACCATCAATGGATGAAACGCATAGTACGACTGTTGCTCCATCGTTATTCTCAGGAGCTATATATTTCACACCTACGCCGCCAACCGGAGGATCGCCAGCCCCCCCACCTATCAATTCGCCTGGACCCTCTGCTATCCACCACACCAGAAAGGCATCTTCAAAGCTCGCTGGCTCGCAACCGTGGACTGAATGTACCGTTCTAAACCAATACTCATCTTCACATTCAATTTCGTCAGGAAAATCTACAAAATTTACAAATCCACAGCCATCTTCTGCATTGCAGGGGCCAGGGATCGGAACAGGATCGGGATCGGGAAATGGATAGCGCGGGAAGTCAGGGTAATCAGTTTCATAACTAGGATAAGTATCATCCTCATCGTTGCCGAAAAGATAAGGCTGATCGAATTCGCTTAATGGTACTTCATCACCCTGAACATCAACTTTCTCCTCTATGCCTGCTATCTCCGCCCACTCCCTATCTTGATAAATATAGGGTCGCCGCCTACTCACTACTCTTCGCTCCTATCCACGTCCCAAGTCGTGCTGTATCCATAGGGAATAAAGCCTTCGTTGAGTGAGCGGTGACGGATTCTAAACTTGGTAGTAAGCTGGCCTGGGTATTCTTTGAGCGTCCATTGAACATCTTTTAGACTCTTGCCGAGAGCTGTCTGTTTCATCGAGCCAGCCGCTTGCGGAGTTTTAGATCCATCAGGATACTCATCCAGCTCAACCATGCCTTTAGCCTTGGACTCAACAACCAAACTGAAAACTCTCTGCTTCAATCCTTGATCGTATGCAGCCCACGCATCTTTTGTAATCATAAAGGCATCAATGGCTACTGCTTGCCCGGTAGCATCAACGTCCTGGTCGGTATCATTCAAAAGGTAATGTTTCCCTGAATCATACCCGCCGCCCATGAAATAGAAGCGCTTATTAAAAGCCGAAAGAATGCTCGAGAGCGGAGTGGCGTACTGATAGATGGAGTATTGTAATGTTGGAATGTGCATGACCAGGACTTTATTAGGTGTAGTCTGATTAGCACCGCTGTAAACTACCCAATAAGCGCATTCAGTTTCAATGTCATACTCACCGTAAGTTCTGTCATTGAAATTCGGGTTGATATAATCTAAATGCTCGGGATCAAAAAATGAATCTATGTCTGGAGAGGAAATTATCCACCACCTGATTCCATCAAAAAACCAAATGGCCTGAAAGAACCATGCCAGAGTAATACGGCGTATGTTTCGCTGGTCAATTACCCCGCTCTCTATGGCTATTGCAGAATGAGGAGCATCAATGCCTACCCTGGCACTCAATCTCATGCGACCATAATTAGCTGGATGATCGCCCTGTAACATCCACATCTCACGGTCACACCAGATCACCAGCTCATTAAAAAAGGGCAACGCAGCACGACAGGGCCTCTCACCAAATGCTACATAGCCAGAATCAACCCCATTCCAGGTACTCGGCAAACCATCAGCAGAGAAACGCAACTGATTCGCTCTTCTATTCGGAGCAATCTGCCAAGCTCTGCGCTTCCAGGCTTGCACTCCGTAGGAAGGATCAATTCTTTGGGGAGATCCAACACCTGTGATTCGATAAATTCTTGCCTCTGCAGAGAAATTTGCATCCCATTTGATTCGATACCAGTACCAGGGGTTAATATCGCCAGCTACTATCGTGGCTTTCTCTACATCTTGATCTACTTGGGTCCAGCCGATACTTCCCTTTTGTGTCCATGAGGAATTACCCGCCTCCGTTGTATCTACTAGACCACTTACGGCTGTCCACGCTCCAAGATTTGACCAATACTCTAATGAGGCCACGCTAGAATTGTTTGTCTGTGAATTATCAACATCGGGCCAGAAATCAATAGCATTTACCTGTCTGTCAAAACCTACATAGACGTACCCCGCCGTTACAAGGCCGCCTGCATCGAGGTAGTCTGAAACAGCGGTATTCAAAACCTTGGCCCAATAATCTTCAAAGGTCACATCGTCAGCAGTTACATAAGCTCCAGAAGGATCTATCCTATCTCCATCCCATACGTCTTGAACTGGACCCCACTCGGTTTCTACCCTCAATTCAGTAAGATCACAGCTTGCATCAAGCACGTTGTTCCAGGTTAGATAGACAACAAAACCGCCCTGCCCATCAATGATAGTCTGTTCTTCATTTCCTGTTAGGTTAAAGGTAATCTCCCCGGACTGAGCAACGGAACGTCCGGCAGCGCTCGTCCCATCAGACAACCCTCCAACTAAGGTGTATCCGCCGGACTGATAGGAGTAAACTGAAAGAACAGCGCCAGCAGCGTTTGTTTGTCCAACGGTCACGATAATTCTATTGATTGGGCTATCCGCCATTATGTGAACGCGGTCTGCCGTGGGAAAGCTGCTTAAATTTAGAATGGTCGTCGTGCGCCCATCTGTCATTTCATCCCAATAGTCAATGTACTGATCGGCTGAATCATCATAGACCCAAACACCAGTAGCGTATTGAGATTCGCCACGCCAGATAAGAAACTCATTATCGTCGGCAACGATTACAGCATCGCCAACTTGACAAAACTGCGCTGGATTAGCCCCGGTAGTAAGCTGGTATTCGTCAATCCAAGTAACGCCAGTTGCAGGCGGGAGAGCGGAAGCTCTCATAATCCGATCACCATTTACAGGATCAGATACATGGGCCAGAATGTAATCTCCAGGCTGATTAAGCTGCGAGAAGTGAAACATACTCTTGAATTCAAGATTGGCAGCTATTTCAGTCGTGGTTAATTCACTCTGGCCCTTGCGCTGCCGCCACTCATAGCCGGGAAGCATGTTGAGAATGTCTGAGAGCTGTTCATTCTCCAAGAGAAAGGAACTTATACCCTTTACTAATTTGCCGAATTTGTTTCTGAATTGACTATCTGTGCGCTTTATCATATATACCTGCCTCGGCCCGAGAAATAATCACCATCCTCATAAAGATCCCAAGGGATCTCCTGCCGGAAATGTCTTGGCTCATCGTCTCTCGTTGTCATTACGTCGAATTGTTCTTCTTGCAACTCAGCCACGATTCGGGCGGTCATTTCATCGTCTCTCATCTGTCCAGCCAGAATCCTTGCAGACAACAAAACCAAGAGACGCTCGTAAAGAAAATCCAAGTCTGTTTCATCTGCATCAGCCGCAAGATCAGCAGGCCACGCCCAATAGATTAGGTGGATACTATTAAGCCCTCCTGTTGATCTGTTTGGCCAGAGCCATATACGATTACTATCTTGCCAAGGAGCTGCAGTAATGGGCTCTCCAGTTGACCGAGGATAGCGAAAATGCTCCTCAATATATTGCTTACCCAGGCCATAGCGCTGATTGCTTGGGTCTAAGTAATAGGCAGCTATAAGGGATTTGAGATCGGTAGGTAAATTCTGTCCGACATTGAAATTGTTGACGCTATATCCCTGCAGGGCTGGAGCTACGCCTGGACTGTTCACCTGACAGGTAGCACCACTCGTATTGCCTGTCAGAACTTCGTTATCCTCAAAGAGAGCTGTATCATCTAACGTACCAGTAGCATCCCTGAAATCTTCGACGACGATAAAATCAACAGCCTGATATTCAATGATAGCAGTATAGCCATTGTTCCCACCTGTGACGGTTTCCCCCACAACCAGGGTTGAAACTAGAGTGTCAATCGGGATCTTCGTCTGAACCTTAATATCCTGATGATAGTCAGTCTTTTGAACTCCACCAAATTTCCGCGCTACCTGTTTCTGAGCCTGATTGATCGCATCCAAGACTTCGGCATTAGTAAATCGAGTGCCATCAAGCCCCTTCTGTGCATGGCGATCATAGATATAAACTATATCGCCATTGTCATAATCGTTGTCATTGCCGCCATCAATCGAATCTACGTCCAGCCTATCGTTAGTGCCAAAGGCATCTATGATAGCTCGTATAGTTGCCAGAGAACCGCCATCGCTGATGTTGTAGATTACGTCACCCACGACCACTCCCAACGCTGCGAAATCCTCAGACGAATCTATAAAAAAGCTGGTTTGATTATCCCCACCGTCTTGTTGGAAACTGACCGTTGGCCCAGGCTTTCTCAGGGGAGCCGGATCGTCGATCTCTTGCCTAACAAATTTTCTCAAGGTAAATAGATTCGCTCCCATTTCTTTCCTCCGAAGAGGGGGGACTAAGCCCCCCCTTTATTGTTACCAGCCTAACGCAAAAACGTACTGTTTTTGTGTATTGCCGATGGCTGCAGAGAGAGTGAGGGTATCGGTAGTGATTGATGCAATGCCGAGCGCAGCACCATCGTCAATATCCTGCAACCATGCAAACCGAATCTTGGCAAGGCCAAGCTCGGTAGCGGTAATGGCGGTTTCGCTACCATCACCTGTGACTTCTGTAATCGTCATTCGGAAGTCACCAATATGAGTGATCTTCTGTATGTCAAAAGTATTCGCCATTTTAATTGCCTCCTGCCCTTTGTTTAGGGCGTAATTCACACCGCCAGGACGGTGAAACAAAATGAGGAGATTGGGGGGGGACAAATCCCCCCCCACCTGTTTTTACGGACAGATTGTGAGGAACACAGCGCCATGCAAGGTATCTACCAGGGCGATCATGGCCCATCCGACAATCGGGCCTGTGAAAGCCGCAGCAGTAGCAACAGCGCCAGGATCAGTAGCCGCCGGGACAACGAGGCTTCCCAATGCAGTACCGTCTTGGTTCAACACACTTGCTGGTCCGAAGGTTTGGTTCCAGAAGAAGTAACTCGCCTGTACGTCGATCAGCGGTACTCCTGAAACCGGGTTAGCCAGGGTTGCGTTTTCAACAACTCCATCATAAGGACTCTTGATGAGATCCGCTTGACTCGTTGCGTCTAGCGCAATGGTAATCGGATCGTAGAGCGTCAGCTCCACATCTGCAGCGATAGCAGCCGCCGGATGACTCCTGATCTTGCGCATCTGACCTTGACCAGTTGCAGAGCGGGTAGAAAGATAACCCTCGGCATACTGATTCTTGGTGACAGGTGCGGTAGCAGGAGTTACCGAGACTATCTTCTCGCCAATGGAAACTGCGGCAACAACATCACAGTCCTCATGGCCCGCTGGAGTTTCAACGGCTTTGTTGAGGTATCCAGCACTCAGAGCAACTGCGCCAGCCTGGGCGTAGTGAAAACACCTACCATCAGCCAGCTTCACACAAGTATCTATCTTGTGTTTCTGCTCCTCAGACTCCTCGAACAAACCTTGCTGAATAACGAGCCCGGTTGTGGTTTCGTAACCGTACTTACTTCCAGTTTGATTTACTGGCATATTCTTTCTCCTTGGCGTAGGGGAGAATCACGCCTCCCCTCTCCGCCAGTTAAGGTTTAGGTCAAGTTGCTGTGCTTGAAATGACTGTTTCTCCGGGTGCAGATCATGTTGCCCTTCCAGAGAATCTGCATGCTCTTCACAGCTTGATTGGTGGGGACCTTCCATGCGGTCCTGACGAACATACCGCTTCGATGTACTGCAAATCCCCAATGCCGATCATTCAGAGCATAGCAATTACCAGCGGGGCATTTACCGTCGCTGAATATCTCTGCTTGGTCGATCATAAACACACCGTCGAAACCAGCTTTGGCCGCCTGTGGCGATTGAAAACGTTGCTGAGTTTGCAGTTGGTTCAACCAACTATCCAGCAGAGCATCAGTCGTCACAATTAGCTTCGGCTTGTCATTCGAGCCATCACCAATCTTTGCAGAAGTCCTCATGGCTCGCAGAACAGCACTCGTCAACGGCTCCGCAGTAGTATCTACTCCGGCGCTCCATGTTGGCATGTCGTCGTTTGCTATTGCGCCATAAGGTGTTGAGGTTGTCGTGTCAAACAGGGCTTCCAGACCGTCTAGGTCCTTCTGAGCATTCCCTGAACCATCGCTGTAAAGCCCATCGCCAAGATCCCACCGGATAGTTTCCTGCGCATTGTCCAGCTTGGTCAGCACCATATCAACCTCTTCCTCGGGACCTGCATTCTCCAACTCCTCGGTCCAAACGATTGTGACGTTGACGTAGTAGTGCCGCCAATCGAACAGGGCAGAATTGATAATATCCTTGCGGGCAACGTCGAACTGATCCGTACCATCGAATGATCCACCTGTCAGGCGATCATAGGTCAACGGCACTTTGATCTGAACGCCACCAGCGGGACGATATTTCGGTTTTTTCATAACCCGAAAGATCAGGTAGTTTGACGTGAAATAGTTGTCAAACGCCTTCCCATTATCAGTTACCCAATGATCTCTGGTTATGGATTCCAGCTCACTTCGAGTAAGCGCCATCTTCGGAACCTCCTAACCGAGACGCTCCCTGAAACGTTTCAGGCGAGCGGCGATTACCGAGCGCTTGCCCCCATGCTTTGCAGTATCCTGCAATTCAGGTTCAACAGAAGAGCCGGACCCAACTGGAGTTACAGAAGAACTACCGTCGAGAACTTCGGCTCCCTGTTTCGCCCTTACTGATGCGAGCGTTTTATCGCGCTCGTCCTCTCTTATTTGCTGTTCCAGCGCTTCCCTTTCATGGTCTGAGCCGCCTAGATCCCTCGATTCTCTAATGGCCCAATATGCGGAGATAGCATTGTGGATAGGATTCATCTGAATGTAATGAGCAATGTCTCCGCTTTCCACCAATGGCATAAAATCTTCATGCTCTTCGGCAAAATGCTCAAGACCATATTGCAAAGCTCTGTCTGTCTCTGCAACGATGTTTCGCTCATCTACCGACCTCATAACCTGACTCTGGATACTCTCACCGAAACCTGTAAGAAAACCCTTGGGGTCCTCTTGGAATTGCTCGACGATTTCGCTATCTTCTTTGTCCATAATCGTAGCGAATGGATCGGGCTGCTCCTGGGGGACGGTGTGTTCAGGCATGTATCGGTATCTATCCAACTCTCTCTCGTATAATTGGAACCTTTGGTTTATGCGATCTTCTAGGGATTGGTAGCCATCAACTCTACCCTCAAGGTCAGTAACCTTGCCTTGAAGGTCGTCTCTCTCGGCAAGTAATTCTTGCCAGCGAGGGTGTTCATGGAAGGGAGGCTGGTCCTCTGCCTCTGGATCGGCCTCGATGAGTTCGCCTTCGGCCTCTACATCGTCCTCCGTTTTTAGCGAGTCGTCACTCGGATAGAGGTCCTCATGCTCATAATCATCGTGATCGAGTTGGTGGGTGTCCTCCTCGGGGAGAGACGAAACCCCGGCATCGTGGTCATGCTCTTTAGCGTCCTCTATAATCTTCTCTACATCTTCCATTTACTTAACTCCTTTCTATTCAGGGTCCTGGTTGTTCTGTTTCAAATACTGGTTCTTTTTTCCTCTTACGCAAGAGCCTTTGCTCTTCGTTGGTTTTGAAAGCAGCTATCTCAGCAGGGGGAAAACCACCCGCCTTCATTGCATCTTCTTTTCTCCTTGTCTCCTCCCCGGCTGGCCCTGCACGTTGTAGCTCACCAGCTCGCTTTGCTTTAGGTGAGGGTATTGGTTGTGTGGTTTTCTGTCGTCGCTTCAATCCTACGGCCTCTGCCCCTTCATCCACGGCTTTTCCTATACCCTTAACGCCACGCACAAAGGCTTTACCCACCCCGGAAATGCCAACTCCAGGCAGGGGTACTTTCGCAGCTTTCAATATGTCGCGCTGTGTTGCTTCATCAGCTCCAGATTCAGCAACCTGCCTCTGGAATTCTGCTATCGCTTCGGGTGTATTTCCCTTTGGCCGTGAAGGAATACCCGTGGGTCTTGGAGTCTCGGGATGAATGGGAGGATTTGCCGTTGGTGTCTTTTGCGGCACAGCCTTTTTCGTAATTACTTTCTTTTTGGTGGTTGAAGCAACTTCACCACCATATCCAACTCCTTCTGGCATTTTTGTCACCTCCTTTTCTCAGCTCTCTCTCTTGCTTTTCTCTCTTGTTCTGTTCGTCGTTTCATCAGTCTTTCTGTGATCCCCTTGGCGCGTTCAGCTTGATCTTCTGGCACAGGTGGTGGTTTAGTAACGAATTTCTCAACCCTCTTAGGCCCACCTGTTCTTGTCGGTGGTGGTTGGGTCGCTTTTGGCTTGGTCGCTTTTGGCTTGGTCGGTTTTGGTTTTTTCCTCTTCGGCTTGGGCGGTAACTTCTCAATTTTCTTTTGAACCTTCTTTACGTCTTTCCTTTTGCCCGCCTTTCTTTCTTCGTATTTCGCTGCGTCACGTTGCGCTTCCGCACTCAATTCTTTCGTCACTTCCAATGCTCTTTCCCACCATTTCTTTTTCGGTTTGGGCTTCGGTTTCGCTTTCGCTTTCCTCGGCGGTTTCTTCTTGGGGGGAGGGGGCTTATAGCCACGGCCCCTGAATTTTCCAAGACCTTTACCGCCCTCTTCTCGTGTAATTTCGGGTATAGCTGTTCCCCTTCCTGCCTCTTCACCACTACCGGGAACATCTGCCGCTGTTACTCGCATACCCTTTCTCTTTTTCTCTTCGAGTGACAATGCTCTGCCAGGGGGCGGTGTTCTTGGCTTCTGTGTCTTGCCCATTGGCCCTGCCGTTTCCCTTCTCAATGCTTCAATATCAAGAATACCCCCTGGTCTTGTTCCCTTCTCAGCAGGAAATGTGCGTTGAGCTGTGCGACCTATGCTCCCCAAGCGCTCACCCATAGTGCGCGGCGGCCTAGTAGGTCTTTCTTTCCTCGTCGCAAATGCTTTAAGCCTGCCGAATCTACTTGTCTTGGGTTTGCCAGTTTGCACATCAACATCACCCGGCTTGATTCCTCGTTGGACTTGGCCAACTGGTACTTTTCTCTCTTTCTTTTGTTGTTTCTCAACTCGCCCTAGCCGACCTTCTCCTTGCCTCTCTCCTGGCTGACGTGCAGAAACGCCTTCTACTGTCTTTTTCTTTGCGGCCATTATTATCTCCCCCCCTTCTTCTTCCAAGTATCGTAAATACCGAAACATTTACCCGCTACCTGTCTGGTAGGGCGTTTGTCTCCCTCATTGCGAATGGCCCTGATACAGCGGGATACGAATTTATTGCGCTTTTCCCCGGCCTTTGGCTGTGGCATGGCTGGCTCCTATGCTCTATCTAAATACTCGTCCTTGAGAGCTTTAACCTTGGGATCAGGATCGGAATAAACTTCTTCGATACGATTGCGATATTGCTCTCTCGTCTCTATATGTTCTTGGCGGCCTTGAGCTACGAATTCGGGGTCATTCAGAAAGCCGTTAACAGACTGAATCCATTCAGCATCAGACCTCTTATTAAAAAAGCCTGTGATCTGTATTTCACACAGGCTTTCACAACGATTGCAGGTCTGATAATTTCTGTCTGCTATTTTATTAACGGCATCGAATTCATAGCTACAAGACTTGCACTTGTAGCTATACAGCGGCAAGGTTCCCTCCACCTCCTTCTATTTGTCCTTGTTCTTGAATTTGTTCACCCTGCAGCTCTTTTACTTGCTGCACCAGGGCGTTATAAGTTGATTCATCCATCTCTGCTACTTCCTGAACAATCTCCAATACCTGTTGGTCAACACCTAGAGCTTGCATGCGCTCAATAATCGGCCCCACAACACCCATTTCCATCTTAGTTGCTATGTTAGCCCTATCAGGCCATTCAAGCGCTTCCAGTAACTCTCGCACTCCAATGGCTTGCATCTTAAATAATTCCATAGCTTCCTCACGTCTTTGCAGGCGAGAGGTAGGCATGGTAGATCCTGCAACCACCTGGAAATGAAGAGGCATAATTGCATCAGAGCCAGTCAAAGAGCCCTGTATTGGTAATCCATCTTCCTCTAAGTAAAAGAAGCGCTCTTCTGTGTACCAGTTTTGGAGGTGCGAGACATACATTCTGCCTCGATCTCTAATCATCCGGCCATAGGTTCTGATTTTGCCCCTGATTAGAGTGTGCATATTCTCTAAAATCGCAGCAATGGACTTGAAGGCGAGGCGGCCTTTCATTATCTGAGGATCTGTGAGGTCGAAAGTCCCGGCCACTTTATCAAACAGCTCTCGATAGATAGTGAGGATATTATGAATATCAGTCTGGACAGGTGGGCTATCCATGTACCTGATAGATTTAGCAACGATACTGTTTTTCGGCCTAACGATCCTGGCGGCATTGGTGAAATCAGCATTGTCCACCATGGTATCTTTCGGATTGATAAGCGGAGAACGAGAAACACGATCTTTCATATAATTGAGCTGGCTAATGCACTTGTCTATCTCGATATTGAGCTGTTCCAGTTGCTCAATTCCAGAGAATCCCCACGGTGTAACAGGATCTTTGACAGAAGGGGTGAGGGTGAAAGGGAATCTATTATAAAGAAACGTCTGTGATGACTGTTCTGGCGGCATAGTGTGATTGATGCTCGGGTTAGGTCTGTCTGAGAGAACCAGATCACCACCATTGCAGCTCGTTACTACACGAACAAAGCCAGCATATTTAGGTCTGAGTTCTACTTGTTCGGGCTCTACCTCCGATAATGTGCCTTGATCTACATCAAGTTCCTGTACCACAGGTTTAACGACTTCTTGAACCATCGAATAGTCTTTAACCCAAAGCTCCAGAATCAATACTTCATCACCACGGCCCATGACACTCAAGAGCGCTGGATTGCCATGAATGAAGGCACGACTACGAGCGAAGTCACCCATGCCTGCTTTCGGTATTGGCCTTGCAGAGCCGCCTACAATTTCACGCCTTTTCTCTCCGAGATTTTCTTTCCATTCCTCGTCGGCCTTTATTTCGTCTGCCTTATCTGGCCATCGTCTCTTGGCCTGATTAAGCGGCATAGTAAAGTAATGGAGAGCTGCTTCCCATTTCCTCGGATTCTTCTCATTCAATGGCCAGAATCCAAAATTATGAGGATCGACACTAATCGTCTCCACTTCACCCAGGCCATTATTTAAGGCGGGATTGAAGATAACCTTCTCGATTGCCGAACCGTTGATCTCAGCCATTTTGACTGAATCGCCAAAAATATCTTGCTGCTCCGTTTCGTTCCACCAGTAGCGGGCCATCTTCTGCAAGCTCGAAGCTGTCTCCTCATTCTCCCCGATAATATCGAATGTAGGATTATTATCGGTAAGCAGGTTCACCGTCCGTTCTATGTGAGCTGCTACGAGACTTATGGAAGCAAGAGAAATGGGAGCGAAAGCGCCTGATCTCCAATGATGATTGCGGTACATTTCATAATTTCTGTGCCATTTTTGAGGCAGCCGCTTTTTCTCTTTGTCCTCAATCACCGCCTCTAAGATTGCAAAAGAGGCGTGGCCCACATTCTTCTCTCCCGACTTCGGCAGCAACGAGGTTACATGCTGCTTCTCTATCTCGTCACGATTGCGGGTAATGGGTTTCCCCTGAGTGTCAGTTGCCTTTGGCATTTACTTTCTCCTCCACCTATGTCTCTGATTACACCCCCGCGCAGCATAAGTCCGACCTTCCCTGACTTCCCTACCGCAGCCACACGGACAAATGCCATCCTGGGCCTCTTTTTCTTCGATCTGAGACACTTTAGGCTCGATTTTGTACTGGACTACACTCCTGAATAATTCGAGCGTGTCAGCCTCGATTTCACGAAAAGTAATATGCGGGACAAATAGATGCAAATCAGCCGGATCATCGGTTTTAGAAAACGGACAGATTAAGTCCATACCCATTGCATCATCACCGGGCAGTTCCAGGGACTCTGTTCCGGGTCGATGATAAAACATACTGCCCTTAATCGGCACATCAAGCTCAGATGATAGAGCATTGCCTATCCACAGCTTGCAAACACAACAGGCTACCTGCAATTCTGTGACTTCTTGGGGCTGTCCTGCATGAAACTCTTCTATGTTTTGCAATAGTTCCATTACTGTATCCCTTCGTATGGTCTTGCACGAGCCATATCAGCGAGTTCATCATCTGTGTATCCCCCTTCTTCTGGAGGAAGCTGCGCTCGCTCAAATACGTCCATTTCTGGCATTTTGGGCTCCCCCTCAAACATGGGCGGTAGAAGAGATTCACCTTGAGTTTTACGCCCGAGCCAAAAGCCAAAAAAAATGAGGATTATAGTAACTACAATCCCCGCACCTACCAATGCTCCTGCATGTAATATCTGTATCGTTACCATTGGAATCCTGCAAATTCATCATCGTCGTAAAGAAAATCACCACCAGCGACTTCTTTCAGATTCTTTTTGGCATAATCAAGCCAGGGATCTTGTTCAACGTCTCGCTTATTCGTCTTGTCAATCCATTTCTGGCTCCAAGTCTTAGGCTTCTTGGCCTTTTCTTCTGGAAAGTAATCAGCAAAGGCCAGCATTAGAGCCTCTGCCCTGTCAGGACTAGGGATATTGTCTTTCTTCATGCGCTGTTTACTCCAGATTTGAACACGACCTCGACTATCTAGCTCATAGCGCATATTGGCCAGCTCCCGAATCAAATGCTTATCGTTAGGGATGCTGATACTTCCTTCCTCAAAGCGCTCCCTAAGACCCCAATACAGCTCTGCCCTACGATTGATAAACAACGTGGGATCTGATGAAGCCTCACGCACATCAACACCGTTAATATCAATCCCTTGCTCCATCAAGCGGTCAAAAACACCTATTCCCACGCCGATAACGTCCATACGGATGAATTCTGCAGGTATTGGTCGCAGCCTTGTTGATTTTAAGTTCAACATATCGGGTCCACGCCTAGTCATACCTGCAATGCGGCCTGCGCATATCATCGTATCTTCTTTTTCAAAAACTGCGAGTGCCAGGACCCGGACACCTTTAACGAAACAGAACACGGTATTGGAATCACCACCCGCAGCCACATCAACCCCCACAGAATCAAAGGGCCTGTCTGAAAGTGGACGAATGTAGTCAATCTTTCTATCTACCGCTGCGTCAATCCATGGTCTAGGAATCACGGTTGCATCATCCTCAATCGGAAATTCACCTTGCACATGGACTCGATAAAAATTAGATGATTTTCCTCCAGGTCGCTCGGCCATGCGCTCGATGAATTGTGGATTTTTACTTACAAGCTCTGAATCTTCACTACTATAGTGAAAAACCTTCCACGGTTTGTCCCTGTACTCATTGTGGGTTGCATGAAAAAAGCCAACAGTCCTTGTCGGGTTTCCCACCAACAAGGCTTTGTTGGCCGCGTCAGTCATTGCACCTTCCATAACGTCAAAGATTTCATCAGGAATACCGCTAGCCTCATCACAGATGAAAAGCATGTTTTCCTCATGGAATCCCTGAAAGCTCTCACTATTCTCCTTTCTTGCTGTCCTCGCAACTGCGTACCACGTTTTAGCATTGTCAACATGAACCATGCGATCTATCGTCAAAATGAATTGATCGGCAAAATAGGGGTCCATATCACGCTGTATCCTAGCCAATTCAGCCCATAGCACGTCTCGCAGTTGGTTCTCAGTAGGGGCGGTACATGGAATAATGCAAAAAGGACGAGTAACCATGTACCACCACATAGCGGCAGCTAAAGTCCTGGTCTTGCCGATACCTCTGCCGGAGCGGGCGCTTATATGATTATGCTCGGCAACTGCCGTGAGCATTTCAATCTGCTCATCCACAGGTTCAAAGTTTAGAATCTCCCTACAAAATAAAATAGGATCGTCCAAATATGGCTCGATCCTATATTGATAATACTGGTCGGGGTCCCGCTCTTTGAGAACCTGTTCAATCAGAGATAACTCTAAGCTGTCTAGTTTCTCTGCGTCCTGAGATAGCTCTTGCTCTCTCGAGTAACTCATCCGTTGGCACAGCCTCCAACTCAGAAACAATCAAATGTACTTCTTCGAGTACCTGAGTTTGCTGTTGGATATGTTTCTGTTTAGGTTCGTAACGATCCAAATTCCTCTGAGTGAGATAATTCAGCCGCTCTCGATCATGCAGCTCGCAAGCCTCGGCAAGCAAGACCATCTGTATCTCTCTCGAGTGTTTCCTCAAAACTTTCCTGAGATCAGCCATATCTCCGTCACGCAGAGCCGCACCGATTCTTTCAAGATCAGTATTGCTGCGATCCAGCACTCTTCGTACCTGTAATTTCTCTAAAAATGTATCTTGTGCATGCGGTCCAGGCATTATTTCGATCCTATGTGAATGATTATGGCTGCGGCAGCATTGTAGGTTCCGTCTGATACGTCTATACAGGGCCGCACAGGTTGACCGTCGAAATACTTTTGCCTGCTTACGCCTGCATCATTTCCGAAGATTATCGGACCTGTTAGCGATCCTTCCCTGATAACGGCTTTGTCTCCTGCAGCTCCAATTACAAAGTCAATGCTCTGTATTGGAACACCGCCAGTTGCATTCGGCCAGAGATCACTCCAGACAAAATCTGTGTCAATACCTGTTAAGGTAAGGAAACCGCCCCCTCGGGTAACAACGTTAGCCATGACATATCTCCTTCTTGGATTAAGTTGCGAAAACGCCCCAATAAACTGTTAATTGCATTATGTGTTCTTCCCTGGCCTCTGAAACTTATTTCCTCATCGTGCCAGTATCTTTCCATGGTTGGAACTAAATCCTGTAACCAGCCTTGATCCCACCACTTACCGTGAACCATGTAGATTTGTTCTTCTGTGCCGGACAGCAGCAGCTCCCCCTTCTCCATGGCCGCAGTTTCAGGTTTCATCTGCCAATGGTGAATTCCTGTGAACGCATAGGGCGGCATACAAATCATCTTCTTGTACTTCTCCAGCTTAATCCCCAGGATATTCAAGTAAAGAAAATCATCCCAGGAATCTACCCGCCTGGACTTATAAAGAGCATCAAACCAATCAAGGTTACGAGCATCAAGAAAAATAGGCACAGTAGTATGGATTTGAGGATAGGGCCATTCATCTTCATCCAGATAGCAATCATATTGTTCCTGATACTTTTTGTTGAAATTGATAATCATGCCATTGCTGCCAGTAACTATCAGTCCTTTACTGCCAGCCATAAAGAAAACATCTACATTTGCTTCCAGAAACATATCGGCATCGAGCAGACAGATCGCATCATACTCATGGCCGATCTCACAGGCCACGCGAAATCGCTCGATGGCTGTTTGGTGAGTCTGATTTTCACCTTCTGTTTCAATAACCCTTACCGTAAATGAATACGCCTTGAGCGATTCAAGATATTCTTCCGGCAAACGAAATGAAATCAGGATAACGTCATGTTCATTGCCAAGCCGTTTTAGACTATTGAACATTGCCACAAGGCCAGGGATATAATTTGAGCTGGCCGCCACGATGAAGGCGTAATTAGCTTGGTGCTTCATAGAATCTGTGCCATTCCTTCCAAATACTCCATTGCTCCATCGGTAGCCAGCCGTGGCGCTCTAGTATCTCTACCTGTACTGGCTCTGGATCGTGCATATAAATGTAGCGGTCTGTGTGCTGTACCGCGTGAGCCATTTCATTGAAGCGATGTGTCTGCGTAGCGTCCACCAGGGCGAAGTCAAATCTTCTATCCACCAATGGAGGCCCCACCTTTGGATCGTAAGCTGTAATCCTACTGTGTACTCGACGACACATTTGAGCGTAATGCTCAGACGGTTCAAACGACCATAGATCAAAACCTTCAAGGGCCAATAATTCCGTAGAAAGTCCTGATCCGTATTCGATTACACTCTTAGGTTCATGCTCTTTCAGAAACCTTTTCAACTCGACCCAATGCGGTCTGTATAGAGAGCGGTTGCCCCACATGATTTTCAGGTTAGTTTCCTGCAAAATTGATTCAATGTAGCCCTTGAGCATCCACAAGCACCAATGGCAGACTGTGTACTCAAGGATTGGAAATTGTGGTTCATCAGGACGCATATCCCCAAAGTCGCGCTTGCAACAATCACAGATCATTATGCAAACTCCGCAGGATAGCCGCCCCACTTATCTTCATTCCACTCAATTTTATGCTTTAGGCTCAGGTTGAAATGCCGAGTGAAGTCCCAAAATAAGCGCACGTTGTTTCTTGCAAATTCTATAGCTATGTCCTCTTTTGGCCCCTGGAGAAATTGTCTGCAAACAGATTCAAACCACCAGCGCCTATGAAAAGCATTTACCCTGTCACCCATTTTGTTCAGACACAGATACCATTTGCCGTTGATAACCCGCTTAATGAGGTTCACATAGTAATAATTTGATTGAACCCAAAACAGATTCGGCAATGGCATTATCTTGTCAATTTCACCTGTCTTTATAAGAATCCGGCTCAATGAACTCATATCGCCAAGGTTTTCAGCCAAGCTCTCTTCCGGTATTTGCTCCAGCATCCAGCCATATTTCTTAGGATCAAAAAAATTCGGCATATTGTGGAGGGGCGGTGATGATGCTCCCCTGATCCCTTCGATATTATGCTGATCGTATTCCTGACCGCTAAAGTCGTTGTTCGGGAGTAAGAATCTGCCTGTTTCAGCAGCTATCTCGAACCAAATTTCAATGTTATTCGTGATCTGCATATCTGCATCGAATACCGAAACAGCATCATATTTTTGCAGCTCTCTAACTGCGTATAAGTAGCGGTACATCTTGCAGTACCACACATTTTCGCCAACTTTCGGATGCTTTGGGTATCCGTCAGCCTGGAGATCGAGAATCTTTATCGGATGAAAAAACGGAAATGCTTTTTGCCAGCCCTCCAGATAGGGCTCTACCCATTTACCCATGTGTAGGTAGTAGAAATCTATATCATTGCCGTAGTATTCGAGAGCATTGAGCATCCCATTCGTGCCAGGGATCATGCCTGTATCGGTAATTACGATAGCGAAGTTAGCCATTCTTTCACCGTCCCATCTTCGTAACTGTCCACATGAGCTGATCGAATATCCAGGTGCTTCACATAATCCGTAGCCGCGTGATTCCTCTCAAGGTAGAATGTTCGTCCAGGCATGATTGAAAGAGCCGTAACAAAAGGCCCCGAAGCAATTCCGACAAAGGCAAAAGAACTTTGTATAAGCCCAATGAGGTTATCGAGATTAGCATGACAATACCGTACATGACGATCAACGAAGCCATACCGAGTGTTAACAGGATTGTGAAAAGTATGCCTAAAATGGGCCTCAATAGGTATTTTGCCCGCATCTAAAATCTCCTGCCATATTTGCCGAGCTGTCTCCTCTGGACAGTTAACCGAATTGGGTAGCGCTGTCCCTTGAAAATGCACAGATACGATTGGTGATTCTACTTTTGGTAAAGGCGCAATTTCAGATAAAGGTTCAATTCCAAGCTCGTCTATGCAGCATTTCTGCGCTTTAGTGAGTCCAGACCCCTCCGACATTGGAAAATCAAGATGAAAAACGTAATCGTGATCCGGCCCCTCTTTGTCTGGAAACGAATCAAATACACATTCTTGACCACATTCCAGATAGAGGTCAAATTTAACTTCCGCATAAAGATCCTGCAGCCGCCAGAAGATCGGCATGAACATGAGCGTATCGCCCCACCCATGGCCGAATCTAATCAGGACTGACAGCCCCGGCTCCAGGTACTCAACCAGTTTCTTCTCGTGGTACTCGGTAATCAAAGTTTAACTTCCCACCCTCATAGTACATCTTAACCGCGTCAGTTATCATATAGGGCTTAATCATCCCAAAACATTTCGGGTGTCCGTTCTCCATGGTTAGGCACTTTGTATGACCACCGCCCCGCCAGCAACCATCCCATTCACAACAGCCGAGAGCGCCATTAGTATATAAGTATCTGCCGTGGGGGTATAAATGCCAGCGTACACCCTCTTTCCCTGCAGCCACACAAACATGAGGCTTTTGAAGTGCCGCAGCCATGACGAATTGAAAGCTAATTGGTCCTATAGTCCCTTCCGACCAATGGCACAGCCTTATGAGCTGCCTTAAATCGGTTTTACCCACCAGGGAGAGGACTCCAGTAAGATCAGGATGATGGTGGGCCTCATGGCCTATCTGCACGATCTTTATTTTCTCGCCAAAGTACCGCGTGAGAATATCAATCACTTCCTGCCAGCGGTGATATTGCTTCAAGGCATTGTCCGGCTTACTCCCGGCATTAAGGAGCCAGAATTTATCCCTCCAGCCGAACTCAACTTCCACCTGATTTATCCAATTCTTTTCTTCATCACTCAGCCACAGCTCGGGCAAGAGCCCTGACGATTGAATCTCAACGTCAAGTTTCTTCTCAATATCGAGCCTGAAACCATCGCTGAAATGAATCCCTGTGATACCGCTTTGATGAATTGCATCGTAGCCAATGTCAAACTGTTCCACATCTTCATCATCTTCATTGAGCGGGTGTAGCCAAGGATTATTCTCCCACACCTCGGCACAGGGACTTCTTACATCAATCAGATAATCAGGATATGTATGAGCTAGATCGGCAACCGCCCTGGTCATTGTCAATACATCGCCAGGACTTTGGCCGTTTCTAAGGATTACTTTCCTCATCGACCTCTAGCGACTCAGGGAGAATCTGTTTAGATAGGTGTTCCAAGCTCTGCATCAGATCATCCCTTGGAAAATTATGCGTTAGGTAATAATGCTGGATCTCATCTTCTGACAAACCTTCCCTGGTCACTTCCTCAACATAGCTGATCGTGATGAAGAATCTACCAGCACCAAGGGCCTCTTGAATCTTTTTTCGCATTTCGATGAAATCTAGGCTCACGGTTCCCTCCGAAAGATAAAGGATTTAATGTCGGTCCTGGGTGGACACTCAACATTTTTCTCTACCAGGGGGTAGAAGCCGTATTCAGCGAAAAGCGCTCCCAAAGAATCACTTGTAAAGTAATGTAGGTGTTCCCCAGGCTTCCAATGCTTCCAATCTTTAAGGTTACTAAGATCATCAGGGGCAATCGGGAGACTAATAGCAACGTGTTTGCTAAGTGCCAGAATAGGCTCAATTACCTTGAAATCAGGTAGATGCTCCAGCACGTCCCAAAAACAGGTGCAATCGAAGATTTGCAAGTCTAACCCGGTTTGCGGGTAAGATGCAATATCAAAAGAGTACACCTTCACATTTTTTCCCCGAGGCCGCCAAGCCCGGAACCAACCTACACCTGAACCATAATCCAAAATGGTATGGCTTTTCCCTTTACCTCCTATGCCTAGAAAATCAGTTATAAACTCCCATCTTATCCTGCAAATCTCCTCTGCCGTTTTGCTATACATTCTCAGCATGTTCTCGTAGTAATCGAGATCGTACATTCGCAACCCCTAAGTCGATGTTGATGAGCTTGAGCTGGAGCAAGAGGACGAAGAGCTTGATGAACCACCTAAAACAATTTCAACTTCTAACTCAGATAGGCGATCAGCGTTAGCCACATCGTTAAAGCCAATGAATCCCTCTAGTGCCTGACATTGAGTATAATTAAACTGTACGTCATGCGTTGCAGTATAAGTCACCCAACTTGTAGTCGGGAATATGCTGGTTTCACTCGTTATTGGTGATCCACCAATTCTCAGGTTTACGTCCACATCGCCTGTGCCAGCATCAGCCTTTAATCTCCAACGGGATCTGATGAATAGACATTGACCTACAAAAATGGGATTATTAGTTAGCTCACAGTCGTAAAAATCGTCCGGCCCATTCCCGCCTATTCCATTCGTATCATCCGGTGATGCTCCAGGGCCAACGATGCCATTATTGATATTGCCAGGGTTACTACCAGCACCGAAAGTAAATCCACCATTCAAATCATCGGGTACTTGAGGATAGATCCAAATGCTCTGAAAAAATTGAAAGCTCTCTGATGAACTTGAGCTGGAGCAAGATGAACAAGAGCTAGATGAAGATGAGAAAGCTGAATCACAGGAGCTTGAACTGCTTGAGCTAAAAGATGATGAACTCGAAGAAGATGAAAATGCTGAATCGCAGGAACTCGAACTGCTTGAACAGGAGCTAAATGAGGAAGAACTGGAGCTACAGCTTGAAGAGGATGATGAAGTCAAAACAACTTCGACTTCTATCTCTGAAATCCGCGTATCAAAACTAGCATCCAGAGGCTCTACCCTGACACGCATGAACTGTAGGTCTGTATCCGTTTTTACAAGCGGTAATGTGAATGTGAAATTCTGCCAAGCATCGCCTGTAGTGAATTGATCTTCACCATCAACATCACCGCCATTTGTTAAAAGTTTTACAAGAAATTCAGTATTGTTTCCTGCACTAAAGTTTTGCGCTCGAACATGAGTTTTGATCTCTAAGGACGATCCTCCATAATTCGGGGTGGTCATATTCGCAAGGTAATGGTCGCCATCAAGACCATAGATTCCATTCGTATCGTCAGGCGTACCGCCGAAGATACCGTCATTTGTACGGCCCCAACGTCCACTACCGGAGCCATAAGTTGCCATCGTTGCACTAGGATCGCCATTGGGAACCGAGAATCGACTTTGCAAGGCTTCAAAGCTCTGGCTGGACGAGCTTGAGCAAGAGGATGATGAGCTGGAAAATGAGCTGCTTGAGCTTGAGCTTGAGAACGAGCTGCTGCTTGAGAACGAAGAACTTGAGCTTGAGAACGAGCTGCTAGAAGATGAGAACGAAGAACTTGAGCATGAGGAGCTGGAAGAGGATGAAGGATGCACAACCTCAATTTCAATCTCTGAAAATCTATCCCCCTCTGAGCCAGGAATTTGCCCGCCGACTGAAACGTGCATATTGGTAAGTTGTGCAGCCGATTTCTTTACGATGAATGTTGAAGTAATAACTTCCCAAGTATCATCAACGCTGAAACTTAGCCCTGAATCTGTACCATCTGAACTCCCTGAACCATCTGACCAGAAGGTTACTTGGAAAAGACTATCAGCTTCAAAAAGGTTTTTACCGCGTGTATGAACCTTTATTGCAGTAGATTCGCCCTGGAATGAAGGATTAGTAAGGCCAACTCGCGCACCACCAAAAGTCGTTGTGACCTGATACCCATTGGTATCATCAGGTGTGCTAATCCCATCATTCGTGCGATCCCAATAGCCTGTGCCTGATCCAAATGCAGTAACTCCACTAGAAGCTATATCACTATCCGGCACAACGAATGTACCTTGTGCAATGGAATTACTTGAAGAACTTGAGAATGAAGAACTGCAAGAGGAGCTAGATGAGAATGAGCTAGAGCTACTGGAGTTTGAGCTTGAGCTTGAGCTGAATGATCCACCACACTCCAAGAATTCGATGTTAGTGATTTGTCCAGTTGGAGCATCAATGTCTGAGATCCGGCTCATATCGAAGTCATTTGACCAATCAATAGCAACAGGTGGACTCCTCCCGCCTGGAGAAGCTGGTATTTCAACTGTAGCGATAGTATTGAGAGCGGGTATTTCTTGTTGCAGCCGGATCGTCCAGGTATCACCAGATATATTGTGAGTACCTGTCATTCTAACGTGAGTAGGTCGATAACCATCAGCCCAGGTTCCTTGCGGCTGTAGGCTCATTCCTGGCCCTGCTACAGTCCAAGGCGGCGAAGAGGAACAGTTGGCAAGACAACCCCAACCTGTACTGTCATTCTTAAAATGCTGTACCCATCCAAAAGCGTCACAAGATGAGCTTGATGATTGTGAGCTTGAAGAGGATGAGAATGAGCTTGAAGATGATGATATAGACTCTGAACTAAAACTCGAAGATGAAAATGAGCTACTGCTTGAGCATGATGAAAATGCCGAATCACAAGATGAAGAACTTGAGCTAAATGATTGTGAAGAGCTGGAGCTTGAGGATGAACCGAGAACAAGCTCAACTGCTACTTCTGAGATTTCATCATCTGTACTAGGACTTCCAGAGATAATTCTGACTTCTAGGTTCTGTAACTGTGCCGCTGTCCTTTGCACAGTATCAGTAGTCGAGCTTACATGATTTCCGAATGTGGCTTGTAATGGGCCTACTCCATAACTATCAGACTCAACACCGCCATCTAAATAAAGATCAACATCTACTGACCAATTATTGGGACTACCTGGATTTCTCCCTCTTATCCAAACGTAAATTGCGTGTGTAACACCCGCGAAAGACGGACTTGTAAATGTACCGCGCCAAGTATCAAGGTCAAGACCTTTGATTCCGTTAGTGTCGTCTGGAGTGTCCAGGCCGCTATTGATTCGATCCCAATTAGCAGATCCAGAGCCAAATGTAAGCATAGTTTGTATATCGCCATCCGGTACGATCCACACACTCTGATATGTGGAACTCTTGCTCGACGAGCTAGATGAACAGGTTGAACTGGAAGAATCCGAACTCGATGAGAAGGAAGAGCTTGATGAACTAGAGCTAAATGCCGAATCACAGGATGAAGATGAAGAGCAGCTTGAAGATGAACTGGATGAGAAAGCTGAGTCGCAACTTGAGCATGAAGAAGAGCTTGATGAGGATGAGAACTCTTCAATTTCGTATGTGAGATTCCATACATAATAAACACTACCATAGCTGCCTGAAACATCAGGATCGGGCCATGAAGATGGATAAGCGGTATCTTCATCATTGGTAAAATCAGTTGTAATCCAATACGCATTGGCAGCTTGCCAATTCATCGAACTAGGATCGTGGTCACTCTGGCGTTCTACCCTGAAACCACCTGTGCCTTTAACGACAATCCAAGTAAATGTGTCAGGTTGAAGGATTGGATAATCAGGGCCAGGATGGTCAAGAGTTATCCATCTAAATGTTCCGGTGCTTACAGCATCCGTTTTGCCAGCATCCCATATTAGAGTAGCCCCTGCTGGCGAACTGGCACTACCACCTTGATAGACAGCCATTCGCACAGGGTTACTATTATTATTTTCGACAAAGATAGAAACGGCTTTCAGTAGGGCTCTGTTTCCTGGCGGGATGCTTATAAAATCACCGCCCATTGCGCGAACCCAATTAACAGTAGAGCGATCCAGACGAGTTAGCTCGTCGCCCCATTTGAACTCTTGTCCAACTTCGGTAGAAGAACTCGATGAGGATGATGAATGGCTTGAGCTTGAGAGAGAGGATGAACAGCTTGAGAAAGAAGATGAGGAAAATGAAGATGAAGAAAATGAGCTAGAGGAACTTGAAACTGACGATGAGCATGAAGAGCTGAATGAGCTTGAGCATGAGCTAAAGGAGCTAGAGCAAGAACTCGAAGATGAAACCGAATTATATTTTAGAGTTACCTGAGTAGAACTTAGACCGATCAGGACAGCGCCAGCATTGCGGAACCAAACCTGGAGATCACTAAGCTCTGCAGCCGTTTTTTGCACTATCCAAGTAAATGTCGGAAAAACTCTCGTACCATTAGGCAGATCAAATAACTTTTCGCTACCGATTTGCACAGCGCCATCATAGAGCGAAACGCCTATCTGTGAATTATCGACGTTTGTAACCATATCGGTTTTTACATCAATGTTGGTGCAAACGCCTGGATAAGTCGGATCGTCAAATCCTGTCTTTTCAGTCAAACCAACTGTGGAATAGATGTACGGTAGTGATCTATCCGGTGTTCCCTCATCCCAATCGTTGATATTATCGTAGTTGTTCGGCCCACCACCGAATTGTGTCCATGAACCATCAACGTCTTGATTTGGATCTAGGTTCAAGAATGAGCTTGGGCCTGTAGATGAAGATGAAGAACTCAACGACGACGAGCTTGAGAATGAGGAGCTGGAAGAACTGCTAGAGAAGGAAGAAGAGGAAGAGGATGAGCTGCTGAACGAAGAGCTGGAGCTTGAGAATGAAGAACTACTGAATGAAGAGCTACAGCTTGAGAAAGATGAACTCGAAGATGAAGTCAGGACAATTTCAACTTCAACTTCTGAAATCTGAGCTTCCCAACTGGCGCTTTCACCTTTAAGTCTAACTTCAAGATTTGTAAGCTGTGCCGCTGTCTTTGCAATAGGTGTGCTTGGAGTCAACGTATAATTCACATAACTGCCAGTAGGTGAAAAGAAATCATCATCATCTAAAGTAGCCCCATCTGAATAAAGCTCTACCGTAAAATCTGCGGGTCCGGCTGTTCGTTCTTTTGCTCTTACATGAACCTTGATCTCTAAACAGGTTCCTACAAAACTTGGATTTATAAACCCGCCACGCCAATCACCACCGTCAATAACATAGACTCCATTTGTATCATCTGGAGTGCCGCCCAGGATTCCACTATTTATGCGATCCCAATGAGCAGTACCACTCCCAAAAGTACCCGCCGTGGTGGTAATATCGCTATCCGGTACGATGAATAGGCTTTGCAGGGCTACAAAACTCTGGCTCGATGAGCTTGAGAATGAACTGCTTGAGCTTGAGAAAGAAGAGCTTGAAGAGCTACTGAAAGATGAAGAACTGCTTGAGAGAGAGCTAGAAGATGAGCTTGAGGATGAACTGCTTGAGCTGGAGAATGAAGAGCTTGAGCTGCTGAAACTACTACTTGAAGATGAGAAAGAGCTAGAGCAAGAGCTTGAAAATGAACTGCTTGATGATGAAAAGCTACTGCTAGAGCTAAAGCTCGATGAACAGCTACTCGACGACGACGAGAAAGACGACGACGAAGAGCTGCAAGAGCTACTGGAGCAGATCGAAGATGAAGATGAGAAGGACGAACTCGACGACGAGAAACTGCTTGAACAGGATGAGGATGAGAAGGACGACGAGCTTGAGAAAGATGAGGATGAGCTACTGAAAGAGCTTGAGGATGAGAACGAGGAACTGGATGAGAAAGAGCTAGAGCATGAGGAACTGCTAGAAAAACTCGACGAGGAGCTTGAGAGCGACGACGACGATGAGAAAGAGCTACTGCTACAGCTTGAACTAAAAGAGCTGGAGCTTGACGAAAATGAGCTTGAAGATGATGATTCCGAAGAAGATGAACTGCTAGAGAAAGAAGAACTCGACGACGAGAAACTGGAACTCGACGACGAGAAAGAGCTACTTGATGATGAACAACTCGATGAAAATGAAGAGCTTGAGCTTGAGAACGATGAACTGCAAGAGGACGATGATGAATCCGAGAACGAGATACTTGAAAACGAGCTACTGGAGAACGAAGAGCTGCAGGACGAACTCGAACTTGAAGAGCTAAATGCCGAATCACAAGAGGAGCATGAGGATGAGAAGCTAACGAATGAGGACGAACTCCACGAAGAGGAGCTGAATGATGATGATGAACATGAACTCGAAGATGAGAAGGCAGAATCGCAAGATGAACTCGAAGATGAAGAGAATGAAATACTACCGGATGAAAAGGACGATGAGCTAAAGCTGCTTGAGCAGGACGAGAAGCTGGAAGAGCATGAAGAACAAGACGATGAAGAAGATGAAGATGAGAAGGCTGAATCACAAGAACTGCAGCTCGACGATGAGCTAAATGAAGAACTGCAGGAGCTTGAGCTAGAAGAGCTTGAGAACGAAGAGCTTGAAGAAGAGGATGAGAAAGCCGAATCGCAAGAGCTTGAGCTGCTACATGAGGAACAACTGCTAAAGGACGATGATGAGAATGAGCTTGAGCTGGAGGCTGATGAGAACGACGATGAACAAGAACTGGAGCTACAGGATGAGAAAGCAGAATCACAGGACGAAGATGAAGAGCTAGATGATACGGAAGATTCAGACGAAGAACAAGATGAGGATGAGAAGGCAGAATCACATGAAGAGCTGGAAGATGAGGAACTGGAAGATGAAGTTGCAACGAGTGTTAGCTCAACCTCAGTTACTCGATCATTCCAGACTGAATCTAGGCACTCAAACCTTAATCGTGCATCTGTAAGCTCTGCGGCTGTCAAAGCCACCTTCCAAACTAGGAAGTAGTCTGCAGGGAAAGTCGTGAGAGTATTTATCGTCTGTGTTTCGTAAGGAGTCCCGCTATCGCTATAAAAAGTTACATCAATCGTTCCAGGTGGATTTGCGAAAGCAAATGCCCTTACCAATACTTGAACCTCTAAAGAATCTCCCTGGAAAGTCGGATCGGAAAGCCTGAATCTAATGAAATCTCCGTCCCTACCCTGGAAACCATTCGTATCATCTGGCCCTGGTGAGAAACCTGGGCCTATAATGCCGTTATTTACTCGATCTGCGATATTAGTGCCAGATCCCACAGGAGAAACAGTATATCCACCGTCCTCACTAATTGGATACCAATACTGGCCTTGTAATTCTTGAAAGCTCTGGCTCGAAGATGAAGAGCAAGAGCTAGAACATGATGAAGAAGAAAATGCTGAGTCACAGGATGAAGAGCTTGATGATGAGAAGCTGAAACTACTCGAACAACTGCTAAAAGAGAGTGAAGAACTACAAGAACTTGAGCTACAAGAACTCGATGAGCTTGAGGAAAATGCTGAGTCACAGAACGATGAACTGCTACAGGACGAGCATGAAGAGAATGAAGAGGAACAAGATGAAGAACTGCAGCTCGAAGATGATGAAAAGCAAGATGAACTGGACGAGAACGAAGAAGAGCAAGATGAGCTTGAACAACTGCTAGATGATGAGAAACAAGAACTCGAACTCGAATAAGACACAGCCGAGCTTGATGAAGAGAAGGAGCTGGAGCAACTTGAACAACTCGATGAGCAGCTAGAGGAGGAAAAGGCTGAATCGCACGAACTGGATGAGGATGAGCCACTACAGAGGAATTCCCGCAGATATGCTTCATCTATGTACCAAGTACCGGATTCTTGCGCTCCAGAGTGCCATGCCAGCCTAACAGTTAGATTTTTCTTGATTGTTAGGATTCTGCGACCATGATTCCAGATATTAGGAATAAGGCCAGTAAAGTTAATTACCTGTACTGTGTCATCGTCGTAATCAAAAGTTACCCTGATTTTATTCCTATCAACTGGAAATACCCAAAAATCAAGAGCGTATGTCCCTGTACTAACTGGATTAGCTGGATTCCCAAGGGTGAACCGTTGTTCTATTCCTTGTGGGCCTTGATCTCCAGGTTTGAATTTGGCAACGAATTTACGTGATTCAAAACCAGCATATCTTCTTGAATCTAAATGTACTTGTTCTATACTGTCCTCATTTACTGATACTCTGCCAAAATCAAACCAATCACCTGGGAGTAAATTAGGCCCATATTCAATTATCGTATCGCAAGAAACAGAGCTTGAAGATGAACAGGATGAGGAGCTTGAAGATGAAGAACTCGAAGAGAAGGCAGAATCGCATGAAGAACAGCTACTTGAGCTTGAACAGCTACTTGAATAGCTCGAGGAGGATGAAGAACATGAAGATGAAAATGAGCTTGATGAGGATGAAAACGAGCTACTACTGGAAGAGAATGAAGATGAGGATGAGCTTGAGGAACACGACGAGCTACTACTACAGCTTGAAGAACAAGAGCTGGATGATGAAGAAGAGAATGAGCTTGAGCAACTGGAGCTGGAAGAACTTGAAAACGACGAGCTTGAACAGCTCGAACTTGACGACGAAAAAGAACTAGAGCAAGACGACGAAGAAGAGGATGAAAACGAGCTAGAGCTACAGGAACTCGAAAAAGAGGATGAGCTACAGCTAGAGCTTGAAGAGAAGGACGACGAGCAAGAGGAAGAGCAAGAGGACGAAAAAGACGACGAAGATGAAGAAAAAGAGCTACTTGAACTCGAAAAAGAGCTAGATGAGCATGAGGATGAGAAACTACTACTCGAACACGAAGAACTTGAAGAAAAAGAGCTACTAGAGCTAGATGAGCAACTGGACGACGAGCTTGAGGAAAATGACGAGCTACAAGAGGACGAAGAACTCGAAAAAGAGCTACTGCAAGAAGATGATGAAAACGAACTCGAACAGGACGACGAAGATGAGCTTGAGAAAGAGGAACTTGAGCTTGAAGAGCTAAATGAGGACGAGGAACACGAACTCGACGAGGAAAAAGAGCTACTACAGGACGATGAGCTACTGAAACTGGACGAAGAGCATGAAGATGAGAAAGAACTCGAAGATGAAGAAAAAGACGACGAGGAAGAAGAAAAGCTGCTACTACAAGAGGATGAAGAGAAACTAGACGAGCTTGAGGACGAAAAGGAGCTTGACGAGCTTGAAAATGAGCTACTGGAGGAAGAACAAGAACTCGAAGATGAAAAGCTGCTAGAGCTTGATGAAAAGCTCGATGAGGACGAAGAATAAGAGCTTGACGAGCTGCTAGAGAACGATGAGCTTGAAGAGCTAAAACTTGAAGAAGATGAAGAGGAGAAAGAAGAACTGCTCGAAAACGAAGATGAACAGGAGGACGAGGAAGAACAGGATGAGGAACTTGAGAAGCTGGAGCTGGAGAAGGACGAGGATGAAGAGGACGAAGAAAGCGACGAAGATGAACTCGAAAAACTTGATGAGCATGATGAACTCGATGAACTGCTAAAGGATGAGCTACAGCTACTCGACGAGAAAGAGCTGCTGCAGCTAGATGAACAAGACGAGCTACAACTACTTGAAAAACTTGACGAACAAGAGGACGAGCAAGAAGAGCTAGATGACGATGAGCTGCTTGAGAAACTTGAAGAACAAGACGACGAGCAACTTGAAGAAAACGATGAACTTGAACTCGAAAAGCTACTTGAGCATGAGGACGACGAGCTTGAAGAGCTAGAAGAGCTTGTATCGGTCAACTCAATGCAATCCAGGTGCAATGTGTGTCCGGCTGATCCGGCAGAGCGATGGTCGATCTTAATTGCTACCAGATTCCCAACACTAATATAGTCAGACGGTGTTCCTGCACCTGCTAACGGAAATACATAATTAGAAGGTGTACCCTGTGTTGGAAAGTCCGTTGCCGCGCCTGTCATATCATTCCAAAACAAGGTATTCCAGTTGAAGATAGCTATTTTGACAAGATGCGCTGGCCCGCCGTTGTAATAGCCTGTAATCGAAACGTCCAATGTGTCTTTCGGGACGTTTTGAAAGGTGAACCTTACATCAAAAGCCGGGATACCCACCCCTGGAAGCTCATTGATTACATACTCAGTAAGATCACAGGATTGGGTATCGCAGAAAGTACCACTATTTATCGTGCCTACTTGCAATGCCGAATTATAAGGCCAGCGCCAATCTGGAGGAACGCAAGAGGGTGAAGAAGAACTCGATGAGCTAAAGGAACTAGAGCAAGAAGAGCTGGAGGAAAAGCTCGACGAACAGCTTGAAGAGCTGCTGAAACTCGAAGAAGAACACGAACTCGAACATGATGATGAAAAGCTCGAACTGGAGCTAGAAAAAGAGCTGGAACTGCATGAGCTAGAGGACGAAAACGACGAAGAAGAACAGGAACTTGAGCTTGAAAAACTGGAGGAACTGGACGAAAAACTGCTAGAAGAACACGAACTGGAGCAGGATGAAGAGCTAGAGCTTGATGAGCTTGCCGTTCTTTCGTGAAAGCCTATATCCCATACTGATTCTTGTGGTCGAGTTATCCCGGCCTTACCAGCTCCCATTACGCCATCGGCAATATCATCGTCGAAAGCAAAATTGCCATCTGCGCTGAGATCCGTACCGAAATTCCTTGCCCCACCATCGGTAAAGCCTAATCGGTAATCATCATTGCCAGCATTAGAGAATGTAAAGGTCTGATTTTGTCTGCTGTTTGTGCCTGGGGCTGTGCCATCGCCGGAACTGTTATAGTCACTCGCGGCATCGAAACTACCATCAAAGTCACTCGATGCGGTAGTGCCATCACCGAGGCAGTTGATACAGATAACTGTACCGCCACTCTCATTGAAACCTTCGCCGGAATTGATGGCATCACAGTTATAGACGTAGCTGGTTCCTGCATCAAACTGAAAGGCAGCATCTTCACAGGCTATGGCGATGCAGTTGATAAAAAAGCCTGTAAATGCGCCAGTATGATTCTCTCTGAAACCCTTAGATTGACCGCTGCCAGCATTAACCGGATTGATAACTAGACAGCCAACGAATAGCTGGTTATCGCCCCTTTGATTTGCGTTATACCAGCCTGTGCCTGAATTCTGATTAAGGCTCATCACCAAGTCTTGAAGCTGGCAGTTGTCCTCAAGCATGGTGAACATATCTTGAGCGACTGTGGTGATGAAATAGGCGGCTGATCCGTCCTGGTGGGGGTAGCCATCGTGACCTTCGCCAGAGGCGGCCCGGATGATTCTAAAATACGAAGAATCGGTAGTTGCGCCATCAACGGTGACTTCATCACCATGAACGCCAGCAAAGCACTCTAAAACCTCAGATTGAGTTGCGGTGACTAAATCTATATCAGTTGCAGCTTCCCAGGTAGCAAGGGCGGTGTAATCCTGTCCACCCCCGCTATCATAGGTGCTTATATTCTCATTTGTGGCAACTCGTCTTGAGGTAGCCATCAGAGATAGTCTCCTATGGCCTTATCAAAGACGAGGCCGCTAACTGCGTATGCTGGATCTGCAGCAACTATTTCATAATCTTCGCTATCAATGAGCAAGAATGGTTGATAAAAATCATTCGGATCTGTTGCCCGCGATTGATTCAAAGCTGGATATAGAATCTGTAAGCGTCCAAGGGGAATTTCATATCTTCGCTTGTCGAATCTTGTGCCAGTTTCAGGATCAGTTGGTTCATAGACTTGTTGAGCAAAGAGAGCAAATTCATTCTCTTCCGGCCCTTCGATATGGAGCCAGAGGAAGATTTTGCCTTCTTGGGTTCCAATGAAATCTGCTGGCTTGCGAATGGCGATAATATCGCCTTTTTTCATGCGCTCTGTGCCATCAGCATTGTCAGGCGCATTTACCATGCAGAGGGCAATTTCCATCGTCGGGTAATTCGGATTCGTTTCGCCCATTAGTCGTCCTTGTCTATTCTTGCTGTAATGGCAGTTTTCAGTTGCGCCAGGGTACGATCAGGAAGATCCGGCTGTGCGGCAACGCTGGTTTGGAGATCCCCAAGGTTAGTTGCTGCAGCCACATCAGCCTTGAATTGAGTGAGCCAGCCACGCAGGATATTCATTTCATCCTTGATAATGTCGGCAAAGGCGGTCATTTGTTTACGGTTTCGTGGATGAACCAGAAATAGGGCTTGAGCGCCTGTAGCGTCCTGCTGGTTCTCATCATCCTCCTGGGCGGCAGCGAAGGTATCAATTTCGGCTTGTATGGCGTTCCTGACCGTTCCAGCATCATTTATCTTTGAATAGCCAAGGACTCTGAGATCACCTTCTAATGGTCGTGTCATTGTGCCATCAGGAAAGGGTGGATCAGTAAGAACTCCCCAAAAAGTCGTGTCTCGATCATCCCATTGTTGATCTGACAGGCTGATCTTGATGCACTCACCGGACGATATTCTGTATAGAGCCGTTGTCACGGTAAAACCCCCCTTCAAAAGAAAAGGCCGCTCGAAAGCGGCCTAGTCTTTGCCTATTGAAAGTACGTCTAGTGCTTCTTGTTGTTTAGATATTTTCTCCAGGGCTACCTCGAGAGCCCATTTTGCTGCATTTAACGCACCCTGGAGTTGGCGTTTGGCTTCAAGCGCATCTTCCAGCGCATCGAAGATCAGGATTAAATCTTCCCTATCAGGATCGGTTTCGGATAGAGCTTCAACGATTGGGCGGATTCGACGGAGCCTAGAGGCCACAGACAACTGCTGTGCCATGCGTGAGGCTTTCGGCATCCAGTACCATCCCCTTTACAATATCTTATACAGGTCTGAGATTCCCTGGTGCATCGGGCGGGATGAAGTAGCGCAATCCGAAAGTCTCGCCGTTCTGCACTCGTGTAGGGTCATCCGACCAAGAAATGTCGCTCTCCCCCACATTGGTCCCATCTGCAGTAAGAATGCGCCTCGATTTAACGCCGACGAAGTAAGAGCCCTCCACATTTAGAGTAATTAGCTGATCTGTATTTGTAGTCGTGGCAACTTCGGCTGGATTATTCTTATCGGGGTCTGTAACTGCATTTGAGAGATAAACAACGTATTCAACTGTACTATCGGCGGGTACTGTCACGGCATCCCAGGCAACGGTAGCCTGATTCGCGGTATGCCACGTTTGGGCCAGCGCAAGGCCAGCAAAGAGGAAAACGAGCAAAAAAGGGATAATTAGCCATCTTTTTTTCATCACTACCTCCTTTATCCGTATCTTTCGCCTTTTCCACCTGAAACGGCTTCATAAAGGCAAATTAACTGCTCTTTTACTCTATCTACTCGAACACCTTGCAGATGAATCTTATAATTAGTGCCAATTTCAGTTACCCAATGGCCTATTGCGACGTTAACCCTGTTTAACTGGAGCGCTAAGTCCATACCTATCGGGCAATGTACCTCTAATTGCGGCCTTTCATCCATTAGATACTCCTTAACCCGCCCCGAGGCGAGCCGTAAAGCAAAATGTTTTGAATTTCAAGCAATCTTTCGGGATCGAGCCTCATTGTGTCCCTTGGATCAGGTGGAGTATATTGCCCAATGCCAAAAACGGTATCACCACGCCTACCGGGGCCTACTATCCTATCTTGTTGGGCCTCTTGTTCCGCTTCGGTAGAGGATTTATCCATTAACGACTGTCGGGCCTGAATATCGCCTATAAAGCGGTCAATTCCGCCTAATCCAACACCCTGCGCAGCCAACATCTTAACTAAATCAGGCGGCACTTGGGCCTTACGCAAGCCGAGACTCCGTAAAGCCTGACGAATTGCCTGAATTCGCTCCTCTTCGGGCAGATCACCAAAAGGACCGCCAAGCTCTAGCAGCTCACCCGCCCTACCTGCGCCTATTTCACTAAAATAT
>Ga0114925_10000044_pt1 | contig 38808 bp, 57 predicted proteins | sample SumtaG_2_FD_87287 | JGI IMG/M metagenome (GOLD analysis project Ga0114925, IMG submission 87287) | Deep subsurface microbial communities from Indian Ocean to uncover new lineages of life (NeLLi) - Sumatra_00607 metaG | ecosystem: Environmental > Aquatic > Marine > Oceanic > Sediment | place... | reverse complement strand
CTTGCTCCTCTTTAGGGGGTTCCTCGGGCTTGGTTTCTCCGGCCAACTTTTGTGCCATCTCACCCACTTCTTTGATGGACTCGACTTGCTGTTCCTCTGTTAGTTTTGACCAAGTGTCGCCATTATAGCGTTCCTTGAGCCAGTCAGTTGCTTGCCCTGCATCCCAGCCCATAGCCTTGAGTATCTCTTCCCATTTTCGCTTCAAGATGTCCTTGAGATTGCACCAGACATTACCCTGCTTGTGGGCTAGTCCATACCTAGCTTCAAACCACGGCACACGATGCACGGGGCATTCGATGAGCCAAGGGTGCTTAGGTTCCTCGCTGATCTCCCCGGTCTGCACATCAATCACTCTTACATCACCTTCAATGACTTCACCAATAGAAATTTCCTCGACTGAAGGCAGGGGTATATGGAAAGCCTTGCGCAGAGCCTGAGCCTCGGCCCGCTTTGCTGCCATCTCTTGAGGTCTTATTTCTAGCGGCCTGTAACCAGCCTTGCCACTCTCCGGTGCCTGAGTTTCCTTCTTCAATACCCGACCAAATGCCCCAAATGGCTTTGAACAATCCTTTTTCCAAACTTCGCAATAGAAGAAATAATCACCATCTGGGATACCCCACGCCTGGCGCTCCTCTTTGGTAGCGGGCCGTGCCGCTGGTATGCCATCTAGCTCTCCTGTTTCTTGAGCCTTCCGGCGCCGGCCATCAATGCCAACAAAGGGCCTGCCCTGGTAAATGGTCAATTCGGCCATAAGCGGATCCAATCCATAGGTAAGCGCTATAGTAGCCATTAGCTTCTTGTCCGCTATCGTTAAGTCTTGTGGGAACTTCCCCATTTCTACTCGTTGCATCATTTGCTGGGGGGTCATTTTCGTCAATGCTGTGCTGTCCATAGGTGTACCTCCATGTTTTTTTTCTAGCTTGTTCGCAATGTAGAGAGGGACTGCCTCCCCCTGTTTCCATTTTTTCGTATAGCTTGCCTCCTTTGTGTAGCCTTGATGACTTCGGTCCCGGGAACAGCATAGAATAACCTTGCCCTCCTCTGGACTCCAGGGCATAATGAATAGAGAGCCACATTCTTTGCAAACATGGGTATTCTTTATCCTCTCCAGTCTCTTAAACTCTTCGCTCTCCTCAAGCCATGCCTGGTGTTCAGCTTCATCCATGTTATTTCCTATTCCTTATTATCGGCCACAGAAGCAAGCCTAGAAAGATAAAAAATATCCAGACTACAAGCCAAAGCCCACCTACCACATAGTCCGAGGTGCTAGCGTGGATTACGCCTATCATGGCTTTACCTCTTTCACCATCCCTATCCACTACAGCAATTCGAGGATCAGCGAGGATTTGCCCTACCACATAAGAAGGTTCAACTAGCAATCGCGTGGTCGTTGGGTTTGCTTCTACCCGCTTTACGGTATCATCCTGCCATTCCTTTAAGAGTTCAACTAGTTCTTTTCTTATCCCGTTCCATATCTCGCCCATCGTAGCCTCCTAGATTTACTGGTGGGTGGGCTTTGGCACTCACTATGCCCTCGACCAGTGCTCTCGCTGCGGGATCTACCGCGACGGAATGCCATTGCATAGTGGAACTTTCGTCCTGCCACGATTACGCTCGGAGCCGGCTCACGGGAGGGTGCTCCCACATTGGACCCTGGTACATCCAAGCCCGACAGCTTCTTCCCCAAAGCCTCTTTACCCTGCCAGGCCCACCCGTATTTGGTTATTCCTTCTCCTTTATTGTGATTACCACTTCCTTGTCCTTAAATCTATCAAACACCTCAGAGAGATAGGTCGTCTTTGTTACATGACAACAGGTAGGGCAATACTCTTCAAGATACCAACCTCCATGCCTAAGCGTTCCTTTAAGTTCTTCCATCACTCCTCCTTCACTTAACTTGGATAAAAGTCTTGTCGCTCACAATCTCCGCGCCGGGCACGGTCTCCCCAGTGTCCTTCCAGTGATCAGTGATGAGCTTCTTGTCGGCTAGCCTCGTCTCAGGGATGATGCGCTGGTAAGCCTCCGGGATAAGAGTCTCATTAAGGATGGCACAACTTGGCGGCGATTTCCTCAAGAGAACCGTAACGACACCCCGCTCGACTTTAGAAATTTCTGCATGGGTCATCTCTTGGTGGAGATATGCTTTCAGCCATTCCTCTTTGTGTTCTAAGGTTTTCTGCCTCTGAAGCAAACGCAATACTTCCAAACTGATAGCGTTTGTCGTTGCCCTCAAGGAGAGGACAAACTTCCCTATGCTCTCCACCTTGCCCTCAAACTCTGTCTCGAGCTCCCCAAGAGCCTTTGCGAAGTCCTCAGCGGAACTATCCTCATTCTCGATGGCCTCTGCGAGTACCCGGTATTCCTCTGCTACCTCATAGAGCTTCATGCTTTTCTCCTTACTAAAAGTCTACTTTCTTCTGCTCTGCACAATTCTGCATATCTAACTAGAACTGGTGTTGATTCTTTGCGCCAGTTCTCCGCCCTGGCTTGTGCCAATAATCTCTCGCCTATTTCTTTAATGTCCCTATATTGGCTATCGGTGGGAAACAGTGCCTCAATCTCCTGTATCGCTTGTTCTCTAGCGTCCATCAGCCACCTCTCCTTTCAAACCTTTCTTGGGTCTCCTCGGTTTCCCCTTTTTAATAAAACCTCTCTTCCTTAACATATCGATGATTTCTTTGTAAACATCAACGGCACCAAATTCCTCACAGATACAGCATCGGGTCCGCCCTCTTGTGGTGGGGCCGCTTACTCTTATCACATATTCAAGGGGGACTGATCCATCAGAATCACTTCTCACTCCTGCTAGGCGATGTCCCTTCTTGCACCGCACATCGCCACCTAGACATACCTCTGTGTGGCGGCAGTTGAACATGCACTGGCGGTTAGGTGGAATTTCTCTTCTTCTCATGCTTCCTCTTTCAAAAGCTCTGGGTTCTCATAGATGTTGCCGATGACCTCAGTATCTCCCCAGGCAAAATGACTATGGGGACGCAAAACTGCCCCTTGTGAGGTAAGATAAAACATACCATAACCAAAAGCCACGACTAGAGAAACAGCACTATGGCAATTAACTATATCGCCCTCGTATATGGGCTTGCCGTTCTTGTCGAGCAAGCCAGTGAACTCATCCCGACTTAATATATCCCAATCAAGAGATTGAAAAGGGTTGGGAGTAATGCCTTGCAGTTCCACATCTTGTAGAGATAAATTAGCCGTAATCATCTCATTGGTTTCACGATTCTTGAAGCGATACCTAAACTTAATCTCTCTTCCCATTATTCACCTCTTTCCGGTCCTGCTCAGCGACACGGAGACACCTATCCCATGCCTGCCTCACCATCTCTACAAACTCTTCCCGGGCTTCTTTTGTCTTTGCCATCATCTCACCTTCCTTATTCCTCTATAGTTGCTTTTGGGGTAGCAGTTACAGGTTAATAAGGCAAACCTGCGGGCATAATCTTCTGTCGGCTTGATGAGTAAGCACCCCCTTATGTGGTCTTTTAGGTGTCCAATCTCATGGGCTAGAACATATCTAACATCTTCCTGACTGCTACGCTTCCCAATCCGAAGGGTTATAGTCCTGTAGTCCATGTGGTAACCACCAGAAGGTATGTTACTATCCCCCTTCTTCACCCAACAGTCGCCGATGCAACGATTACGCCGTTTGACTATTAAGCAAACCTTAGTGGGTGCGATATGAGCCTTCCGGCAAAACTCACGAAGGCTATCAGCAATATACTCAGGCAACTTGAATCTAGCCTTATTGATGATGCTTATCATTAGCTCACCTCCTTTGCTTTAGTAACACCTAACCAGTTAAGGTGCTACCGACAAGCCCTCTCAGCGTCTCCTCAGCGTGCCCTGGGGTGTTCCACGGGCTCAGTCCCCCCATAAGAAGAGGGCGTGTTCACAATCTGGCGAACACGCTCACCGGAGATGTCCCAATGAGAGCCTATCTCATCAAGGGTCTCATCATCCTTATGGGCATCATAATACGCTTTGATGATCTTGTTGCGGGGTAGTTTCCGAAGAGTTTTATATTTCGGCATCATCTCACCTTCCTTTTGCTTTGGAATACACTGCCCGAATGTCTATATAGCAACGCTTGAAATCTCCACCATGTATATCATTCACCGTATAAACAAGTTCAAGAGGCCCTATTGCCGCATAAAAGCCAGGATGCTCTGGGCAAGGCTTCATTGAGGGACACTTTTCTGTTTTGAAGTATCCTTTAACCCTTCTTTGAAACCGACAATGGTGTAGATGATGAGCCAGCTCATGCAGTAGCGTAGAGATGCTGGCATAAGAGGAAAGCACTACATCCTTACCATAGTGACCACTATCACCCCGTAATCTTTTATCAATTCTAACCTTCACCCGCGGAAGGGAGAGAGTCTTGCATATTTGGTCAGATATAGACTGCTTCTGCATTAGCTCACCTTCCTTTGGTTTATCCTACTATAATTATCCCATAAAGAAATAAGGTTGTCAAGAGGTTCGGGAAGGGGCTTGGTCATCTTTACCAAATCTTAACCTTTGTGCGGAGTTGTGCTAAAAGGCGCTAGCTTTTTGTAGCTGATAGCAGATCGTATGAAGCTAAAGAGGTGCTTAAAATGCAAAGGCTACCCTAGTCCCAGACATGGAACACGCACACCATACGGTGACAATTCGGGTAGCCTTGCTCCCACCCACCGAAGCGGATGGGGTGATCTGCATTTATTCTACCACGCCCCCACTAAAAGTCAAGCCCCCTAAACCAAACACCGCCCCGTAGGACGATGTCGTTACTCCTTCTACACATGGCAGGCGAGCTAGAATTATTATACCACGCTAGTTATTGTCCTGTCTACCATTCCGGACCTGGTCCAGGCCGGCTTGAAGATTCGTTGTAGTAACCAAGAGAGCTCGGTATGCGGAAACGGCTTGCACGAAAAGAAGTCGAAATACAGGTGGCTTTTTTCGGAGAGCGTATGTAATGCTAGATGGCTGTCCGACAAGGGGATGATAATGGACACGCCGGATCCCCACGCCTTTTCGTTATCCTCGATCTTCACGGCAATAGTCTCGGTGCCAGGAATAGGAGTCATGCCGAAAAGGGACACAATATCCTCCATAGCCTCCTTGAGCCATGCAATATCCTCCAGGAGACTCGCCGGCATCCCGCTTGCCTCGAAGGTAAAATGTAAGGCACGGTAAATCAGGGTCATCCATAAAGTCCCCCATTGAAGCTAAAACTAAGTTACTTGACAATAACACAAGCACTGAGAGGCGCGAGAAAGCCCCTCAAATCCCAAAGACGATATAAGGTTCAGCCAGTTCACCCTATCACCACTTCTCGCTGGGCTTGACGAACTTGTGGATGGTATTCGCCCCGGCTCCAACGATCACTCCCGATAGCACCATACCAAGCCATTCAGGGTATGCCCCCTCAAAGCCGACAAATCCTATAAGGTCTATGCGGAAGCCGAAGCAAAGTCCGATACCCATCAGAGCCGATATGACTTCCATAGGACAGCCTTTTAACGCCTTAAAGTTCCCGAAAAACTTCTCGGTTACCTTCTCGATAAAGCTCGCCAAGAAAAGCACGAATACTAAAGCGCTCATTTTATCACCTCCTTCCTTACCTTATATTACCATAGCCACCAATGCTATTATAATGCCCATTAGAGCTATTGCAAGCACCATCAGGGCTATCAAGGCATTAACCTTGAGTCCCAGTATGTCCAATCGGGTGAGCACGTGATTATGCACTGTGCACCACAAGCTATCGACCTTCTCTTCAGTTGTTTCAGGCTTCTCTATTTTGTGTTTGTGCATTACATTCCTCTCTCAGCAGCCCACTTCGTATACGGGAGAACGAAGTCACCAGACACCCTAACAAACCAGACTGTTAGAGTAGCCGCCTGCTGAGCTGCATCAGTAACCAGTTGCACATAAGCACCGTCCCAACCTAGTGTTCTGCCAGCAGGATGTATGGCTAAGGACTGGGCTATCTCAGCTGTATCCAGCACTACTATATTCTCAGTGTTAGTCCCATCATAGAACCTAACAGTTGCAGTAGAAAGGGCTGTCTTATCAGCAGATAGCACTATGTCTGTAACATACAGAGCCTGCCCAGACGGGCACGCTACCACAGTCTGAGTCTGAACTCCAGAATTAGTGGCAGCCTTGAAGTTGCCAAATACCCTGACAGGCTCTATAGCCATTCCCACATCACCCCAGGGTGTAGAGCCTGCAAGGAGTGGCTTACCATTAGGACTGTATAGTATTACCGGCGTTGACATCAACTGCTCCTAGTCATAGTAGAAGTCTATTCCACCATAGAAGGTGTTGTCATTGCCTACATTGTATAGCGAGAACACCTGATTCTGTGGAATTACCCAGCCTCCTGGGTCTCGCATCTGGAGAGGATACCTTTCAAATATATAGATACCAGCAATAACAGCTGTGCCTCCGAATGTAGTGATGTCAGTGCCCGCAGCAGCTATGGTATAGAAGTTACCCGTAGCCCCACCAACTAAGCCAGATTTCAGGTTGACTGGAGTAACAGCAGTCCCATTAGCAGCATAGGTAAATGTCTCATTCAAGTATACCTTGACTCTAGTGCTATCCTTGAAAGTAGCTACGAACAGTGTGATAGCACTAACATGCAAGACCTTCGGACTGGTATTCTTTATGACTGCTATATGTTCAGCTCCATTGACACCAATAGCATCAATGGGGAAGAAGTAAGCATCGCCCTCGTGGGCTACTTGGTGGTGCTCACTCCTGATAGTAGCATGGGTATGAAGTCCTCTACTATCCGACTCTACGGGTAATCCACTTTTTCCTTCTAGCACCTGTGCCATGTTAGTCCTCCTCGTCTATATTTAGCCCCGACATACTGGAGAGGCACCTTAAGATAGCCTTCAGTTGCTTAGCCAACCTCTCCATCAATGTCTCCTGTGCTCTGAGTATCTCTTCCATCTTCACATATTCACCTCCTATTATAAACCATTCGCTACCATCACATACTATTATAAGATAAGCGTATTGCAAGTTCAAGTCTATGGTTTCTTCGCCATCTATCTTCTCGCTACCATTAGCGTCTATTGTTACTGTACCCGTGCTGTGTATATTTTTGATTGTGTATATCCTATTCGTATGAGAGGTAGCAGCAGGTAAAGTCATTTTTGTACTACCCGGAGCATTTACTACAACCAAGAAGTGATCTGCTGTGAGTGTAGTAGCAGTAGTCACCTCCACTAATGTAAAATCTATGCTCTCGCTGGCCACAGTCAGCCCAGCGAGGCTCATCTCATCGGCTCCAGATTTCTGATGTCTTGAGGCGTGGGCATTGAGCCTCGTAATAATTCCGTCTATGATGTTGTTTATATTCATTCTAGTCAACGCAAAGCAGTTCTTATATCCTTATATATCTTGACTTGAGTATAATCGCCAGCTACGGGATAATAAAACTTCCATGTTCCTGAGCTCAAACTGAGCCAGCCTGAACCCGTTATGGTAATAGACTGATTATCACCAGCATTGATACAAGTTATAGGGAAATTGTCACTGGGCTTTTCAACGAGAAAAGTCTCTCGCTTACCGCTAGTGTTAGTGAACAGAAGGTAGTCGCCACCATCCCTGACTGACATAAGCTCGGGGGCTGAACTCCTTGCAAGGGCTATAATATCCGTTGCGCCATCTGAAACCCCAAAGGGGCTGCCATAACCGGCAGATAGATCTGGATTCAAGGCAAACTGGTCGTTATTCTCGCTATCGTCTGCCGTATCTAAATAGCCTGGTCTTTTATCAGAACCATCAATATACCAGAGCTTATCGTCATCCTGTGCTTCGGGCCAGACATTATCAACCGTTATAGCTCCAGTTGCATCATAGGTGTCGGTAGCTATGGTGTATTTGCAGTAGTTTTCGTCAACTGTTCCAATAAAAGAGCCGTAGATTATAGTGCCCGCAGCATTGGCCGCTCCTTGATAGCCTTGCGTAAAAGATAGCCCAGATTGTATACCTGCATAAATCGTGAAGCTATCAAAAGAGATTCGATACCTTATGCAGCGAACATAGGTATCTTCAATGTCCCCTCGTTTAGCCCACGCCCAGATAATATCGTTCTCAGTCCAGATTAAGCCCGATATACCTGTCTGCCTGCTTACCGGAGTGCCTGTGTCATCATCCATATTTTGAACTTGAGAAGAGGCTGACCAAATATCAGCACCTATATCGTATATCTCTATACGCCTGCCAGCCCTTGCATTAGCTACCGCCTCTGATATGCAAGCAAGTTTAGTCCCCAAAGGGTTAAGGACTAGGCTTCTGGGGAAAACTCCGCTTTCTGTCCCACTATAAGTTGGCGATGTAAGTTTTCTCCAGAACTTAGTCTCCAGGTTATACTTCCAAAACGCTGTCGCCATATCGATAATATAAACAACATCAACCCCGGGAATCTCCTCAATTATAGGAGAGAAGTGGATATTCCCAGTAGGCGTGAAGGGCAAGCCAGCTTCCAGCAACCACGCTTCTACAGTTGGGGTATCCACACTGCCGTCAAACATCACATTAGAGTATTGCTGAATCGAATCAGTACTGAATATGAGTTTTACGCCGGTTGTCTGTAGCCCGCCCAAGCTGACCTCAAGAGAGTATATCCCTTTGCCGGCAAGGTAATGAGCAGACAGCCCTCCTACTCTATCTGTGCTTGTTGCCCCATCTCTGTTGTCAGTAAGCGTTACCTTGTCGTGAATCTCCTGTAGGCAGTTCATTATAGGCACTTGAATAAGACCCGTATTAGCCTCATCCTCCGCTCTTTCCACTAAAGCCTGAGCAAGCCAGGCACAATCGGCGTCTGAGGTAATACCTTGCTCTGTAGCGTCAATCTGTGAAACCCCCATACTGCTAACCCAGTCTGAGTGAGCATACTCGCCAGTAAACTCACCACCGGTAGGATCTTGGGCAGTAACCGCAACCTTCATTGGAGTGAATAACTGTGAGCGGGCAGAGGCAAAACGGAAGTAGTGGGCTGCATCGCTGATATAGGTATAGTCAACCGCATCGCCCGCTTGAATATACTTGAGGTGCATTTTATTGGTTCGAGGAACAAGAACGCATTTTGTTAATTCAAGCAGAGCCTTTACTACTTGACGCCCATTCTCTCCCTGGATAATGTCAAAGACAGGCTCCCAAGAGTCTACCTTCTGGTCAAGAGCAGATCGGCAAGTCCAAGTAACTGTGCCATCTACTACCGTATCCCCCACTGTAGTCGGCCAGGTCGGTTCGGTGCTAGCATGGGAAGTCCCAGCAGTGGTGCACTCATACTGATACCCATTATAGGTGGTAGCCACCACAAAATTAGTTAAGCTATAGGCTGTGGCAACCGCCCAATCGTCCCGCTGATGTAAATCCTCACCCAAATCAAGCCCTGCGATCTCACACACCCAGTCAATAATCTCTTTAACACTTTTGTTCTGGAGGGCTACGGTATCTTGGTTAAAGGAATAGTCAGTATCTGCAATCCACTTGGCGAGTTTCCACCAAGCCCCGATTGCGAATACCACAAACTCCACCTTGCCTGGCTCCCCTTGCCTGCCTTCCACCGACACTAGCTCTTGTCCATCTCCCCAAAGATAAGGGGGGTATGAGACCTCATTCCCCCCGGAGCATACCGCACCCCACCCTATCCTAGTCGCCTTATTCTTGAGGTCCAGGCTATTGTGAGCACCACTAGAATTATCAAGCCGTATGATAGCACTCGCATCATACGGCTCTTGTTTATAAAGTATTTCCCGGACGGTGTCCTTTATATCGTTCCAGCCACCACCATTATAGTAGCCGAGCTCCACATAAGGGGTAATACTCGTCTTCTGTTGTTCTGTCTGAAGCGTAGCATTTGTCCTCATCTATTAAATCCATAAGTTTGCCGCAAGGTTCTGTGGCTTTTCAAGTTGCTGCCTATCTTTAGCTACCTCTTTCAGCTTGGCAAAGAATTGACTAAGCCTTCTCTGTGCATCCTCCCAGAACTTATTGCCTGCCTCTATAAAGGAAAGTGCTGCATTACGATAACCTTCCGCCTCAGTGTTATAGAGTCCGTTCATAGCAAGCCTCTGTGCCGCCTCATTGATAAGAGTCTCTGCCATCTGGGCGCTGTGTCTCGCGTAATCCCCATATGTCGGGGCTACAGCCTCACCAACATTGACAGTTTCTAAGAAGGCATCGCCATCACCAAGATATTTCTTGGAAGACGGGGCCGTGGCACTCTCGATATAGGTCGTTACCTTGTCCAAAGCATCGTCAGCCAGTTGCAGGGTGCCAACGCCACCGGTAATCATCTTGGCAAGCTCGGTCTTTGCGGTCCCCAAGTCTGTAATGGCCTGATGGAACTGGCTCACCGCCCTTAGTCTCAAGGCATATCCTTCTGCACCTAAAGAGATAACAGGCTCGTATTCTACAGGAATTGTTGAGGCACTATCACTAAAGGTATGTTTCTTTTGCCAGTAGACATAGACCAACTCCCCGGTATCCCCGGGTGTATAGTTGGTCTTTATTTTAAGAAAGTTCCCTGAGTGGTAGTCAAAGGATGGCAGTGTCGCTGGATAAGACCCGACAGGATACTCGATACCTTCCAGCCTTATAAAGGCAGTGTCCGCGATAACACTGTTAACATAGAGAATCCTACCATCGGTGACCTGAGACAAGTGCTTCGTATACATCTCCTTGATTTTATTAGCTGCCACTATGACAGTAGCTAAATCAACAGGAGTCCCAACGGCGATAAGATTTAACGCATCGTCTACCATATGAACACCACTCTCAATAAAGTGTGCGTTTATATCTGCTATAAGCTCAATCGCTAGCGTAAGACTGGTTGCTAGACTAGACGCATCGGCAGCAGCAACGGTATTCGTGGTATCAGCAGCACGATGATAGGTGGTAGAGGCTAGGTGAGTGCCGTAGTCGGTCTTGATCTCGTTGAGAAGGGTATTTACTGTGGCTTGAGTAGAAGCGTCAGCAGCAGCGATAACCTGTGTAGTATCCTCTACCTTATGAACTTCTATCTGAATGCTGAGGATAGTTCTATCCTTGTTGGGACACACCTCGCTCAACGCCCCCACTGCAAGGTCAATGCAGTCATTGATGTCAGTAGGTGCCCAGATAGCGGGGTCTGTAGGATCATCAGCTAATAGGCGAAGGACTTGGCTTCTCATACTCGTTCTATTCATTATGGACTCTCCATAACCACAACCTCAAAGACCTCGGTGCTTTCCTGCACACCAGTTTTGGTTAGTTGCAATTCGGCGTAGTAGGCTGCTGGGTCGTCAAAGTCATTAGCAGCCAAGGTATATTTACATGTCCCACTGGCAGCCACAACTATGTCGCATGTGCCATCAACTATCAATGTGCCGGTTGTGCCCGGGACCCACACCTTGAATTTGATAGTATAGCCTGTCAACAGATAGGCAGCACCATCACTATCTGTTATGGTAAAAAGGATGTCGAATCCAACATCACCCTCAGCAATTAGTAGCCTTTCCACAAGTCATCTCCAAATCTTTAATGTTAAACTATGACCAAGTAAGCCTAGTGTTAGACCCTTGGACAACAATCCTAATGTTAGTGTTCTGCTCTGCAACTTGAGTGTAGCACCCACATCTCGCAGGCTAGCTGCAAGTGTTCTTCCATAGAGTGCTGCCTCATGTCTTGTCTCAGTGCCTAGTAGTCCCCACTCCTCAAAGAGAAAATCAGCATTGTAGCTCTCATCGGACAGTAACACCCAGGTTGACCCGTCATCTGATGAATAAAGAGCTACACCATCAGAATAGCCATCACTAGGAACATCCAATAGGTCATATGCCCACATAACATCATCAGTAGGAAAACCTACGCCATTCCAATACACAACTATACAATACTCAGTCTCAGCAGTTAGCCAACTAACCTGAGAGAATGGAACACGATGCCATTCCCAACTCGCCCCGATAATATCTTCAGCTTCTATGTCCCCGCTCGCTAAGACACTACCTGTAGGCTTATGGTTGCCATCCGCAGCATAGACCTCCACCGTGATAGTCTCGGACATTGTAGTGGTGAGCCACCGAGCCAACTTCAACCACACTGAGGTTATATAGTGGGCTATACTGGGTGTGAAGGACTGGCATCCCCATTCAGAAGTATCAGGACTTGTCTTGTTAATTAGTGTAACATCACCTACTACCGAGCCTCTATAGAACTCATACCTAGGTGACATCTATCTACTCTTCTACCTCAACAGGCTCTACATCCAGGGCACTACAAAGGTCTATTATCTGTTGCTCAAGCTCCATCTTGTGGTTTGCTAGTTCTACCTTTTGTGCGTTGGTCAAGGTGAGAACATTGGGGCTACACTCACCTGTCTTCACTGCTGCATCCAGTTCCTCGTAGAACAGCCTCATGAGATTGATGTCGTCAAGCGTCTCAATGCCCCGAGCATTTAGTTTGACTAGTGTCGCTGGATAGTTTACTTCTCCCATTTAACCCCTCCTTAATCAGAAACTACATATTCGGCATAGAGTATAAACTTCCCTGCTGTTAAGTCCTGCACCGCTACTGTCATCGAGAGTTCTCTGTCATCGGTGCATATCTCAGCGAAGTTACCGACAGCCCCATCTTGGATACATTCATGGTATCCAGCATCCCAAGGTGTGCCATTGTTAATTGCAATAGCAGCTAGAATACCAGCAACATCGTCAGTGGGAATATCCAGCGAGACTGTTGCAGTATCCCCAGCACTCTGTAAAGTGGTCTTCACATCATACCACGCCCTTACAATAACCGCATTGTCAGGTATGGTTACATGAAGCCCTATAACACCTTGTGCCCCTTCATCAACTGCAAAGTCATATGTCCCTCTAGCGATAGCGTGGGGATGAGAGGCATCTGTTATGCCATGAGCGGTCCCCAGTTCAACCTCGCCCCCCAGGAGGGCTCTTCCGTCCTCGTGGAACTTATGCTCCTGGCTTCCGCCAAGCGCCGCATAAGGGACACTAGCGTGATTCTTCAGCCTAACCAGCGTCTTGAAGGCCGGCGTTCCTCCCGTCATCCTAGCCTGCAAATCATAATACGCATCGGCAGTCGTTGTTCCCTTTATGACTTTAGCTGAGGTAGAAATAAAGATGTCGCCAAAGACACGGTTGTTATTTTGGTTCACATCACCCCAGGCGTTATCCGCAAGGTTTCTTACAGAAAGGCCATCTGTGTAGCCCGACTTATCGAAGAGCATCCAGAGAGCAGTCTTGAGTTTATTACCGCCAATGGAGACATCGCCACCGAAAGTAAGAGCAGGAAATGTAACTGTGCCAACGGCAGTCCAAGTGCCGTGCATTGCTATAGCGGTCAGAACCTCTACGCCGTCTATATATACAGCCATTAACCTTTCTCCTTCGACATAGGCTCAAACTCCCATGTGCTGGTATTTAGGTTATAGTCCCCTTCAAGTCCCATACCCTCCTTGCAACCTTGAACATACATATTAAGCCTTTCCTGTGCTTGCCTAGCATCAGACATTAGAGCTTGAATCGCTACCCTTGCACTATCGGGCACAGGCATCACTTTGCGTTTTGCTTTATCCATCATACCCTCCTATATCGGCTTCCAGCAAACATCACAGCCTATATCCTGCGCACCAGTGTTACTCTGAGCAACGACTAGCTCATCATCCTCGGAGAAGTTCGCAGGCCCCTCGAATGTTTTACGATGTGAGGTAGAGGCCGCTGTTACTATATCAAACGAGTAGACAATGGTATCGAACCAGGCTTGATTTGTACTTCCGTCTGCACCAGCATCCTTAGTTATTGTCAATGCTGTCCCTGCTAAGCCTGCACCAGCATGAAGGTCTAGACTCAGCAGTTGGAAAGGAGTCTTTGGCGCTACAGTAAAAGTAAAAGTAGCTGCCGTAGTTTCTGAGTAGTCATGGATAGGAGCTAAGTCCGCATCTGTCCTCGGCTTCAGAGGTATCTGCTGATTGTTAAGCACCAAATCAACCAGCCAAGCATGGTCGAATGTTCCTGATGCTTCCCATCCCATCTCGAAGGATATTCGGTAGATAGTCCAGGTATTAAAGCACTCATCAGCTTGGAAGTCATCCCAACCAAAGAGTGTGCCTGGGCCAGCCCCGGTTATGACGCTTGTGTTTGCTACGCCTTCCCCATAGTAGAAGAACTGGTCTGTAGTCTGATTAAGCTCGTGAGCGTTCCGTCCCGATGCTCTATCTACTAGGCTACCTAGTTGGGTTATCTCAGCCCTCTTAATATGGTCATAAGGATCATGCACCCAGATAACCATGTTCACACCCATAGACTGAGCGCTTTGCATAACATATGACCACCTAGCCGTATTGAAGAGTGGGACTGGTAATTCATTTATGGGAATGTAGCAGGCTGCCCAATCATCCCCTGTCTGAGCTCTACCGTGTAAGCAAGCCTGCCAGCCAGTACCGCTCGCATGGTATCTGGGGTCAGCACTTCCCCGGGACCAATAAGCCCTAGAGTTCTTGTTATATCGCAACTCAGGCGCACCGAATATACTCTTTTCGAACTCGACTACCTCAGCCTTTTGAGTCTCATCAGGCACTAATGGAATGAGCTTCCCGTTTATCCTTATCCCACCAATCCAGGCATCGCCAGTTGACAGCGTGCCACCCCAATAGCCGAAGTCTATCTTTATCATATAGACCACATGGTGGGCGAATGCCTTATCAGCCTGATACGCTGCAAGAGTAGATAGGGTCGCAACCCCCTCAGTTATATCTGAGGTTACATTGTTGCCATACCAGAAAAGTTTAGCAGTGGTTGTTGGCGCGAGAGTGTTCTCATGCCACCCCTCAGTCATGGTGCCACCCCAAGCTATGTCCTGGGTTATATCAGCCCTCTCGTCATGGTCGTCAGGGTTACGTGTAGTAATAACAAAGTTAGGCGGACGATAGCCACTATCAGCCGTGCCATCCAAGAACCTGTAGTAATTGAAGGCAAACTCAGTAAAGTCCTTTAGCGGTATATCGTTGACTGGTATCCAGATAGAAGCCCAATCCTCTCCACTTGCTTGAGCACCACCGTTGAGGTGAATAGCCCATTCGCCATGACGGAACTGCCTGTTGGCATCTGCTCCCATAATATACTTGGCGTTTCTGGCTACTCGCTCCCACTTACCCCAACCTCTGTTATCACAACGGATTTCAGGCTGCCCGAACTTCCATGTTGGGATAATCCTTTGAGCAGCAGCAACATTATCCCGCATTAGGTCAAGCTGTTCCTTAACCGAGGGCTCCAGGCGTATAGTCTCGCCGTTGATAAGCGCTTGAGTAAGGAAGCAACCATTCATCAACTCGCCACCGGTATGATAGCCATAGTCAAGCGTAATCTTGAATACAGTCCACCCACTAAATACCGAGTCGGCCTGGAACTGAGCCCACGTATAAGCAGTACCCTCAGTCGGGCAGGTATCAGGAGTGTCTGTTACATTGCCATACCAGAAGAAGGCGTGTCCCGTTGGCACATCAGTAGGGTAGTTCAGCTCACGCCATCCCGCAGCCGATGTAGTCGCTGGGGTGTGAGAAATCTCTACGACCTGGTCAAAGTCCTCGGGGTCATGGAGGTAAACACAGACACCCATATCGATACCCGAAGCCTCTGAGTAGTAGGCATGGAGTCTAACAGAGTCAAGGTCTAAGAAGGGTAGTTCATTTACCGGGATTGCCACCTTTGCGAAGTCATCCCAAGAGGACTGGGGGCCAGCGTCTAGTCTAACAGCCCACGGACCCGTGCTTCCCTGACCTGAAACAGCAGCCCCATAAATCTCCAGTCTGCTCGTGTCAGTCCACTTTGCCTTGCCCTTACCGCCGGCCTCTAAGACAGGCTCGCCAAACTTCCACTCAGCTTTGGCACTATCACTCCAGGGTGCAACGGCTGAGGATTCATGTCCCGACACATCAACGGAGATAGTACCAGCACTTCGGGTCATCACTAACTGCATTCGGTGCCAGTGTTCAGGAACACAGTAGTAATAGCGCCCGGTATCACCAACGAATTCTAGTTGGTTGTTGATAAGCGACTGTATCCCGTCCTGTCCCATACGGAAGTAAGCCACATTGTCAAAGGTTCCGAGGTCGGATTCCTTGCCCTTGATATCAAGAGTGCCGGTGAAGCCAGTAGTGGCAATCTCAATAACCTTGGTCATACAGAGGGAGAACTCGGTGTCGAGGGTTACTGTCTCTGTTACTGCTTTAGCAGCCCAGACTTTCTCTTGTTTGGTAAAGGGAAGAGTCATTGTCTATATCCTCCTATTTATATTTCCCTGATTATTCTATTTTGGTATACTAGGTTTCGTCTCCCTAGCCTTTGCATAGGCCGCGGCTGCACAAATCTCTTGAGCGTGTGCCGCATTCTTGGGCCTTATATCTCCTATCTTCCCAGTCCTGCGCCAAGACCTTATGCACTCGGCGATATTCTGGGAAATAACCTGCTGGCTTCCGCCTTCTTTTAAGGGCATATCAATCCCCCCAATCTGTCCGGTTAGCAAGGAGGGGGAAAAGAAAGGAAAACCCCCTCCTTGCTCTCAATATGATGCGGTAGCTAGCCGCAGTGTTAGACCTTCCAGCCACGCAGGACAAGATGTATACTAGTAGCTCCATTGGTCAGGACATCCCAGTCAAGAAGCAAGCAGAAGTTTCTACCTGGCTTCCAGAGACCAGAGTCAAACTGAGCACTAACATCTATCCAGAGTATCTTATTGTCTGCATCAGTCTGCACCCAGTCTTCACCAGCCGCCGTACCTGGACCAGTATCCTGGTTGTTGGCAGCAGCGGCAGCAGCCGTCCCATCATACGCACCGACAATCGACAAATCTACATCGCCAGCACTTGAGTTGATGGAGTTCATAATCACTCTTGCTGAAAGCACATCCCCAACCAAACCAGCAGGCAACCTACCTTTGTAGTAGACCGCTTCTGTGCCATCAGGTTCTGCTCCAACCCAGCCGGTATCAGCAAGACCAATTCCAGGCTCCCCAGTGCCATCATACGGTCCTTCCCTAATGACCAACTCAAACAACTCAGGCGCTTTAAGCTCTATCCTGCACCGATAGACATCCAGAGAACGCCCTACTACCTGAACTATATCGCCATCAGTAGCAGGATAAGTCTCGGTAATGTTTGGTGCAGTCGTAGTCGTGCCACCGAGATACTGAGGTGTGTTGGCCGTCCAAGTCGAATCCTCATCCTCAAGCGTGCAACTCCGGCAGACTTTAATCCACCGCCCAGTTGCTTCACCTGGGTTGTCCTCCAATGCTATGAACTGTGCATAGATAGCAGCAGCAGTGTCAGCATCAGCCACTACCCAGCCAGTACTATATCCAAGCAGTTGACCTCTCTTGATAACAGTAGACGCCTTTGCCTGAAGTTTGGTCTTACCTTCCACATCCATTATTTTTGTTGGTTCCGCCATTTTAAACTTCCTCCATGTTTATTCGAGGGTTCATTTACTAGGGTTGAACACCCGCAAAACCATCCCTTGATCTTACAGACCATCCGTTATGCCGATTGCTACCGCCGCGGCGCGGGTGTTACCAAGTTTGAGCGCTGCATACATCTTGATGCGTGTCCTTTTGGCATCCTTCGTCTCAAGGGTGCCTATCGGCTCAACCTGGAGGCCACCATTCCACAACCCGACAAGTCCATCCCCGCCTACCCTGAAGGCAAATATCGGGGAGTTGTCATCACTGGACCCTCTACTTGTCGTCTGCGCATAGCTGGCTAAAGCCAGAATACTAGATGCATCGAGGTCATCGTAGTTGTCCAGAATGAAGTCGTTGGGTAGAATGGTAACACCGTTATACCTCTGAACCTCGGTTCCCAACTCCGTCTTCCCGAAAGTCAGGTTGCCTCCGCCGGCCCGGCATAGCCCGGTCAGCTTCTCAATGCTCCTGTAACTCATCATCAGGAAGTCAGGCTTTCCACCTTTCACTCTGTGGATAAGGGTGTCTATGTGCTGCAATGTCATCGTGGTTCCGGCACTGGCAGCAGGAGCAAACACCTGAGAGTTGTTCGGGGCATCAAGGTCAGTGGTCGAACTGGTCTCACACTCGGCTATAAGCCGGAGTAAACCCTTAAACCCGTTCACATCATAGGTAGTTGTAGTGTAACCCAGTATCAATTCCTTGAGGAACCGGTCCCGAATCGCCTTAGCCTTGAGTGAGATAACCTCTTGCTCAATATCCATGACATTTGAGCGGGTCTGTGCCACATAGCTATCTACATCAGCATCCCCGCCAAGAATGGCAAGGGAAACCGATCTCTGCACCCATGTAGGAGTAGACTCTGCCCACTCTTCGCCGACAGCATAGAACTGGGCCCCACCTTCGGTAGCCTCCATATTGTATTTCAACGAGTTACCAACGATGGTCACAAACGGCAGCTTCTCGAAAAGCGGACAGTCTTTGACGATAGTGTTGGCAATACCCTTCTCCACAGGATCAGTTGACAGATACGCATACTCGACTAATGTGTTCATCTTTCACCTCGTCTTATTTTAGGCTTGTGATCTTTGCTCAAGCCCCACTCTTATCTGCTCTTGGGGCGACATGTCATCGAGGCTTTTGCCACCGGAGGGGATTTGACTGCTTATCTTGTGTAAGCCTTTCTCTTCCCTCTCCTTCTTACCCTTCGCCCTTTCGTCTGCCCTTATCCTTGCCTCCATCTCTTCAGGAGTTTCCTGTTTGGAGGGATTCGCAGGGTCAGGCTTTGGAACTACTGGGTCCGGTGTCTGAGCCTCTACACTCAACACAGGCTTCAAATACAGCGACCAAACTTTGTGAGCTTCCACAGGGTCTTCAGCATCTCGGAGGCGTTGAAGCCGGGGGTCAGTTTTAAGGTCTAGCCCTAATTGGGTTACTCCTCGTTTCATTTCCCTTTCGGCTATTGCCCGCGCTGCTTCTTCATCACCACTGGCTATAAGTGTCTGTATACGCAATTCTGTCTGTTCATCTCTTTGCGACTCAATACCAGTTTTGATTTCAGTAAGCACCGACTTCAGACCTGCTGTGTCCATTCCCGCTTGTTCAAGCTGCGTTATCCTGCCAAGTGCTACCTCATGTCTCTTTTGCAGTGATATGTGTTGGGTTTTAGGAACTGTGCCATCTTGGTCTTTAGAGCCTTCCTCCTCACCTGCTTCAGGCGGTAAGGGTGTAGCCTTTTCAGGGTCGTTCCCTTCTCCTCCCTCCGCAGGGGCTGGGGTGGTCTTCTCTGGATCTGCTGGCATTATTCTTGAACCTCCTTATTTTGGTAAACAAAAGAGGCGACCTAAACTCTTTCGAGCTCAAAGTCGCCTCGGTTCTTCCGTCAGCGTATTATTCAGTTGTTAATCGAGCCTGATACTTTCCTTCACAAGCTCTATTCGAGCAGGTTCTCCGTCTCGCATGAAGATTGCAACTTCCCCAAAGGGTATCTTCCTCAACTCTTCTAGCAGACGATGCTCCTGTCTACTAATCTCTATAGTAACACGACTATTCTTGTCTGTCAAGCCCCCACACTTTTCTGCCATTATCATTGCTCCATAATGGGAACCCGGTCATAAAATGTTACCAAGTATGCGTCCATCTTCGGGTCGGCCCTTCTCATTTCCTCTCGCTTGTCTCCAAGCACTGATCCCACAGTAGGAATTCTTATTCGATCTGCCCATGCAAAGAGTCCCCTCATATAGCTGCTGCCCCGGTATTTATCATAAAGCGCTCGATCTTCCTCGTAGGCTCTAACCATTGCTGCGTAGAGTTCGCTAGCATATTTATTACTCTTCGCCATATCTCTAACAATCCATTCCTCTTGCTCTCCCCTATCCTTTGGGTACCGCCCACTAGCCAACAATGTCTCCTCTACTTCCCAGTATGGCCTCAGGTGTTCCTTAGCCGCCCTTAGTTCAACCACTAGAGGAGGTTCTTCTCTTAATCTTGCCAACTCTCTTTGAACCCACTCATAGGTAGGTCTCCCCCATTCTAAAATAAACTCTTGTTCTCTTTTCTCTATCTCATCCCAAAGCGGGTTGCCACTCTCATCCTCCAACCCCCCCTTCTCATACATCAGCCAGACATACTCGTCATACGCTGCGATGTTCCGTATACTGGATTCCTCTTCCTCGGCCCCCCATTGGTCGAAGAGTTCATAAACATCGGGGAAGTCTACCCTTAACTGCTGGCGCCTATTGTAAACAGCCGTGCCTATGTCAGAAATCTTGCCCCGGAATGTTCTCCCTGCACCCTTTGCCTTCTCAATCTCTTCCTCTGTTAAAGTGGTATCACCCTCACGCCATCTCTTCTTTAGCTCCATATTGTGCTGGTATTCAGTTATGGCAATATCCCACTGCCCTTGACGATATACCTCAATCTGGTTTGACGATTCCTGCCATTTCCCATATCTCTTCTTCTCCTCATCGCCTCGCTTAATGCTTTGCAGGGAACTCTCGAGCTCCAGTGCTGCCAAATCAGGATTGGTCTTTATCAATACTTCCTTCTGGCCTTTGCTTAAATGCCCCCACTCCAAAGTTCCCGCATTTCGCATACCTATTTGTTCGGTTGTAAGATCAGGGGCAAATGGAGCCAGTCTATCCCGTTCCTCTTTTAGGTAATCCCAGATAGATTTAGGGAAGGTTCTCATGCCCATTATTTCGGCGAGAAGCGATACGAAGTTTGCCTTATCCTTTTGAGTCGTAACACTTTGCATTGCAATCGGGGTTACAAAGCCAAGCAAATACCTTGCCACATCTCCTGTGTCCTCTAATGGATCCCCAAAGTAGTTTACGGCTGTTCCCCCGGCAAGTAGCTTTATCGGGTTTTCGGTCAGCCTCGTCAACTGAGCACTCTTATTATAGAGAAACTTTAGGATAGGGTTATCCCTCCGGCTAAAGACAAACAAATCTGACGGGTCTGTAACCGCACTCGCCATCAAGTTGGATTGAAACCGCACAAACGACATCATAAAGCCACCAACACCAACATTCTGGTTGCCTATACGAACAGTCATAAAGGTGGGGTAACGAGGGTCAAGGTTGGGTGTTTGCCCTAATGCGTTACAGGTCCCGATATAGACCGCCATCCCTCCAGCCATAAGCCCCCCCAGGGACTCACGGGCTAGCTGACCTCTTATGCCCCCACGGAAAATGTCTGCTATAAGAGCAAAGCCTGCCCTCGTATATCGGGGGGCAAAGAATACCCAGCCTGACTCAATAGCTGCCTGACTAGCACCAATCCCTAGACCCTGACTCGATGTTACCCCTGTCATCTTATTTATGGTTTGCACGAGCTCAGCGTAGTCTTTTGGCTCAACCAAAGGCTTCAAACTTCGCCAAAGTTCAACTCTGGCAACATCCCCAAAAGCACCGAAGGCTGCTTCGGCTCTCCCATAAGTCTGTCTCAAGACCCAAAGTGGCGGCGTGGCTGTCCCTTTTGGTAAACGCCCCCCTGCTGTAGTAATAGTCCTTATCAGATTTTGGATGGTAGACATCGCCTCATAAAATTCAGACCCGCCGACATAGCCACCATGCTTTACAAACTCAGCAATCGCTGCCTCATTCTTCACCAAGTATTTAGCATGAATGGTATAATCGAGAAGAGTATGGAAAGACCGTGTTACCGAATTTGCCCAAACAAAGGTCGGCTTCCCAGCCAGAGCATTTGCTACATCTTGCCCGAAAACAGGTAGCCCGTGAATAAATGCAGCCGACATATCAAGAGCAGCAACCGCAGTTCGCAATAGCCCACTTACTGTGGCACTTGCTCTAAGCCACGCATTTGTCTCAGTCTTGAACGCTTTGGTTATAGTAGCAACTATCTCCTCATCAAACAGCTTACCGGCAAAAGCAGGGTGTTGAATATAGTTCTTATCTATAGGTCTCCGAGCTATCTCCACCGCAGTCTTATATTGCCTTTTAAGCACATTCAGTTCAGCGCGAGTTACTTTTATCTGAGCTTCAATGTCGACAAGAAGTTCTTTAATAAGGGCTTCTCGCTCCGCACTCGGTATTTTATAAGCCTGTTTGTATATTTGGTTAAGCAACTTAACAGATAACCTTGCCTCAACATTCAGCTTTGTTAAAGTCGCCGTGAGTTCACCAGGCAGGACATTCTTCTCTCCAATAATGATACCTTTAGCAACTCGTTCACCTCGCACCTCAGCTAATACTTCCAGAAATCTTGCACGGGTAATCTTCGTGGACTGCCATTGCTCCTTCGAGATAGCCTTAACTGTCTTCTCCAGTACAGGCATCGGTATCTCTGTAATCTGCCTCAGCTTAGCCCCTAATGCAGGAAACCTTACCTCTGCTGCTTTTATTGTTCCTTCAGGTATCTTCCACCATTGCCTCACCCTTTGAACAGTTGCCTTGAGACCTGGCGTATAATGGAAATGTTTAACACCCTTTGCAGTAAACTCAATCCTGCCACCACCAAGATATTTCGACTTATTTGCCGTATCTCTCAATGCCTGAATTAGCGTGGGCTGTTGTCGTGCAACAATTTGAGTCGGGGTTATACCCTTTGGGCTAATCGTATCTGCCAGACGCTTATCAGCTACCATCCTAATAATGCCGTCGAGGTAAGCCCCGATATATTCCTCGGCACTCCCTCCATAGGGGACCCCAACCTGAATGCCCTCCATCATAGTCTCGTGTTGCCTAATTCTCGCAAAGAACGGCGTTGTCCCAACACGAGCTCCTGTATAAGAAATAACCTCCCCTTTAGCCAAACCAAAGTGGGTAGTTCGAGGAACATAATGCAAACCTTCCAGCATTTCCCGCTTGTTGATCCTGACATCATGCCGTAACGCAAACGCTACTGCCTCATCAACAACCTCATGCAATTTGGTAATATAGGTTGCCTGCTCAGGCGTAAACAGGTATTTACATAGAGGAGAAGCAGGTATCGTCTCAAGAATATCCCCCAATGCCATACTCGCTCCCTCTTGACCTGGCTTTACTCTAACCTTAGTAACAAACGGGGCGTCCACGCTCTCCTCCGGGAGAACCTTCACCACCTCTTCTTTAGGGAATTTCGCCCTTTCTCCTCGAACAACAACTTTCTTCAACTGGATACCGAATAATCTGGTGCTTTGCCCCACAGATGCCAGTTCACCCGACACCCAGTAGCTCTTCCAGCTTTGCATAACTACTGTGTCGTCCAGCCATACTATTACTGCTTGTCGGGCTGCGGTATCCGCAGTGGCTGATTTATTGACCCTCTCTATCACCCACTTCGCCTGTGGATTCTTTGCGGCATAAAGCCCCGCTTGGCGGTACATATCAGGATTGAAACGAACAGCCGCCACCTCTTCTACAGAACGAAGCATAAAGGTGTGCATATCCCCGTGAAAGGCGTTAATCTCACCAGCCTTTGCCTCAAAAAGGTTCTTGGCTCTAGCCCATGTCTCCTGCGACACCCATAAGGGCTTTGGACCCTTTATCATGGTTTGTGAGATTACGGTAAGTGAGGGATGCTCTGCGGTAGAATACACTGTGCCCAAACGACTCTCGGTAACTCTAGCGTTAGGCCAAATTCTTTCAATAAACAGAGATTTAGGCATTGCAACATCAAGCTCTTTGACATAAATCATCTCATTAAGCCCTGCCATATCCTCGGGGATAAGTTTACCGGTCACCACATAGTTTTTTACCTCAGACATATCCCTGGCAAATACCTCGAGGCCCTTCGTCTCAGGCGTAATTCCTCGAACAACATAAGCCGCGTGAGGAGCTTCGGCTGTAGGGCGAGTGGCACTTACCTGCAAGCCTTTAGGCATGGCTGTTTTGTTTAATGCCTTTAAGTTCAGGGCAGAGGCTACAGTTCTCACCCCATAGCGAACTGGAATTGTAATAGGCTTTAGAGTCGCCTTTACAACACCAACCACTGCTTTACTAACAACCCCGCCAGTCCAGAGAACAGACCTCGCTGCTAGCGCCGCGGGTTCCATAGTCGCCGCTGTAACCGCGGTTACGGGCTTCATAAGGTTAGCGATCTTAGGTAATTGTGCTCGAAGGGCAGGATGCTCAACCGCTAACTTTGTCCACTGCATCATGCGAATAGTCTCAGGAGTCCACCCAAGTGTACCCCGAATCGCAGTCGGCGCCCCAGCGATACCTCTAACACCTTGCAATGCCGCTCCATAAGGGAACATAAACCACGGGGCTATCTCCACAACACCCTTTACCCCCCACGGGTAGTCCATTTCACGGTAACGCTCCAGTGCCTCTTGGGTAAAAGGCAAAGGCATCTCTCGTAGTTCCCTGAAGGCTCTTTCCCCACCCGGTGTCCCTATACCTATAGCAGCTAAGGGAGCAAGCCACCCTGTCTCGACTCCCATCATAAAAGCAGCGGCAAAATACTCTTCCCCCCTCTTAATAGTCCCGAAAACCGCTTCTACTTTTTCCTGATGGAATCCTGAGAGAATACCTAGGGGAACTGTAATAGGAAGAAGCGGAGCCATATATAGAGGAGCACCAAGAACAGTCGCCTCAAAAGATGCGGTTATCTTTTCCCACGAGGACTTTTCTGCCCATGCTGACAGAGGCATATACTTTTCAGGATAAAGCAAAATATCGGCAAGCCCTGCAAGCGTTTCCTCAGCCATAGCCAGGGCCTCGGTTCGGGTCTCCGGCTCTTCCTCTTGCTCCCAGAAGTATCGATATTTCTCAAGAGCGGTCTGATATTCAGGGATTAAAGCTGAAACCGCATCGATGTCCTCATCTTTCTTTAAGAGTTCCTGGAGATTACCAGCATAACTTGATATTGCCTCCTGAACCTCAAAGAATTCGGCCGCCTTCTGCTTTTGTTCCGCCATAGCAGCATCAAGTGCTGCTATATTTTCTGTATACCATTCCTCTGCCGCTTTATATTGCCTCCACTCATCCCCTCTTTCTATCATCTCTTTAGGGGGCAATCCTGCAACAGCCTCAGCAAACCCAGTTTCTATTTTGGACTTCTCTTCCTCATACCATTTCGTACTCTCGGCCTCTTGCTCTTCCCGGGCAGAAGGCAAGGCGGGTTTTCTTATTGGCTTAGGGAGTGTAGGCAATGGCTCCTCAATAGGAACTTCCTTAATTGCCTCTCTCTCTAGTTTCCGTAGCTCGCTTAGTGGTTTTAGCAGAGGGGCCTCCTTAGTCTCCTCAACTTCCTCTACTTCCCACCATTTTCTTTTAGCAGGCTTTGGCTTTGCTTCAGGGGATGCGCCAGGATATAACATTATTCCTCCCACCAGCGCTTTATGCGTTTCTCCAGTCTTCTCCTGACTCGCTCATGCCTCTTCTTCTCATCGCCACTCCCCATCTCTTGCTTAATCTCTTCACGAACTTCAGTGATAAGAAATTTAACCTCTTCCCTTGCCTCTTGAAACAGATTTTGCTTTGGCATTATTACTCTCCGAAACCAAGCTCCTCGCCCTCACTATACCCAAAACCGCCACCAGCATGACCTGGCGTCTTAGGGGTCATCTGGACCGGGGTAAGAAGTTCTTGGAACTCCCGCTTTTCTCCCGCGCTTGCCTCACGCATAGGGCCACCTTCTACCTCGCCTTCTTGTCTCCCCTCTGCCTGCTCCATCTGTTCCTCAATGCCCATTTCCTTTGCTATCTCACGGGCAAGCATCTGAATAAGAGCCGGGTCTTCAAACAATCTATCCTTAATAAGCCCTCTGCGAATGGCTGAGATGTTTGCACTATCCAGATAATCCTTGCCGTGAGCGGTTTCAAAGTCAATTAGACCTCTTGCCTTCAGCATACTGGCTATAATAGACCTGAGCCGTTTCTTGGCAATATCCTCATACTTGAATGTAACCTCGGGGCGATAGTAGCCTCGTATCTCTTCTGGTCTAATATGTATGCCGGGTATCTTTTGCTTTACCACATTTTCCAGGAGAAACAGGGATTGAGCCAGGACATCGGCATACGCTGACTCCATACTATTTATCAGTGTCCGATACAGCTTCTCGCCACGCTCAAGCAGGATTTCCTCGAAGATAGCCGATGTAACCCCTGCGGGTCTATCGCCAGAGAGCAACTTCGCCCCCCACATTCTCTCGATTTCCTGGTCCATATAGAGAACCATATTGTAGAGGTCTGGGCTAACAGGCAAAAGCGGCCACGGCTCCAATTCGGTATCAGTCTCAAGTTCGGTTACATCACCAGGTGCAAGCCCAACCTTCAGGCCACCAGCTGGGGCGTTACGCAACCGCCACCGACCAATAGCTGACACCTGTAAGATTATGCTCACCGATGTCAGCGCCCTGGACTTCTCTTTAATCTGATTTATAACAGGATAGATTAGCCCCACCGCTCTCTGCTCAGGCTTGCCGTAAGGACTATTCTTTCCCAGCCCACTCCACACCAGCGTATACGGCACAAGCCCGTAAGGGTTCGTAGGATCTCGCAGATTTTCTGTCCTTGTCTTCTCATTCCCTGCAATATACAGCCACGAGTCCTTATCAAAATAGGTAGTAAAATCCACCTCGCCCTTATAGGGGTCAGCGTTTTTGTAATCAGGGAACTCTGCCATAAGCACAGAGGGCTGCACTTTATAGAACTCTATCATATCCGTAGGTGTGGTCTCCCCTACCGGTGGTAGCATATTCAATGGGTCAATGGCGCTAATAACCAGTGGTAGTGTTGTTGACCTTTCTGCCTCCCACAGGGCTTCCCTATACTCAAAATCCTCTTTGCTTTCTCCTGCTCCTTTCTCGGGCGGATTGCCCCAAGCCTCCCTATCATAGAGGGTTCTCAATCCACTAAGTCCATAGATGCAGACATTCTTGCCAGCTTCAGACAAAGGCGACAGGGCTTTTGTAAAAGCCCAGCGGTTAAGCAAGGCATACGATAACTCTTCCAGTTTGTCTGCCTGCTGCTTAGACTTATCCGACTTGCCTAATGGCTCAAAGTGGATGGAGACTGAGCTCGGTCTAATATGAGCGGACACCTCCTCCACCATTGTTCTTGAGATTGTTGTTAAAACCTCGTGTAGCTTGTTCTTGTTACGGAGATCGGGCTGGAGTACATGGAAATCGCCATTAAACATTCTAAGAGACTCTTCCATCTGGCGGTGCATCTCCCTGTAGAATTTCACCCGGTAGTTCTTAATCTCAAACACTTCGTCAATCGTTTTCATAGCAACCTCCTAAATAAATGGGGATTGGTGTGTTACCCCAACAGGTGCTCTATTCACCCTGATATAGCCATACTTGCCGACAAGCCAATAATACAGAGCCTTAGCCGCGTGGTTGTTCTTATCCATCGGCTTACCAGTATTCTTATCCCTGAGCCAGGGACCCCCATTCTCAATCGGCGATTTACCCCCGCCAGCCTCTGAGATAAGCCCCTTACATGTCCTGTTCACAAAGAGATGCGGCAAATTCGTTACCGGGTCAATCTTGAGGAATGTCCTTAACCTGTCAATCCCGCCGGCCTCCTCGATTTTATTAGTTCTCAGGTGGAGGCCAGTTTTCTTTTGCCATATCTCCGTGTCCGAAGACATCTCCCTCAACCCCACAGTATGGTGTTGTTTGGCTGCAATGTCAATAACACCACCCCGCACATTCTTCCACCAGGGCTTATTAAGAACAATGGGGTCTATTATCTCCTCGGTGACATATCCTCTCAGATAAATCTCGTCCACAACATAGATGTTACCGGCCCACTCCTGAATTACGAGAATCGCATAAGCCCCCGACTTAAACGCTCCCCCGGGGTCCACCGCTAAATCCACTGGCAGATCAGACTTGAAGGCAAAATCGCCTATATGGGCTTCAGGCTTGAATTCCCTCAAGATGATATTCGATGGCGAACATGGCTTACCCGCAAAGCGCTCATTAAATATATCCTCTGGCAGTATCTCCTCGTAGTGCTTTATCTGCGAGTCTTCCCGACCCTCAGGATACCTGTGGATGTTAGACCAGCTTGGCATAAAAAAGGTCTTCGCCCCTTCCGGGTTCGAAGCCTGATATTCAGTAACCTTCTGGGCATACCACCCTAAACTTCCCTCGATTGTGCCTGAGTACAGCAGCCACCCCCTTGCAGCCGCCACCCTTGTCCTGCACCTCTGGACAGCATCCCAGTTAACCTGTGCTGCCTCGCAGATAACTATGCCACTCGGGGACTCTTGCCCAACACGATGCAAATCCTTGAGGCTTATGGTCTTGATTATAGCCGCCCCGTTGCAGAGCTTCAGAACACATTGCCCATAACCTGCGTTGGAGCTATATCCTATATGCTCCCTCTTATTCCATATCAGACTGAGCTTTATGGCATCCTCCATGCAATACTCAAACTCTTTCTTCGCATTGTTATAATCAGAACCCGCGAGCCACCATATCGAAGGGGTCCCCTCGGTGTCGGGCCCCTCAACCATACACCGGCTCATCGTTTCCTTTGCAGAGGCAAAACTCTTGCCGCTTTGCTCCCCCCCACTTATCCACTTCTCCCTCATCTCCGCATCATAAAGGTCGGCGAAATGAGCTTCCTCCTGCTCCTTGGTGGGCTTATACCCCAGCAGTTTAAAAATCCCTTGCCTCTGCTCTAGTGACGCTTTCACAGTTCCTCTAACGCCATCCTCTTGCATTTAGGACACTTCCTCCGTGGCTTCTTCCCTCGAACTTGGACCCCGCAATTCGAGCACTTGAACTGCCGGTATTCCTCATAGGGTCTCTCCTTTGCTAGCTTCACAGCTTCCCCTACTCCCTCTATCCCCCATTTCATAGCTTTGCCTGGAAGGCTTTCTCCCATAGACTCATCTATCAACCTCTCTTCCCTTTTGTCCAGATAGTCCACTATCGCCTCTATCACATTCCCCAGAGCATACCCCTGAACGCCCTGTCCCTTTATCAGCACCGCCTGCTCCCTCAGTATCCCGTAGTCTAACTCCCGCAACGGCGCCAGTATCTCTTCTATTACCTTCAGCCTCTTTTCAAACTCCAGCCCTGTCTTGATAAACGCTTCCTGTATCTCGGCTTTTGTCGGGTTCTTCTCTTCACTCATTTTGTAGCCTCCCCTTTTAATTTCCTGAATATCGTGTCCTTTATCCAATACTTCCCAATTTGCACTTCCCCTTCTCTTACTGCCACAACAACAAAAGTAGCTGGTTTACCATAAGCGGTTTCTCCGTATGTTACTATGTCTCCTCTTTTAAATTCCCCCCTCATCCTTTACCTCCTTCTTTTTTTCCGCACTCAAGACATTCTCCCTCTAATATCTTTCCACACTTCGGGCAATGCTCGTGAGAATTCGGAACTCTCATCTGACACCTCGGACACCAACGCCAACCACCAAACTCTAGCTTGTCAGAACTCGGAGGCCAGCTTTTTTCTTCTGTACCACTTGTCATTAGGTTTCCTCCTTTTTAGAGATGGTCTACTGTATCTAGCAGATGCTCGATGTTTTGGGCTATCCCCTCGGGGTTAACATATCTCCCTTCCTTAAAGTCGTATAGCACTGGAATCCTTATCTCTTTTATCCTCCCAGTTTCTGGGTATACCGAAAGTGTGCGATACATGTCCTCTTGCATCTCTACCTCCTTTTTCTTTACTCGATTTCTATCCTGATTCTCCTTAGTCCTTTCTTTCTGTCCCCATCGCTACAAAGAGGAGCGCTACCTACCCGGCAACTATTGTAGTAAACAACTACCTCTTCCCCTTCTCTCTCTATGTCAAGCGTTTCCTTTGCCATCTTGCTCCTCCTTATCTATAAGTTGCTCTATGGCTTTGCAGAGAGCTAGAGCCTCTTCTTTTAGCCAATAATATCCATGTCCACAACCCTTTTCTTTAAGCTCTGGCCACCCTTGCCAGATTTCACATACTACGCTATCCTCTGCGGAGGAATAACTGAACCTAATCTCTGTGTTCCCTTGATTGTATAACTTCGGCACTAGCCACTTGAAGCAGGCATCGAGAGATAAGGTGAAGTTAGGTTCAAAGTGTAATTCACCCATGACATCTTTCCAGCCTGCTGTCTTTAACTTAACCCACCCTGCCCATTCTGCTAGCTTCTTGTTTAGCTCTTGGTCAGTCATCCGCTACCTCCTTTTTATGCTTTTCAAAATACTCTGGGAGAGCTAATTGCTGTACCCTCTGTGAATGGATACACCTTTCGGCAATTCCTGCAGATTGCCTTGTAGTTTCTGCTTCCAATTCTGTAGGTAGCGTCAGAACTCCAGCTATCTCCCTTGTTCCTGAAATACTCACTTGCCTTTATCGGTTCCTTCTTGGGATCTGTCCGCACTATCTCGAACTCTAGCCCACCACACTCATCACAAATTGGCCTCTCACTCCATTCGTCTACCATTACCTTCCTCCTTTTTGTTTCTTAAGAAATCTGGGGGGCACCCCTGTATGAAATAGAAGTACCCTCGCGACGGTTGGGTTCGCCCCCTCGAGCGTGTGCGTGCGTCTGTGCGTGTATGTGTGTGCGTTCCTCTTGTGCGTGGGTAAGGGGTGCCCCCTGGTGTAGGAACGGGGTATAAGAGCCATTATACTCGTAGCCAAAGCTATACGCCTTCATCTCTTACCACCTCACCCTCTACAATCTCCCCTTGTGGTAGGGCTACAGGGGCCTGAGCCCCTAGTTGCCGCAGCATCTGTAGAAGTTCAACGCCCTTCCGCACCACATCGCTGTCCTCTGGGGGCCGGTCTCTCCTAGCCCACCGGTCAGGGAAGCGACGTTCCAGGTAGGTCATGCCGGCGATCCAGTTCTTCGGCACAGCCTTGAGAATAAGAGCTACTATCTTTTCTTCTGACTCAGCTTCAGCTTTTTTTACAGCGTTTGCGAAACGAGTGTAGAGGCTCTCCACGCCTTCCGTAGCATCAGTTTCGGCCAACTTAAGCCAGTGATAGTATTCCACATGAGAGATACCGCAGGCCTGGCAAGCGACACGAACATAGTTTCCCTCTTTTATATAAGAGATAATGCGTTCTTGGAGCTCTGGGGTAAGCTCAGGGTGTCTCCCGGTAGGAGAAGGGGGCTTCTTAATGAGAGGCGTATTACTCATACTATTATTATACACTGCATTGTCAAAGGTCGTCAAAGAAACGGCGCTGCGCACTAGACAACATACCCAAAAGAAGAGGGCTGCTCGAGTTAATTCTCCGGCAGCCCTCTGGCGAGCAAAGGGGTTATGTCAAGCTCTATGGTTTCCCAAGTATAGCGACCTCTAGTTCCTGGGGGGAGCCAAGCATCTCATAGATCTGGTGATCAAGGGAGATAGTGCCTGAGATGACCCCAGCCCAGGGGGCAACCTCTAGCCTTTTCCGAAAGCACGGCCAACGCTCTCTATCGCTCAGATATTCTGGACCCAGCTTAAAGGTCACAAGTATGCCTTCGCCCTTACCCATGCTCTATCACCTCCTTTCCCTTGCTTTGCTTCACTTGCCGCACCCGGGGCTTGTTCCAGTATGGGGACCGGCACCCAGCACACACGGTAGGAGTCTTCTTTCTACTTGCCCACTCATAGCCACAGCGCAGGCATTTATGAATGTAAATCATCTATCCCCCTTTTCCCGGGTGCCTTGCGAGCCGGCGAGCCCCCAAGAGGATCACAATCACCAGGAACACGATGATTGTTTGCTCTATAGTCATGGTCTCCCCTCCTTTATAGCCAATGATGGTAGAGTTTGGTCTGGTATGGGTAGTCTTTGTTGAGACCATATGCTTCTAGGAAAACATTGTAGGCGAGCTCAAAGCCCATATCCATACCGCAACCGTTACAAGGGGCCTGTCTTGCCAAGCAAATGGGAACGCTACCTTTAATGATATACAGGCTTATGTGGCGATGCATACCACTTTGGGACACATGGTTCAACACCGTGTAGAGGGTTACCCCTTCGTCTGGTTGGCCCAGTGCTTCCTTTAGCCACCGGGCCGCAGTCTCCCTAATCTCCCAATACTTTGATTGTGTCTTGCTCATCGTGTTACCTCCTTTCTTTTAGTGCTAATCATATGCAAAGAGCTTGGCAATTTTAGCCTTTGCCCCCGCAGATAGACTTTGATACTCTTTGGGGTATCCTAATACTCCTAGAGCTTCCTTTTTACCTACCATCATAACCTTTTCGTAATCCTCACTATCATCATACCAGTCTTCTATCTCACCTTTGTATGCCTCTATCATTAGCTCACCTTCTTATATCCCTATAGTTATTATAAGGGAAGGGATATAACCTGTCAAGTAAAGATTTGGTAAAGGAAACTGGGGGGATTATAGCATCATCGGGAGAGCTACCTTCTAAATACAAGGACATCCTCTTGGTCAATTCGGGGTGCATCGGGGAACTTCTGATAATAGATTGTTCTCCAGAATGATTGAGCCATTAGCTTGCGGTAATGCCTTTCGACAAACTGGAAGCCTGCCTGCTCGCATAGCTTGATGGTGTGCTCGTCTAGGGGAACAATTTGCTTGTCTCGGATAAAGTTTTTTGTGACTAGAATCATCAAACCGCCATCAGGCTTGAGGCATTTGTGGCATTGCTGATAGACTTGGAGCATAGCTTCGAGATAGGAGTCTGCTTTGAGGTTACCTATGTTGGCTACATCTGACGAGTATTCAGCACCAACGCTAGGAACACTTTTTCTACCATACCTATTTGAGGTGGGGTCTTCAGCTAGTTTGTCCCATCCCTTATCACCTGATTCAGCAGTTAAGCTCCTCTCATACGGCGGGCTAGTTATCACTGCATCAACCCGCTCTGTATAAGTAACAGGGTTGGATTTCTCTTGAGCTAGTTTATCTGCCCTAGGACTGTGGTGCTTCTTACCCATAGCCTCCTCATATGGAGGGCTTGTTATAACAGCATCTATCTGGCCATAGGGAAGATTGGATATGTTATCTTTTGACGCTGTGTAATCTGCCCCCTGTGGAACACCAACCATTTTCCCGTCGGGGCTTTGCGACCATTCCCCACTACCCTTATGCACCATCTCCGAGTAAGGCGGTGAGCTAATAACACAATCAACCGAGACGCCCTCAAGTTCTCTCGCATCACCTTGCTTGATAACCGCCTGCCCCATCTCTCACCCTAGCTGTGCCCCGACCTCTTGCACCCGCTCCCAGTTACCCTGAACACGATGAGGGGCGTGCTCCTCTGTTTTACCACATTTGGTCTGGGGTATTCTTTCAACCCGTGCAGGTTCAGCTTCCTGGTATCGGATTTCTATTTGGTCTTCATCCTCTCCCAATACCGATTTAAGTTGACCGCTTGTGATATATTCCTCTGCTTCCTGCTTTGTTGGAAAGGGGTTGCTATACCAGTAACCATCCCCAACATCTATAACCCACCCAGCCTCAACTTCCTCGTGTTCAACCTCTGTATAGCCTATTATCTGACCATCACAATCATAGCCAGCCATCATATCTATAAACTTATCTTCAAGCTCGACCAAGACCACATTCCTACCCATCGAGCAAGCCACAAGTAGTGTCCCTGAGCCAGCCATCGGATCGAGGATAACATCGCCAGGCTTGGTATAGGTATCTATAAGCCACTCGCATAGGCCGAGGTGCATCTTCGCTGGGTGAGCAAAGTGCTTGGCTGTAAAGCGCCACTTCCTACGCTTGGTATCAGACCTTAGTTTTAATTCCATTATGCCTTCAAGACCTCCACTATATCTTCAAAGTCATCAGGTCGCCACAAAAAGACCTCACACGCGCTCAACATGCCCAAGCGAGCCAGCCATTCCTCCTGAACACTGGTTAGCTTGCCCTTCTCACTCTTGAGCTCCGCAAAGATAAGTCGCGGGGGCCTCACCATCACCAAATCGGGGAATCCCGCCGGGCTGTGTATGCTGCGCCAAGTCCGGTATATGAGCCACCCGTAGAGATGGCCCAAATCGACAACCTGTTGGCTAAACTGCTTCTCGGTTATCATTGCTTCGCCTCTCGTATCTCATCAAGAAGCCTTCTCCTTATCGCCTCAACCACATTGGTCGTTACCGCATTGCCAAGTGCTTTGTATCTTTGCGTATCACTTACCCCTTCCGTCCACCCATCAGGGAAGCCCTGAAGTCGCTCACATTCCAAGGGCGTAAGTTGGCGGATTTTGGGCATGGGCTCGTGCTCACTTCCCAATACTGAGCCGATATTCGCCCCATCTGGTTGACACCCACCCTCATCAATCATTAGCATATCTAATTGCTTTCCTTGTCCTCGCCATTGCCTTTCCTGTAAACTGGGGGATACCGATTGGTTTCCTTCATCCACCTTGCCATTCGCTTCATCTGGTGTTCCGAGAGGAAATACTTGGGGTCTGGGGATTCCTCTAAGATGTCCGATAATGAACACCCGCTCCCTATTCTGCGGGACTTCGAAGTGTTTGCTGTTAAGCACTTCCCATTGCAGGTCATACCCAATCTCCGAAAGCGAGTTGAGGATTGCCTCGAAGGTAAACCCATTGTCGACCGAGAGGAGTCCTTTGACATTCTCAAGCAGAAGATAGCCAGGTCGTTTTTGCTCGCAGATTCTAAGTATTTCAAAGAAGAGAGTTCCTCTTGGGTCGCGGAAGCCTCGCCTCTTTCCAGCCACCGAGAAACTTTGGCAAGGGAATCCCGCACAGAAGAGGTCGAAGTCTGGAAGTTCGGCAGGGTCAACTGCTCTTGAGTCTCCCCATTCTGGCTTATGTCCGAAGTTTCTGGCGTAGACTGCTCGGCACCATTTGTCGATTTCGCAGGCTCCGACACAACTAAAGGCGGCTCTTTCCACATATTCTCCCCCAGAGTCGGACATATATCCTTTGGCGTTTCCACTTCCTTGTCCCTCTTGCGTTGTTTGGGATTTAATATTCGCCTTTTCGAGTCCATACCTGAATCCTCCTATGCCAGCAAACCAATCAACGAAGCGTATCATCCCTTCTCCTTCGGCCACTCCTGCCACGACTCGGGCCAGTGAAGATTGTCCTTGAGGAACACCGGAACGCCTGCTCTATCAGCATCATCGATTATCTCCTGCACCCATTTAGGTTTTGGGGGCTTTGCCCCGGGCCCGGTCTGTCCCCCGATGATGAGCCAGTTAAGAAAGCCAATAATATGTTTGACTGGGACTCTTTCCAGAAGTGGCTCATAGGAAGCAAACTTTACTGATGCCTCTACTTGAGCCATAGGAGTAATAGTATCTATCAACTGTTCCACACTCGTTATGCTTACTCCGACCCAAGCGTTATCAGGCCACGGGTTCCACTTCGGCAGGTTCCAGGGGCACTTCGTCAAGAACACAAAGGTGTGCCGGGGGCAAGCCCTTGCTTGATTCAATATCAAAAGTCTAACTCTATCCATCGTTTCAACTAGATTTGCAGATTCAGGGAATGAAGCCCAAGGCCAACCCCCAAAGAGGTCCCCCATAAAGGAAACCCCTATTATAGCTGGCTTCTTATGCTTCATTGGCTCCAGAAAACGCTCAGGGTAAAATGTAGGCTCAAAGCCATTGGGGTAATTCTTCTTAAAGCGTATCGTTTGGGTCATTGCCCAGCACCTAAAGTCTTTGCCCCCTCCCCCGCATATGCCCAGTCGCCAGTTGTTGCAACCGGTATAGGGGTTCCAAGTTAAATCAAGGTAGTCAATCTTTGTCGGGTTCATCCCTTCTCCTTCTCTTGATAAAATTCGAGTATCTCCTCTATCCACATACAAGGGTATCCATTATCATAAATTGCATCTCCACAAGAACCACATCCTTCATCATCAACTTGACAGATGTGGCTACCCTCTGTTTTAAGTTCACACCTAACCCTCTTTATTTTGCCCATACTTGGTTTATAATCTCCAGGTTTCATTCCTTCTCCTCCATCACCGCAAGCCAAGCTGCCTTGCAACCTGCCTCACAAAATCCTTGCATCCCATCTGACCATTCTGCTCTACAGCGATGAACCTTAGCTGAGAAATGGTAGTGAAAGCCAACAAACGAGAAGTAGGCATCAACCCAAGGCTCAACTATCAATGCCCACTGATATTGCCGCCCATAACTCCTCATCTTCTCCACCACCTGCCAGAAGGCAACGATGTCGGTGGTGGGAGACCAGAAAAAGCCATAAGCCATCAACTTATCCCCATCATAATAGCCAATAGCTTCTTTGCGTTGCCACCCCATCACCTTCTCGGCTATGGCAATAGTCTTCTCCTCTGTGGTCATACTATCCCATAGTGCTAGGGCTTGTTCTCTATTCATCGCTAATATACCTCGATTCCAAGACCTGCCAAGAGCTTCCTGATGGCTTCTGCCTCTGGCAAACCCTCTAATTTGACACCTTGACTCACTGAACTTAGGTCAATACCTACAGCTCTACCGTATAGATCGCGGTCAATAAGACGGTTATCGTCAAGTTCCTCTGTGTAACCTATCGGCTCATCAAGCAATTGAATATAGATAGCATCGGTTATTGGGTCAGTCGCTATACGTAGCATATCACCCCTCCATTCCTAGTGCTTTCTTGAGAGCTTGCCAATCTTCACTGCCAATAAGTAAACACTTTGAGTCAACCATTATAGAATCCTCAACCACATCATGGCTCTTCAGCCACTCTACCAGCTTCCTTTGGGCACAAGCTGGACATCGGGGCAGACATCCAATCTTCCCAGATAGACCTTGAACAGTAGTGTGCCTTTCTATCACATCTTTAAGTTTCATCTTGCTCCTCCTTTTCTTCGGTAGCTTGATGCTTTAAGCACAAAAACCTTGCCCTCCATAAGCCTGTCGGCAATCCTCGGTAAAAGCTGGTCCATCGCCAGGTTACTCGTAATTATCGTGGGCAGCCCGTTGACATACCTGTGATCAATTATCTCGTCTAGTTTAGCCCCGGCCCACTCTGTCGTCTTCTCCGCACCGAGGTCGTCAAGAACCAATAAGCTACAAATCTTCACGAAGTTAATCAGCACATTCGGGTCCTCAACCTGGACACTCTCGAGCCCGGATGCCTGCTTCTGCGTATAGGCATTGTGGGCAGCATAGCCCCAACGAAGCTCATCAAGAAACGCCTCCACCTGGCGATAGGCTACAGTGCCTCGCCCTGTCTCAAGCCAATCCCAGGCTGCCGCTAGTGTCAGGTGCGTCTTCCCTGTTCCAGGTACACCCAAAAGGGATAGAAAATGATGTTCAGTCTTGCCAGAAGCAAACACCTTCATATAGTCGAGCACCTTTGACAAGGCAGATATAGGCTTCCAGGTAAAAAAGCGATGCGTCTCCCGGGTTCGCAGGGGCAACCCCGATATTTTGCTTCGAATGTCTAATGTCTCCTGGTCTACCGGAGAGTCGGGTATCCCTCGATAGACACCAGGTAGTTCAGTTTTCCACACCATCTTCGGCCCCCCTTAAAGAATTCTCAAGCTCTTCGGTCGATGGTAACCGCCTCCCAGCCAGCGCTCCCCGTGGCGGGGGCCTAGTGTTTTCACGCCTAAATCCATCTGCTCTTGTTATCCAATTAAGTAGTGCCAACTTTGGGTTTTTTAGCTTGCGCTTCTCCCAATAGAGCCAAAACTTTTCAAGTTCGACTTTGAAGTCTATATGAGGGAATCTCAACTGTAGTTCCTCTTTGTAATTCTCAAAGGTCTGGTCCCTACTACTTCTTGATAAAGAAGTAGTAGTTTTCTTTAATGGGGGGTGGGGAGGTACCCCGCCCCTCCCCACCCCCCATTCTTTAGGCGTATCTGATTTTGTATCTACAGTGTTTACCTTTTCGGTAAACTGGAGTTTACCTTTTCGGTAAACTTTTATTCCCTCTTTTGTTTCCCCTTTCGGTAAGTTTTGTTTGTTTGAATTAAGGTTGAGACTTACCAATTCGGTAAGCCTCTGGTGAGTATACCCTGTGGCCCGGGAGACCCGCCATTGGTCGAAGTCCTTGTTGAACGAATACACATTATCGTCCCGGAAGATTACCTTTGCCTCAGTTAGCCAGTCCAGTTGCGTTTTGACATGCCCTTCGCCAACCCCAACGACCTCAAAGGCACGCTGGTAAGGGATAAGAGCCGTTTTCTTACCGCAGCCCCAGGATAGCCGGAGGATCAGGTCAAGTATTCTCCGTTGCCGTTCCGTGAAGTGGCTCACCATAAGCTGCTCGTTTATCTTATGGGCTACCCTGAGGTGGGCATCCGTGGGTTGAGGATTCGCCATCTACTATCCCTTCTTGCTTTTTTGTGCCTCTTTTAGAAATAGCTCCAGTTTTTCCAGGAAACAATCCCGGCAAAGCTCGGCATCGTATTTATCCCATAAGGTAACTTTCGCTGAAATATGGAGGAAGGGTAACTCCCAACTCTCTTGTCCCTTTTCAATGGGTAGGTATCCAAAAAGCCCCTCATTTGCGGGAGTACCTTCCTTAAATTCCCCGCAAGCATCACACTTGAATGCTTTCATTTTTCACCTCCTTTCTGAAGCCCCTGCCCTGCGAGCTAGGCTGGTATCCACCCACCTCTACTGTTTTGCGGCTTCCATATCCTCTTGTGTTAATGGGTCTGTGCTGATATAGATAGCCGCATAGAGCGGAGCAAGAGATTCTATTGTTGCCCCTAACCCCTTACACTCATCGGCTATTTTCTTCAGCTCCAGCTTTTGTTCTTTTCTCCACTTATACACTAGACTCTCTCCTTCCTGGAGCTCCTGCCCTACGGGCTAGGGATTTGCACCCTAGATGATGCTCTCGAATGGAAGCTAACCCATAAGGGATTGTGTTTTACAGCAACTCATAGAGCAACCCCGTTCAGGCGTCTACCTCTTCCGCCACCCGCAGGGCTAGCGGGCATATTACATTCCCTCCTGGGCCGACTGCTCATCCAGGCTTCGGGCTAGCGCTCCTTGCTCCTCT
>Ga0114925_10000043_pt1 | contig 39015 bp, 40 predicted proteins | sample SumtaG_2_FD_87287 | JGI IMG/M metagenome (GOLD analysis project Ga0114925, IMG submission 87287) | Deep subsurface microbial communities from Indian Ocean to uncover new lineages of life (NeLLi) - Sumatra_00607 metaG | ecosystem: Environmental > Aquatic > Marine > Oceanic > Sediment | place... | reverse complement strand
TATTATAAGTACAATGTACATATGATCGAATTGCGGTTTGAATGGGATAAACGGAAAGAAAAGGCTAATATCAAAAAGCATGGCGTTTCTTTCAATGAAGCGCACACGATCTTCTACGACGAAAATGCCATTCAATTTTTTGATCCCGACCATTCAGACGATGAAGACCGTTTCATCCTACTTGGGATAAGTTTTAAACTTCGGATTCTCGTCGTCTGTCACTGTTTTCGGGAAAGTGAGACGATTGTTAGAATTATATCGGCTAGGAAGGCGGATGGCGATGAAGAAAAAGAATATTGGAGGTATAGACGATGAGAGACCATTACGATTTTTCCAAAATGAAAGGGCGTAAAAACCCTTATATCAAATATCTAAAACAACCGGTAACTATGCGGCTGGACCGTGACACCGTTTCATATTTCAAGTCTATGTCGGAGGAAATCGGTATTCCTTACCAGAGCCTGATAAATCTTTATCTTCGTGACTGCGCTGTTAATCACCGAAAACTACACATGAAGTGGCATCCTGAAAATGCCGAACATGGCGCTTCACGTTGACCTGAAGGGCCGCACTGCTTTAGCTGTTAACCAATTTTTTCAAGTTTAATTTTCCGATGGTTTCGCAACTACCATGCCACCCTTCCGGCAAGTGAGCTTGGTTAGGTACCAAAATGGACAAAGATGGTGTATGACATATCAAGAGATAACTGATCATTTGCATAATTTGGCTGATCCAGAGATAGCTGAACACTCTCAACGTTTTTTCAAAACCGCTGAAGGTGAATATGGTTTTGGAGATAAGTTCCTGGGTATCCGAGTTCCGGTTATCCGCCAAGCAGTTAATAAATACAAAAATACGCCATTGAGTGTGGCAGAAAGACTCTTGAAGTCTGAGTACCACGAAGTTCGACTATTCTCTTTGCTCCTTTTAGTTTTTCGCTTTTCCAAGTCCAACGTCAATGAAGAAGAAGAAATTTATCATATATACTTGGGTAACACTCAGTATGTAAATAACTGGGACTTAGTTGATAGCTCGGCCCATCACATTATCGGTGCTTACTTAGAAAACAGAGATAAATCCGTATTGTATGATTTTTCAAACTCGGATTCCCTTTGGGAGCGCCGCATAGCGATTATATCGACTTTTTACTTTATTAAGAGAAACCATTTCATCGATGCGTTGCGCATTTCAGAGCAATTGATTAGCGACCAAGAAGACTTAATTCACAAGGCGGTTGGTTGGATGCTAAGAGAGGTAGGTAAACGAGATTTAGATTCAGAAGTAACCTTTTTGAAGTCTCATTATCAGAGAATGCCGAGGACGATGCTTAGGTATGCAATCGAAAAATTCAGCAAAGAAGAACGCCAGAAGTACTTGAGTGGTGATATATGATCGAACACCTTACAAGGCGCTCCATCTGACATTTTTCCGCTGCGCGACAAAATGCAGGTGAGCTCTGTCGTTATCTCTAAAATTGATTGCCAATTGACTATCCTCCATTTCTTGACAATCCTTATTATGTGGATTATTATGTTTATATTGATCCGCATTAAAGGGGAGGTTTATTATGAGGACAATACAGATGACATTGGATGACGAGCTTGTTGAAACGGTGGACAACCTTGTTAAAGAACTGCGAACAACACGTTCAGCTTTTACACGTGATGCTTTGAGGGAGGCTGTAGACCGATTTTATATCAAGCGCCTTGAAGTTGAACATCGAAAAGGGTATGAACGGCACCCCGTGAGCAAAAATGAATTCAGTGTATGGGAAAAAGAGCAGGATTGGGGGGATGAATGAAAAGAGGAGAAATAAGGTGGTACAAGTTTAAACACCCCGACAAAAAGCGCCCCGTCTTGATTCTTACCAGGGATTCTATTCTGGAATATCTCGGCGAAGTTACCATAGCACCAATAAATACGACAATACGTGACATTCCAAGCGAGGTATCCTTGTCCAAGCATGATGGCATGCTAAGGGATTGCGTAATCAATTTTGACCATATCCAAACGGTATCAAAAGGAAAAATAGGGTCACTAATCACTGCTCTCTCACCTGATAAACTAAATCAGACTACCGGAGCAATTACATTTGCTCTAGATTTATAAAATTCACGAGATAACATGCGCTTGAACGCGGACAGAAAGCCCATGCGGGTTTCCTGCCGGTTAAGCGCGGCGTTATGCCCACATTCAAAACAATCCGCTTGACATATTACGCCGAGCGTAATACTATTCGCATATGATAAAATCATTTGCCTGCCGAGATACTGAAAAGCTGTTCAACGATCAGCGAGTCCGCCGCTTCCAATCTTTTGAACGGCAGGCGAGAAAAAGGCTTATGGTTCTTCATGCCGCTCCGAGTCTGGAAGCTTTAATGCTTAATCCGGGGAATAAATTCCATGCTCTAAAAGGAGATAGGAAGGGGCAGCTCGCTATCAGCATTAACAAACAATGGCGTGTATGCTTTGAGTGGCATGATGGTAATGCATTTAATGTTGAAATTGTCGATTATCATTGAGGTATTGATATGAGTGCTAACAAACTTCTTGATCCGATTACACCGGGTGAAATCCTGCGTGAAGATTTTATGGTACCCTTGGGTATCAGTATAAATAAGCTTTCACGTGATCTTTCTGTCCCTCCCAATCGGATCAGCGAAATTGTCAACGGGAAAAGATCTATCACTGCCGACACCGCCTTGAGACTACAGCGCTATTTTGGGATTGAGGCTCAGTTTTGGCTGAACCTACAGACTGAATATGATTTGAGAATGATGAAGCGTAAAGTATGGTCTGATATCGAGCAAAGAATTATTCCGGTTAAAACCACAGAGACAGAATTTGAGCATACCGGGGCATAAAAGCGGATGAACCAGACGGGAAGAATCTCGGGCCTTTTGCGTTATATTCCTGAACAAGCGTTACAGTAAATCCGCCCGCTGGTTATCCGTGCGGTTCGGCGATCGATTGAAATTAAAAGATTAATTTTCCCGCTTGCTTATTGTAACTATGTGCGTTACAGTGTCGCTATGATTAAAAATTTTCGTGATAATTGGCTGCGGAATTTTTTCGTAGAGGACATTCAGTCCAAAAAAATACCCGCTGACATTCGTTCACGATTATTTAGGAAGCTACAACTGCTGGATGATGCAACGAGTGATGCTGATCTGAGAAGTCCACCCAGCAATCATTTTGAAAAACTATCTGGCAAACTAAAGGATAAATGTTCCATACGTGTGAATAATCAATGGCGTATTATTTTTATTTGGGATGATGAACGCGGGGAGGCGGATGGCATTTATCTTGATAACCATACATACAAATGAGGTGTAAAATGATTTTAACCAAACGTCAACCCGTCAGTGTTGGTGAAATGATCACTGAGGAATTTATGGTGCCTTTGGGAATTACTCAAGGGCAACTATCTTCTGCGATGGGTGTCAGTCGTAGGACAGTAAATGAACTTTGCACCGGTAAAAGGTCTATCACCGTTGACACTGCATTAATGTTGGCAAAAGTATTCGCCAATACTCCGAATTTCTGGCTCAATTTACAGCAACGAAATGATTTATGGACTGCATTACATTCGCCGAAGCGAATGAAAAAAATTGAACGAGTTAGACCAATCCGTGAAGCAACAGCTTAAGAGTTTCCCGGTTATTGTTCAAAGAAAGCAGTATATAAAAATTAGAAGGCGCCGAACAAGGCTAATGCAGTCGACGTAAAAACCGCGCGGCTGATTAGCGACGTTGGCGTACCCATATCATACCAGTGTTCAAGTAAACGCTTGCTTTATGTCTCATTTGGTGGTACGTGTAAAAGTACAATAGGAGGTACACAATGGGAAAACTTATGAATATCCTTCCGGTAAGCGATTTGAGGCGAGACGCTGCCAAGGTCCTGAAAAAATTACGGGAAAACAAGGAGCCCATTATCATTACGCAAAGAGGGCGGGCAGCTGCCGTCATAATCGGTATCGAGGCGTATGAGAAATCTGAACACGATAAAGAGATCCTTCGGCTTTTGGCTAAGGGAGATAGGGAAATAGAAATAGGCGAGGGTTATGATCTAGATAATGTTCTTGCTGAAGCTGATTTAATCCTATCCCAGGAGCCATCGTGAAAGTCCGCTTCACGCCTTCTGCCAGAACCCAGTTTCTGTCTGCTCTCGCATATATTCGGCGGGATAAACCTTCTGCAGCAACCAGTTTTCGAGAGAATTCCGAAACAGTCTTGCGAAGACTCGAGGACTTTCCTGAATCCGGAAGAATCATACCAGAGTTTCCAGAACTTCCCTTCCGGGAAGTGATCATATCGCCATACCGGTTTTTTTATAAAATCAAAAGCGATGTCGTTTGGATAGTTGTGGTGTGGCATGGTGCACAGCTTCCAAAGCAACCAAGGCATTAAACGTCAACCTTGCGCTTGAGACAGACCGGGAAAAGCCGTGGTATTTTTTTGAAAGTATTCTTTAATCGAAGTTTTTTGGCTTATCACATATTTTGGTAACCGTTTCCCGTCCCCTCAGCTTCCCGATTACAACCTTTGATACCCTCCTAATGAAAACTACATGTGAAACATTCGGGCGATAGTTTCAGGTTCAAAGTCTTCGATAATTTTGCCCTTTTCAATAAACGATTTAATACTGTTATAGGCGTTTTCGTGAACCGTCATCGCGGTTTCGAATTTGTGGTACATCGGATCTTCATTGCCCAATTCGGATTCTATCTGTTTCAGAATTTTCTCACCGGTTTTCAAATGCCGCTCGATATCAACGAGAACCGCCTTCCGTTTTTCATGCTTTTCGCGTTCCCTGGCAATGACGGGCAGCAGGCGCTGAACGGAATACTCCACCAGGGCATCACGTGGGGCGTCGAAGCGCTTTGAAACTTTATCCAGGGACACCAGGGATTTTCGGCTGATAACAAAGGTTTTTTGAATCAATCCCTGTCTTGACAATCGGGCATGTTGAACTTTCCTGGCAATGGACCTCAAAGAACCGGCATCTTCGATTAGATGATCGAAAAGGGATTTCTTTTTGATGCCTAGGTGAGCAGCGACAATGCTGATGGCATCAATACATCCTTCCGTCAATTTAAAGGTCGCTCTGACAGACTGCCTTCCCCTCAGATCTGAGGTGGTTGTCCGGGGCAGGGAAACGCCTTTAATATCGTTTTCTCTGTCTTTTACCATATTTCCCTCCTGGAAACAGTTTGTATCACATTACTTTATATTAATGATAATCAAAAATAATGCAATAATTATTTTTGTCGCAATATTGACATGCTGATTATCGGTCTCTATGTTTAACCCGAATTTTTCATGAAGGATTTATTTAAACGTATCCTGAAGATTTCCCACCGCAAACCCACCAGACTGAAAAACATTACTCGATTCGTAAACAAAGAAAAAGTAATATAATATATTTTTATAAAACAATATTGACATATAAATTTTTTGCCTTATTTTTTGGTAAAAAGGGAAAATGAACAAATTCATGTCACGTTTAAAATAACGTAACGCAAAAATGGAGGTGTTATAATGCAACTGGTAAAATGGAATCCAATGAGAGATATGTTTAACTTTCGGGGTCGGTTTGATCGCGTATTTGACGACTTCTTCTATCCGATTCACAGGGACGAGGGCGAAATGACCCCTCTGAACTGGAAACCGAGTGTCGACATCTACGACAACGATGACAACATCGTCATCAAAGCTGAACTGTCCGGTGTCGACAAAAAGGACATCTCGGTTGATGTCGACGGGAGATTCCTGACGCTTAAAGGTGAGCGTTCATCCGGGAACGAAGTGAAAGAGGAGAATTTTCATCGCCGGGAAAGGGCATACGGTAACTTCCAGAGGATCTTTACCCTGCCTGTTGAAGTCAATGCAGATGACATCAATGCAGACTACAAGGACGGTGTTCTGACCATCGATATACCTAAACCGGAGGAAAAGAAACCGAAGCAGATTATGGTACACTAAAGTGAATGAAAATTTATTAAAGGTGGTTCGGCTGAACCACCTTTAATGATAGAAGGAGGATTAAAACAATGGGCAAAATAATCGGCATAGATCTTGGCACAACCAATTCATGCGTAGCGGTCATGGAAAATGGCAAGGCAAAAGTAATAACGAATCAAGAAGGCGGACGGACAACGCCTTCCATTGTTGCCGTCACGGACGGTGGTGAGCGCTTGGTGGGTCAAATTGCCAAAAGACAGGCCATCACCAACCCCGAAAACACGGTGTTTGGCGTAAAACGGCTCATCGGCAGATCATATGATTCGCCCGAGGTGCAGAAAGATATCACAGTCCTGCCCTACAAAATCGAAAAAGCGGAAAACAGTGATGTTCGTATTAACCTTCGGGGTAAGCACTACAGCCCGGCAGAGATTTCTTCACACATTCTGGCAGATATCAAGAAATCCGCCGAAGCGTACCTGGGTGAAAAGGTGACAGATGCGGTGATTACCGTGCCGGCGTATTTCAGCGATAGTCAGCGGCAGGCCACCAAAGATGCAGGAAAAATTGCCGGTTTCAATGTGCTGCGGATTATCAACGAACCGACGGCCGCATCCCTTGCTTATGGTCTGGAAAAGAAATCAGAAGAAAAGGTTGCCGTATTCGACCTTGGGGGCGGTACATTTGACGTGTCCATACTCGAAATCGGTGACGGTGTCTTTGAAGTCAAAGCGACCAACGGCGATACCCATCTGGGTGGTGAGGACTTCGATCTGCTGCTGATCGATTACCTGGCCGACGAGTTTAAAAAAGACCAGGGAATTGATTTGCGCAATGACACCATGGCGTTGCAACGTCTCAAGGAGGCTGCTGAAAAGGCCAAAATGGAACTGTCCACTTCAATGGAAACCGACGTGAACCTGCCTTTTATTACAGCGGATGCCGGGGGACCCAAGCATCTGAACATCAAGATGACCCGGGCCGGGCTTGAAGGGTTGGTCGGCGAATTGTTGGACAGACTGGAAGGTCCCTGCAAAACGGCCTTGAAGGATGCCGGATTGTCTTCCGGAGATATCCATGAAGTGGTTCTGGTGGGGGGCATGACACGCATGCCGGCGGTACAGGATCGGGTCGAGAGGATATTCGGCAAAGCACCCAATAAGGGAGTGAACCCGGACGAAGTGGTGGCGGCCGGCGCTGCCATTCAGGGTGCGGTTTTGAAAGGGGATGTAAAAGATATCCTGCTCCTTGACGTAACACCGCTTTCTCTGGGTATCGAAACCCTGGGCGGCGTCATGACCCGGCTGATTGAGAAAAACACGACCATCCCGGCCAAAAAGAGCCAGGCATTTTCAACGGCCGAAGATAACCAGCCCGCAGTGACAATCCATGTACTCCAGGGGGAAAGGGAGATGGCTTCCGGGAACAAGACCCTGGGTCGCTTCGAACTGATGGGAATCCCGCCGGCCCCAAGAGGCACGCCCCAGATAGAAGTGACCTTCGACATCGATGCCAATGGCATTGTAAATGTCTCCGCAAAGGACATGGCCACCGGAAAGGAACAGTCCATAAGAATTACGGCCTCTTCAGGCCTGTCCCAGGAGGATATCGACCGGCTGGTGAAAGATGCGGAGCTTCATGCCGAAGATGACAAAAGAAAGCGGGAACTCGTGGATGCCCGCAATGCGGCGGATGCACTGATTTATACTGCCGAGAAGTCGATGAAGGAGTTTGGTGACAGGGTTGACGGTGCGACAATGGCTGAGGTCGAGGGTGCGTTGAATGACCTTAAGGGTGCCATGGAGAGTGAAGATGCCGGTCAGATCAAACGCTTAACCGAGGTGCTGACCCAGACGTCCCACAAGCTGGCGCAATCCATGTACCAGCAGGCGTCGCCGTCCGGAGAGCAACAGCATGCAGGCGGTTCCGAATACACACAAGGACCGGCCGCTTCCGGAACGGACGATGACGTTGTGGATGCCGATTATCAGGAAGTTGCCTAGAAGCGGTTTCAAAACCCCCTCTAAAAACAAAGGGGTCGGCTTCATCCTTGACAGTTTTACTGAACCAGAGGATCGTCTAACAAGGCCAATAAACGTAGACGCCTAAATACAGTGCGGTTTTCACCTTATCTAACATCAAGTTAACCTATACAAGTGCAAAGGTATTGGGAGCAACTCGGCGCTGGTTATTGCCGCCGTTAGAAAATCCAGGCTAAGATCTATAGTCCGCGTTAATTTTAACATAGTCGATGGAAAAATCGCAGGTGAACATCGATGCAGACCCATTGTCCATGTTTAAATCAATGGTGATGACAAATTCAGGTTTCTTGAGAATCCGGGTTGCTTCAACTTCGGCCAAATCGCCGCATCCCATACCGTTTTTCACCAAATGGATATCATTGAAAAAGATATCAACGGTGTTGGGATCCAGAGGAACATATGCCCGTCCGGCTGCGGCAAGAATCCTTCCCCAATTGGCGTCTTCACCGAAAAGCGCGGTCTTTACAAGGTTTGAATCGGCAACAGTACCCGCTATTTTTTGAGCTTCTTTATCTGTTCGTGCGCCCTTGACGATGATTTCAACCAGTTTTGTCGCTCCTTCGCCATCTTTAACGATCTGTTTGGCCAGATGAATCAAAACGTCATTTAGAATGATTTGAAAAGATTTTTGTTGTTCCGGACGATCAATGAACGCCCCTGACAAACCGTTTGCCATAATGAGGACGGTGTCGTTTGTGCTGGTATCGCCATCCACTGTGATCCTGTTAAAAGACTTTTCAGTGGCGACATAAAGGGCATCTTTAAGGAGTTCGGGCGATGCACCGATATCCGTGAATACAAAACAGAGCATGGTTGCCATGTCCGGTCGTATCATGCCGGAACCTTTGGCCACCCCGGTCACCGTGAAGGTATTGCCTTCCATGATCCCCTGCCTGGATGTCATTTTCGGCATGGTATCGGTGGTCATTATCGCTTTTGCGAGATCAGAGATCCCCTCGGATGTTAAGGCTTTGATAAGGTCCGGGACAGCTTCCTCTATCTTCTCGACGGCCAGCGGCTGGCCGATAACGCCGGTTGAGGCTGTCAGTACCAGATCTTCGAGTATTCCAAGCCCGGAGGCTGCAAACCTTGCCATGGCTAAAGCGTCACGCATCCCTTGATCTCCGGTACAGCAGTTGGCATTGCCGCTGTTCACGATTATTGCCTGACAGAGGCCTGATTTTATCCGTTTCCGGTCCAGAAGCACGGGTGCGGCCTGGACCCTGTTTTGGGTAAAGAGACCTGCAACATTCGCCGGTATCTGTGAAAAAAGAAGCCCGAGATCCTTTTTCCCGGTTTTTTTAAGACCGGATGCAATTCCGGCGGCCGTAAAGCCCGGGCACATAAGTGTATCTGTCATTTTTTAACCTTTGAATATTTGAAGTTATCGTCCAGGATAGATGTTGAGATCCATGCTAAGGCTTCATTTGACAGAACAGGACAATATTGTCAAACCGCATGATAAAATGGGTTGCAAACCCTTTTGGATTACAATAGATATTTCGTACGGTCAAAGGACACCTTTTTTTTCACACTTAACCGATTTCTTGATTTTTTATTATGATGATGTGGAGAAAAAAAAGAGAACATATCGCCTATTGTTCAGCCTGCAGGGGGCCCTTGGATTTAAAAAAGTCATGACGGCGTGTATATTTGCGCTGCAGGTCCTGCAACGCAGAATATTCAATGGAGCGATTTGTCGATTTGATGGATGATTCTTTTGAAGAAGAACTTGGAAACGTTCGTTGCGACAGGTTATAAAGCAAAACTTTATTTATCCTGCCTATCCTGTTCATCCTGTCTAAAAATATATTTTGCCAATGCTAAAAAATTTTAAACTCACGCTTGAATACGATGGGAGCCGTTATCACGGTTGGCAGCGACAAAAGAACGGGCGGACCATTCAGGGAGAAATTGAAAAAGCGCTCATGACCATGACGGGAAAGAAGATTTTCCTCACAGGATCCGGCAGGACGGACGCCGGCGTACACGCCTTGGGGCAGGTTGCAAACTTTCTTTGTGAAACAGTGATACTTCCCGGAGATTTCCAGAAAGGGCTAAACAGCCTTTTGCCGGGCGATATCGTCATCAAGGCATGCAAGCAGGTTCATGAATCGTTCCACGCGCGATATGATGCATCGAGCAAAACATACCGCTACACGATTCTGAATCGCTCTATCCCTGCCGCTATAAGCCGTCAGTACGCCTGGTTCATACGGAAAGAACTGGATCTCGATTCCATGCGTGTTGCAATTTCGCACATTATCGGTACACATGACTTCAGCGCATTTGAAGGATCGGGCAGCCCCAGATCGCACTCGACAAGATCTGTTATGAAAGCGCGCTTCTTCGGGAAAGGTCACGAATATATTAATTTTGAGATTCGAGCAGATGGATTTTTAAGATTTATGGTAAGAAATATCGTGGGCACACTTGTGGATGTCGGGCACCACAAAATAACGCCCGATGAATTCAAAGAAATATTCATGTCAAAGGATCGCAATCTTGCCGGTGTAACCGCACCGCCCCACGGGTTGTTCCTGGTTGAAGTCGAATACTAAATAATATTCGCTGAGGCCCTACTCTTCATCTCCTGCACCTTTTCATTGTAAAATGCAATTACTTCTCTGCGGTTCAACATGCCGATAAGGATGCCGTGGTCGTCGTCTCTAACTACCGGGAGGCTGTCGATATTTTTTGTCGTGAATTTCTGAAGCACCGAATTTAAATCATCGGAAGGAAAGGTTACAATAATGTCAGAGGTGGCAACATCATTCATCACAACAAGGTTTCCGATGCCCCTTGAAAAGAGGATCTCTCTGATATCCGTGCTGGAAAAAATTCCCACCAGTCTTTCATACCGGTCCACCACAGGGAAATAGTGCTGCTTGGTCTCGGGGAAAAAATCCCTGAACTTACTAAAAGTCATATTCCGGGGGATAACCTTCACTTTTTTTACAAGATGCATCAGATCTTTTACCCTAATGGCCTGCAGTATATCCACGAAAAAATCTCCTGCATGGGCGGGGGAGTCGACCTTTCTTTTTACCTGTCGATCATAAATGGTCCATTTTTTCGCCAGGAGATATGATACTGAACAGACGAGGAGGCTTGGCAGAAGGAGGTGGTATGAATTGGTCATCTCACTGACAAATATTATTGTTGAAATCGGCGTATTTGAGACCGCGGTAAAAAATCCCGCCATGCCCACCACGACAAAGGCGCCGGGCTCGGTTACAATACCGGGCATGATCTGGTGAAACATCTTTCCGACAGCCCCCCCCATTGCGCCTCCGATGACAATCGACGGGCCGAAGACGCCGCCGCTTCCTCCGGATCCTATTGAAAACGAAGTGGTCAATATTTTTCCAATAGCAAGAAGTAGAAGAAATTTTATGGACAGTTCATTGTAAAGCGCTTTCTGGGCAAATCCGTATCCGAATGCCAGGGCTTGAGGCAAAAAGAAACCGATGATTCCTGTACAGATGCCTCCGATGGCGGGTTTGATATGATTTGGGATTTTCATGCTCTTGAAAATCCGGATAACGCCGTAAAACGATTTGATGTAAAGGATTCCCGTGGCGACAAGAATAATGGAGAGGACAAGATACGGCCCTAATTCCAGTGGATTTCGAAAGAGGAAATCGGGCGATTCAAACAAAGATCCCCACCCGAATACCAGGCAAAACAGGCAATAGGCAACAACAGAAGATATCCCTGAGGGTATAATGACTTCAGATTCAAACTCGGGGTCCCTGTACAGTACTTCAGCGGCAAAAAGAGCGCCGGCCAGAGGGGCCCTGAAAATACTGCCGACACCGGCGCCGATCCCCGCAGCCATCATTATTCTGCGCTCCCGATCTGACAGTTTTAACAGTGAGGCCAGAAATGAACCAAAGCCTGCTCCGATCTGGGCAATGGGTCCCTCCCTGCCGCCTGATCCGCCGGTGGTAAGGGTAAGGGCTGAAGCGATGGTTTTAACAATCGGGACCCTGGCCCTCATATAGCCCCCTTTATTGTGGTATGCGTCGATGGCAGCGTCCGTGCCGTGACCTTCTGCTTCAGGGGCAAAGGTATAAACTATCCATCCGCTCAGAATTCCGCCAAAAGCAGGGAGAAAAAGAAGGATGAGGCGGTTGAACGGAACGCTTGTGGGTGGAAACAGATGATGTTCGCCGGCCGGCGGCGGCGGTCGATAACCGGCCAGATAATCCATAAAAACATGAGCGCCGATCTGGCAAAGATAGTGGAAAACAATGGAACCCAGTCCGGCTATGATTCCAATGAGCACAAAGTAAAAGGTCCACTTGCCGGCATGGGCGATTTGAACGGACCTGTCTTTACCGGCTAATGCATTAAACCATTTATTTAATCGCGTCCATGTTGCCATTATTTGTTCAGCGCTTTCAGATCTTCCACTCCTTGCAGGATTATATCAAACAGTTCAGGGATATCGTTTTCCTCGAGGCATGAGAAGGCGATTCTCAGATTCTTCTCTCCAATGGAAATAAGCCCTACGCCGTACTTTTTAAGGAGATGGCACCTGAGTGTTTCAGCATCCGCGAATTTGAGTCTGATGCACATGAAATAGCCGGAATTAAATGGATAGACATCCCAGGCGTCTTTGAATTTGGGATTCTTAAGAACTTTCTTTACTCGCTGTGCTCTGTTTTTAAGGATTTTAAATTTTTCATCTTTTTCTAACAGATACCGCTCATCCTGCATCGATTTCAGTACGATGGACTGACCCAGATGAGAAGCATTGGAGATATTTCCCCGTATACACCCCGCGGTTTTCTTCTCCAGCGCGTCATATACCGGTGCTGGATCGCCCTGGATCGGGGATCCATACGTGATGAATCCTACTCTTAAACCCCAGACATAGTTTTCTTTGGTCGCACCGTCCAGTTTAATGGCAAGCAGCCTGGGATGCTGATGATTCAGGCGCGCAAAAAGGGACTCCTTCAAGGTTTCTTCTTCATAAAAAAGTCCGAAGTAGGCATCATCCAAGACGGCGATAATATTTAAGCCGCTGCTCGCCGCTTCGGTCAGGATTTTTACAATACTGTCGGCTTCATCTTCGGTCACCGCATAACCGGTGGGATTCTGCGGGAAATTAAGTAAAACTGTAATCTTATCATGATGTTGTGACACCTCGCGGATTTTTTTCTCAAGACCCGCATGGTTAAACCCGCCGCTTTCCGAAAATAGGGGATACTGGCTGATGACCGCACCTTTTTTGGTACTCAGGATCATGTTGTAGTTTCCCCACATCATGTCCGGCAGAATAACAGTATCGCCCGGGTCGATCCACATGTCGGCAAACATGCTGATGGCATGCGTGATGCCGCAGGTGGTCACCGGAAGACTGATGGCATGATCTGCAAGGGAGGGATTCTTCTCAAAAAGAGACGCCTGCCAGGCTTTTCTCAGCGCGGGGATTCCAAATGAAGGCGCATAGGTTAATGACGATTCAGGTCGGATGTCGCAGATGGCATCCATCACCGAAGGGAAATGCATTGTTTCCCCTTTTTCCGTAGCAATTCCAATGGTTGCATTTAATTTATGGGCGTTTTCCTTGGCTTCCGCGCTTTGGCTTAAAATCCCTTTAGGAAAGAAAAGATTTTTTCCCATAGCGGACAACATTTCCATAAGATGGGGGTTTCCTTTTTCGATGGCCTGATTGAGCTGTTTTGCAATTGGATTCATGGGACCAACCTTTTAAGGATGCAAGTTTATGAAATATTAATAATAATGAAGATTTATACAGTTTTGAAGGGAAAAAGGCAAGGGAAAAGAACTTGGAAAATCGGAATGAAGGGAATGGCAGATGCGTTGCAGATTAAATCCGTTCGCAGAAAATAAAAACCCCGCTCTGGCAAGGAGCGGGGTTTACCTGTGGATCGGAGTCCATGCTACCGTCCTCCTCGCTTGGAAGCCTTAAGCGGATTGATTTTCACTTTTGAAGTGGTTGGGGCCTTGGTAACATGAGAGGCAATGTTGCAATCTCCATTTTTCCATTTCAATGCAGGATCAGGACATGCTGCACAGTACCAACCTGTTGACATCTCAGTGCTCCGATTGCAGCCATTACACTGTTCTACGATCTCATGGCAAATCCCGCCGTTGTAAGAACACCCCTTAGCCGTCATAAAAGGGCACTCCATACCGTTTTTAACTGTTGTACAAACCATTGGAACCACCTCCTTCCCAGTATAGCGTTTAACTCAAAAAAAAAGGCCTGGGACAGCTGCTCCCGGCCTTTTGATAAGACAGGTCATAAAAAACTGAAGGAATATAATCAGGTAGATGCGCCTTGTCAATAAATATTTTCAGATCATCTCCAAAAGAGTTGGACCCTTTTCTCCAACTAAATTGGAGAAGAACCTTATTTATCAAAGAGCACTTGATTTTTATTGGAAATATTGTAAATCTGTCATTATAAAATCTGATTTGACAAAAAATTTGGAAATACAATTTTTACGAATTTATCAATTTTGGAAAATATACCGTGCTTACTGCGCACGCAGTTTCACATACAGGGAAGAATGGATTATGGTAATCGACGAAGCGAAAGCGGTCCTCAAGATAGAGGCTGAAGGGATTCTTAATCTGATCGATCGCATTGACAGCAATTTTGCCGAAATGGTGGAGCTCATCTATAATTCCAGCGGTCGTTTAATTATCAGCGGTATCGGTAAATCTGGAATCGTGGGTAGAAAAATTGTTGCGACCTTAAACAGCACTGGAACAAGATCTTTATTTTTACATCCTGTTGAAGCCATGCATGGCGATCTCGGTATTGTGTCCCCGGATGATATCTTTCTCGCCCTTTCCAACAGCGGTGAAACCGATGAACTGAATATTCTCTTAACCAGTATCCGCAAGATCGGGTGCGGAATCATCACCTTTACCGGGAATAATGATTCCACATTGGCCAAACACAGTGACATTGTGGTCGACATCGGGGTGGAGAAAGAAGCATGCCCTCTGGGTCTTGCCCCGACCGCCAGCACCACGGCGATGCTGGCCATGGGGGATGCCCTTGCGGTGGTCCTCATTAACAAGAAGCATTTCAAGCCAAGTGATTTCAAAAAGATTCATCCGGGCGGCATGTTGGGTCAGCGGCTTTCCAGCAGCGTTGGCGATATCATGTTGACCGGCACGGACGTGCCCCATGTTTTGGAGGGTGCTTCCATGGAAGATGCGATCGCGGAGATTAATCGCCTTGAATTGGGTGTGACCCTTATTGTCAATACGGATTATATTCTGGACGGTATCATCACCGACGGTGATTTAAGGCGTTTAATCGCGAAGAAAAAGTCGATTTTTGAGTTGTCCGTCGAAGATGTTATGACGAAAAATCCACGAACCGTAACCCCGGATTCCCCGGCTTACGATGCGTTGTACATGATGGAAAAATATGAAATCACGGTGCTTCCCATCACAGACGATACCGGCAAAGTTCATGGAATTTTGCATTTGCACGACATTTTAGGTAAAGGTGAATTCAAATTCAATGGAATATGAGTGAATAGCGGATGGAAAAAAGACTGACGCTGACGATAAGATTCCATGCATCCTGGAACCGGAGCGGACCGACAAGGCTTTCCGGCGAAATTGGGCACGGTTGATACAAAAAATTTACCCCATTGAATTTCCCTAAAGGGAGCCCTATTCAACAGGGCAGGCGAAGTCGATCCCCTCGTATGTCCAAAATTCCAACATTTCAGCCGGTTTGGAGATTGACAATACGACCGGTATCCCGTATCTGAATCCAAGTCGTCGGTTGCCGCAGTATGGTTGCTGCTTGATATCCGGCTCTACTACATATTGGGATGCTTTCTGCTACGGCACACAACTTTAAATTTTCCCTTATTTCGACTTCAAAAAGGGAATTCTTGTCACTCACTTCACTACTTATCACTGAGCAGGAGTATCATGAATTTGTCCTTTGCTTACCTGATTTTTATTTTGGTGCTGGTAATCTATATGGTGGCCTCAAAAAATATCAAACGGCTACCGTCCATACCCTTGGGTCTGTTTGTTACCTCCCTATTGCTGCGCTGCCTGGTTAGCATCGTTAACGTGTACACCTGGAGCGAAGGGTGGACCTCCCATATTCTGGTTGCTGCAGATGTTGTCCTGACCTGGGCTGTGGCTCATATTGTTTTCTGGTTTTTAATGGTGGTGATTTCAAGATTCAAGGAAGAAAAGGACGTTCTTCCGAAAATCACACGTGATTTCATCATGTTTCTTACCTTTGTTATCCTGCTGCTCATTGTGCTCAGGATCAGAAGCGATGTCAATCTGGCAAGTCTCCTGACAACATCGGCTATACTGACTGTTATCATGGGGCTTGCAGCCCAGGCAACTTTGAGCAACTTTTTTTCAGGGCTCATTATTCAGGCAGAACGTTCCTTTGCCATTGGCGACTGGATCAGTTTAAATGAACATGAGGGGCGGGTCGTGGGCATCTCATGGAAATCGACCCAGGTTTTGACCCGGTTGCAGGAGCTGGTTTATATTCCAAATTCAATACTTGCATCCAGCACCTTTTGCAACTATTCAAAACCAACGCGAAAGAAAATCGCGCAGCTCTTTATCGGCCTGGAGTACGGTGTTCCTCCAAGCACGGTTGAACAGGTCGTGATCCAGACCTTGGGACAGAATCCTAGGGTTTTAAAACGCCCCAGGGTCATTATCCGTGTCATCGAGTTCGGAGATTTTGCCATCACCTATGAAATACGATTCTGGCACAACAGCTATGCCCATGAGCCCCAACTCAAAGCCGATATCAACAGGCAGCTATGGTATGCCTTGAGAAGGAACAACATCCGAATTCCGTTTCCGATTCGTGATGTTTTTCATGGACATATCGAGCGGCGCTATAGTCAAAAACAGGAACTGGACCTCCGGGTCGAGATTGAACAGATCCTCTCAAATATTCCCATACTGGCACCGCTTTCCGACTCGGCAAGGGCTGATCTTTCCAAGCGGGTCGGTATCGAATTATATGGAGCCGGCGAGTTAATTGTTCAAGAAGACGAGGCAGGAGATTCTATGTATATCATAAGATCAGGCGCTTGCCAGGCCCTGAGGATGGGTCAACAAAAGAAGATGAAATTGCTCTCCACAATGCATCAGGGAGATTTTTTCGGGGAGATAAGCCTGCTGACAGGTGATAGTCGTTCTGCAACCATTGAAGCAATTGAAGATACATCCCTTATCGTTATCGATAAAAAGGTGTTTTCTTTTGTGATGGATGAAAGTCCTCTTATTTCAGAGGAGATTGCCCGTGTAGTGCTTGACCGTCAGCAAAAAAAAGGTGTTCTTATAGAAGAGTTGGATGAAATGGACAGTAACCGGGAGAAATTTATTTTGAGAATCAAACGGTTTTTCGGAATTTGAGAACGATGATATCCGGCCCTACTACATATTGGGATGCTTCCTGCTACGGCACACAACTTTAAATTTTCCTTTATTCCGAGTTCAAAAAGGGAATTCTTATTACTTCACTTCAAAAAGTCTTTTGAAGTGGATCCCAGAATTGTCTTTTACAGGTATTTTTCCAGCTATGCCAACTCTGAAGAAATGAGGACCGCGGGACTTTTCGGCCTCATCGGTATTGCATTTGTCCTGATTTTCGGATACAGGCTTAAGCCACCTGAAAAAGACGAGTAGTCCCGGTTTCCAGACATTGTCCGGCAGACCGCCCTTCGATTCCGGTCGTTTAACTCAGCGACCTTTATTTAAAGCTCGAAAGGAAGAGCCCGGAATCGTTATGATACAAAACAGACACCTTGGCACGGTGTATCTTGAACAGGGAGGCAAGCGTACGCTAAGATGTTCTACCGTATCGGAAATTTAGTCATCCGGTCCCCGTTGAGTATCAGAAGGCCTAAAAAGGGGGAAGACTGTCTGGTGCTCAAAACCCTCAAGTCCTTCCCCGTGGCGCATCCTTCAACACGGGCAGCGCTGACCATTCTCGATCGGCTTAAGATTAACGGAGACGCTCGAATTCTGGATATCGGTTGCGGGTCCGGGGTCCTCGGGCTTTCAGCAGCGCTCAAAAGCAATGCCAGCGCACTGGGGTGCGACATCAGCCCTGCGGCGATAAGGGCTTCCAAGCAGAATTCGATCTTCAACCGGATGGAAGACAGATTCCATTTATTTCGTGGCTCGGCAGATGCGGTTTCAGGAAGTTTTAACTTGATCCTTGCAAACCTCCATGCAATTGTTCATATGGAAATGTTCGACCACTACCGTCGCTTTCTGCCCGAAATGGGAAATTTGCTGGTGGTCTCCGGCTTTTACGACGTACAAACCACGGATATGGAGAAGGCCCTCACCCAAAGGGGTTTTACGGTTCTGGAAAAGGTTTCGGTGCATGCGTCGGCTCCGGCGCTCACCCACGAATGCTCAGACACATGGGTGGGCATGGGGTTGAAAAGAGTGGCAGATGAAAGTTGAAACGCCTATTCCGGTCGTTTACCCAAGGGTTCGCAATGCATCCGGACCCAAAGGGATCGTTTTTAAGACCTGATAAAAACGTTGTTTCGACGCGCTGGAGTGGTTGGCGGCCATCTGTTCCCATGTGCCTAGCAAGGGCGAGCAGGCGGACTCATTGATAAGACAGCATAGAGAGGTAGACATGGAATTCGACGGAATTGATACAACAATACCGGATCTCGGGGCGGCTAAAATAACGTCACCGATAGAAAGAGGGGAGAGGGGCGCTTACAGTAAATGTTTTGTATCTGATTCCGACAGGATACTCATCGATGTAGATTCAGATAACGTGACCCGGAGGATCATGGAGGGTAAGACGCTTCCTTCCTTTGAAAAGGCCGGCCCCAGACGGAAGATATACTTCGATCCGAGCAAGGTAAAATGTGCGCTGGTAACTTGCGGCGGATTATGCCCCGGCCTGAATGATATCATTCGCTCGATCGTTCTGGAGTTGTTTTACGGTTATGGTGTCAGAAATATATACGGCATCCGGTTCGGTTTTCAGGGTTTCATTCCGAAATACGGCCATGACGTCCTGGATCTCAAACCGGAAACTGTTGTCAATATCCTTGAGATGGGAGGCTCGATTCTCGGATCTTCCAGGGGCCCACAGCCTATTGACGAAATTGTCGACAGTCTGGAAAGGATGAACATCGGTATCATTTTTATGATCGGGGGCGATGGAACCCTTATGGCTGCCACAAGAATAGCAGACGAGATAACGGAAAGAGGGTTAAAAATCAGCGTCATCGGAATACCGAAAACCATTGATAATGACATATACCTGGTTTCCAGATCTTTTGGTTTTGACACGGCCGTGGATGTGGCGACTCAGGCGATCAGGGGAGCCAATAGCGAATCGGAAGGATATCCCAACGGTATTGGTTTAATAAAACTGATGGGCAGATATTCCGGATTTATTGCCGCAACCGCCGCCCTGGCACAGCAGAACGCAAATTTTGTTCTGATACCGGAAGTCGATTTTGATCTTGAAGGGCCGAACGGTTTTCTCAGTGCCCTTGAAAAGCGTCTGGCACTCAGGGGACATGCTGTGATTATCGTTGCCGAAGGGGCTGGCCAGAAGTTTTTTGAAAAACAGGACAACGAGCGTGATGAATCCGGTCATGTCCGGTTAAAGGATATCGGACTGTTCCTGAAAGATGAAATAACAGCCTACTTCAAGAAAAAACACACGGATATTTCGTTTAAATATATCGACCCGAGCTACATGATAAGAAGCCTTCCTGCCAATGCCAATGACCACGTATTCTGCAACTTTTTGGGACGCGACGCGGTTCATGCCGGTATGGCGGGAAAAACCAAGCTTCTCATCGGGCGCTGGAATAACCTTTTTGTGAACCTTCCCATGAGCGCATCAGCAGGAAGGCGAAAGCAGGTCGATCCCAATGAGAAGTTGTGGCTCAGTGTTCTTGGCGCAACGGGCCAGGGTTCACTGAAGAATGGATGATCATTTTATCAGACGCTTTTTCAAAATCTCCCGTTCGCTGGTTTGACAATTTTGACAAGTTCTAAGCTCGCTCCGCTAAATTTGTAAAACTCCCCCGACATGTCGAGGTCAAACAGTTACAAATTTTCCGCTGCGCTTCGCCAAGAGCTTTTTCGCAAAATTGTCAAAAGGCATCACTATGAGGTTTTGAAAAAGCGTCTATCAAATATTGGGGTTGAGCAAGCGACGTATCACCGCGGCGTGTTTCTCCGCAGCGCCCTGATTTGACAAGACTGCCTTTTTGGCCGACTTGCCGATCACTTCTGCCTCGTCCGGATGGGTGAGATAATATATCGCCTTTTCAGCCAGGTCATGACCGTCTTTGACCGGAATGCCGCCGCCGGTTTTATCGAGAAGCTCTATTGCATCAAGAAAGTCCTCCATTGAAGGCCCGTAGAGCACCGGTTTACTCCAGACGGCTGCTTCGAGCACGTTTTGTCCCCCCAGGGGCACCAGGCTTCCCCCGCAGAAAACAATTGAAGCGATGCTGTAAGTGGCTTTCAGCTCTCCGATGGTATCCACAATAACAACAGGCGCAGATCGAAATGCGTCTTTTTTGTCAAGTTCGGTTCTAAACTGGTATGAAAAACCCCGCTCATTCACCAGATGCGCGATGGATTGCGCCCTGTTCACATGCCTTGGTGCAATAATCAAAAGGGTTTCAGGAACAAATTGAAGTATCTTTTGATAGACGTCAAGAATGATTTTTTCTTCTGAATTTCGGGTGCTTCCGGCCACAAAGACCGGTTTGTCACCGTTTATGTCATAACGCCTTTCCATTGTTGATTTAAGGGATGCATCCACCTGGCGCAGCAGAAGATCATATTTTGCATTGCCGTTTACCTCTATTCTGTCCCGTGGTGCGCCGATCATTTTTATACGAAGGGCATCCGCCTCGCTAATCATACTAAACGCATCGATATGCTTTAAGGTTTCCCTCATCAAGGGGCGAATTTTTAAGTATCCTTTGATGGAACGGACGGAAATCCTGCCGTTTATCAGGGCTGTCTTTATTCCCATTCTGTGGGCTTCGAAAAACCAGTGCGGCCATATTTCGGTCTCAAGACATACCAGAATGTCCGGATTGATTGTAGACAGCGCTTTTCGCGTTGCACCGATAAAGTCAAGGGGTGCATATATACAGGTTGCTTTGGATGCGAGTTTTTCCTGGGCAAACGTTTGTCCGTGCGGTGTTGTGGTCGAAAGGATCAGGGCGGAATCAGGTATTTCAGCAATCAGGGATTCAACAATCGCTGTGGCTGCGCCAACCTCTCCAACAGAAGCCGCATGGATCCAAATTCGCGGTGAACCGGAAATTCCCTTTAGAAGCCATTCAGGATATACACCCAGTCGTTGGCTTAAGCTGCCACTATGCCTCCCGGTTATGCGGGAGTATAGACAAAAGGGTGGAAAGAGGGTTAGAAAAAGACCCGTGCTAAGACAATTGTATGCCCTGTACGCAAAATTCATAAGCGGAAAATAATATGACCCATAAATCGACGTTTTAGGTCATATATCCTTTCGCAGGTTTACATATGCTTCAAAACGATTTACTTTGGACAAAAAGGGAGAAACTCCTGAACTATTGAAACGCTTCATGAAAAATTTCAGGTTGATCATCGTCGTCTCTTCGTTTCTCTGGATTTTGAAAAGCGTGTTCCAATTCGATAAACTTTCTGCCTTTTACCTTAAGCAGGTACAGCCTTTTTCGGACGTCGCCATTGCTGTCAAACGACGTAAGCCCTGTTACCCCTTCAAAATCAACAAAATTCATCAATTCATCTCTGAGCACGCTTCTGAAACGAACATCCGGCCGGCTGAGCATTTGGAGCAGTATCATGGCCGTGTCATAGGCAACCGCCTCGATGAATCCCGGTCTCTCACCGTAGGTTTTTTCGAAAATTCGAACAAAATCCTTAACTTTTTGTGAATCGCTTTCAGCAAAAAAGCCGTCTGCCATGATGGCGCCCTGAACATATTGCCGTGTCATCTTGATCAGCTTGTTGGAATGCCATAGATTGGTACCGAAAAGATTCACATCCTCAACATCATGAAAAGCCAGTTGAGGTATGATAAGCCCTGCTTTTTCAGGGGCATCGGGAAGAAAGACAGCGTCAAAATCAATAATGGGCTGAGGTTCTTTTTCTTCATCATCCGGCGCTGTCGCAGTGTCTATACCTTCGGGTATAACATCATTAAATCCTGTAAGTTTTTTGATAGGGTCAAGGAAAATGGAATCAAAATCACCGATGGGCTCAGGGTTTTTCATCGTATACATTCCCTCATCCTCTATACCCCTGCCGGCAGCTTTTAAGTCTTCCGGTACTTCGTAGTAGAGCCCCACAAGCTTTTTAATTGGATCTGCAAAATCGGTTTGTTTGGCGTTGTATGATTCAAGCCCGACAACGTCCCCACCATAAGCGATGACTTCATCCCAAAATAGATTCATAAATGTTTTTCCATAATTTTCATTGGGGTAGAGAATCGCGAAGCGGTTTAGTCCGAGCACCTCGACTGCGAAAGATACAATCGTTTTTACCTGCATTTTCGGAGTGAAAAAATTTCTGAAAACATAGTCTCCGATATCCGTGATATTATCCTTCTGCGTTAATGTGATAATGGGAATGCCCTTATCCTGCGCCTCCAGCGCGGCAGCCTCTGCCGTAGCAATAGGACCGATAACGGCGGCGACGTGCTCTTCAAAAAGGTCTATTACCGCCATAGAGGCCATAATCGGATCTGATTCCGTATCTTTTATAACTATCTTTAATGTCGGGTGATCGCCCTGGGAATTGAATTGATTCAGTGCAAGTTCAACACCTTTCAACGCCCTGTTACCGTATGTACTATACGGACCGGTGAGTGGAAGGATGCACCCCAAGGTATATCGACTGTATACGGACTTTTTATTGAGTTCTTCTATCAACCGTTCTGCCTGCTGTGTATATTCATGCTTGCGAAACCTTTTAACGAACTCGGACAACACCTTTAGTGCATCTTCGTAACTTTCATCGTCAATTTTATTGAGTCCCAAATGGTACATCAGATAACCGGCGATCGGGTCACTTTTTTTCAGGCGCGATAAGACGAATGCGATATCCGCTGAACCGATCTGCCCAATGGCTTCTTTGAGTTTAACAATGATAATCTCTTTCCCCGGGGCTTTGGATTTTTTGTATGCCTTGATGTAAAAGAACAGGGCGTCCACCGGAAATCCATCGGCTACAAAAGTATCCCCTAGAATGGCGTATATTCTGATAAGGCGAGCTCTGGAATACGTCTTTTTCAGAATCTCGGGTGCCTGATCGATGACTTCTTTGTATTTACCCTGGTTGTAATAGGTGGCAAGTATCTCAATCCTGGCGTCAAGGACAAAAGAACTGGTTGGATGTTCGGCAATGAGGCGTTGATAAATATTGCGCGCGTTTTCATGGTCTCCCGATATTGTATAGAGGGTTCCCATTTTCATCAATGCGTCATCAACTAAGGGCCTGTTAGGGAACCGGGAAATATACTCGCGGTAAGTTTCAAGCGATTTGGTATATAATTTGGCCTGAAATAATTGTTCAGCTTTAGAATAGAGTCTGTCCTCAGGGCCAACGATTACGGGTAGAACGGAGATCTTTGATTTTGGTCCGCAGGCAAGGATAAAAATTACCGGGATCAGGAGCGCAATTTTAATGATTGGTTTCATAAAATCAATTGGTTTGAGGTTTCCATCTTATGACTTGATTGTTAAAATCTATACTATAGTCAACGTTCCGTAAAAAATTCATGCCCAACAATCCTTTATGGGCGTCCGAGGGGCCTTTACGGCGGACGATGCCGGTATCTACATCTGTCAATTTAATCGGTCCAACTTTGACGTAACTCAGCTTTGCCAATTGAATACGGACTTTTTTTCCGTCTGCCATTTTCGCCGCAGCTTTTTTTGCTTGTATTATATCTAATTGGTCTGCGATATCTCGATACAACAACATGATCGAAGCACCGGTATCCAGAAGGAGCACCGTCTCAATTTCTTTGTTTCCATAACCGAGTGTAACCGGCACCAATACCCGATGGCCCTTTATTGTAACCTTTGTTTCAAAGCTTTTTAAGTATTTTTCCTTGGCTTCCTGCTCTTTTCGTTTCTTTTCTTCTATTTCAAGCGCGTTTAAATATTTTTCTTCATCAATCAGCCGCTTTTGTATTGCTGCCTCTTTTTCCCGGTCTTGTTCCAGCATGATTGATCTTTCTTTTTCAGAAAGGTGATCATATTTTTCCTGATAAACCTTTATATCATCTCTGTATTCGGGGGGCACTTTGTCTATATTATCGACAAAAACCGGATTTCCGTCCTTATTGATATATTTGAAAAACTTTGAGTGTAATTCCAGAGGAAATATCAAAGATATGAATAGCGCAATTAAAATTATTAAAATTTGAGGCTTTGAAACCACTTTTATATATTTCTTGCCTATATTAGAATATTTCACTATACTATCTTAAATATTGAATATTTTTCAAAAGTATCTCAGAATGAAACTTTTGGGGATTTATTTTTCTGATGTGGGATAATACAGGACAAGAGACTTGAAACTCAAGCAGAATTTTGAAAATATCGCTGTTTTGGAAAATATCATCGAAGCACAACTCATCGAACCTGTCTTGATTGAACAAAACATTCCCTATCGGATACAATCGTACCATGATACCGCTTATGATGGATTATTTCAGTTTCAAATGGGATGGGGCGTCGTATTCGCTCCGCTTGAACACAAGCAGGAAATCATTGAAATCCTTAATGACATCAGATCGTAGCCTATATTTTTTACGGGTGAAGAGTCATTAAAAACAGACCCGATAGATAGAAGTAATTTTAGAGACATTCGTGCGATAAACCGGTAACCCAAAAAAGGAGGTTGGATTATGTCGGAAAAGATAGTCAACCCTTCTACGGATTTTGAAAAAGCGCTGAAGACAGGCCGCCCACCGAATATAGTGAGGCTTTTCCCGAATTCGCGGGCGCTGATTGTCAGCGGGAGATTCATAGATCGTGCCATGCTGGCAAAGGGTAACGCCATAACCATGGCTGCCAATGGTAGAAATTACTTCGTGATACGAGGGGTGCTCCAGGCGGCCCAGAGGGCAAATGCTGTCATCATCATAGAGATCGCCCGGTCAGAAGGAGGGGGCAATGCTTACTGCGCCGTGAATTACTGGAATATTGCCCGGCATGTAGATGCGTTGTGTAACGAACTCAAGATCACCGTACCTGTGGTCATACATGCCGACCATTACGGAATTAAAAAAGAAGAAGATATCGGGCCGGCAAAGATAGAGATACCGACGCTGTTTGATGCAGGGATAACATCGATTGCCGTCGATGCTTCGCATATGCCGGATGACAAGAACCTGCTTGCCAATATAGAACTGAACCCCTTTATACCGGTATGGGCCGGACTTGAAACCGAAGTGGGTGAAATTAAAGGCAAGGCCGGGCTATCCACTGTGGAGGAGGCCTTGTTTCTCATACAGGGCTTGAACGCTCATAATATTTTCCCGGATTGGATCGCCCTCAACAACGGGACAACCCATGGTATTGAGGAGAGTGGTCAGGGAATACAGGTTGATCTAACATCCGAGATTCATGATGCGCTGACAAAATATCATATTTCAGGCGCCCAGCACGGTACATCCGGAAACAGCTCTGAAAGGCTGAGAGAAATCGCTTCCAGGACCCGGACGACCAAAGCCAATGTGGCCACAGCCCTCCAGATGATTTCATGGGGCCTGGAGGTCAATGACTATGGCAACGCCATTCTCGGACCGGATGGCGGCTTTATCAAGGTTGAAGGAGAAGGGGTAACCGAAGAAATGTGGGCGGAAATGGTTGCCTATGCCGAGTCCAAAGAAATCAAAGGCGGGAACTACAAAAAACTGAACCTGCCGTTCGAGAATAAACTTCTCGGACAGCCCAGGAATATCAGGGAGAGGATGGTTAAACGGGTCGAAGACTTTGTTTATAACATGCTCGTCAATGTCCTTGGCGCTGAAGATACAGCGTCACTGGCGATTGAAGCGATTCTTCAGGCCGGTAATTTTGATCCGGGCCCGAAAGCGGACAGAATTGAAAATCCTGATGAATGGACACCTGAAAAAATCGTTGAGCGGGCGGTACTGATTGAATCCGACAAGGGGCCTGAGGGAGATTTCGACGATTAGCCATGCGGAAGAAAGCCTTTTGCCATTTTTGTGGAACTCGACTGACGGAAAAGTTTGTTGAAGGGGGCCTGCGTCTTTTTTGTGAGCACTGTAATGAACCCCTGTACGAAAATCCCGTTCCAGCCACATGCCTGGTTGTCGTTGATGCCGGAGATCGAGTGCTTTTGGTGAAGCGAAGCGTAGAGCCCAAAAAAGGGTACTGGTGCCTTCCGGGAGGCTATATTGAACTCGGTGAAAAACCCGACAGGTCAGCATTGAGAGAGCTCGAAGAGGAAACAGGGCTGTCAGGCCGGATCGAGATGCTTCTGGGGGTGACCTCAAGTCCGAGTGCCGAGTATGATACGGTGCTCATGGCAGGTTATCTTGTAAAGCGTTATACGGGTGTGCTTAAAGCCGGGGATGACGCTTCCGATGTGTCCTATTTCCAGAAAGACGAATTGCCGGAAATCGCCTTTGAAAGTCATCGGAAATTCGTCGGGAAATATTACGGTGACGATGCTTCTTGATGCTGGGCGACAACCTGCCCCCTCTTAAAAAGGTTCCCGGGATGTCTCCAGGCTCAACAGTTTCGGTCCCTGTTTCAGGACGAACCGGTCGTTCACCGTCTCCCAGATCCAGCCCGAGTAGCCATATCCGCCCACCGGTTTGCTCACAAAAGCGCCCGTCCATGTTTCCAAACGGCTCTGATTGACCCCCACGGTACCGAAGCGTCCGAAGGTCATATCGGCTACCGGGTGACAATAGGGTTCGCCGACAAGGGCATCACCGAGGCGCTTTGCCTCCTTTTCACCGCCGTAGACGGCGGCCCTCAGGCCGTAGCGATTATCCCTGGCCAGACCGGTGACTTCTCCAATCGTGGAAAAAGAACTGACAAAGACAACCGGGCCGAAGATCTCATCCTGCATTCCCATCATATCCTGGCTGGCACCCACCACGACCGTGGGATAGACCAGGTTGCCCTCAATTTTTCCCCCAAGGGCGATTTTCGCACCGCGTGCCACAGCATCTTTGAGTTGGACCTTGATGGCCGCAACGGCTCTTGAACTTGCCACCGGCCCCATTTCCGTGGCCGGATCTTCCGGATCACCCACCTTCACCGCGCGGCTGAAATCCAAAAACAGCGACAAAAATTCGTCGTGGATCGATTCGTGCAAATACACACGCTCCGGCGCCGTGCAGGTTTGTCCGGCGTAAATATATTTTGATGAAGCCAGTTCCCGGGCGGCTTCTTCAAGGTCGGCACCGGGCAAGACAATGAAGGGGTCTTTGCCCGGTCCTTCGAAGACAAACTTTTTTTTGTGGGCCTTTATTGAATCCAGATAATGGATGGCGTACTCATCGGTACCGAAGAGGCAGATGGCCGGTACTTGAGGATCGGTAATGGCCCGTTCGAGAAAATCTTTGCCGGTAGCATAGTCAAAGCGGATGGCGTCACCAAAAATAGGCTGATATAAAGATTCGGTAAGACGGGCGATCTCGGATCCCCGGGTGGCGAATTTCGCCCGCACCCGGTTTCCCACCATGTAGATGGAAACGATCGCCGTGTTCAACCATGCGCTGCCGTTGTAAGGCAATGCCAGGGCGACTTCCTGGCGAGGGTCACAAACAGGCTGTCGCTTTGCAAAAGTCGTTGCCATCTCGTCAAACTCCTGCAGGTTGGCCAGGTTCATATCCACCTCTATACGGCATTCCCTGAGGGTAAAGCCGTTATTCCGCACTGCGGTGGCGATTAACTGATCCCGGTTTTTTTTCACGGACGCGATGAGTTGATGGACCTGTTCAAGTCGTTGTTCAATTCCGTTCATTTTGATCACCTTCTTTCAAGATATCCTTGTCTATTGTATGGACAAATTTGACGTGAGAAGACAAGAAATATGTCATTTAGTGTTGAAATCATTAAGCTTAACAGGCGATCTAAAAGGCCGGTTAGACTTTGATTAGAATATTAATAAGAATCAATCTTATTTTTGGCTTCTTCCCAGAGCGTGTCCATCTCCTTATGTGAAATAGACTCCAGGCTTTTTCCATTCTCCGAAAGCACTTTTTCCATATATTTAAATCGTCTTTCAAACTTTTTTATAGAACCGGTCAGAGCGGTTTCCGGATGGAAACGTGCAAACCGCGCTACGTTTACGAGTGTAAACAGGATATCGCCGAATTCCATAGCCAGACCGTCCGGGTCTGTTCCTGATAATTTTGCTTTGAATTCAGACCATTCCTCTTCCACCTTTTGCACGACACCCGAGACATCGGTCCAGTCAAAACCTGTTCCGGCGGCACGTTCGGAAATCCTGTAAGCCCGCATCAAAGCGGGAAGTTTTTTTGGGACTGAATCCAGGAGCGACGTGGTGCGGGCATTGTTCTTTTCCTTCATTTTGATCCTGTGCCAGCGATGCCTTACCTCATCGGGACCGGTAACCGAGTCATTACCGAAAACATGGGGATGGCGCCGAATCATCTTTTCGGTGATAACACGGACAACATCCTGGATGTTGAACCGTCCCATTTCTTGGAACAGGCTGACAAGAAAGAGTATATGAAATAGTACATCTCCGAGCTCTTCGCAGACCTCATCAGGGTTGCCCGATTCTATGGCGTCGACCAGTTCGTATATTTCTTCCACAAGGTACACCGAAATGGTAAGCGGGGTCTGTTTCTTGTCCCAAGGACACCCGTCTTTTCCTCTTAGTGTTTCAACCAGTTTAATGAGGGTATCTACTGTCAAAATATTTTCCTTAATTGATTTCAAACTCCTTTGGCTTAGCCGATGGGGTTTGAAATCAACTAACTACTTTTCCAGGCCTTTTTGAGCACCTTTATTTTTGTTTCAAACTGATTTTTCATATCTTTCGAGACAATTTTGGCCATGTTTTCGGAGACCAATGTTACATAAGGGGAGAGAAGGGAGTTTTTAAGAACAGGCGACCCTTTGGGCAGGAAAGCGATAAAGACGATCAGGAGAATAGAGACAATCAGTATCCCTTTAATGGTGCCGAATCCGGCGCCACATATTCGATCAACCCATCCCAGGAAAGAGATGTTGAGCAAATATTTGATGATTACCCCCAGGATACTGACAACAATGATAACACCAAAAAAAAGGACCAGGAACCCCAAAATATTAAGATATGCGGGGTTTGATACCCATCTTGAGAGGATTCCTGCGGCAATCGTGTAATAGTTGAAAGCAGCAAAGAATCCGCCCAACACGCCGATTATCGAAGACATTTCTTTGACCAGTCCTCTGAATATACCCCTTATCAGGCAAAAAACCAAAATAACTAAAATCGAAATATCAAGAGCATTCATACCCATCCTTTACACTCACCGATTCATTATGCTATCGGAAAAAGACAACAAAAAGCAGCATCTATAGAGGATAAAACCGCCAAACTGAACATGATAAATTGCAAAGTTTATCAACCTGTTAACCTAACAAAGCGACCATTTTGAGTCAAGGCCTTTTTCTTTTGAACGGTCTAAAAATTTGCTGTTTGCAATAATTTGAAAAGGTGTGATATGTGAAAACTAAATATCGAACGGGTAAATTGGAAGTGACCTAATTTTGATAAACTTGTAAAAAGTCATTTTGCGAACGACATTGAGCAATTTTGGAAAAAGATTCAGAATGAGCCTGGCGTTAGAAATTTCGAACTGTTTGAGGGCGATAACCCGAGTTTTTGAAATTTAGCCAGGCGAGTTATGGATCCCAAAATTGCTCACGGAGAGAGCAAAATCAGGCTTTTTACGATACCGTCAATTTTACGAGATGGAAAACCTTACTGATAACAAACAGACCAAGCTGGCTTTCTCGGATATTGATCTGGCAAGGCAGCTTTTCGGCGAGCACAACAGCAACCTTAAAAAAATTGAGGATGCGTTAGATGTTACCATTCATGCAAGAGGCAACACCCTGCTTATCGATGGCGATCGTATCGCTGCACGACTGGCGGAAAATGTAATTAAGCAACTCTACGGCTTGTTAAAGGATAAATATCCGGTTTATCCGGATGACATCGATTACGCGGTTAAGGTGCTGAGCGGGGATGACCGTATCAGCCTGAGAGATATTTTTCTGGATACCGTTTATATTACGTCAAAAAAGCGCTCAATCACTCCTAAAAGTCTTTCTCAAAAAGAATATATTGAAGCCATACGAAATTTTGATATGGTATTTGGAATCGGACCCGCAGGGACAGGTAAAACCTATCTCGCGATGGCAATGGCGGTTGCAGCACTTTCAAAAGGGCATGTAAGCCGTATAATTCTCACCCGACCGGCTGTCGAGGCGGGTGAGACACTCGGTTTTTTGCCCGGGGACCTGGCGGAAAAGGTTGATCCATACCTCAGGCCTCTGTATGATGCACTTCACGATATGATGCGCTTTGAAAAGGTTTCGAATCTGATGGATCAGGGTGTTATCGAAGTGGCCCCCCTGGCTTTCATGCGTGGCCGAACTTTAAATGATTCTTTCATTATATTGGATGAAGCTCAAAATACAACATCCGAGCAGATGAAGATGTTTTTAACCCGCATGGGATTCAGTTCCAAAGCGGTCATCACCGGTGATATCACCCAGATAGACCTCCCCGCTGATAAATCTTCAGGACTTATTGAGGCGAAGAACATCCTGGAGGGAATAGGCGGGATAAAAATCGTCTTTTTTTCGAAAGATGATGTTGTACGGCACAGATTGGTTCATGATATCATCAAAGCATATGAAGATATGGATGCTATCAGAGAAAAATAGTTACGCGGTCCAATTTTCGGACTGCAGGTTTAATTTATATTAAAAAATCTACATCGATTCCCTTAAATAATGGAAAATAATAAGAAATCCCGCCAGTTCTTTGCTTCAAGCAGTCATGCCCGATGGGCCATCCTGATCGGTGTTACGATAATATTCACCGTCATCCATTATCCAAGCCTTGTGATCACAAAAGATTCCCATAATTTGGGTGATATTGCAGAAAGGGATATCAAGGCGCCCAAAAATTTTTTTATAGAAGACAAGGCGGCAACGGAGACAAACCAAAGACGGGCTGTGGACGCAGTTTTAACCGTTTATGATTATGATGCCCTCCTTTCGGCGACATTAGACCAGAACGTAAAACAACCCTTCAAAGAACTCAGCGATATTATTGAAACCGAAAGCGAAAGTCGCGGTGAGAACGCGGCAGAAGCATCAAAGACCGATGCCGCCGTAAAGGATAACAGAGCCGCATATATACACGATCAGATCCGGCAAAGAAAAAAGGATTTTGAAGAAAAGATCGGTATAACGATTAGCAAAGGCGCCTATTCCATTCTCGAAAAAGAAAAGTTTTCGGCTGAGATCCCGAATTTTATCGTCAGGATTCTGACAACGATATTGGAAAACGGCGTGGTTACCAGCAAGGAACTTCTTCTCAGAGAAACCGATAAAGGCATAACGCTCAGGACCGTTGGAACCAATGAAGAAAGTATCATTCGCGGTCTGAAAAGATTTTACGGGCTTGATCAGGCCAAAACCATGGCCAGGATTGTCGGACAACCTCTCCTCAAAGATCTGAACTATAATTTGCGAAACCTGGTTGTCGATTTTGTTCAAAGACTCATCCGCCCCAATATCACATTAAACAGAAGTGAAACCGAAGAACGGAAAAAAAGGGCCGCCTTAGAAGTCAAACCGGTTTTGTACAAGATAAAAGCAGGGGAAATGCTTCTGCGTGAAGGGGAAAGGGTTAGTGAAGTCCAGCTTATTAAGCTGAAAGCTTTACAATCCCAGACAAAAAAAGGGCAGATTATTGCAAGCAGTGCCGGTACAGCGATTTTAATCCTGTGCCTTTTGACGATAACATATATTCTTCATGCCCGGAGTCAAAGCAGTTTTTCACACGCTCTCAATAAAAATCTGCTCTTTATTGCAAGCGTACTGGTTACTTTTTTTGTTCTTGCCACGATATCGGCATCATTATCTGAATCTCTGGCCCGGAATGCAGCCTTTGCCGTGACTGAATCATCCTTGGCATTTGGAATTCCAATAGCTTCAGGCGCCATGACCATATGCCTGTTTATGGGCCTTGACATCGCTATTCCCATTGCCATGGTGCTGGCGGTCTGTACAGCAATCCTGTTTCAAAACAGGTTTGAGTTTTTTTTATATTTCTTGCTCAACAGTACAATGGCAGCATACTGGATCCAAAATTGCAGGGAACGAAAAGTATTTATTATAGCAGGCGCAAAACTCGGCCTCCTGAACGTGGCCCTTGCCACCGGAATAACCTTTTTTATGGCTGAGTCCTCAGGATTAGAACTCCTGTGGATATGGGCCTTTGCGTTTATGGGGGGCATTGGTACAGGAATTGTTACCGCCGGAATCGCTCCCCTTTTGGAAATCGCTTTTGATTACACCACAGATATTTCGCTCCTTGAACTTGCGAATCTCGATCGATCTATTCTTCGCCGGCTGATGATCGAGGCGCCGGGAACCTATCATCATTCTGTTATTGTGGGGTCCTTGGTTGAGGCCGCAGCATCAGAAATCGGTGCCAATCCGCTTCTCGCCAAAGTATGCGGCTATTATCACGATATCGGTAAAATCAAAAAACCGCTCTATTTTATTGAAAACCAGACCGACGGAAAAAACAAGCATGACAAGCTTGCGCCTTCCATGTCAAAGCGTATTCTGATCGCTCATGTCAAGGATGGTGTAGAGATGGCTGGAAAGCATAAGTTGGGTCAGGTCATTACCGACACCATAAGACAATCTCATGGAACAAGCCTCATCAGTTACTTTTATGAAAAGGCAAAGCAGCTCAAAGGAGAAGACGCAGTTAAAATTGACGACTTCAGGTACCCGGGGCCCAGGCCCCAGACACGAGAAGCCGGTCTAGTCATGCTCGCGGATGTGGTCGAGGCAGCATCAAGGACCCTGGAAAATCCCACCCCCTCCCGAATTCAAGGACTTGTACAAAATTTAATCAACAACGTATTTTCGGACGGACAGCTCGACGAATGTGAGCTGACCTTGAAAGATCTGCACAAGATTGCGAAAAGCTTTAATAAGATATTATACGGGATACATCATCACCGCATCGAATATCCCGAAAAAATAAGATCAATAAATGGAAAGGTTAAAGATGGGAGTTCTGACAGACAACAGGCAAAGCAAGTTCAAGATATCTCTGGAGAAGATAAAGCAAGAGGCCCAGGTCATCTTAAACGCCTTGGACTGTCCTGATGGAGAGCTTTCCATCCTGATTGTTGATGATTCCCAGATAGAAGCACTCAACAAAGAATATCTCAATCGAAGCGGCCCTACCAATGTTATCGCCTTCCCCATGCGAGAAGGTGAGTTTTTAAATATCAGCCCGCATCTTATCGGCGACGTGGTTATTTCTGTTGAAACTGCTGAAAAAGAAGGGAGGATGGCGGGCATTAATATGGAGAAGCGTTTTACGCAACTATTGGTGCACGGTATTCTTCATCTTTTTGGTTATGATCATGAAAAGACAGAACATGGATCTCTCTTAATGGAAAAAAAGAGTGATGAACTTCTGAAAATGATCGAGAAGACTGTTTATTAACATGGAGGTTTGCTCATGTCAGGATTGGTTGTAAGTGTTGACCAAGTTGCGATACTCAGAGAAACTGGAAGAGTCAATTATCCTGATCCTGTTGCTGTAGCTGTTATGGCGGAATTGGCAGGGGCAGATGGTATTGCGGTCCGTCTTCGAAAGAACAGAAGATACATTAAAGATCGTGACATCAGGATTCTGAGAGAGACGGTTCAGACGAAGCTTATTTTAAATATGGCTTCAACTCCCGAAATGGTCGGAATCGCTCTGGATGTCAGGCCCGATATGGTAACCCTCGTTCCTGAGAGGCGAGAAGAATTTACAATCCAAGGCGGACTGGACCTTGTTGTGAAGAAAAATGAAATATCTGAAACTGTTTACACATTGCAAGACAGAGGTATCCCTGTATGTATCTTCGTTGATCCGGAACTTGAACAGATTAAGCTGGCCCACAAGATAAATGCAACCAAAATTGAAATCAATACAGGAATATTTTGCGGCGCAAAAACACCGAGAAAGAGAGACATCGCCTTTTCTAAAATCGTAGACGCCGTCAAATTTGTTCGCAAGTTAAATATCACTGTTACCGCCGGCCATGGATTGTGTTATACGACCATAAAGGCGTTTAAGGGGCTCAATGAAATCGAAGCGTTCAGCATTGGCAACAGTATTGTTTCCAAGGCAATACTTGTCGGCATGGAGAGGGCTGTGGGGGAAATGCTGGTGCTCATCAGGGAATTGTAATTAAATAGTATAGGAATTTCCTTTTCCTTTGAAGTAATATTTTAGACAAGATTGATGGTTTCGTAAAAAGTCTGATTTTGCTCTCTCCGTGAGCTATTTTGGGATTCATCAACCGCCTGGCTAAATTTCAAAAACTCGGCTAACGCCTTAAAACAGTTTGAAATTTTAACGCCAGTCTCATTCTGAATCTTTTTCTCCGCCAAGGCGGACTCAATGTCGTTCGCTAAATGACTTTTTACGATTTTATCAAGATTAACAAGATTTACCTGATTAAGAATATCCTGAATATCCAGTTGATCCTGTCAAAAAGTTCGCTCGAAGGGCGTTAAGTACTGTTCTTGGAGAAGTATATGTACCTTGTAACAGCAGATGAAATGCGGGAGATGGATCGAGAGACGATTGAATCGTTCGGTATCCCCGGCAGGGTCCTCATGGAGAATGCCGGCCGAGGTGCTACCCGGATTCTTTTGGAAAAATTTTACGATTTGGCTGGAAAAAGGATCGGTGTTGTCGCAGGACGGGGAAACAACGGTGGAGATGGTTTTGTTATTGCCCGGTATCTGTCGCAAAAAGGTATTCAGGTCACCGTATATCTTTTATCGACCCGTGACTCGGTGAAGGGAGATGCCGCGGCAAATCTCAGTCTTCTGGCGCCGCTGGGCGTTCCTGTGATTGAGATGCCGGATCAAACAGTGTTTCAAAACTATCAAACCGCCATGCGGCATCAGGATGTCTGGATCGATGCCATCCTCGGAACCGGGTTAAAATCGGATGTAAAAGGATATTTCAAGGAGATCATCACCTTTATTAACCAATCGAAGAAACCGGTTTTCGCAGTAGACATTCCGTCCGGGCTGAATTCCGACACCGGGCAGTCGTGCGGTACGTGTATTCGCGCAAAAGTTACCGCGACCTTTGCATTTGCCAAAACCGGTCATCTCCTTTTCCCGGGAGCGGACTTTACCGGAGACCTTGAAATCGTTGATATCGGCATACCTTCCCATATTGCCCGGAAGGTGGGGCCTTTGCAATATTGCCTGACACCGGGCCTGATCCGCGGCGGGTTTCCATTTCGACCACCGGATGCGCACAAAGGGCACACCGGTCATCTTATGGTCGTCGCCGGTTCCCCGGGTAAAACCGGGGCCGCGGCAATGACCGCCGTGTCGGCCATGCGGGTGGGGGCCGGGCTTGTAACGCTCGGGATACCCAAAAGCTTAAACGCGGTTTTGGAAGCCCGGACTCTTGAAGTAATGACATCCCCGCTCCCTGAAACCCGGGAGGGTGTACTGGATGAAACATCTTATGAACCCATAATGGGACAGCTCTCCGATAAAAAATGCATTGCCATCGGGCCCGGCCTTGGAACAGCCGATGGGACCCAAGCGCTGGTTCGCCGAATTATAAAGGAGAGTAGGATTCCCGTTGTGGTTGACGCTGATGGGTTAAACTGCCTGGTCGGTCATACCCGGATGCTAAAAAACCTCGACACCCCGATCATCGTGACACCGCATCCCGGAGAAATGGCCCGGCTAATGGAGACGACTACCCGTTTTATCCAGAAAGATAGAATTGCTTGCGCGCGGGATTTCGCAAAAAAGATTGGCGTCCATGTCGTGCTAAAAGGTGCAAGAACAGTCATTGCTCATCCGGACGGCAGGGTATATATCAATCCGACCGGAAATTCCGGGATGGCTTCCGGTGGAATGGGGGATGTGCTGACCGGAATGATCGCCGGTTTGATAACCCAGGGCCAGTCAATTGAGTCCGCTGCCCATGCCGGTGTCTATCTTCACGGTGCTGTTGCTGACGTACTTTTAGAAAAAATGGGGCCCTTTGGGTTTCTTGCAGGTGACGTTATGAACGCTATACCCGAACAAATCAGCCATCTTTTGAATAACGACTGAAAATGGTTTCCGAGCTTCAAGCATCCGGTAGTACAATTGAAATAATCACTCATTCCCTTGAAGAAACCCAGACGCTGGGGCGAAAAATAGGTGCTCGGGTCGGCGCCGGTACTGTTTTGGCATTAACGGGTGAACTTGGGAGCGGAAAGACGGCATTTGTTCAGGGGCTCGCCAGAGGCCTTGATGTTCCTGATAGTTATTATATCACCAGCCCTTCCTATACGTTGGTTAATGAATACCCGGGTCGTTTTCCCTTCTTTCACGTTGACCTTTATCGTCTCGACCGCCTTCTCGACGTGGAAGATATCGGCCTTTACGAGATACTGACCACCGAGGGTGTTGTGGCCATTGAATGGGCGGAAAGACTCCATGATGATCATTTGTCGGAGCATTTGGCGGTTGATTTCGAAATATTCAACGATGAATCCCGAAAAATTTCCATAACTGCATATGGACTTGATGGCGTTAATTTGCTAAAGGGGCTTGAAAAATAGAATGAAGGAGAAAATATGGGTTTGATTGTTCAAAAATATGGCGGAACTTCAGTGGCAGATCTTGAACGGATCCGAAGCGTGGCCAAGCGTGTCGCAAGAACGTATGACGGCGGTAACGATGTAGTGATCATAATTTCCGCCATGGCCGGGGTTACGGACAGCCTCGTCGAAATGGCGAATCAGATCAGCGATTCACCGGACAAACGCGAACTCGACGTTCTGCTTGCCACCGGAGAGCAGACCACCGCATCTCTTCTGGCCATGACCCTGCATGCCATGGGTTATCCCGCCCAATCACTATTGGGACATCAGGCACGGGTTGTTACGGACGGTACATTCGGAAATGCACGAATTGTCGATATCGGTGCCCAACGAATAAACGAGCTTATCGAGAACCGTGATATTGTTGTTATCGCGGGATTCCAGGGGTGCGACATTAATGGTAATATTACAACACTTGGACGCGGCGGATCTGACACCTCTGCCGTAGCCATCGCTTCAGCGTTGAAGGCGGATGTGTGCGAAATTTACACGGATGTGGACGGCATTTATACCGCGGATCCCAATATCTGTGAGAAAGCGAGGAAAATTTCCGTTGTTTCATATGATGAAATGCTCAATATGGCCAGCCTGGGCGCCAAAGTTCTCCAGATTCGATCGGTTGGATTTGCAAAAAAATATAACGTCCCAATCCATGTAAGATCATCATTTTCTGAGGAGGAGGGAACCATGGTCGTTAATGAAAATTCCGGTATGGAACGTTTGGTCGTGTCCGCGGTGACCCACGACAAGGATCAATCCCGGATAACGCTGAAAAAGGTGCCGGATCAGCCGGGAGTTGCGGCAAAGATTTTTTCACCGATTTCTGAAGCGGGTGTTGTTGTTGATATGATCATTCAAAATACCCGTGCAGAAGGGCAGACGGATCTCACGTTTACGGTTCCAAGGGAGAGTTTCGCGGACGCGATGAAAATTGAAAAGGCGGTCGCCGAAGACATCGGCGCAGAGGCTGTTCTGGGCGATGAAAACATTTCAAAGGTATCGGTTGTCGGTGTTGGAATGCGAAATCATTCAGGGGTGGCATCAAAAATGTTTACCACCCTGGCCAAAGAAAATATCAATATTATGATGATCAGCACATCGGAAATCAGAATTTCCTGCATTATTGAGGAAAAGTATACGGAACTCGCGGTTCGTGTGCTTCACTCCGCATTTGATCTGGACAAAGAAGAATAGATGTGTCGTGAAGCGATTTGATACCGATCAGTTGATATTTGTCATCGTACTGGCGGTGGCCGTCCTTGGTGTCACGATCTGGAAAATCTTCCACGTTTTTTAAGCGGTGTGAACGCTTACAATATTTCGGTGTTTCCCACCGGCCTGGACCGGCTATCAAGTTTGCCCATTGTTCCTTCCTTCTCACGCCTTGCCCTAGAACATAATTTGAGGTTTTCAAACCACTTATAGCCAGTTAAAAATGCTGCCGCAGAGAACCCAAAGTTAATGAAACTGCTGAAGAAAAGGCAGATCGTCAAGGAGGTATCGTAACATGAAGGATAAGAAACCCGAAGAAGCTCTTCAAGCTGAAGTGCTGGAAAAATTATTGCCGATTGTTCTTGAAATCATACCCGGGCAGGCAGGTGAAGGTTTGATTGACATCTGCCAGACCGGCAGCTATGAGGGCAAATCGCTCCGGAAACTGTGTGACAGCGCGTTGAGCAGAAAGAATTGGAGTATAGAGGAACAACAGATACTGGAGGACATTTTAAGGCAACTGGACGGTGGAAGGTTATTGTGTCGAGGACAAGGAATTGACGGCACGGCGCTGGAGTACGCGGTTCAGGAAGAAACAGAAGCCGGAGAAAAATACCTTTACATACCGATCCGGGCCATCAAACCCCAAGAAGGGGGGGGCTAATATGTGGATCATATCCCGATTAGTTGTAGTGATCCTCGGACCCTCTTTTCCAACTAAATTGGAGAAGAACCAACAGTTTTGCGTCATATGAATTTATTGCAGCACATAAGAAGCGACCGAACGGAAAAGAAGAAAAAAGAACCTTTTAAACAAACGCTTT
>Ga0114925_10000042_pt1 | contig 39064 bp, 34 predicted proteins | sample SumtaG_2_FD_87287 | JGI IMG/M metagenome (GOLD analysis project Ga0114925, IMG submission 87287) | Deep subsurface microbial communities from Indian Ocean to uncover new lineages of life (NeLLi) - Sumatra_00607 metaG | ecosystem: Environmental > Aquatic > Marine > Oceanic > Sediment | place... | reverse complement strand
TTAAAGAGTTTGTTAGTGCTCTCATTTACCGGCTTGATGGAGATATAGAGCAGTCAAAACATTATACAAAATTGATACATAAGCGCGAAAAAGAGGCAGATTCTTGTATGAGAGAAATAAATAAAGAGATGTTTCAAGGTGCATTCATGCCCTCAGTAAGGGAGGTACTTTTTATTGCACTGGATTTTATAGATAAGGTTGCAAATGAATCTGAAAAAGGCGGGGATTTTTTAACCTTGATTGATCCAGATGTACCGGATCTTATTAAAGAAAATCTTAAAAAAATGGCTGAATTAACTTTACTCTGCGCTGATAAATTAAAAGATGGAGTATACAATCTTTTCGAGAATATTCAAGTAGTATTTGATGATACAAGAGAAATAGAGAATCTTGAGGGTGAAGTAGATAAGTATGTATGGAAATCGATCGAAGCCGTTTTTAAAAAAATTGATGGATTAAAATTTTCCCAGAAAATGATGCTTAGAGAATTAATTCTCCGTGTAAATTCCATAACAAATCGAATGGAAGACGCATCAGACCGCCTTGACATAATTGCTTTAAAACTGAGGATATAATAATCAACTCAGGATTTTAGTAAATTTTAGCCTAAACGCATATATAAACCCATTCACCATCCGTAGATAAGGATAAGACGCATTTCATGAAAGAAAAGGATAAGCTTATATATTTGAAGTCTCTGGGGTGTAATAAAAATACAGTAGATTCCGAAATTATACTTTCACTTTTAAAAAAAGAGGGATATAAAATTACACAGAACCCGGAGGAGGCATCGAGTATTATTGTAAATACCTGTGCATTTATTGATGACGCAAAGGAGGAGGCTATCGATACGATACTCGAACTGTCCAATATCAGAATGGCTGATGCAAAATTAATTGTAGCTGGTTGTTTTTCTCAACTTTATTCTGACGAAATATTACAAGAAATATCTGAAGTTGATGCTGTTACAGGAATTGGAAATCTTGAAGGGGTTCTTGACGCTGTGAGAAACTCAAGTACTGAAAAGGATTTTCCGGAAAGCAGAAAAATCAGCAACACATATAAAGAGTATATACTCAGAAATAAACTCCTCACATTACCTGGTTATGCTTATTTGAAAATTGCTGAAGGGTGTAGCAAGAATTGCAGTTTCTGTCTTGTTCCAAAAATAAAAGGTAAAATCAGGAGCAGGGCATTAAATAAGATTCTGGAAGAGGCAAAAATTCTTGAAAAAAAAGGAATTTATGAACTCATACTGACATCTCAGGATACACTCAATTACGGACGGGATTTAAACCTTCAGAATGGATTAAAAACACTTATTGATTGTTTATTGAATAATACGGATATTAGTTTCTTTAGACTGCTTTATCTTAGGCCTGGCTATGAACTGTTAGAAAATCTTGATATCTTTGAAAATAGCAGAGTGCTTCCGTATTTCGATATTCCGATACAACATGTTTCAAAAAAGATTTTATTAAGTATGAATAGAAGCGGGGATTATGCGTTTTATAAACAGATTATCAATAAAATACGGGATAAGGTGCCTGAAGCAATATTGAGGACAACAGTCATTGTCGGATATCCCGGTGAAACAGAGGAAGATTTTGACACCCTCCTGCATTTTGTAGAGGAGATGCAGTTTAATCACCTGGGAGTGTTTATCTTTTCTCCACAGAGTGAAACGGAAGCTTTTAAACTTAAACAGAGTGTAGCAAAGAAAATTTCTGAACGGAGAAAAAATATACTTCTGGAAACACAGCTTGAAATATCAAGCAGATATATGGAGGGCAATATTGGAAAAGTCTTCGAGGTCCTCATAGAGGAAAAGTTTCAACACATTAACCTGTACATAGGGAGAAGTTATCATTTTGCCCCAGAGGTAGACGGCGTTTTCCTCGTCAGATCAAAGAAAGCACTTAAACCCGGAAGTATGATTAAAGCTAAGGTTACCAGTGCTGATGATTATGATCTTCACGGCGTTGCTCTATAAATCTAAAGTAATCTTTTTCTCTTAAAAGATCTTCGATATATATTATTAAAATCTTATCTGATAGTTACAATCATTAAATGTTGATAACATCATAATTTTCAACCAACCATTTATCTCCGTACAGGTGAAGGTAATAAGTATATCTCTTTGTTTCAGTAACCAGGCCATATTCAAAAAATTCAATTACAATTACCCAAGCATCTCTTTTAGTTATCACTGTTTTCTCTATTTCATAATTAGTGGGAATCGTATCTGAAAAGGGGATACTTTCAAGTGTATTTTCCCCCTTAAGGTACTGTTTGAAGATATCCAGTACTTCAGGTTTATCGGTATCCCGTGCATCTAAATATTTCTTTTTTGCATTGTCGAACTGCATGATGAATTTTTCCATCTTTATATAGAGAAAATATTTTTCAAAATCCTTATCAATAAGTGCCTGTAAAATAAAGTCTATAACTTCATAAGGAGGCAGGCTTTCAGCTTTCAATTTTTTAATTTCTTCAACTCTTATCTTTTCCCTGAGCACTTCCGTATAGGGGGGATTCAGGTTTAAATATAGTTCTTTCTCTGAAAGTAATTTTTTTCCAGGATCTGTGATAAGGTTAGGATAGAATATTCCTTGTACTATATATTCATCATGGTCTTTGAAATCAAACCACTCGCTGATGTCTATACGTACTCCATAAACTTCATTTTGTTTGAGAGTAATTTCATCATTTAAAATAGGTTGAACTTTCCTTCTTTGAATAGTGTAATCCTTCGAATGTTCAACCTTTCTATTACTAAGAGTTGAGATATCAAAATCAAAAGTAAATATTTTATTATAAGAAGTAATGAAAAGAAAGGATTCGGTCCCATTATTCACAATTTGAAACTCAATTATTATCGGGTCCCCTATATAATATATCTGTTTATTATAAAATTGTATTGATACATCAATAGAAGAAAGATTATCTGAGTATTTTGTATTATCCTGAGAATAGCCGATACATATACAGAAGATTAAAATAATAAAAAGATAAAAGGAGAATCTTTTAAAGTACATTTTATTCATAACCTGACTTTATCCTAACTTTGATGGTTTTTTTTATCATCGGATAATAGAATGAAAATATGAAGTAATAAAGGATCTTCTATGACACCGATAAATACGTTCATTCTTGCTGTGCTCCAGGGTCTTACTGAATTTCTTCCTGTAAGCAGCTCAGGTCACCTTGCAATAATACAAAACTTCCTTGGGCTAAAGAATATTCCGGTACTTTTTGATCTTATTCTACATCTCGGTACTGTTTCGGCTGTTATTATTGTATATTATAAAATAATAAGAGATATATTGAAAGACCTTTTTCTATGGGCAAGAAAAGGCAAAAAAGAAAAACAAACAGTTACAAGCCGGGGAAATGTCAAGCTCTTTTTCTATATATTTCTTTCGACAGTGGTAACAGGTATAATAGGAATGGTCTTCAAAGATATAATAAAAAGTTTTTTTTATAAGCCCGGCTTTGTCCCATTGTTTCTTTTTATTACCGGCATTATTCTACTTACAACAAAGTTTTTTTCTGTCAGGAACAGGGAAATAGGGCAGATAAAAGTTGATTATCCTGTGATCATCGGAGGAATACAGGCAATTGCCATGCTGCCCGGGATTTCCAGATCAGGGTCCACAATTGCTGCAGGTTTATTTCTGGGGGCTTCAAGAAGGTTTGCAGGAATGTATTCTTTTTTGCTTGCTGTCCCATCGATTTTCGGAGCCTCTCTTTTTGAATTTATAAGCACACGAAATATTGCCCTGAGTTCCCTGGATTTAGGTACAATTTCAATTGCATTTACAATTTCTTTTCTTACAGGCTATGGATCGTTAAAACTTCTTATACGGTTTCTTACGAAAGGAAAATTGTACCTGTTTTCATTTTATTGTTTTGCTGCAGGTATTTTAGGATTAATCTTTATAAAATAAAAGTAACCTGGTACTACAGCGTAACTTTTACTTAAAAATACATTTTAAGCATGTTTGTAGGCTTATTTATAGCCTTTTTAAGATGAAATTGCAGTAAAGATGGTAAAGTTACGCTGTAGTACTAGTACCTTAATAACAATTTCCTTGCTTTTTTGGCACAAACTTTAGTTTGCAGGAAAATATCTTTAAAATCAAGAATGCGGCTTGTCCGCATTAGGGAGTTTGGCATAATAAAAGATGAAAAACCAGAATGCAAAACAGAATCAGCTCAACAACTTTAGCAAATTTTTCGGGGTAATTTTCATAATAATCGGAATATTGTTTACCATAATACTGTTTGGTTTTCACCCGGAAGATTCTCTCTATTTTACTACGCGACCTGCAGATCAAATTAACCATTTTCTCGGTAACCTCGGAGCCAATATATCCGCATTCTTATTTTATTTCATGGGAAGAGCATCCTATCTTTTTACATTTTTTCTGGTGTATTCAGGATATATTTTACTGAGAAAGCTTTCATCAATTAAAAAATCAGGATTTATTATACTTTCCCTGTGCACGTTTATTTTATCTCTGGGGGTTTTTTCACGGCCTGAAAATGATATACTCCATAAAAGTGGGGGGTTATTTGGTAAATTTATTTTGGATCGTCTTGTTCAATATATAAAAAAAGATGTTGTGTTCATTTTGTTCCTAACATTGTTTACCGGAGCGACTGCCTTCTTACTGAAATATCCTGTTAAAGTTATTTCCAATCTAATATCGAGGTTTATAAGCCGCATAAGGGATAGTAACACCGGAATTTCAACTAAACCGGAAAAAAATGAGGATGAGTACTCATTTGATGTCCAGGATTTTCAATACGAAGATGAACAATATGCTGTTGATAAAAGGAAGATGAGAATAAAGAGAAAGAAACCACCTTTGATAAGAAAAGTTTTTTATGAGGATGAATGGAATATTATAAAACCTGACACAGGAGTATGTAAAGCGGGAAAAAAGATTGTCCCTCCTGACCCAAACCTGGAAAATGGGAAGGGACAATACCTTTTGTCAGAAACGGCCGGTGCTGGTAATATTTCATCTTCAGCAGACTCCCGGAAAATTGCTATGCCTGATTCATCACTTCTGAAGAAATCAAGGTATATTAACAGAAAGGAAAGAGATAAAGAAACAATTCGCAAAGCACGGGAGCTTGAGAGAACATTGAATGAATTCGGGATTGATGCAAAGGTAACCGGAATAATCCAGGGTCCTGTCATAACAAGATACGAACTCCAGCCGGCTCCGGGAGTAAAATTAAGCCGAATTGTTAATTTAAGCGACAACATAGCTCTAAATCTCTCAGCCAATGGAGTAAGGATAGAGGCCCCAATTCCAGGCAAGTCAGCAGTCGGTATAGAAATTCCAAACGAAGAGAGAGAAATTGTTACCCTCGGCGACATAATAACCGAAGTAGAACCAGAGGGTGAATTGCCCTTAATACTGGGAAAGGATATCTCAGGGAAAGTTATTGTTTCCGATCTGGCAATGATGCCGCATCTATTGATAGCTGGGGCTACTGGATCGGGAAAGAGTGTCTGTGTTAACTCGCTGATTGTGAGCCTCCTCTTTCATAAGAGACCGGAAGAATTGCGTTTTATTATGATTGATCCAAAAATGGTCGAACTGAAAATATATAATGGAATACCTCATCTATTAATAGAAGTTATAACAGACCCGCGGGATGTATTGAAATCCCTCCGCTGGTTAACTTATGAAATGGAAAACCGCTATAAATTATTGGATGAGAACTTTGTACGGGACATTACAGGATACAACCGGAAGGTAAAAGAAAGGCTGCCATATATTATTGTTATTATAGATGAATTTGCAAACCTCATGGCAATTTCTCAGAAAGAAGTGGAAGATACGGTTGTGAGGCTTGCTGCAATGTCAAGGGCAGTGGGTATACACCTCATCATATCAACACAGAGGCCCAGCGTTGATGTTATTACAGGCTTGATCAAAGCAAACTTTCCCTACCGGATTGCCTTTCAGGTAGCGAGTAAAATCGATTCCAGGACAATCCTCGATACAATTGGCGCAGAAAAACTCCTCGGGAGAGGGGATATGCTGTTTTCGCCAGCTGGTAGTATAAACATTCGAAGAATCCAGGGAGCATATATTTTAGAGGAAGAAGTTCTCGGAATTGTACATGATCTTAAAACTAATTATTCACCTGATTATATAGAGGAGATACTCTCTTTTGATAGTGGTGATAAATTTGATATGGCTGATAATGATCCAATGTTTGATGAGGCTGTTGAGATTATTTTAAAAACAAAACGTGCTTCGGCTTCATTTTTACAGAGAAGGCTGAAGATTGGCTATAATAGAGCAGCACGGCTTATTGAACTTATGGAAGAAAAAGGAATTATCGGCCCACCAAGGGGAAGTAAACCGAGAGAAATATATATTGACAGGATAGATTAATTACTTGATAAAAAAAAATCTCTATTGTATATTTCGGTTAAAAAGCTCTAGATATTTTATTTACAATCACTAATGCGGATAAAACACATTCAAGGTTTTAAAAATATTTTCTTGCAAACTAAAGTTTGTGCCTAAAAGGCAAGAAAATCGGTATAAAGGTACTAATGCGGACAAGCCGCATTCTTGATTTTAAAGATATTTTCCTGCAAACTAAAGTTTGTGCCAAAAAAGCAAGGAAATTGTTATTAAGGTACTAACTGGATTTTAAGTTGAAAAAATATTTTTTTTTAGTAATTCCACTTTTTTTATTGATGATATTACCTGTATATGCACAGGAAGAAGTGAAGCCGGAAAACATTCCTGAAGATAGAATAATTTTGGATAATCCGACAAACATTGTTTCAGTAAATGATATCAAAAAGAGAATGTCGGAAAGGTTTGAATCGATCAATGATTATACTGCTGATTTCGACTGGATAAACGGTGATGTCCATTATTTTGGAAAAATTAAGTATAAGAAACCTGACAAGATACTGCTTAACTTTGAAGAACCCGATGACCAGCTAATTGTATCTAATGGTCATCTGTTGTATATTTACATCCCTTACTTGAAAGTAGTGGTGCAGCAATTACTTACAGAGGATACAGAGTCTGCAATCCTTACAACAACTTCCGAAGCAGGTCTGTCAAAACTTTTTGATGAATACTCTTTCTCATTTTATGATACGAGCATACTTCAGCCGTTTAGAAATACCCAGGCTTACCATTTCAGACTTCACCAGAAGACACCAAATGTCGGTTTTAAAGAAATATATCTCTGGGTATCAGCAGAGGGACTGATTCTTCAATCCAATGGTAATTCACCAAATGGGCTTAATGTCAGTTTAATCTTTTCAAATATTCAACTGAATACAGAGCTTCCTGATTATATTTTTGATTTTGAGGTTCCTGCTGATGCTCAAATTATTCGAAATATCATTGTTCCTTTTTAAGACAAAATATGATTAGGCAGATTTTTTATAATATTAATTTAGAAAAATTTAATAAATAGTATAATACAATTAAGAAGTATGGAATGAATCAAATAGGGCCTGTTTTCAGGGAAGCGCGAACAAGATCCGGCAAGACTATTGATGATGCCACCAGGGAAACAAAAATTGCTAAAAAATATCTTAATGCTATCGAAAATGAGAATTTTGATATTTTTCCCGGAGAAACGTACCTGATCGGATTTTTGAGAAACTATGCACAGTTCCTTGGACTTGATCCTGATGAGATGGTACTTAAATATAAAGACTATAAAATACAGGAACAGCCCGCTCCCATTGAACAGCTTACAGCCAGACCAAAGAATACGAAAAAGCAATTTCTGATAATACTGGTTTTTATAATGATTATCTCTACAGTCCTCTATGTAATACTTTCAGGGGAAAAAGGGGAACGGGAGATTGCAAAAGAAACAGAAAAAAAGGTTAAACAGGAAAAAGATCTTTCTGTTCAGCAAGATACAAATATTATCGTTTTTGAAGAAGAAGAGGCAATAAAGGATTTTAAAAAAGGTGATATTATAGAATTTCCTCTAAGAAATAAAAAGCATAGTATTTCCATTGATGGAATAGATGAGAACCTGGACCTTTCAATTGCAGACATTCCTTTTTCTCTCTCTACAGATGAACACATGGAAATAGATTTTGATCGAGATGGAAGAAAAGACCTGCTCATAAGGGCAAATAGATTCGATGAAGGGGCAGTAAACCTGACATTAAAAAAATTATATAAAACAAATTTGCTGGATAAAGAGATAAGCCCTTTGATGGAGAAGAAGGATGAAGATCAGGAGAGACCTTCAGAACATCCGGAAGTAGTTATCATAAAAGATGATGACCTTCTTTCGCCTGTTCCCGTTGCACCAAAAACAGGTTTTAAGATTGTTTCAAGCTATGAAAAAACCGATATTAACATGTTTGTGAAAACAAAATCTACCATCTACTTTGGATATTATATAGACGATGGAAATAAAGAAGAAGCACTTCTCAAAAACGGTGAAGAATTATCTGTTTCAGCCAAAGATATATTGAGAATAACTGCAGCAAATGCAAAGGGGGCGGATATCGAAATTAACAATATACCTGTGATACTTGGAGAAAGCAGGCAGGTTGTAGCTAAGGTTGTAAGATGGTACCGTGATAGTGAGAATGAGGACCTGTATCACCTTGTGATTGATGATTGGGAAAAATGAACAGGAACTGCTGTGAATTCAGATTATGCAAAAACCTGAACCAGGCTTATTTTGTTAATTTTTCTAACTCATCCCTGCTCATGATTATCTTGGATACAAGCTTATAATCGACAGCCTCCTTCGCAGATAACCAGAAATCCCTGTTAGCATCGGCAGTTATCTTTTTTACATCGTTCCCTGTTTCGTCTGCAATTATTTTATTAAACTGGTCTCTGATCTTTAAAATTTGTTTAGCTGTAATTTCAAGATCTGAGGCAGGCCCAACAGCGCTTGTAGATGGCTGATGTAATAAAAACCTCGAGTTTGGAAGGGCAAATCGTTTCTCATTTTCTCCGGCAAGAAAGATAATAATTGCCGCACTTGCGCACAGGCCCGCTGTAAGTGTTATAATCGGCGGCTGAACAAATTTAAGCATATCATAAATTCCAAAGCCTGCGTCAGCACCTCCGCCCTGTGAATTTATAATTACAGTTATCGGCTTGTCATGATCGTCTTTTTCAAGGAGTATAAGTCTTGAATAAATACTTTTAGCCAATTGTGCATCAATTCCCTGTGATACGATAATAGTTCTTGATTCCAGCAATTCCCTGTAAATAAATCGTAATTGATCAGGTTCTTCATCTTTGTTAGGAAAATTATCAGATGGGGGAATAAGCTGGTGATTCAAAGTCTTTATCATTGATATACCCCAGAGAGTGTAAGATGAAGTAAATATAGTGAAATAAATAGCTTTGTTCAATAGAAAATCTCTGTTGTACGGTTAAAAAAAATTCTTACATATTAAGAATAAAAAAATTTGAATTATCAACATAGTATATTAGATTTATAATTATGGAGGAAATTTTATTAACAGATTTCGCGCCAGGAAAGATCATTAAACGGTATATTTACATCCCGGAAAACTTTATTGTTTTTTCAAGGTACCACACACCGACAGAAAATGATATTAATCGTTTAAAACGGTTTAATTTGGAAGGCTTTTTTTACGGCAAGGATGAAATTCAATTTTTGGAAACCTCGCCGGATATTCCAGATATCTTAATCGATAAACCGGACTCATCCGCCATGGAACCGAAAAGTATTATATCACAGCCGGATACAGAAAAAATATTTGAAGTACAGAAACAGGAAGATACTATACAACATGATGTAATACAGTCAGAGAAAAAAGAAGATGAAGCCTCTCAAAAAGTTCAACTGATACATGGTGAAATAACAATTTACGGAAGCACAGTTGCACTTCTTCATAGAGAATTTTCATTAATTTCAAAAGGGAATAAAATCGATGTAAGTAGAATATTTAAAATTACTTCTATAATTCTAAACTATGTTTCGAAAACGAAGGAGGAAGCTCTATTACAAGTTTCACGGGGAAGAAGCAAATATCGACTGGAGATTCATTCTGTAAATACAGGCATTCTTGCAGCTTTAATATCATATCATTTACAGGTAAAAGGAAAAGATTTGATAAACGTTGTTTCTGGCGCCCTTATGCATGATGTTGGTATTCTTCTTTTACCTAACAGCAGTAATATTGATGCTGCAAAAAAACACACATTATATGGATTTCAGTTTCTTAAGTCGATTAAAAATATAGATCCTGTTCTAGTGATGCCTTCGATCCAGCATCATGAAAAGGCGCATGGGAACGGGTATCCGAATAGTATTACTTTGGAGAATATTGAATTTTCAAGCAGAATCACTTCTATCTGCGATTCTTTCGATAATCAGATAAGTTTTATTAAATTTGGCAATGATATATCAATACACTCCACCAATGACGAGCTTCTCGGCTGGAAAAAAGAAGATTTTGACCAGAAGATCTTCATTGCTTCAGTTAATGTAATAAATAGCATTTTTAAAAACAATTCAATTGTTATTCTTAATAGTGGCGAACTTGCAGTGATCAAGAAAGTGGGTATTCGTTTTCCTTTAAATCCAGTTGTACAGATTATTGCAGATAAGAATGGGAATAAAGTACGGGAACAGAAAATAATAGATTTAATAAGAGCAAAAAATATCTGGATAAGCAGGTTTGTCAAAAGAAATGTATCATAAAAAATTATTTAACCACAAAATGACAAATAAGAGGAGGAGCAAAAATATAAGCCCGCCTGTAATAGCAATAAAAATTGGAAAATTTCTCCCTTTTTCAGGTGTCTGTTTATAAAGAAGTTCATCGGTTGTTGAATGAGTTACTAAAAGCTCATCATATCTTTTTAATTTTACCTGTTCGGTTTCAATTGCTCTTCCGTATACCCCTTCACCCAGCTTACACAATATTAAAAACTCATTTTCTTCACCTCTTTTTATATCAATAACTTCAGCAGAAACAGGGATAATATTGCCATCAACCCGTGCACCAAAAGAATCTATATAATAATTACCTTTCGTCGATTTATCTATTATTTTTATCATTATTTTATCACCTATTGTCAGCTCCTGAATTGGTATTCCGCTGACAGGTGCAAGAATAATATTGACGTCAATGAGATCACCTCCCTTAATATTAAATTGTGATGGAGCAGGTGATGCCGTTTCCTTTTTTGGTCTGTTCCTCTCTGCTCTTATCGCTCTCATATCTTCCCTGGTTACAACTTCTGAATCAGTTTCAATAATCAGGTTTCTATCTGAGAGGGGTTTAATGAGTATTGCTTGAAGTAGAGATTCAATTTTTGTTATATCATTCTTTTTTATCAAATTGAGCAATTCATTTCCTCTGTCTCTATCCAGAGAATATTCCATATAATTTTGAAGATCTATAGAAATATTTACAGCAATATCCCCTTTCCATTTGATATCAACAAGGTTTTCCTCCAGGGTATACCAGGGCAGATGAGGGTCAATACTATAAAGAAAGCTATAATGTGAGGCTATCGCAGTAAGTTTTTCTACTGTTTTTTGATTTTCGTTAAAAAAGATTATAAAAAGTCCATAGGTATTTGTTTCTACAGCTTTTATTCTTCCTTTAAGAATTATATAATTATTACTTTCATGATTTGAATGAAAAGAATTAAGATCTGCCACTTTATTAACCTCAATATGTAAAAATATATGTCCACTCTCTTATTGTTAGTATATTATTGTGGTATTTACCAAGATCAAATATAGCTATTAACACCATGAAAATGAAACTTTCATTATTTCTCGCTAAAAGATATCTCATGGCTAAATGGTCTTTAATGTCGACACTGTCTATATTGATGATATCTTTTGGTATAATTACTCTTATTGTTGTGCTGTCTATTATGAATGGATTTCATAATACTTTCAGGAAAAAGATACTCGAAACAAACACCTACCACGTTATTTTACAGTCAAGTTATGATAATCATTATTCATTAAATAATATTAAATCTATTTTATTTAAAAATAAAGAAATAATTTCTATTATACCTTATTTTGACGGTGAAGGAATAATAAAAAGCAGATGGGCTACAAAAGGTATTATCATTAAAGCATTTCCAAAAGATATACTGCAAAGGGACAGTGGTTTCAGAAATGAAATAAAAATTCCAGAAGGAGAATTTGATCTCAGTGAAGATGATCATATTCTACTGGGAGAGGAACTGGCAAGAAAAACCGGTGTTTATATTGGTGATTTTGTGTCGATTTTAACATTCAGGGGAGAAGACATTTCATTTGCACAGCCTACATTTAAAATATTTCAGGTCGTCGGATTTTTTAAAACAGGGTACTGGGAATATGATAGAAGTATGGCCTATATAAACCTTGATACTGCATATAAACTTTTCGGAATAAAAGAGACAGATCTTACAATTGGTATAAAAATAAAAAATATATTCAAAGCTGACAAAATTGTACATTGGATAAGGAATACTGGTCTTGGAGATTTTTACATTTTAACATGGATGGACATAAACAGGATTTTATTTGAAGCACTTCGCAATGAAAAGGTGGCTCTTGGCTTTGTGGTAATGCTCATTATTGTAAGCGGGGCATTTAATATAATCGGGTCGCTTGTTATGACAATTATGGATAAACGTAAAGAAATCGGCATTCTTAGAGCAATAGGGGCAACCCCTTCTCTTATTACCCGTATTTTTGTAATAGACGGCTTCTATATTGGTATTATTGGTTCAGCGGTGGGGGTATTTATGGGATTTTTTCTAACCTTGAATATTGAAAAGATTTTTTCTCTATTTGAGTTTATCGTAAACGGTTTAAAAAGAATTATTTACGTCTTATTTTTATTGCCTCAAAACAAACCATTTCCTCCAACTTTTGAAATTTTGTCCGATTCTATCTACTATCTTGAGGGAGTACCTGTTGAAATACACTTCTGGGATGTATTTATCATATCAATGCTTGCAATCTTTATTAGTGTTATTGCTGCCTATTATCCTGCAAAAAAGGCGTCTTTAACAAAGCCAGTGGATACGATCCGTTATGAATGAGGAGAACTGACAAAATATGGACAGTGATGAAAAACTTGTTGTGAAAGTAAAGGAATTAAAGAAAGTATTCAAAACCGGCGATTCATATCTTACAGTACTGGATGGTCTCAATCTGAATGTATGTCAGGGTGAAATTGCTGCTATTATTGGAAGAAGCGGCTCTGGCAAGAGCACCTTATTAAATCTTATAGGCGGGCTAGATCACCCCACATATGGGAATGTTATTATCCGGAATACACATATAGAAAACGGGAGCGAGGAAGAATTATCAAAGTTCAGGAACCGGCATATAGGATTTATTTTTCAATTTCATCATCTTCTTACTGAATTTACAGTAGTTGAAAACATTATGATGCCAAATCTGATCGCTCATTTTAATGTTGAAAAAGCATATAATAAATCTTTAGAATTAATGAAATTATTGAGGATATATGAAAAAAAGGATTCCAAACCAAACAAGCTCTCAGGAGGAGAGAGCCAGCGTGTAGCAATAGCCCGGGCACTTATTAATGCACCTGAGATTATTCTGGCTGATGAACCTACAGGCAATCTAGATGCGCAAACAGCTGAAACTATAAAAGGCATGCTATTTGATATTGCAAAAAAATTCGGACACACAATGATCATTGTAACACACAATCGGTCTATAGTAGAGGAGGCTGATACCACTTATCAACTTCAAGACGGTATTTTAAATCACTTGCTTGATCATATTAATTGATATATATTTGTATTTGAGGGTAGAACCATGTTCTGCAAAATTTGTATGAAGAAAACCGCACAATTTCATACACCAAAAATAATTAACAATGAAATTGTATACATTCATCTTTGTAGGGACTGTGCTGAACAAAAAAAATCACACGAAATAGCGAATGGCTTTGACGATAAGCTTCATTTTTTACTCGAAGGACTTCTTCGATCAAAAGAAAATGAAAAAGGCTCTTCCTCTCAGTCAGTATGTAATACATGCGGAACAACACTTAAAAATCTTAAGAAAAATAAGTTATTAGGCTGCCCGCGCTGTTATGAAATATTTTCTGAATATCTATTAAAGGATTTAAATTCAATAGATACGGTATTTACCAAACACAGTATCAACAATGAGATTACAGAACAGATAGACCGTATGAAGAAAGAATTAAGAGTGGCAGTAGAGATAGAAAACTTTGAAAAAGCTGCATTATTACGAGACAAAATTCGAAAATGTGAAAAAGAAGGATCCTTTCTTGAAAATTGAAGAGCTTGCAATAAGTGAGGGCATCTGGAATTCAGAAGCAAAGGATACTTCGGATATAGTGTTTAAGAGCAGCATAAAATTCGTAAGAAATCTTGACGGATATGTATTTGCTCATAAGCTAAATGTGAAGGAAAAAGACAAAATAAATAAAATTTTAATAGAGAATATCGAAAATAATGACCGCCTCTCTGATTTTACAATATATAATCTGGATTCATTTTCAAAAGTCGATAGGATGATCTTTTTTGAAAGAAATATTTTAATGAATGACAGAACGTATGGTGGTATCATCATTCTTTCGAATGATCAAAAGTATTATTTTATCTTATGTAATGACGATCATATTGAATTTGTTACGTTAAAACCCGGTTTCAATTTTAATGATATTTTTATATATGGAAAAAAGATAATGCACAACATAGAAAATAAACTTGATTTTGCTTTCTCTGAATCATTTGGTTATCTTACCAGCTATTTTCAGAATTCAGGCTCAGGAATAGAAATTTTTATTACTCTTCATTTACCGGGGCTTATTATTTCCAGCAAGATAAATGAATTTGTAGTGGAACTCGAAAAACAGGGTATTGGGGTCAGGGGCGGCTGGATAGATGGATATTACGAGATCTACAATAAATACTCAATGGGATTAGCTGAAAAAAAAATCTTTGAACATACAGTATCAAATTTTCAGAAAATTGTTCAGTATGAGAGGGAAAACCGTGAGAATGAGTATAATATGAATAAAAGCATTATTGAAGATAAAGTGTGGAGAAGTTATGGAGTTTTACTATCTTCCAGGCTTATTTCTCTATACGAGGCGTTTGATTTAATTTCTCATGTACGATTGGGGATTGGTCTTGGAATTATCAATTACTTGACGATCAAGGATATAAATCTATTATTGTACTATATACAGGATTTTCATCTCCGAAAGAGGTATAATATAGAAGATGAGAATCTAAACCTGGAAGAATTAAGAGCACAATTTTTAAGAGATTATTTAAAAGAGGTAATATAATGTTTAAGGGACTAACAGAACGGGCTCAAAGAGTAATAAATATATTAGCACAGGAAGAAGCAAAAAAGCTGAATCATGACAAACTTCTACCTGAACACATACTCCTGGGATTGATAAGGGAGGGGGAGGGGGTTGCAGTAAAGGCCCTGATCAATCTCGGTGTAGATTTTCATCTGTTACGGGAAGAAATTATTTCCAATTCAAAAAAGACAGGTGGTATTCTTTTATTAGGAGATGTTCCGCCGTCTACCAGAGCACAACGTGTATTAGAGCTCAGTGCTGATGAAGCGAGGAATATGGGTCATAATTATATCGGAACCGAACACCTTCTTTTAGGACTCATCAGAGAAGGTGACAGCGGCATCCTGAATGCTTTTGATAAACAGGGTATAAAGATGTCCAATGTACGGGAAGAAATCAACAGACTGCTTGGAACAAATAAAACAGAAGTGAAAAAGAAAGTCGATAAGAGAACCCCAACACTGGATGAGTTCGGAAGAGACATCACCAAACTTGGAAAAGAGAAAAAACTTGATCCTGTTATTGGAAGAGAAAAAGAGATTAAACGGGTTATACAAATACTTTGCAGGAGAACGAAGAATAACCCTGTATTAATAGGTGAGCCTGGAGTAGGAAAAACAGCGATTGTCGAAGGGCTTGCCCAGAGGATCATGCGTGGAAGAGTTCCTGAAACTCTTTTTAACAAAAGAGTACTTACCTTAGATCTTGCCTCTCTGGTTGCAGGAACGAAATACCGCGGAGAATTTGAGGAAAGATTGAAGAAAGTTATGTTTGAAATTAGAAGAGCTGGTAATGTAATTCTATTCATTGATGAACTCCATACGATTATCGGTGCCGGTGGCGCAGAAGGCGCTATAGATGCTGCTAATATGTTAAAACCTGCGCTTTCGAGAGGTGAGTTACAATGCATAGGAGCCACAACACTAAACGAATATAAAAAGTATGTAGAAAGAGATGCTGCTCTCGAACGCCGCTTCCAGCCAATCATTGTTGATGAATCTTCAGTCAAAGAAACAATTGAAGTATTGAAAGGAGTCAAACAAAAATATGAAGAGCATCACAGAATTTCTTATACCGAAAAGGCATTGGATGCAGCTGCAAATCTTTCATATCGGTATATCACTGACAGGCATCTCCCGGATAAGGCCATTGACCTCATTGATGAGGCTGGTTCAAAGGTTAGACTTGAAAACACTATGATTCCGGAAGATTTTAAAGAAATTGAGGTTGAAATTGAACGATTACGTGAAGAAAAAACACACCTTGTTGAAGTTCAGGACTATGAAAAAGCCGCAAAAGTAAGAGATAAGATGAATGTTCTGAGGGAAAAACTTGAGTTAATGAAGGAAGAATGGAAAAAGGAACTTAATAATGAGAAACCTGTTGTAGACGAAGATGAAATTTACGGGATCACCAGTGAATTAACCGGTATTCCGCTTGTACAAATCGTTGAGAGTGAATCACAAAAACTCCTGCGTATGGAAGACGAACTCCATAAGAAGATTATTGGACAGGATGAAGCCATAGACGCGGTGAGCAGGGCAGTGAGGAGGTCAAGAACAGGCTTGAAATCGCCAAAAAGACCATCCGGTTCATTCATCTTTCTTGGTCCTACGGGTGTAGGAAAAACTTACCTTGCAAAAACATTAGCGGAATTTCTCTTTGGAAGTGAAGATGCTTTGATAAGGATCGATATGAGCGAATTTATGGAAAAGCATAATGTTTCAAGACTTGTTGGGGCTCCCCCAGGATATATCGGTTATCAGGAAGGTGGTGAATTAACTGAAAAGATACGAAGGAAACCGTACAGCGTAATACTGCTTGATGAAATTGAGAAAGCTCATCCGGATGTTTTTAACATTCTTTTGCAGGTGCTTGAGGAGGGTCAGCTTTCTGACCACCTTGGACATACTGTTAATTTCAGAAATACCGTAATCATTATGACTTCAAATGTAGGAAGCAAAGAAATACATAAGGGGACAAGCCTGGGATTTACAATATCTGATGATAAGAACAGTTTTCTGAATCTAAAGGATAAGGCAATATCTGCGCTCAACAAGGTATTTAATCCGGAATTCCTGAACAGGGTTGATGAGGTTGTTGTTTTTCACTCATTAAAAAAAGAACATATCGGGAAAATTATTGATATTATGTTTGATGAGAGCAGATTGCAGTTAGAAGAAAAATGCATGACTTTTGAAATAACAAAACCTGCAAGAACCTTACTTATTGACAAAGGATTCGATGAAAAATTTGGTGCCCGTCCCTTGAGAAGAACAATACAGCGTGAGATCGAGGATCCTCTTGCGAATGAGATTTTAAAAGGGGTATTCAAGAAAGGAAGTCAGATTATTATTGATACCCAGGATGAAAAGATAGTTTTTAAAGAATCCCGCAAAAAAAAGAAGAAAAAGGAACTTGAAAAGGTAGAATCAGCCTGACTTATAAGAATAGAACTCCTTGGCGGCCGTAAATAAATACCAACCTAAATTATATAAAGAGTATAATGCATTATATTTCCAAGGTTTAAAACATCGGCCTGTTTGAAATAATGATAGAAGAAATTATTGAAATCTCTATAATTCTGTTTCTTCTGGTTCTGTCATTTATATTCTCAGGCTCAGAAGTTTCGATTTTTTCCATCTCGGAAATTGAAAAGGTAAAACTTTCCCGAATTAAAAATAGGAAAAACAGGCTTCTACTTAATTATCTAAACCTGCCCGAAAAAGCGCTTATAACAATATTAGTCGGGAATATGGTTGTAAATCTTAGTGCTTCAATTATCGGAGAAGGGCTCTCAAATGCACTGTTTGTAAATCATCCTCTGTTTTACTCTGTTTTTATCATGACCTTTCTTGTGCTGCTTTTTGGTGAGATTGTACCAAAAAAGATAGCTGCTTCAAAACCGACAGTTTTTGCAAAAAGATGTATCAATATAATCGAAACGGCACGCAAGGTATTTTTTCCTCTTATTTTTCTCATGAATAAATTTATAAAAGCAGGAAAAGACACTAAAAGCAGTTCAGGGTTGTCTAAGGATGAGCTCCTCTCTGCTTTTGAAGTAAGTTCAAACGCGGGTCTTAACAATATTTCAATAAAAATTTTGAAAAACCTGATCAGCCATATTGATAAACCTGTAACAGATATAATGATACCCCGATCTGATATACAGGCAATTGATATTGGCGAATACTGGAATGCTGTTGAAGATTTTATAAAAGTGTCACCATTTTCTACCGTTTTATTTTATAGGGGGAATATCGATAACATTATGGGATATTCACTAAAAACAGATCTCATCAATGTGAGAAAAAAGAGCATAAAAGAACGGCTGAGAGAACTTTTTTATATTCCGGAGTCAAAAACTATCTTCTCATTATTAAGTGATTTCAAGGAACGTAATGAATTTATAGCAATCATACTTGATGAATACGGGGGAACAGCAGGTCTGATTACACTCAAGGACATACTGGACTCAATATTTATTCAGGATATGCGTATTAAATATCTTATTCAGGAAAAGGGGAAAGGATCATGGTCCATACAGGGCAATGCAAAAATATCTGATTTAAATAGTATGTTGTATCTTGATTTACCAACTGAATCAAATACTATAAGCGGCTATATCATTAATAGGATCGGTTCAATTCCAAAAGAGGGTTCTCGATGGAATTTGATAAAAGATTATACATTCACAATACGAAAAAGTGATAACCGGCAGATAGAACTACTGGAGCTTAAAAAAATTGATAGTTAATGTATTTCTTCTTCTTATACTATTCATGTTCTGGGCATTTTTTGCAGGAACTGAAACAGCTTTTATTTCTGTAAATAGATTTAAATTAAATAATCTGAAGAAGAAGGGGCAAAAAAATGCAATTGTTGCATATTATTTACTGGAAAAACCTGATAGATTATTGACAACAACGCTTGTGGGAACCAATTTTTCTCTTGTAATGGCTGCTAATATTACAGCGGTTCTGTTTTATAACATCTTAGAAAAATCAGAACCTGTAATATCTATTGTTGTTCTTACCGTTATATCACTTATACTCTGTGAAATCATTCCAAAAAATCTTGCATTGAAAAATAGTTTAAAAATAACCTTATTATTTTCTTATCCGCTTTATGTATTTTATTTTATTTTTTATCCAATTGGTAAGATTTTTTCTTTTCTCTCTAAAATCTTCATAAGATTGATTGGAGCTTCACATTCAAGTTCAATTCCTGATATGTTCAGCAAAAAAGACGATGTGAAAATATTTCTCACTGCGCAATTAATAAAAAGCATTACAAAGGAGGAAAGAAGATATTTTGTGGATAGTCTTGATTTCGGTGATAAAGAACTTTCTGATATTATGATTCCCTTAGTAGAGATCCGCGCTTTATCAGTAAATGAAAAAATTGAACTCTGTTATCAATTTGTCAGAGAATACCATAAATGCTATATACCTGTATATGAAGAAAGGATCGATAATATTGTTGGTGTCATTTATGTCAACGATCTCTTCAAGGTAGATAAAAACCTGAGGCTTTCAGCCGTAATGAGAGAGCCATTATTTGTACCGGAGAATAAGAATATAAACGAGCTTTATCGGGAACTGTATGTAAAAGATATTCCTGTTGTCTTCGCTGTGGATGAATATGGGGGGGTAACCGGAATTGGGACAATTTATGATATCGGAGAAGAGATCATTGGAGAAATAAGTGTTTTTGATGAAAAGGAAAATATATTTGTAAAAATTAAGGATAATGAGTATTTGTGTACTGGAGATGTAGAAATTGACGAAGTAAATCACCGTTTATCAATAGATATATTTATAGAAGATTTTACAACGCTCAACGGTTTTGTTCTTAAAAAGCTCGGGAAAATTCCAAAAAAAGGTGATTATATAGAGGCAAATGGATATCGCTTTATTGTTGAAAAGGGGGGTGAAAAGAAAGTCGAATTAATCAGAATAATGGCTCAAAAACGCGATTAATATTTGCAACACATATTTTTATTATGTAAAAATTTAAAGTAAAAACTATTTAATAAAAGATTTATTTGAATTATATTATTACAATCACTAAAAATTATGAGGAATAATTAATGTGTAAGAAGAGTTTGATTTGCACTTACCTTATGTTTTTCTGGCTTTTTATAATTTTTGCACCTGGATTTCTTCTGGCAGAGAATTCATTTGAAGGGAAAAAGATCATTGATGTTGAGTTCCAGGGACTGGTGAAAAGTGAAGTATTTTCGGTAAAAAGCATTATCGAGACAAAAGCCAGGTCCAATTTTTCACAAAAAACTATTGATATTGACATTAAATCACTTTATAATCTTGAGCTTTTTGATGATATAAAGGTTGATGTTATAGAACATGATGAGGGACTTGTCGTTACTTTTATTTTTGTTGAGCTTCCTACAATCAGGGAAATAATAATCAAAGGCAATAAAAAAGTCTCTAACCGGACAATAAAAGATAAAATTCTTCTTAAAAAAGGCTCTGTGTACAATGAGCAAGAGGTTTATAATGATGTGAAAGAAATAATAAATCTTTATGAGGAGAAAGGTTTTCCCGATACAGCGGTAACGTATAAAATAAAAGAAACAAAAGAAAAGGATAAAAAAACCAGGGAGAAGATAGATAGTGTTGATTTAATCTTTTCAATAAAGGAAAGTAAGAAATTAATCATAAGAACTTTGAATTTCAGCGGAGTCGAATCTGTCCAGGAAGAAAAATTGAGGTATAAAATGAAAACAAGGGAGCGAGGCTACATATTTTCACAAGGTTTTTTTAAGGATGGTCAGTTTGAATTAGATAAAAGAGAAATACTAAGATATTATGGGATTAATGGGTTTATCGATGCAGAAATAATCAAAGTCGATAAGACTATACAGAGGAATGAAAGGAAAAAGCGGAATGAAATGGACCTCACCATATATATAGAAGAGGGAAACCAGTATACATTTGGCGGTGTTAAAATATCAGGAAATAAAATTTTTACTGACGATGAATTGTACTCTCTCATTAAAATAAAAGAAAATACCGTGTTTAATAAAATAACATGGGAGACAAGTGTACAGTCTATACGAAATCTCTTTGCAACAAATGGGTATATTTACTATGTAATGGATATACAGGAAAATAAAGATCGTGAAAAGCACGTTGTTTCATATAGCATTCAAATAACGGAAAACAGTAAAGCTCATATCGAACACATTTTCATTACAGGAAACGAAAAAACGGAAAAATTTGTTATCGAAAGGGAATTAGAAATCCTCGAGGGGGAAATTTTTAATGCCAGAAAGATACAGAGATCCACGGAGAAGTTATATAATCTTCAATATTTTTCAACTGTTAATCTAGACGTAAAACCCGGCTCTGAATTGGGGCTGGTAGATCTTATATTTGATGTTGAAGAGCAAAGAACCGGGTTATTCAGTTTTGGTTTAAGTGCTTCAACTGCAGGTCAAGGTGTTTCACTCTTTGAGGAGGTTTCTGCAAATAATTTTCTCGGAAGAGGATTAAAACTTTATGAGAAAGTTGATATCGGATTTACACGTCAGTCCTTTGGGGATCGGATGTCGATAGAGTTTGGAATTGATGAACCATGGCTATTTAATACACCGACATCCGTAGGTTTAACTCTTTCCGCATCGAGAATTGTATATGGTGAGGCAACCGGGGATGTAATTTATGTAGATAATGACGAAGATGATATAAAAGATGGTGATCTAGAGAATCCTGATACCCTGGAGTATTTGCACCAAGATATTAAGGTAGCACTCCGGTTTGGAAGGAGGTTTTGGTACTATTACGGAATAAACTCTGAACTTGCGTTTTCTGTATTCAGGAATTATTCTGATGATAGAGCTTTTGAAGGCCTTTTGATGGAACAGTATGACCTTGGCTGGCCTGTGTACTGGAAAAACTATCTTTCTGTTACAGGCTATAGAGATACAAGGGATCTCAGTATTTTTGCTACAAGAGGTACATTCGTATCCCAGAATATTACATTTTTCGGGGGACCGCTTGGAGGATATAGTGATTTTCTCAAATTAAATACAGATATTAATGTAAACGTGCATACATTCTGGAAGTTTGTTTTATCGACGCGCCTGAATTTCGGTTTTATATTTCCATGGCTTGGTCTCCCTCTAAAAATTGATGATGCTGATTATATAAGAGTTGACGGCATGAATGAGGGGAGAGGTTGGCAAAGACCAAGCTATCAATTCGAGTCTCTCTATTCATTGAAGGGGAGATCAGAACTGAATATCAGTATTGAGCATAGGTTTCCCATAGAAGAAAGAATAGTATGGGGAATAACCTTTTTTGATATAAGCGGACTGTATGATACACCCGGGGATTTTACCATAGATCCTAAAGAATTATATTACAGTATTGGATTGGGGGTCAGTTTTTTGATACCGGGCTTTCCGATTCGGCTTTATTTAGCCAGACGGTTCAAATATGATGACGATATCGAGAAATGGCAATTTGCAAACAGCCAGACATTTTTTAGAGATTGGGATTTTATATTTGCAGTTGCAGGGTTCTTTTAAAAGAGGGGATTTGACTATGAGGAATAAACTTTTCATATTCTTCTTTTTAATTTTTGTGCTTGTACCATTTATAATATTTCCCGTTACTCTTGTAAGGGTAGGGTATATTGATCTTGATATAATTATTGAGACCTACACTGGAAAATATCTAGATACAGAAATTTCAATAAGAGAAGATTATGTTTTAAAGTTACAGGGAAATTACAATCAAAATTATTTTACATTTTCTGAAGAAGAAAGAAGTGACATCCTGTTACAGTTGAAAGATCAAAGAAATGTGCTCAGTATGCTTCGATATAATAAATTCTTATGGGAAAGCACAGAGGATATTAGAGATGATATTATTTATCAAATTGTCCAGAGGGATATTATGGAAGCAATTAAAAAAACAAGTGAATTAGAAGGATACAGCCTTATACTGGACAACACAGGGAATTTTATATATGGAAGTAACGATATTAATTTAACGGACAAGGTATTGTTCAGGCTTGATGAGAAATTGCTGGATCTCCAGAATAATGAACCTGTAGCACCTCTTATACTTGAACTGGAAGAAAACCTCGAAATATTTTAAGACTAAACACCGGATTGAAATTCAATTTAATCAAAGGGGGAATATGAATGTCGGACACTAAAGGAACAATGAACATTGAAGATATAAAAAAATATCTTCCACATAGATATCCATTTTTATTTATTGATAAAGTATTGGAGATAAAGGAAGATGGAATTATTGCCATTAAGAATGTTACCGGTAATGAAAGTTATTTTATAGGACATTTCCCTGGATACCAGGTTATGCCCGGGGTATTGCAAATTGAAGCTTTAGCACAAGCTGCTGCTCTTTTTGTTATTTTTAAATATAATTTAAAATCGAAACCTGTATATTTCATGAGTATCGATAAAGTAAAATTCAGAAATCAAGTAGTTCCTGGTGATACACTGCGACTTGAAATAGTGCTTGAAAGATTTGGTGGTAGAGTCGCCCGTGTTAAAGGAAAGGGATTTGTTGGAGATAATCTCGCTCTCGAAGCGCAAATGGTCGCCGTGATTGGAAAATAAAAATGAAGATACATAGTACTGCCATAATCGACAAAAATGCAATAATAGGAATGAATAATGAAATCGGTCCATATGTAATAATTGAGGGACATGTAAAAATTGGGAATAATAATAAAATAGGCCCCGGGACAATCATTACCGGGAATGTGGCAATTGGAGATAATAACAATATTAGCGGTCATGTATACATAGGAAATTACCCGCAGGATTTATCGTATGAAGAGGGAGATACCTATGTAAAAATTGGGAATAATAATATAATCAGAGAGTTTGCAAATATTCACAGAGGAACAAAAGAGGGGAGTACAACAATAATAGGAGATAATAACTTTTTAATGGTAGCAGCTCATATAGCTCATAATTGCATACTCGGGAATAATATAATTTTGGTAAACGGAGCAGGACTTGGTGGATATGTTGAAATACTGGATCATGCTTTTATAAGTGCATATGTAATGGTACACCAGTTCACCAGGATCGGGAGTTACTCTATTTGTGGCATCCTGTGTAAAATAGCGCAGGATATCCCCCCGTTTATGATGGTTGACGGAAACCCTGCACTTGTAAGAGGAATAAATACTGTTGGTTTAAAAAGAAAAGGATTTATTGCCGAAAGACGAGAAAAAATTAAAACAGCTTATAAAATCTTATACAGGAGTAACTACAGCTTATCTTATGCTCTTAAAGAATTGAAAAATATGGAAGATTATGAAGATATAAAATTACTTATTGATTTTATTGAAAGCTCGAAACGGGGAATATTATTAAAATCACCGAAAAATATTATGAGTAAAGAATAGTTATGGCATATTATGTTGGTATAGATGTAGGGGATGTCAGGGTCGGTCTATCTATTAGTGATAAAACAAAAAAAATTGCATTTCCTCTTAACGTAATTAATAGAAAAAATAACAGCTTTGGATTTAATAAGATAAAAAAATTGCTAGAAGGTAAAGAGGTTGAAGCTTTTGTTGTTGGCTTACCAATAAGAAGTGATGGAGTTTTAGGAGAACAGGGTAAAAAGGTTTTACAGTATATTGAAAGTTTAAAGAGTTATTTTCCATATGAAGTTATAACATGGGATGAACGTTATTCAACTGCTTTGGCAGAAAAATATCTTTTGGAAAGTAAAATTAAAAGAGAAAATAGAAGAAAATTGATCGATAAAGTTGCCGCACAAGTTATTTTACAATCCTTCCTGGATAATCTTAATAAGAAATAACCCTACAATACTTATAGGTAGTATTTTTAATCATACACTATAAAATTTCTATTTGTTTCACATTCTTGAAACAATCCATTTCGGGCAATCATAAATTGCCCTACAAGACATTTAACAAGATTCTTTAAGGTATGAAGTTAATTTATCCCATATATAATAGTCTAAGTAGACATAATATATCTTATAGGAAATAATATTAAATTAATATGGTATTGCTTACTAATTTCCTGGTAATTTTTACTAAACTATTTTATTTTATTACTGATTGCAAAGACATGCCGGAGAAGAACTTATGGTAATTATTCTTCTTTAGAACACTGATATGAACTAAATTTTCAAACTCGTAGTGATTGTAGACATTATGGGATATAATTGAAAGAACTGAGTGATTAATAAAAACTTTAAAAAATCATTTTTCTTTTTTGCAGTCGCTAACACCTGGTGCAGTTTTTTTCTCTTCCTTTTTGCTATCAACTTTATTATTTGAAGAGTTTTTATAATCAGTTGTGTAAAAACCACTTCCTTTAAAAATTATTCCAACCCCTCCACTGATCAATTTTATTAATTCGCCTCCGCATACAGGGCATTCTTTAAGGGGTTCTTCAGTCATTTTTTGAAAAACTTCAAAATTTTTTTCACATTTATTACATTTATATTCGTATGTTGCCATATAATGATCTCCTCTTAATCTCCCTCTATATCTTATAAGTGAGAAATATATTAATTTTCCTTAATAATGTCAAACCAAATTGAATGCAAAGTTTATTTTGCCTGTGCCGGAATAATTACTTTATCTTCTACTACATCAAAAACTTCATATATTTTTACCGGTTTTTTCTTCCCTTTAACCCTTATATTGTCAAGCTCTCTACAAATGAACTTGTCCTTTATTTTTCCATATGTAAATTCGCTTATAATAATATTTGTACCATATATCTTATTTGTACCCTCCAGTCGTGCTCCAAGGTTTACATTATCTCCCATAAGTGTATAATCCATCCTGCTCATTGAACCCATGTTTCCAACAGTCATAATCCCTGTGTTTAAACCAATTCCAATATTCAGTCTTTTTTCTTCAGGCCAATTATCATTCAAGCCATGAAGTGCACTCATCATATCCAGGGCTGCACAGCAAGCCAGTTCAGGGTGATCGTCCTGTTCAACTGGTGCATTCCAGAAGGCCATAATCTCATCACCTACATATTTATCGAGCGTTCCTTCATATTTAAAAACGATTTCTGTCATAACGGATAAATATTCATTTAAATGCGCTACAAGTTCCTGTGGAGTCAATTTTTCTGAAAGTGTGGTAAATCCCCGTATATCAGAAAATAAAACAGTAATATCTTTATCTTCTCCACCAAGCTCAAGTTTTTCGGGATGCTTAATCAGTTCATCAACAATGCTCTTACTTACGTAGTTTGAGAACATACCCTGTATTACCTTCTTTTCTTTCTCCTCTGTCAATATACGGTATGCAATCATTGTGAATAGTGTGAGAATACAGGTAATAAGGGGAGCACTTAGATTTAATACATATCTATAATTCTCGAATATTAATATTACAGTAAAAAAGTATACCATTACGAGGACAAATGTAGAAACATAGCTGTAAAGAATTGATTTTCTTCCAACTATGTAACTGATTAAAAGACCAAAGAACACTATTAATAATATATCAATGTAATCTTTTGAAAAAAATATAAAATCTCTGTTGAGTAATTGGGTAACAGCATTTGCTATCATTTCAATTCCGAACATTGCTCCATATGGAGTCTGATGTATATCCTTAGGTAGGCCTATGCCTTCAGCGTAAACCCCTGCCAGAAAAATTTTATCTTTATAATATTTTGTATCTACTCTTCCCATAACAACATCTGAAAAAGATCTTGCCTGAAATGTACCGGAACTTCCATAGAAATTGACAAGTAGTGTGCCTTGACTATCCATTGGGATAATTATATCACCTTTCATTTTCGGAGTGGTTTTTGTTTTTGGTACTATTGCGTTTTGCAATATTACATTTTCCCCCATATTTATTTTTACATTTTCCAACCCTACATTATAATAAAGCATCGCCAGCCATAAAATAACAGACGGATAATATTTATCATTAATTTTTACAACGAGTGCAAGTCTTCTTACAGTCTTGTCAACCTCTGCCACCCTTGGATTTAAACCAGGAAATGCTGTAGGAGGTGCTATTATTACTCCACTATTAATTATATCCTCTATCGGGGGTGTTACTACATTCACAATCTGTGGGTAATTATCTTTTGAAGGGATGACATCCCTTTCCATCATTTCAATCCTTTTCTGCATTTCCGGGCTGCTCTTCATCGTTATTTGTTTACTTATATCTATATCAGCCAACATATCTATGACAGTATTATCCTGATAAAGCTCTAATGCATGAGCGAGTATTTTATCTTCACTCTCCTCTGATTTCTCAGTAAAAAGTACGTCAAAAAGAACTCCTTTTGGTTTATATTGTTGTTCCTTATTTATGTTCTCTAGAAAATCAGCATATACACTCCTCTTCCACGGCCATTGCCCCAGATCAGCAAGGCTCCTTTCATCAAATCCAAATATGACGATATTATTCCTTATTCCTTTCGCTTTATTTATCCTGTAGACCCCTTCACTAATTTCTTCAGGCCTGTGAAAAACATCAGTCATATAAAAATTAAGATTCATTGATTTAGATTCTATTGCATCAATGATTATTGTTTTTTTTACCAGTACAATCATAACAATTATAATAAATATTCCAATCAATAAGCTCATGTTCTTTGAGCTTAATATTTTACTATAAATTTGCTTGAATTTTGTCATGGGTTTCTCCTGATTTTTACATAAAATTTTTAATAAGGAGCTGACGTTTTTCTGCAAATCCTTTCCAACTGCTCCATTGAAAACTCGAAACTATTTTGGAGTACACATCATTTGCTTTTTCAAGTTTGTCCTGCTTTTCGTAAATTTGAGCAAGGTTAAATAATACAGTTGGAAGGATGAACGAATCACTAAATTCATTCTCTATCTTCTTATAGACCTGAACAGCTTTTTCATACTCCCCAAGCTGCTCATAACTGCTGGCTTTTTTTTGAAGGCACAAAAATGAAATATAAAACTTATTATTAATCGTATATCCCTGCTCGAAATATTTTACAGCCTCTTCGTATTTCCTGGTTTTATAGAGTGTGTTTCCAATATAATATGCACTTTTTACCGCAGCTTTTGATTTTGGAAAATCATTTAATACAATTTTAAAATTTTCATTTAAATTAATGAGTTTCTTATTTAATTCCTCTTCCGGCATATCTTCCTTATTTAGTAAATCAGTATATACAAGATATACTTTATCAAAGGCATTTTGTGCTTTTCCTTCATTTTTTTTAAAAATATAATCCACAGAAAAATATGCTGCTAAAACGATTATAACAACAGATATATTTATTATAATAACTTTAAGGTGTTTTACTATAAAATGCTCTATTTTTTTTGTAATTTTTATAAAAATATCTTCTGGGTAATGATGATGCCGTGCTTTTGCCATACAAATCTCCACTATCTGAAAGATTACTTAATCATATTTTGCTTATTTTGAGCTCACTAATGAGTCTTGATAGATAGGTCCGTTGAATTTTTAATATAGTCGAAGCTTTTGTTTGTTTCCATCCGGTCTTTTCTAATACTTTAATTATATAACTTCTTTTAAAGTCATTAATGGCCTCTTTTAGTGAATGAACCGGTTCAACATCGATATTATTGAGAGTAATATTTTCATCCCCTAGATAAAGATCTTTTTTTGTAACAATATCATTTTTACAGAGCACCACAGATCTTTCAATTACATTTTGCAGTTCTCTTACATTTCCAGGCCAAAAGTATTTAATAATAACGTTTATAGCTTCATTAGAGAAACCCTTTATATTCTTTTTCAACTCATGGTTAAACTTCTTTAAGAAATATTCAGCTAAAAGGGGGGTATCCTCCTTTCTTTCTCTCAAAGGAGGAACAAAAATAGGAAAAACATTCAACCGAAAAAATAGATCTTCCCGGAACCTATGCTGTTTAACTTCTTCATATAAATTTTTATTTGTTGCTGCCATGAGCCTGATATCTACATGTTTAGAAGTAGTTCCCCCTACTCTCTGAATTATATGATCCTGAAGCACTCTCAACAATTTAGATTGAAGAGAATAAGAGAGTTCACCTATTTCATCTAAAAATATCGTCCCACCGTTTGCTAATTCAAACTTTCCCATTTTATCTGAAATAGCATCAGTAAATGCTCCTTTCACATGCCCAAAAAGTTCAGTTTCAATAAGGGTTTCAGGGATAGCTGCACAATTCACCTTGATAAGAGGCTTATTTTTTCTTTGGCTCTGATAATGTATATGCTCTGCAAAAAGTTCTTTTCCAGTACCGCTTTCACCGAGTAATAGTACTGTTGTGCTTGTCTCTGCAACCTGGTCGGCCATTTCAAGCTTTTCTTTAATTAGCCTTGACTCACCAATAAACCTGGATGGTCTTTTTCCATTTGTGAGCTCTTTTTTTAGATTTATATTCTCAAATTTAATATCCTGGTAAGCCCTTGCATTTTCAATTGCAATTGCTGCCAAATTAGAAAAGGTTTCCAATAGGCTCTGATCATCGATAGAAAAAGTGTCTGCACCTATTTTGTTTATTAATTCAAGAACGCCAATAGTTTTATCTTTTAATCTTAATGGCACACACAGTATGGATTTGGTTTTAAAGTTTATTTGCTTACTGATATCCTTAAAAAATCTTTTGTCATTATGTGCATCCGAAACAAGGAGGGGCTTTGAATATTTTGCAACCCAACCGGCAATTCCTTCTCCGATTTTTAGAGTATATTTCTTTACTTCATCACCTTTATCACCGAGGGCAACCTGAAAAAAGAGTGTGTTATTTGTCTCATCAATAAGGAGAAGGGAACTCGCTTCTGCTTTCACCACTCGATTTGCAGAATCCATAATTCTATTTAATACTTCATTTATATCAAATGTAGAGTTAATAAGGGTGCTGATTTCTATAATCTCTTTAAAGTCATTTTTATTTGTTGCAATTATCATTTATTTCCCTATCTTGGTTAAATCTACTATGTCTCCCAGGGTCACAGAAGCCGTTTTTTTCACATCATCTTCTACATATTTTTGAATTTCTTTCTCTTCAAGGCGTTTTAATAACTCTTTAACACTCAAACTCACCCTTTTTTTATCTTTATCTATATCAATAACAGCTGCTTTAATCTCATCTCCGACTTTAAAATGAGTATTTGGGTCTTCAATCTTTTCATTGGAGAGTTGTGATATATGGATTAAACCTTCAATATCTTCATCTACTTTTACAAATACACCAAATTCTGTAATGTAGGTTATGGTACCGTTAATGACACTTCCTTTCGGATATTTTGATTTTAGGCTAGCCCAGGGATTTTCTGATAACTGTTTTCGGCCGATTTGAATTCTCTTATTTTCTTTATCAATTAATAAAACAACCACCTCTATTGATTCTCCTTTTTTAAAATTGTCTGAAAGATTTTTGATCTGTTTAGCCCAGGAAATATCATCTATATAAAGAAATCCTTCAATCCCCTCTTCCAATTCTATAAATATACCGGACTTTGTGATTTTCGTTATGTTTGCAATTATTCGCGATCCTACAGTATATCGACTGTCAATAGTATCCCAGGGATTTGGAAGAACCTGTTTCAGGCCAAGGGAAACAGTTTTTTTCATTAAATCATAATCCAGAATCATTATTTCAACCATATCGCCAACCTTCAATATTTCTTTCGGATGATTAATCCTCTTTGTCCATGAAAGTTCTGAAATATGCAAAAGGCCTTCCACACCCTCTTCAAGTTCGATAAATCCCCCGAAGGTTGTTATTTTTGTAACAGTTCCTTTATATTTCTTTCCCTTTTCATATTTGCTCTCAAAAGATTCCCAGGGATTGGGTACCAGTTGTTTAAGCCCAAGGGAAACTTTTCTATTGAATGCATCTATGGAGAGTATTTTAAGATTTAATTTTTCGCCCTTTTTTAAATATTTTTTTGGATCAAACACCCTCCCCCAGGATATGTCATTAACATGCATAAGTCCATCAATACTTCCCAGATCAATAAAAGCCCCGTAACTGACAATATCCTTTACTACCCCTTCTACAACATCTCCCTCTTTTCTGGTGCTGAAGAACTCTTCTATCTTTTTTTCTTTCAGCTCTTCAAGGTATTTTTTATGTGAAAGCACTATATTGCTTTTTCCATCCATTTTATCTATTTTGAATAATAGTGCTTTTCCAATAAAACTTTGTGGATTGTCTATTTTTCTTATCGATAATTGTGATAAAGGCAGAAAGGCTTTAAAACTCTCTATATTAACTGTAAACCCACTTTTGATGGTTTCAACAATCGTTCCTTCTACAGGTAATCCTTCTTTATAAGAATTTTTTATATTATCCCATTTTACAATTTCATTCGCTTTCTGCTTGGAAAGAATTAATCTCCCGTCTTTGCTTTCCTTTTTTACAATCATTACCTTTATTTTATCACCCTTTTGTGGCTTTTCTGTAAATTCGCTTAACAGGATATCGCCTTCTGACTTGTATCCAATATCTACAAATACAGAGTCTGTGGTAACTGCAACAACCAATCCCTCTACAATTTCTCCTTCAATAAAAGATGACAAGTCTTTGATAAATTCCTCTTTAAAGGTTTCATCTTCCTCATTTTCAACATCACTGCCGTTTTGAAGCCGCTGGCTTTGCTGGTGGTTATGTCTTTTGGCTTTGCCTTCAAGGTTTCGAAACGGCTTGGCAGAAGCCACCTGCTTTGCAGGTGGTCTTTTACTGAATGAGATTTTTCCGTTTTCTGAACCTCTCTGCTTTTCCATGATACAATACTCCTGTCCGTTATTCTTTTATTTTTCTTATAATGAAATTACATACTTCATCTATAGTCATGTTAGTAGAATCGATATAACATGCATCAGGAGCCCTTGTTAATGGTGATACTTCCCTCGTGCTGTCGTATTTATCTCTTTTTTTAATTTTTTCTATCAAAACAGGAATATCCCTGTCTTGATTTTGATTTTTTTCATCATTTAATCTTCTTAATGCTCGTTTTTCAACTGATGCATCCAGATAAAATTTATACTTTGTATCTGTAAAAACTACAGTCCCTATATCTCTTCCTTCTGCTATTATATCTATATTTTTACCTATTTCTCTCTGAAGTTCAACCATTTTTTTTCGTACAAAATCAAGGCTTGAGATATAACTCACGTGTGCAGTTACCTCTTCACTCCTGATCTCTTTTGTAACATCTTCACCCCTTATACATAAAGTATCATCTATAACCGTAAGGTTAAATGTATTTAAAAGGTTTTTAATTTTTACTTTATCATTAAGCGGTACCTTTTTTTTTAACACATAAAGGGTAAAGGCTCGATACATGGCACCGGTGTCAAGATAGTGTATACCTAATTTTTGAGCAATTTTTTTTACTACTGTACTTTTTCCAGCGCCTGCTGGACCATCGACAGCAATAACCATTATTCTTATACTTTCTTACATATTTCAATAATATCAAGCATTTACAGCATCAAGGATTTTCTTTATTTCCTTTTTTGATAATTCTCTATATTTCCCAACAGGAAGATCTCCCAACTCCAGAGGGCCGATTGCAATTCTTTTTAACTTTTTGACAGATAGATTTATATGTTCAAAAAGTGTTCTTATTTCTCTGTTTTTACCCTCATTCAAAGAAACAACTGCTTTTACAGGACTGATATATTTGATATCTTCTACAGTGTATTTAATCCCTTTAATATATACTCCATTTTTCCAGGTAGCAATTGATTTATACGGCATGTTTTTATTTGTTGTAACTTCATATTTTTTAAGAATTCCACCAGCAGGATGACTGATTTTATTAGAAAATATGCCGTCGTTTGTTAAAAGCAGTAATCCTTCTGACATAAAATCCAGTCTGCCAACCGAAAATATACCGCTATTTCTAATTTTTCCCTCGATTAAATCATATATTAGTTGTCTCTTGAAAGGATCTCTCTTTGAACACAGAAGGCCTGCAGGCTTATTAATCATCAAATATACTTTCTGGATTTCCCGATTAATTATATGTCCATCAATTTCTATAATAGACTTTCCAGGAACTTTCACGCCTAATTCTTTTAATACAACACCATCAACACGAACTCTTCCTTCTTTTATGAGTTCTTCGGCTTTTCTTCTTGATGTATACCCATACTGAGATATAAGTTTCTGCAATCGTATAATTGACAAAACCTTTAGTGTATCCTTAATAAACTATCAGATTTTTTCAAATTCGCTAATCGGAGGGAGGTCTTTCAGGCTTAACAATCCAAAGTATTTTAAAAAATTATCGGTAGTTCCATAAAGCAAAGGTTTACCCGGGACATCTTTTTTCCCTAAAAATTGTATTAATTTATGTTCCAGCAAGATCCTGATAATATGACTAACTTGAACGCCTCTTATTTTCTCAATTTCCATCCTTGTGATTGGCTGCTTATATGCTATTATTGCAAGAGTCTCTAAAGCTTGAGTTGAAAGACGTATTTTCCTTCTGGAATCATAGTATTTTCCAAGATGGTCGTAAAGGGAGGGGGAGATTGTCATGTGATAATCATCACTTTCATTTTCGGATATAATAAGTGAAGAGCCTGTCTCCTGGAATCTTTTAACAAGCAATGCTATGCTTTCCTTTATTTCTTTTTTATTTTTTCCTGTAATTTTTGAAATGTATTGGATATTGACAGGTCTATTTTCCAGGAAGAGAAGTGCTTCAATTAATTGTGTTGTATCAATATCGTTGTTATTTTTCAAATTTGCTTTATTCCCTCCGTATTATTTTAATACTTCCAAAAAGTTTATGCTGCAATATATAAATCTTTTTCATTTTGACTAACTCTAAAAGAGCTAAAAAAGTAATAATAAGAACATATTTTGAACAATTTGATGGAAAAAGTAAATGAAACGTAACATTTTGATTTTTTATTAGATAATCAAGTATTTCGTCTATCTTATCATCTATAGATATTTCTTCCATTTCTACGGTTTTTAATACTGATTCATCAACCTCTTTTGCAACCTTTGAAAAGGCAATTATTAGATCCATTATTGATACTTCTTCCCAATTATCATTATCTTTAAAATCAATCGTTAATTGCGCATCCCGTCGTATGAGTACTTTTTCTTCTTCTATATTTTTTTTCATTACCCCTGCTGCAACTTTAAACTTCTGGTATTCAATTAGATTATTTACAAACTCCTTTCTTTCATCCATCCCTTCATCTTCTATAAATATTTCCTGTGGGATCAATGTTTTAGATTTTAAGTATAATAAAATGGAAGTGGTAAATATGAAATTCGAGGTTTTTTCTATATTTACTTCAGATGCTTCTTTTAAATAATATAAAAATTGCTTTGTTATCTCAGAGATTGATATATCATTTATATTAATTTTTGAATTTTTAACCAGATAAATAAGAAGATCAAATGGGCCTTCAAATTTATCCAGCCTTATTCGATACGTATCATTCTCAATATTATTCATTTAGAACAATATCTTCTTTTGATTTATAAAGTATGACGCTATCAGTCGACAAAGAATTGTAATTTATGAATTCTTTAATAAATATTGGTTTTGTATCTACAGTTATATATTCCGTTATTTCTGAAAGGGGGATTAAAACAAAGTTTCTCTTCAATAACTCTTTATGGGGGATAAAAAGATTCTCTGATTCAATTTTGATACCATCTATATAGAGGATATCTATATCTATTGACCGTGGCCCCCAACGAAATATTTTTTCTCTCCCCACCTCTAACTCGGAAAATTTTATAAATTTTAAAAGTTCATACGGCGTTGTGCCTTCTAAATCGATTTTAATAACTATATTAAGAAAATATGGCTGTTCCCTATAGCCGATTGGTGAAGTTATATAGATAGACGAATAATCGAGAATTATAAATTTAGTATTAATTAAAGCAATAGCCCTTAATATATTTTTTTCTTTATCTCCAATATTAGACCCCAGGCCAAGATATGTTGTTTTCATTTAATGCTAATGCCAAGTACATCATTCATACTGAAAAATCCATTTTTTTTCTGTGCGACAAATTTAGCTGCACGCAATGCGCCGGACGCATATGTTTTACGGCTGCTGCTTTTATGAATAAACTCAATTCTTTCACCAGGGCCGCCGAAGATTACTGAATGATCTCCGATAACATCAGATAATCTGAGTGAAGTTATCCCGATTTGTTCTTTTTTTCTTTCTCCGCTTAACCCGTATCTTCCAAATACTCCTACTTCTTCAAGATTTGTTCCCCTTGTATGGGCAATTATATTACCAAATTGGAGCGCAGTGCCGGATGGCGCATCTATTTTACTGTTATGGTGTATTTCAGTAATTTCAACTTCAAATTGTTCACCAAGAAGTTCTGTTGCTTTACTGACCAGATAGAAAAGAACATTAACACCCTGACTCATATTGGGTGAAAGAACAACAGGAATACTTTTTGAATATTCTTTAAGTAATGAAATCTTATTTTCTGAGAACCCCGTTGTTCCTATAACTATCGCTTTACTGTATTTTTTTACAATTTTTATATTTTCTAATGTTGCCTCCGGGTTTGTAAAATCTACAACAACAGTTGAATCCTGGATTAAGTTTTCAATATTTGAAGTTATGTTAATTCCTATGTTGTCTATTCCCGCAACTGTTCCAGCATCCTTTCCCATGAACTTTGAATTTTTAACTTCTATTGCACCTATAATTTTAACATCACTATCAGCACTAAAAACAGAAATATTCTCCTTTCCCATTCTTCCTGCAGCGCCACATACAACCACGTTTATCATGATTACACCTCTAACAATTTAAAATTCTTTAAAAATCATATATCGAAGAAGAATGATATGTATAATTACTTCCGAAAACTTTAGAGGTTACCTTACTATTTCTTACCAATGTCAGCTTTTTGAGATTGATTTTCTGTTTTTTTCTCTCGTGCCTTGCCAAAATATTTTTCTGAAATCTTTTTCTCAATTTCATTCTTTATAGATGGATTATCGATAAGATATTTTTTTGCTACTTCCCTGCCCTGTCCAATTCTTTCATCCTCATAGGAATACCAGGTCCCGCTCTTTTGAATTAAACCCAGGTTAGTTCCTATTTCAATCATTTCAGCTTCTTTTGAAATCCCTTTATCGAACATGATCTCAAACTCTGCTATTTTGAATGGAGGAGCAATCTTATTTTTTGCAACCTTTACCTTTACTCTATTTCCTAATGCCTCTGTCCCCTGCTTGATTGTTTCAATTCTCCTGATATCAAGCCTCACGGTTGAATAAAACTTCAATGCATTCCCCCCTGTTGTAGTTTCAGGGTTTCCAAACATTACACCGATTTTAAACCTTATCTGATTGATAAAGATTACACAGGTTTTTGACTTATTAATTACTCCAGTTAATTTTCTTAAGGCCTGTGACATAAGTCTTGCCTGGAGACCCATGTGTGCATCTCCCATATCCCCCTCAATTTCTGCTCTCGGAACAAGTGCAGCAACTGAATCGATAACTATTACAGATAATGCACTACTTCTTACAAGAGATTCAGTAATTTCAAGAGCTTGTTCACCTGTATCAGGCTGTGAGACAAGAAGATTTTCGATATCGACACCCAGATTTCTTGCATATTTTGGGTCAAGAGCATGCTCTGCATCAATAAATGCAGCAATCCCCCCTTCTTTCTGTGCTTCTGCAATAATATGTAGCGCCAATGTTGTTTTACCAGAAGCTTCAGGACCGTAGACTTCTATAACTCTCCCCCGTGGTACACCACCAACGCCAAGCGCGATATCAAGGCCGAGAGAACCGGTTGATATCACATCGATATCCATATCTGCTCTTCTTTCACCAAGCTTCATTATTGAGCCTTTACCAAACTGCTTTTCTATACCCAATAATGCGGTTTCCAACGCCCCGTCTCTTTTGATATTTTCCATTTTATACCTCTATAAGTCTTTAATGTAGTCATAAAAAAATGTTAAAATTAAAGTATTATAAACTAAAAATAAAATCAAGCCTTCTTTATGATTTCGCTATTTTATATAAACACCTTTTTTGAGATATTATTTCACTTGAAAATGAATTTATTTCCGATTTTTCAAACTCTTTTTTAGTAAAAGACCACCTTCAAAGCAGGCGGCTTCCTTTTGGCAGTAAATTCTCGCCATCTTTATTGGTGGTGAAGCTTCAGAAACTTGAAGGGTTCAGATGTGTAGATCAAGAGGCCTTTTTCGCAGAACATTATCCAAGATACTTTATATTCCGTTCACACATGGATTTCCATTCTTGTGCTGTACGGAGATGCCCACTGTAAGGATATTTTTTAATAAAATCACGAAAGACTTTAAGAGCCTTTATGAACTCTCTTCTATCATAATATATGTACCCTTTTAGCAGTTGGGCTTTCTCATCTTTTGATTTGACAGAGTTTAACAAAATCCGATTAAGATATTTCATAGAAACTGCAGGATTGTTTTTATTGTAATAATATGTTGCAATATAATATAGAGATAACTCTGCATATTCTGAATTTTCAGTCAGTTCAATAATATTTTTAAATATTCCAATTGCTTCAGCAAACTTTTTTTCCCTATACTTATTTTCAGCATATTCAAAAGATTTTCCAATATAATAGCTGCGAATTTTTCCGGTAGTATCATATTTTATCAATTCCCAAAGAAGTTTTATGCCTTTCATTTCCTCATCGGTTTCCAAATATACCTGCGCTAATCCATATTTACTGATAGGTGTGTTCAATCTAATGAAAATATCTTCCGCTTTTCCATATTTCTTTTCTTGCAGATAAATAAACCCTAATTCAGTTTCTAATTCAATTAAAAGTTCATCATAAGAGACATCTTTAATAGCCAGATCATAATTTAATTTTAAAAAGGAATTAAACAACCTTTTAAAATTATACTCTACAGAGTTATTAAAAGTATTTTTTGTTCTTTCTTCCTTAACCCTTTCAATCATCAAATTGAGGTAATTTTTTAAAGTTTCTGTTTTCTGCTTTGATGTTTCAATAACCCCCTTCCTGTATAATTTAGATAAAGATATAATTGACCGTATATACCAGTTACCAGCTTCTGAAAGTCTCTTATCTGAGATAAGCATCTGATGAGCCTCAATAGCGCTGATGTATTTTCCGGATTTCTCATAGGTATCTGCAAGGAGATAAATAGCAGGAGCTTTTACAATTTTAAAGTCATAATTGGAAATAACACCTTTTAATTCGTTTAATGCATCATCATAATCCCCTTCTTTGATATTTAATATTGATTCATTGATTGAGTCTTCAGCTTTCTGTAATTTTAGAAAGTAGTAGGTCCCATATATACCCACAAAGATGAATATAAATATTAAAAATAAAATCAATGCTTTATTCATCTAATTTCTTCCATTTATTTTTATTATTTATAACCATTCGATTGATTTCTATCTTTTCCTTCCCCCTGGAGCAGCGATACTGTAAAACCATATAAGCATACAGCTTAAAAAGAGGGATGAAAGAACGTTTATATTATAAACTTCGGTCAATTTTCTGAAAATGTTGTCGAGTAAGAAACCTCCTAATACAGAACCAATAATGCCCATAATAAAAGCTGCCCAAAATCTGCCAAGAACACTCCTTTTAAGGATAAAATATATAAAAATTGCGCTCAAAAAACCTATTACTACATAAAGGGCATATCCAATCAGGTTATAAAGCCATTCCTCCAT
>Ga0114925_10000041_pt1 | contig 39220 bp, 56 predicted proteins | sample SumtaG_2_FD_87287 | JGI IMG/M metagenome (GOLD analysis project Ga0114925, IMG submission 87287) | Deep subsurface microbial communities from Indian Ocean to uncover new lineages of life (NeLLi) - Sumatra_00607 metaG | ecosystem: Environmental > Aquatic > Marine > Oceanic > Sediment | place... | reverse complement strand
TACAAGCCACCTAAGATAGAGTGGGTAGAGGAGATAGAAACTTCAGCTAAAAAAGCGGGGATAGCTATATTTGAGAAGGACAATCTCAAACCCTTATTAAAAAGAGAATTGATACAGGAGTTACCGAAATGAAAAAGATTGACTTGGCATATACAGCAGGAATTATAGACGGAGAGGGTTGTATTCATATCAGCAGGCAGTGGGACAAAAGATATAGAGGTTGCCATAAATATGGGCTTATGATTAAAGTAGAGTCAACAGATGAGTGGCTTTGTAAGTGGTTACACTTCGCTTGGGGTGGTTCTATTCACTACGCTAAAAAGAATAACCCTAAGTGGCGACCATCGTGGAACTGGCAATTATCAAACAGACAGGCGTGCCACTTTCTGAAAACAATTTTGCCATATCTGCGTATTAAAAGACCACAAGCAGAAATTGCCATTGAGTTCCAAAGCAGACAACGGGTTGGAGGCAGAAGAACACCAGAGGAACAGGTGTTAAAAGAGGCTAATAGAATACTCCTACAAAAAATGAAGAGAGCATAAGGCAGGAAATACCAAGTGTCTAAAGGAATTAGTGAGACAGCTTTCAAAATAAGTGAAGCTGATATTAAGAGGGCGGTGGAGGACTACCTGCAATACGCTGAAAATCAAGGTAGGTTGATATTCTTCAGGCTTAATGCGGGGGATTTCATTGAAGTTCGTGGAGGCACAAGGCGGAGAATAAAAGGTAGCCCAAAAGGAACTGCCGATTATCTTGTGCTTCAAGGTGGCAATGTCCAAGCTCAATATTTAGGACAATTAAAAGGCGAACCTCACCCTATTTGTTTCGTTATCTTTATTGAAGTTAAATCTACGACTGGAAAACAACAACCAGACCAAAAGACTTTTGAGTTTAAGGTCAAGGAGCATAATTGCCGTTACCATATTATCAGGAGTATTGAGGAGATAGAGAGGATACTGAAATGAGTGATTGGAAATGTGAGCGATGTAAGCGTGAGGCTATAGCTGGCTACTTATGCGATAACTGCGGAAAGCACGTATGCGATAACTGCATTGTGTTCAGGGACGGTAAGCAGCTATGCCTAGACTGTGCCTATCCAAAAAGAGGGGGTGATAATTGATGAACCAGAACCCATACCAACACCTGCTTGATACCTTCAAAGCACTAGCTGACGACAGGGACTTTAAGAAGTATCAGTTTGAAGAAGCTAAGAAAGAATACATTGAGGCTTTTATTAAGTCTACGCTTCCTAAGATAGATTATAAGTTAAGCCCTGAAGGTGAGGCACTAACTCGCTTCTTTGTTGAGTTATTTTGGAGGTGAATAATAATGGTGAGGTTTGAGATGGGTGATTTAGAAACGCTTAAAGCTCTATCTGACGATAGGAACTTTAAGCAAGACTTGTTCCAAACTCAGCTAAGGAACTTGCACCTTGCCTACATTCACGCCATCACTCAGTCAGGCTATAAGCTAGAGTTTTACGATAACGGCTCAGTTAAATCCATAGCACCGAAGGGGAGTGTTAATTGAAATGACGATGCCATTTTGGACACCAGAGTTGAGGGAATACGCTAAACTCGTAGCGAGTGTTCCTGATATAAAATGCTGTGATTGTCCACTCTATACTAAAAAGAAAACTCGGCAGGGTGGTTGGTGTCAAGACTCTCCGATGGATAAGAAGGTAAACGTTAGCGAGCATACTGCTAATGATGGTCGCCCTTGTTTTCATTATGCCCGTCTCATATTAAAGATGCCAGTATGAGCAGACATAGTTCGGTGAGTTGGAATGATATTTATAGGCTTGCTTACCCATCAGCAAAAGCAGGCTGGCTACTTCGTAAGCCAAGATGAAGACTTTGTTTGGCTATGGCACGGTAGGAATACCGATAAGCCTAGACTTGTTAAGTGCTGGCTCTATGAATTGGTAAGAATAAAGGAAGTGAGGGACGCTGCCGATGAGGATAATTAAAGAGACAGGAATTATAATGAGTGGTGACCATCCGAAGAAGATACTGGATAGTATAAAAACACAGACTAGACGGACTTATGGGCTGGGGGAAATTAACAAGCACCCTGATGCTTGGGAACATATAGGTTTTGACAACTTAGGTCGCTTTAGCTTCAGATTTAAGTATGGCGACAGGATATTAAATATCAAATGCCCCTACGGTCAGGTAGGCGATAGGCTCTGGGTGAGGGAGACATATAAATACTTAAATAAAGAGCATACTAAAATCGCATATAGGGCATCACTAGAAACATACACTGACGGTAATTTCGTGAGGCTGGGAAACTGGCGACCATCAATTTTCTTGCCCCGCTGGGCTTCACGGATAGATAGAGAAATTACTAGATTAAGAGTAGAAAGATTACAAGATATACCGCCAGAAGATGTCATTAAAGAAGGCTTCAAATCTATAGCGGAATTTCGTGATTATTGGAACTTTCTCAATGCTAAATGGAAGCGTGTCTATAACCGAGAGCTGAAGATATATGAGTTTTGGCAATTCTCTTGGAGTGTAGAGGATGCCAAATCTATCCCCAAAACTGCCAAATACCCTGAGCGGTATCATAGTATTCCTAACTGCTGGGTGTGGGTAATAACCATTCAGAGCAATCGGGATACGGCTTAGTAACTATCGCAGGAGATTGAGGCTAAAATGGCAGGCATACTTGATACACCTTTGCCACCAACAAAGCCAGATAGACCTTGCTCCGTTTGTGGCTCTGATGATTGGTGGTTCTTAGTGAGTAACTACGGTTCGGGCTGGCGTTGTAGCAGATGCCATCCTAATCCGAATAAGGAGGTAACAAATGAAACTGAGCGAGTTAAGGAAGCTAGCACCGATTAACCCTGACCCAGAGATAAACACTACTGAGGAGCTTGAGCACTACTTCTTTGGCAAGCCTTACAAATTGGGCGGGAAGGATTATAGGCAACAAGCGATAGACTTTTCAATCAAGCACCGCTTAGCTATCCTCACCACTGCGAACAATGAGATGGAACTGATGAGAAAGTTTATCAGAGTAAAGTGCCCGATGTGCCGAAAGTATATGTTTCTGGCTATGGGAAGTGGCTCAGGTCGCCAATATACGGGGCACTATCGCTGTGCCTGTGGCAATGCTAGCCTGAACCTAACAATCAATATGCCTTATGGCATAGTAGTAGACTTCAAGGAATTAGAGAATGATAAAGATAAAGGTCAACACAATCTGGCAGGGTCAGGTAGCCATCAGGGATAAATACCTCAAGCAAGCTCAGGAGAGGCAAGAGGACATCTTAATCATTCACGGTCAGGAGCAGATGTTAATTCCTCACCTGACAGCCCATAAGTATAATGCCATTTCGCAGAAGCCAGTCAAGGACAAGTTTAGATATGGCGATATTTATGTTGCTGAGGAACATTATCTCCTTTATTATAAGTGGAAGCCAACTGCCCGACAGGAGAGTTTGTATGAAACAAAAACTAATCCAAAGCGTCAATCACGAAATAGCCAGAGGCAAAGCTAAGTGGGGCGAAGTAGATAAGTCACCAGAATTATTATTGATTGCTGCGACTGAGGAATTGGTGAAGTAGCCCACGCTATAAACCACAATGAAGGCTGTGCTACAATTCAGCAAGAAATTGCTGAGGCTGTCGGCATTTTAGCTAGACTTTACGATATGGTTGAGCGATGAAGTATAACCCCTGCGTCATTCCGTCCTGCGGTAGAAACGCCATACCCACATCAAAGCGTGGTTTTTGTGCTAGATGTCAGGAGATAGTCAAGGTCATTGATTATCTGGTGGCTCAGGAGAGGGAGGCAGCTAAGCCCCGCATAAGCGGACTGATAACTCCCGATGATATAAAGGCTGGCAGGGTAGTGCGGTAGAACGGCTGTTACTCATTCTGTGTGCTCTAATGCCCTGTGTTTAGGTGCTCTTTAGTATAATCCCTCCACCGCCATACTAAACCCCCTCAGTTTTGGCTCTGAGGGGGTCTGAACAGCACTCAGCTTTGGCTAAAAAGGTTTATTAGGCTCACAATGGTTTCTTTGCTTAGAAAGCCACCGCCACCCAGAAGAACTACAACTATCAATACCCAGAGCTTCTTGTTCTTACATAACACCCGACAAGGTAAGCTAGCGAACTTCTTGGTATGTTCTTTTACCACACCATTTATTTCCTTGCACCTCTCCTTAATCTCTGGTATGTCGCCATCACCATCATACAATCTGTCCTTCAAGTCGGTAAGAGCCTGAGTGTTCTTACCAATCTCTACTTTGACTTCACCTATTGCAGCGATAACCTCTTTGTAGCCAGCCATAATATCACTCCTACTACCTAAATTCCCCTAAAGAACCAATCCAAATATAATACCCACAACACACCCTACCATTCCACCAAATAAGTCCTTCCAAGCGTGGTCTTGGACTCTCCAGTCCTCCGTCCATTCATAGACCAGAAAAAGAAGCAAAAGACCTATGCCAGCTAAGGAAGAAAACACCAGAAGAAACCCGATGAGAAACCCTACTGGTATATGAAGCACAACCCTAATTCCGAAGTCACCTACACTATCTCTATTGTGCGTGATAAGTCTATCTATCCAGTTCTTTTTGTATGGTTTCACTCAGAACCTCCTTAAATACTCCAACCAGCATCAACAAATGTTTGCCGAGTTTTCATCTGGGCTGTTGCTTTCCCCGTCCCACCATCGCTTATAATCATTCCCGATGTAGATATATTCCAGAAGCAATTAGTAATCGTGCCATAATTACCACCGCAAAATCCACCAACAAAAGGCACACCATCAGTTATAGTTAATAAACCCGTAGAGTAACAATTATCAATGTTCACGCTAGGATAGTTCAAGCCAATAAATCCCCCTATAAAACCAGAACTTGCTTCGGGGCTACTAGCTACAACAGTTACACTTCCCCTCGCATAGCAATCGGAGTAAGGGCGGACAGAATTATCCCCAATAAATCCTCCTATAGCATATACCTCATCTCCTGCCGTAACTGATATATCGCTAGTTGAATAACATTTTGATATTGACCCGCTTGAACTTAAATCTAACCCGATAAGACCACCTATGGACTCAATATCCCCATCACCTGTAACAATTACATCACCAGTCGCATAGGAGCGTGTAACTCCACCAGAAAGTAGTGTCCCAATTAGCCCCCCGATATTAAGAACCTTACCAGAGCCACCAGCAACATTTACACTACAAGTAGAATAACAATCTTCAACGGGTGCACCAACGTAACCGAACAAACCACCAACGGAAGCTGTGGTTGTTGTTGAACTTCCTGCTGTTATGCTACCTGTTGAATAACAATTTGTGAAACTGGTATCATTAGTCTCACTCCCTCCCACCAATGCCCCAACATATTTCTCACCAGTTATATCACAATTAACAATCCCAACATTCTTGATTTCCCCAGCACCATCCGTATAGCCAAATAGACCAACACCTCGTTCTGTAGGTCTATTTATATATAAATTATTTATTGTGTAACCCTTGCCGTCAAAACTTCCCGTAAACTCACTACCAGAACTACCAACAGGGTCAAACCCTGCCCCACTATTCCATCCTGACGTAGCAGAGGCATCTATGTTATTGCTCAACTCATAGTCAGCAGTTAGGTCGTTCTCCATAGCCTGCAATTCGGTTACATTGGTAATTATTATAAGCACTAAGGTTTCCTCACCTTATGAAGAGGGTGGATTATCTCCCAGATAGGGATAGCCATTATTCAGGCTATCAATGCTCCAAATCGCCCTAAGCCATCTTTCATTGCCATCATCATCATTGAAATATAAAAGTTCGCCTTTGACTTTGACTATTCCCACAGTTCCAGTGTTTCCAGTAACAGACCCCTCAGCCCTCCGTTCATTTCCATCATCATCAATCCAATAAATGTATGTTCCTTTTACCTTGAAAATGGGAGCAGTCCCAGTATCACCTGTAGTAGCTCCTGAAATCAATCGCTCTAATTCATCGGCAAAGGTTAATATCCGTAGCTTTTGACCTTTAATAGATATTTCTCTAGTTGTCATTAGGCTGCCTCTGAAGGTATTTGAAGTTCAACGGTAACATATAGCTTCTCAACCGTTAGTTCCGTAATCTTAGCACTTTCTTTATCAAGGTTCAGCGTTTGCAGATACGATAGGATGCCAACTAAAATTTCGTATTGGTTACTCCAAGCGTCCCAGAGGGTATTGATTTGCTCCTGCAAGTGCATCATCTGGTCTACTAAAAGCCCGAAATCCATCGTGGTATAGTCGGCGGCGGTGGTCAGGTCGGTTGGCATCATAAATGTAGTCGGGCTTTCAGCCAGCAAGCCGAAGCTCATATCCATTTCAAATTGTCGCTGGTTAGCGTTGCAATGCCTACTAATCTGTTTTACGATACCGTTCCTTGCATCGCCCTCACGCTCATCTATCAGGTAATTAAAGTCATAAACCTCTGCCCCGACATTCATAGGCACTCTACCAGAGCCTCGCTGAGCGTCTATTTCTAGCTTGGAGACTATCGCTTGGGCTATTGATGTCCCCTGTGCATTACTAGATATTCTGAGTTCATAGGTCTGCCGTTTCTTTAGTTTTGCTGGCAATGAGGCGTAGCCACTCACTTGAGCGTTGCCTGAAAATTGCTCAGCGTGGCTAGAATGTGATTTGACGGTTATGTAGTTCGGTGTAACTATACGCTCTCTATAGCTCTTATCAAAGAAAGTGTGCTTGCCCGCATCGTCAGTGGCTAGCTCATACTGGTAATCATATGCTACCGTCCAGACCACCCCACCATCGCTTATCTTGTCCCCTGTCCCTGTAGCCCAAGTGGGCTCTGACCCCCCTGATGTGCCTGCCGTAGTGCAGACGTAGATATAGCCAGTGGCGGTTGTGGGAACGACCTCATCACGGAGAGAATAAGGGGTAGATGCCTGCCAAGCCGTAGACGTTTCTACTCTAGGGACAAGGATATGCAATGCCCCATCATCCTCTACCCTCATCACGCAGCCTGTCCAGCCCAGCAGTCGCTTGATAGCACTCAGGCGACTCTCATTTAGATTTACTCGGAAGTAATCTTTGGGCTGGAAGCTATCAATTATTGAGTCCTCGCTATCATAAGTAACCGTGATTGCCGTGTAATTGGTGTATGGTGCTAGGGTAGCACCACAGATGGCACTAATTAAATCCTTGATAGTATTCGTGTCGCTACTATCAGGCTCGTATCTGGACTCTCCCTTGTCAGCATTGAGCAGGTTCAATAATCCACCCAAGTTTAACTGACAATAGAGGTCGCCTGACCCAAGTGAGAATGTTTGCTGGGTCAACACCCAGAGCGGAGCGGTTGGGGAATACTCATCACCAGCAGAAGTAACCATACCGTAGCTGATAATCCCCTGAAAGCCCATCAAGTTCAGGCTGGTAAAGGTCTTGTCCGTATTATCAAGTAAGACCTGAGCTAAGCCCTTAGTCTCACTCTCTATGTGGTATATAACCTTAACCCTGTCTTTCTCATAGGTGTAGCTAGAGCCGTTGTTGCTGAGGGCTATCTTCCATAAGGGGTTTCGCAGCCCCTTCTTTTGCTCAGCTAGGAGTGTGCTGGTGAGAGACCTCACTAGACCTTTACCTTAAAACCGAAGCTAAACTCACTCGTTTTAGTGCCGTCAACTACCCAGACGATACCACGCCAGTTGCCAGCCACGCTATCAGCAGCAAGGTTATAAAAGAACTCATAGATGCCTGTGCTAACAGAGTCCATAGCTGTTCCATCTTCCTGTTTTGTGCCTTCACTATCCCATATATCTATAGTAATTGAGGTAGTAGGATTAACGAGTGCCCCATCATCATCATAAATAGAAGCCCTGACCCTGACTGTCGCCAGCCTAAGAAATTCGGTTATTACCTCAATGGTCATATTTAGCCTCCTGCAATGAAAACCTTTACTTTGCGGTTCATTGCCGTAATAACCCTTCCCACTTTGTTCTGGGCAGTTATTATTCTCATAAACCTATTTTGAGTTGTGAAGGCGATAACTTCAAGCATCCGCCCTGCTGAGACGGCTACAGCAGACCCATTCCACAATGCCCATTTTTGACCAAAACGCATCTCGTTAAGTCTAGTCAATTTTATTCCCTTCCAGTTCCCTGCCCATTGCCCGATTGCGTTGAACTAATACGGCTTTTTCCTCCATAATTTCATCAGCCAAAGCCTTCACTTTAGGATATTCGGCTTGAATAATAGCGACAAGCAAGCGATTATAGCTCATTTGCTTAAACAGTAGCTCGGCACGTTGATTGTCGCCAGAATTGCGGGCACTCCTTATTGCTTGTCGGTCTCGTTCATAGTTAGTAAGTGCTGCTACCATAAGCTCCGCCATAATTTCATCCCGATAAATAGAGGGCATCTTGAGGTCTACTTTTACTTTGCCATCTCTATCTATGAGCTTGCCAATGAGTTCATCATCCCCTTTTTCATCCTCACTCTTTGGAAGATAATCAAGTAACTTTTTAGCCTTCGCCTCTATTGCCTTTTTGCTTTCGTCTTCCTTAGACATTTTGATTGCTCCTTCCTGTTATAGTGCTACTTCCTCAAGTTCTCTTATTTTAACCAATCTTTCCGCCTCCTCAACCTCAAGCCTAGCAGCACGCTGTTCAGCATCTTCAACCAACCACCCATCGGGTAACGGGCTTTCTGCTCCGATATTCGCTGCTATCTTTTCGGGGTCGTGATATTCTATGTGCTTTAAGGTAAACTCCTTGCCGTTTGGGAATACTGCCACCATCTTAACAAGACCAGAGTGTTCCTTCCGCAGTAATAGTTTTGCCTCAGTCTTAGAGGGATAAGTAAATATAGGAGCATCTAACGGAGTGGTTTCTTGAGCAAATACATCTATTGAACCATCCTGAAAAACAGCACAGAGGTCAGTTAAGGCATCGCCAGCACCCTCAAAGGCATAGACTCTGACTGTGTTGGCTGCACCTGCTCCCGGAGCAGCCCTCTCTGTGAGTGAGAGATATTGCCCCGCAACATCTAAAGCACCACTAAGGACTAGCCCTGTATGAGTGCAGGCTGACCAAGTAACCAGAGCGGTAGCTGCTTTCCCTGAAAAGATCAGCCTAACGGTATCGGCATCCCCAGCAGCATTAGGTGTGAAAACTCTGAACGCACCCGTTTGAGAGTGGGTAATTCCAGTCAGGAAAAACTTAGCACCGTGTCCTGATGCGACAGTTCCGCCACGAAGAATGAGAACACCACTATCAAGACTCCTCCATAAAGACTCGTTTTCGCTAGATGCTATACCGCCAACCTTTAATGTAGAACCAGCTAAGATTAGCTCAGTCCCATCATCAACTAGGGTAGCTCCGCCTTGAAATATAATATCATAGGTAAAACCGCTAATTCCCCCACCCATATTGAGGTCAGTAATTTTAATGGCAGCACCCATTGTTCTGCCATTACCACCAACTGCCTCATTCCTTATCAGTAGCCCCACATCGTCAGTGCCTATACTCTCGTTACCTCTCGTCTGGATACTAAGTAGTATGCCATAGAGGTTGGCAGCACTAAGTCCAGTTCCTTGACTTATATGAACTGTAAGACCACGAACATCACCCGATATTGTCGCACTTCCAGCAGAGTAATCAGCGTGAATTAAAGCACCTTCAAGCATAGCAGCATATTTGGAAACTGCCCCCATCTTAGCCTCAAAGTAACCGCCCCTGACATTAGCTCCATTACTGGCAGCGTTGGCATATACTCTTGACCTGATACCAGTTAAATCCCCACTGGTAACTGTTGACTTGAGAGAAACCCAGATAGCATTGGCAGCAACCGTCTCACTAGGAAAGTTAATATAAAGAGCCTGTTTATCGGTATTAAGTTTTGCTGTTCCGCTTATAATAAGATGGGAGTCGGCAGCAGCAATGGGAGATATGGTTACAGGTTCGTCAAAGAAACTAACACCACTAACTTCAAATTTACCGCTCACCATCAAATCATCCTCAGCATCAAGGGAATGTTGGGTAAACTTAACATCGCCTATGCGAAGGTAAGAGCCTGTAGCAAAGATAGTCGGGACACCAGTATCAGTCAAAAACTTAAAGTAGTCGTCAGTATCACCAGAAACTTCTAGCCTGAATGTTCTATTCGTATGGATATGTGGCGTATCGTCAGAATGATAACCGAAAGAAAGGTAGCTATCGGCATCAGCGTCAACTACGATTATATTTGGCTCGTTAAGGGCAGCAAGGTCTATGATAGTGCCCAAGTCAAAGTTTAGAACAGATTGGTCGCCAATCATTAGAGTCGGGCTATCAACCGCACCACCATCAGGTAGGGCTAGGACAAGAAGGTTGACATCGGCATCGGCAGTCTCCCAACCTAGAGAAGCTACACCACCAAAGGTTATGAATTGGTCGTCTTGGAGAGCTAATGATTGACCAAGAGTAACAGCACCAGCTACGCCCAATGAGCTATATATAAGAGTAACATTTAGACTCGTAGTGCCAGCCACGCCAAGACTGCTACTAAAGGTAGCAGGTGCGCCGAAGGCAGCAGCACCAGCTACGCCAAGACTACTACTCATTGTTACAGGAGCACCAAAGTCAGTAGCCCCAGCTACGCTAAGGCTGCTAGTCATTATTACAGGAGCATTAAAGCTCTGAGTGCCAGTGAAAGCTACTGAGCCGTCCTTATGGATATAGCTATCCTCAATCGTATTGACGGCTGTATTAAGGTCGGAGACGGACTTTGCTGTTATATTAAGGTCAATCGTAATTCCGATAGCGTGGGCTGCTGCTGATGTGCCTTGTTGTGCTCGGACAATAGTAAAATTATCTGTTGACGGAGAGGCAGTAACAGAAACAATCTCACCTTCACAGGTCAGATGGAAGGGATATGAAGTCGGGAAGTTAGCACCTTCCCCAGCAGTTACTTCAAGGTTAGTGCCGACATTTGTTAAAGCAGCAGCTAACTTACTGTAAGCATCATTCTTTAGCTCTAAGAATGTCGTAACCATCGTTATATTACCTCGTTATATTACATCACTACCTATTGTAGCTGTCGGGTAAAACTGAGTTCGCCTTTGCTTAGCGATAGCTCTCTTTTGGCTTCGGTATTCCAGCCTTTTGTTGAGACCCCAACTCTGTATTTCAGTGGGGGTCTTTGTCCCACCAACGCTGACCTTGTTTATCTGGCTTCGGGCTAGAGCTATTGCTGCCTCAGCCACCACACCAGTAACCAAAACATCTTCCATATCTGGGGTTAAGGTGCTTTGGCTCTCGGTTAATGTATGGAGCTTGTTACAGAATAGGTAGGCACTCTCGTCACCTGCTGGTCTTTGCGTGGTGTCTATGGTAGCTATAGAGCCAAACACGCTGACATTCCTTCGCACTCTAGGGTCTTTATCAACGGGATATTCGGCATACTCAATGTCAAGCAAGTCCTCTATTGAGGCAATGCTGACCTCATTTTTGCCAGCAGCAGTTAGTGTTACAGTCTCCTTGACTTCATAAGGACGGGCTTTGGACAGGTCTCTCAGAATGTGTCCGATATACACATCTAAATTATCTGGCTTGAAATCCACTCCTGTCTCGTCCCTGAGTATAGTTATGCACTCTTGACGGGTGCTATCCAGATACCTAGTAGCCATTATTATCTACCTCCGCCTTGTGCTCTTTACCTTTCTGCTCTCACGAATGTCCCTAGCTGTAGCTCCTGTAGGTCGCCAATCAGATTTTTCTACAGCCCGAAGAAGATTAGCCTGCCTTTCGGCTTTAGCCTTAGTGGTGCTTTTAGCCTTGACACCATCAGTCCTTACCTGATACCCATTGACCTTGCGTATCTTGACTGGGCACATAATACCACCTCCCTATTCTTTTTCCTCCTCCTCTGGTGGGAAAAACTTTTCGTAGAGGCTTACGTGGGCTTCGGTTAGCTGCTTGGTTTCATTGAGCTTTTTTAAGGCATTAGAAGCTATCTCTCTAGCTTTTGCCCCCAGATGTATCTCTTTCTCTAGGCTCAACGACTCTGGTGGTATAAAGAGGCTCATCTGTCCAGTAGCTATCATCTTAATCTCGTGCTTGCCACAGGTAGGCTCTGACACAAAGAAGCCCTTGTTATCGCAGATTTCACGTTTGCCAGCAGCGTCATTACCTGTAAAGGGGCAAGCATATTCTTTCCTTGTGTCAAACGTCTTTAGCTCCTCCTCGCTAAAGCTCAGAGTCTCACGTAACTTACGCAGTATTTTGAGCGTCAATATGTCCCCTTGAGGCGGTAAAGCCTGTAATAATTGCGTCCTTTCAAGTATGGTCAGCTTCATTTTTATACTCCTTTCCGAGTTTATTTGTGGGGGTGATTTTCAAGGCTCACCCCCAAAGCCTTATAGTTCTTAAATCGGGAATAGATAGAGATAGCGGTCAATGTCGCCATTACCTAACAGGCGACACTTGATACGGTAGTCAGCAGTCTCACTGTGTGACCCTGACTCAAGGATTTCACCCGCATTTTCGGCTGCTGCTGGCGAGTCAAACGTCAGGAAGTCCTCTGCTGAACCCAAACCTTCAAGCAAGAATACGGTGCTCCCAACTTGAATAGTGCCGTGCTCACGGAAGCGCATATAAGCGTTCCTACCAAGTGTAGCGTGAACACTAGCCTTCCCCAAGTCAATCATAGCAAGCTCGGAGACGACATTTCCGTAGTCCTCCCAGTATAGGGAAAGACCTTGAAGCCAGCCGATGGTCTTATCGTCTATGGTGTGCATATACCAGTCGGCAACCTGCACGCTGGGAACGTCTCCCAAGATTTGCGTGTTTATACGAGTGGTTCGCACACCGTAGCTTCCTGTTTTCGTGTCATTCATAACATAGTCAATGAAAAAACCTATGCCACGACCAGAAGCAGCCACAATGTTATCGGTGACGGTCAGCGAAACGGCGACCAAGCCTGCTGTGCCAACCAGAGTCACCGTCAGCCCGTCAAGGTGTATCATCCGAGCATCAATTTCGCAATGGTGGAACAACGCATTATCACCGTGAGCTACCCCCGTAGTGCCCGCCTGTCCCCTGACGACAGTAAGGGTCTTAGTGGCGGTGGTTACAGCCGTTACCTTGACTACCTCCTCCTCATTACTGCCAGTTCCGATTATGGCGTGGAATGGGGCTGTCGGTATATCGGTAACGCTTGATAGCACAATAGAAGTGCCCGATGCGGTTATCGCAGTCGTGATATAGGAGTTCCACAAATGTAACAGTCTAATCAATTTCCTTTCCTTTCTCCTTATATTTTTTGGTTAGAAAGGAGAAGGCTAAGTCCTCCTAACTTCCGACCTTTATTTTGTTAGGGTTTGTTGCCTTTGCTGTTGAGATTTGACATTACTATTCTTGTCGCTTCCTCAACAGCCCTTTGCTTGTCATTAACACTCCAACGCCTTTGTTCTTTTGGGTTGAGGTTCTTAAAGCGATTTTCAATAAACTGAATTGCTATTTCTGCTTGAGGTCTTTTGATACGCAGGTATGGATAAATGGCTTTCAGGAAGTCAAGGGTTTGATGCTCGTTCAAATTCCAGAAGTATTGCCGTTTCCACTTATCAGGATTTCTATTATAGATTGAGATTGACCCACCAAATGCGAATTGTAGCCATTTGACAAGCCACTCGCTAGTATTCCCTACAGTTACACGGCAATAAGCATCGTGCCTTTTCCCACCTCTCCTTCCAATACCTATCCACCCTTCACCATCAATTATACCTGCTGCATAAGCCAAATCAGTTCGTTTCATTTCACTCCTTTAACCTTTAACTTTCATCGTGAAGTCTTACTGCAAGCTCGGGGGTAAGTGTCTTGAAACCGCAGAGCAGGGAAATGGTCATTTTATTCAGGAACTTATCGTGGTCGTAGCTATAAACTACGTTCAGCGATATGCCCTTATAGCTGACCGTTTCACCCTTAGCTCCACCCATAGGCGGTTCAATCGGTGCTGTTACCAGAGAAAATGCGTTCTTGTGGAACATCAGGTTGTCCTTGCTGGTCGTGGCACTTGTGTTAATAGAAATCGTGTCACCATCGGAAACCGTAGACCTCAAGGCTGGATAGAGAACGAATAAGGCTTCGTTGCTAGTAATTGTGGCGTGAGAGACAACAACGTGCTGCCCTTCGCCAGTAATGGTTAGTAACGTGCCTTTTGAATAAATGTATCCATCAGTCAACTCATCAATAAGGACGCTGGTTACACCTGCAGCGTGCTCGCCATCAACCTCTGCTCCCATATGACTTGAGCCTGTGCCGATAGCGTGGGTCTTGATGTTCTGGTTCTCGTAGAAGTCATACTGGAATATCCTGCCCAATGAGGCTTCCCGAAGTCCCCTTGTCGTGCCTGTCTTATCCAGAGCACGGAAAGCGTCCAGACCTAGTAACGCTGCTGTGGTGAGCGGTGACATCACCGCATACCTCATCGCAGCAGGAACTTTGTTGTCGGACTGTATCCTTCGTGCATCCAGAAGGTTGGCTACGGTAGTAGTGCCTGAGGTATTCACAAAGTAGGGTATATCCACATAAAGACCAGCCAACCGTGAGTCCACTTCCTGAGCCAGAGCTTGCAGGGCTGGTTCTATGATACGCTCATAGAACTGGCTGATTTTCAGCGTGAGGTCGGTCTGTGTAATCTGGATAGGCACGGTTAGGAGCTTATCCATTACGACAGTAGTGCTTTCCTCTGCTGGTTCTTGCCATTGCCCTGACAGGTCTCCGTCAAACTCTATAGCGGTGAACGTGTTAGGCTTCTTTATGATTACGGTATCGCCCACTTTCTTGAACTCTTTTGAGTAATCACGATGGACGAGTCCAGCGAATACCCAATTATTCAAGAGGGCAATGATACCGAGTTTGGCTACTACTTGTGGGGTAATATAAGTCGCCAAGAGATTGTCCTCCTTTCTTATTTAATAGGCGGGGCAACCTTTGCTTCAAGAGCTTCCATTGTGGACTTTTCAGTCTCCTCAACAGTAAGCTCGCCTACCGCTTTAGCAGCAGAGGACAGTTCACTTGCTGGCGTAAATTCGCCTTCTTCTCTCTCTTTGGCTTCTCTAGTAGCCTTTTCTTCGTCAGTCTCAGTAGGTGCGACAGCAGGCTTTCCAGCCTTAATTCGGGCAGCAACTTTGTCAAGGGCTTCCCTGTCCTTAATGCCCAAGTCCTCTAAGTCAGAGACCTCAAGACCGTGCTTGGCAGCAATGACAGATACTATGGTTGAGCCTGTATCAGCCTCAAACGCTTCCTTGTCTGCTTTAAGCTGTGCCTCTCCTCTGGTTTGATTAGTCTCCCGTTCCTGCACCTTTCGCTCCCGCTCCTTAAACGCCTGTTCCTTGTTGAATTGTTGGAGAGAAGTAGGGTCGGTTCTCGCCTCCTCATAAGCTCTGGCTGTAAGGTTCTGCTCAATTTCCGACAGCCTATTGGTCAGATTACCAACCTCAGTTTTGAGTTGGTCTCGTTCCACTTCAACTGCCTTCCACTTGCGACCTTCCCCTGCCTTCGCATCCGAGATTATCTTCTGTCGGTCTGCTTCGGTAATGGTGATTTTCTTTTGCCCCTTTGGTTCAGAAGTAGTCGCAGGCTTACTACCAGAAGGTTGTCCAGACCCTAACTCCTCTGAAGAATTGTCCTGATGTTTCCCACTTTCGTCCTGCATTTGATTTAATTATCTCCTTACTTTTTATTTTTGTCAAGCCTGATAGTAAATAGCTACTCCTTTTTCTTCATAAGCTCCTCCAACCTCTTTTTTAGTCTTTCGGTTTCCTGAATGGCTTGCTTCTCTCGTTTAACAGCAACCTCCTCAATCTTGGTAAGGTATTCCCTATATTTCTCAGCCCAGACCCCCCACTTGCCTATCTCTTTCTGGCGTTCTTTCTCAGGTATGGTCTGGCTTACCTTGCCTGTCAAGAATAGCCAATCATCAAGCTCTTTATTAGCAGCCCTGTAGCCGATGCGGGGGCTACCTCTCGGCAAGGTGAGATAGACTTGCCAGAGCTTAAATACCTCTCTGGTCGGGATTTTGCTAAAGTCTTTTGGCTTCCATAGCTCCATAGAGACCATCGTGTTGTAGAAGTCCTTGTGCTCCATCAAGAACCAATCATCGTCATACCACGTTTCAACAAAGGCTGGCTTACCATCAAATAGTAGCGTGTAGTATTCAGCATAAGCCTCAACGTGCTGGTTCGGTATCAGCCTGCCGTGAGCTATACGCCTGAGCCTGTCTATAGCAAACTCAGGATAGGCTATGAGCATCCGCCTCCTAGCCTCAGCCATTTCCTCAGCCGTGCCTTTGACTTCATCGTAAGCGGTGAACATATCCGCCCACTTATCGTAGATGATGTCGTATTGCTCGTCAGGTATTTTTTCAAACTCATAGTCCACCTTGAGCTTGTCGGCATCTTTGAGGGCTTGATATAGACCCCGATTGTCCCTGAGATAGCGTTCCTTCCAGAAGCCTTTTTCTGTTAGACCGCTATATTCAACAAATTTATTGATAAGGCTCTCCTGCGTCCAGCCCAACTCGTAGGCTTCCCTGACCCGTCTGGCTCTGGCGTATTCGGGTTGGCTAACAAGATAAGCCTCAGTAGCCTTTCGCTGCTCAATGGCATCGGTATATTTATCCAGAATGGCTTGGTAAGCCTCATCCTCTAAACGATACTGGCGGTTAATCTCCCATATCGGAACTTTGCTAAGCTCTAACGGCATCCAAGCATTATCGCCGTGATAATCCCTGCTCATTCCCCAAGTGTTCAGAGCATTATTTTCAAAGCGGAACAGCAGGGCTTCGGCACTATTCGCTCCAAACTTGTCTGTGAGCTTACCATAATCCACATTGGACTCTATCACAGCCAAATCCTTAACGCTTGTCTTATAGACCGCCAACTTCCTCACCGCATCCCTGAAATCAGGGTTTAATAAATTATATCGCTCCCGCTTTGCCTTCCTTTCGGCATCGTCCTCAATGTAGTTCTCTGAGGCAACATCGCCAAAGGCAGCGTATTCAGCAAACTTGTCTTTATAATCTACCTGTATCTCAAGAGCCTCAAAAATCTCGCCTTTCAGATTATCCCATCCCCGATTGAGAACTCCCCACTCAAGATATTCGGGGCGTTTGAGCTTGAAAAGCCTGACCTCTGGGCTATTACCGCTAGTCTCACGCACCATAGTTAGATGTTCAAAGTATGTGACGACAAGATGTTCGGGTGGCATCCCCAGACCTATTTGCTCAAGCGGTATCTTTAATTCCTTAGACCATTGGCTTACCAAGTCGTAGGCTTCCTTGCTCTGCAACTGACCACCGTATCCCCAGAAAGCAAGCGTAGCATCCAGCGTGGGGTTATCAGCCCTTAGCTCCGCTCTCCAATCCTTAGCGAAATCAGGGTATTTCTCCTGAAACCGCTCACGCTCCTCTTTGGTTTTAATGCTCTGATATTGCCCCCAGAGCGTCATATACTTCTCAGGGATAAACCCGTCAGCCAAGTCCTTTTCGTTCATCTGGTAAATAGGCTTAGGAGGCAAGTTCCAGTAACCAGTTTCGTTAGTCTGCCGTCTATCCTGCCAGAGCTTGATAGCCCATTCAGGATAATCGGGTATGGCTTTCTTGGCGTTCTCCAGTATATAGAGCACCTTGCCATAGACCTCATCGCCCCACTTCTCACGCCACATCTCTAGGGCTTCCTGATACTCCTCAAAGTCAAAGTCGCCGTTGTCCAGCCTGCGGTCTGGCGATAGAACATTCTCAATAAACTCCCAATAGGCAAGGTCTATAGTCTCCGCATCAACCTTTCGCTTCTCCCTACTCTTGTCCCACTCCTCAAAGAGAGGGGCTAAATCCTCGTTTTCTCTCAGGAGTTCCATCGTCAAGCCATAGGCGGACATAATATCATTGTATCGCTCCCTCATCCATCGTGTGTCATTGCCGTCTCTCAAGATGCCGAAGGTGATTGCGTCATTAAGGTCTGTGGTCATTGTGGCTTGTGCGATGGTTATACCTCTCACATAGTCCTGATACATTTCCGAACCCCTGATTAGAGCATCCGCCTGAGCATCATCGTAGAACTCAATCAGGTCTTGGTTGGCGTTGAACATCTGGTCTTTCTGGAAACGGCTGAGCACGCTTAGCACGGTCTCATCCTTAACCTCAATGCGTTCCCGCTGCTCATCGGTCAGGTCGTCAACCTTTTCCCAAGCTCTACGCTCTTTGAGTTTATCATCAAGCGTTTCCCACTTGGTCTGAGGCGATGTCCTGAGACCGATAAACTCAGCTAGGGCTGCTATTGGACTCCAACCGACACCACTTTTATCATAAAGAATATCCTGTAGCCAGATAGGAGTAAACTGCTCACCGACCCACAAACCCCACTCAGCCCAAGCATCGCCGTCCTCAAACGGATTTCCCAGAGGGTAGCCAAGAAAGTCCCTGCGAGTTGCTATCTCAAGTATCATCTGGGGCAGGACGGCGGATTGCCCAATCAAAGCCCTGAGTATAGGGTTCTTCCACTTGTCGGCTTTCAGGAAGTCCATTGGCTCGTTATCACCCATACCCACCATACTAGATAGTATATCAACGGATGCCCTAGTTAGCGAGACTACGGCACTACCCAAGCCAATCCAATGCCCATCTACATTGATGCTCATAAACTTTTTGCCGTCTGTGTAGGGGTTAAGATACACAGGATTGCCAGTAGCCTTACAGAAGCCATAATACATAGCAGTCCCAGCAGCCACCAGTCGGGCTATGTCTGTTCTTACCTGTGTCCCTGTCATACCTCCCTTGAGGGCATCAGCAAAGTAGCTGAGCACAGACATACGATATTGAGGAGCGAATGATACCCAACCAGCAGCGAAGGCTCTAGCATTGGCTGGCATACCAAGTTGGCGGAAGCTCAACATACCTGTCAAGCGGTCAAGGTATCTGGCTAGTTCCGCACCCTGTGCCCTCTTAATCCACATTGGCGACATAGCTCTCCACGACTCGTCTTTGTAAACAGTAGCCATCATAGAGAAGGCAGACTCAGTTCTGCCGTAAGTCTGACCCAGAATTGCCTTACCGAAAGGCAACTTGCCCATATACTTCTGTAGCAGACCCATCTTCTCAAAATACTCAAAAGGTCGCTGAGAACCCAGATAGAAGTTACGCTCCGCTATTGACTTTGCGTGCCTCACTAAATAAGCGTCAAATATCTTTGGGTCTACTAAAGCAGCCAAAGCCCAAGCCTGAGCCTTTGTCCATCTTACAGGATGAGTAAACATACCTACAAATACCTGTATGCAGCCAGCAGATATGTCAAGAGCTGCTTGTTGCAAACGGAAAGCACCGCTTATATTGGCACTCAAGGCTAGCACTTTGCTTGCTTCATCATTCAGCAGTTTTGTCGCTTGGTCAGCGACATAATCAGGGTAAATCTGGTTCTGGAACATCGGATGCGGATAACCCCTCGCCGTCCTGATATAGCCCTCACCCTCTTTTGCTAGGGGTCGCTTGACTATCTCCATAGCACGCTGATACTCAAAACGGGCACTAAGGTAGTCGGGTAGCATCCTATCAAACTCACCCCTGAGTTCGGCAGCCAGAGCGTCAGCACGCTCCAACTTGGTAAACTTCTGATAGAACTTGGTAACATCGTCCTTGCCCAAACTAGAAACATAATCCTCAACGGACAGGAAACCTCGCTTCGCTTGCAGGCTTCGTATCCTGAGACCAATACCATACAACTCCTCAAAACCTGCTCCTTCAGCAGCCCTGTCAGCCACAAACCTCTTCAACGATGCTATCTCACTTTCTATGGTGGGGGCTATGTCTTTTCCAAATGCTACTCCCTTTCTGACATTCGGCAAGGTAACAGGGATTGGTTTGCCAGCCTGCATCCGCTTCCATATCAACGCTTCCAGCTTAGCCTTAGTTGCTCTATCACCTTTGAATACACTGACGGTTCTAATTCTTTCGGCTATGGCAGGTGTCCTGTTTTCAATCGCCCTGAGTGTAGCTCCTGCTATCTGCTGCCCTCTTGCCAGTTGCTTGACTGTATTCATTGAGTAAACCAAGTCCTGCAAGGCTTCACGGACTGTGGGCACTTCACCTATTCTGGCGGTAGGCTGCCTGAGCCACCACCGTTTAGCCTGTTCGGGATACACAGCCCACAATCTGTCTTTCGGCGTAACAGGCAGAGCACCGAGTTCCTTGCCTAACCTGCCGATGATTTCTTTTATCCCCTCACCGTAGCGGCGGTCGGCAATCGCCTTGAACATATCGTCAGTATAAGTTCCAACGTAGACCTCCACATCGTCAGCATAAATGAAGCCCTGATTTAGACCGTCCAGCATCCGCTCAAATCGGCGGTGCTTCATTGAAGCTGGCAGAGCACCGACAACACTACCACGCCCCATTCTGGTTGATATAACCACGCCTTCTTTGTTTTTGACACCAGTAACAACCCAGTGGACAAACTCCTCAAATGGCTCAAGGGCAGTCTTTTTGATGTCCACACCTTCCTTCTTGGCAAGCTCAAACATTTCCTGCATTAGCTTCTGGGTTCGCTTGGCATATTCAAAGCCGTTTTTATGAGCAAAAGTATAACGCTCAGGGGCTTGGAGCACATCGCCCAGAGCAAGGCTGTATTCAACTTGTCTAGGCTTGACCAGACGTGAACTGACCAGCCCTTCCCTAACTCCAAAGATTTCTCTTGTTGAGCCAAGCTCACGGATATAGGCTAGAGCCTGACCTTTGGTGCTCTGCCCTACCTCAAGGATAGCATTTCTCATCGCCGTCTCCTGAATGACGGCAGCACCAGCTTCAGCTTTGGTTGCTAATACTTCTGGCAGGCGACCAGAGACTTTTGCTGCTGGTGCAATCTTACCTAAAAGCGGAATTTTCTCCGCCACTTTCCTAAAGTAATCATTCTTAAATAGCCATTCCCTCAGTAACTCCCTTTCGGGTAATGTGGCTATCAAGTATCTCTCCGCTTTGGGAGCTATTTTGCCAACAGTCCACTTTATACCACGCCCAACAGTCGGCAGCAGGGTAGCTTCGGCTAATGCCCTTTCGCTTAACTGGACTCCTTTTGCTACGCCCTGCATAGTCTCGCCCAATACTGGTATACCACGAAACGGTTTAGCTACAACCATTGATACCTTGCCAGCAGGAAGGATATATAGAGGATTGGTGAACACGGCAATTATCTCCATTGCGGTAGTAAGAGCACCTTCACCTAAACGCTCTTTGAAATATACGTCCCAAGCCTCGTTGACATCAGAGCTAAAGATAGCCTTCCAGCCGTGTTTTTTGAAAGCGTCATTTAGAATAACCTCAGCCTGACTTCGCCAATGGTCGTCATTGAAGCTAGCCCACTCCATCAGGTCATAATACTTGAAACCTAGCTCCATAAGACCTGTTTTCCACCAGCCGTCAACATATTGAAACACGGTCTGGACACCAGACAGGAAAGCATTGCTCATAGGTCTGGTTGGTTCGGCAAAGAACTTAGCCATATCAATCTCAGTCATATCGGTAACTGTTTCCAGTAAGCTCACCGTATCCTTGTTTATGCCAATGTCTCTAATCTGGGCAAAGAAAGCGTCAGGGTTCTCCTCAGCCCACTTCATAATGTCCTCTACCTTGCCATCAGGGAATATGTTCAGGATACTAGACCTGACGGGTGCGTATGGGTCAGGTGGGGCGAAGAATGTAAACATTTCCTGAGAGGTCATATCGGGATTGAAAATGCGTAGCAGGGCTTCCGTGTCGGGACTCCTGCCTTTCTGATATATCTCCTCAAGTAATGTCTCTGGCTCACTCTCAGCCCTTGTGAATATCTGCTCAAGAACCATCATCGGCACTTCTTCTGCCGTGAAGCCGACTGTCTTTGTCGGCTCAAACAATTCAGGGTATACCCGTCTGAGGGCATTATCAATCTCTGGTCTGACGATAGTTGTAGGTAGCTCAATCGGTGGTGCTGGTGGTGGCGGGGGGATTATCTCTGGGGCTAGTGCTTCAGGCGGTGCTGCCATTATCTGAGCTTGTTGCTCCTCGTAAAGCTGGGTGAGTTGGTCTCTGGTATATTGCTCTCCTTCTGGAGATAAAAATGTATCCTCACCTATTACTTCCCACTTCTCAGGAGAGATATAGCTGATTGCTGGCGGGGCTTCACCCTCAGCACCAATCAGCTTTAACAGCCAGCCTTCTTCAATTTCCACACCCAAATCCTTAGCTTGCTTAGGGCTAAAGAACATCTGTTCACCAGCTTTAAGTGGCTTTATACCAGTCTTGCGAGCTAACTCAAACATCTTATGCCTAAGTTCCTCTAATGTGGGTGGTTCTTTCGGCTCAAGTAATTTTTGGGTAGTCATAGGTTAGCCCTCACTGACGGCAGTTGCGTTCTGGGTTGCTGCGGTCTTTCAGGTGGGAACGGTTGCCCTACTTGACCACCTCTGGTAGCTATCATCTGCCGAAATCGCTCTATTTTCTCACCTGTCGGTTGCTGCAAAGCAGCCTTGACACGCTCATCAATTACCTTGTGGGCTTCCTCTGGGTTTTTGCAATCAGCTAAACTCTTTGCCATCATTCACCCCCTGTTAAAGCTGGTGTCGGTCTGCCACGCCTAGCCGTTTCAGCCAGCCGTGCTATTCTCTCCTCCTCCTCAGACTCCTCCACCATCCGCTCCTCCTCACCTTTCTCCCGCCTTTCGCCACCGCCACCGCCACCTTCTATCAAAGGCATCGGGGACTTCGGTTGCTCCTCGCCCTGCGCTAGTTGCTTCGGCTGCTCTGGCAGGCTGAGAGCCTTCTGCATCATTCTCTGCCTCAGCATTATCTCAAGCGTCCTCAGTGTCAGTTCCGCTTCAACATATTTTTCTTTGTCTGCCAGACTGTGAGCACGCCTGTATAGAGCTATGGCAGGGTCAATCTTCTCTGCGGTCTCGTCCCTGATTTTATCAACTTCACCGTCTGGGTCTGCCAGCATCAGGATTTCACGCCTCTTGTAATCATCTGAGACAATGCCCCCTAGCGACTGAGCTTCGGTGATATTGGCTAGCTTCTGCTCCTTGCTGGTGGTGAAGTATTTGTGCTTGACAACGTATTCACCCTTCAAGTCAGATGGGTTATAGGTTCGCCTGCGTCCTTCCTCCCCTAGCTCAACTGGCTTGCCAATGGCTATTATCTGCTTAATAGCCATTCGGGTTAGCTTCTGGTAGAACATAGCCAGAGCTTGAAGTCGGGGCACGAATATCTGGTCTTTGCTCTCCGTCAGCCTGCCAATGGCAACGGCTGAGAGCGGGAAGGTCAGGTTGCCGTAGTCTATATTAGGCAGAGAGCCACGCTGCTGACGGCTCTCAAGCATTGAATACTCAAGTCTGGTGGCGTTCCTGATGTCGTTTACTGGTATCAGTGTGTAGCCACCGCCCTTCTCAACCGATACCACCACGCCCAGACCGAAAGGAATAGCCTCAGTTCTCTTTTGCTCACCTGCTTCACTGGCATACTGCCTAGCCCCAAAGAAGCTAGCCATCGTCAGGTTGTGGAGCACGGTAGCCATTCGGTTCAGTTCGGGGTAAAGGTCTCGGTTAAGTGCAAAGATGCTCTCACCATCGTGGGGGATAGCGTCTGGGTGTGCCAGCATAGAGCCTGCGGGAACTTTCTGGTGGATTATCGGCACTATACCGTTGAAGGGATGCACGGTGTTCTCTACCAGAAGGGCATCCGTGCCCTCTCCTATATAAAAGTAATGTCGCTGCCTATCGTAAATGTCCCAGCAGACCTTGTTGAGTTCATCCCCGATGTCTCCTTTTTCGCCGTATTTTTCTTTCAGGTAGTCATTGCTCTGGATGGTAGCGTAAGCTCCCCACTTCATACCGTCATAGCCCATCGCATAGATAAAGTAACGGGTGTCAATAGGGCGAATATCAATCACCACCTTACCTAGCTTCTTATCCCACCTGATTAGGCATTGGGCAGCCAGACGACCCCTGATGCAGCTTTGCTCAACCTCAAAGGGATATATGCCGTGTAAATCACGCAAGCCCAAGTTCTCATCAGCCGTGAGGTATAAGTCCTCGCTAAACTCCTCAACGTGGTGGGTGAACTTATCATCGGGAGTCAGCAACTCAATCACGGTCTGCGGAGCAGCACTTTGCAGTATAGCTATGCTTCGTGCTGCAAACACGGCGGGGTCGTTCAGGGTCAAATTCACTATCTTGGGAATGGGTCGGTCATCAAAGCCAAGCATCTCGTATTTCTTGCCGAAATACAAGTCCATATCTTTGTCCTGTCGGTCAAACAAGGATTTGAAGTCGCTTGACTTCCGCTCTATTTCAGCTATTTCTATTGGCATTTGTTACCCCCTTAGCCCATAGTATTTCTTACGAAAGGCTTACTGTTAATCATCGCTGCTATTGGCTTCATCAGCATCATTAAGGTATCGCCCCTGTCTGGTGAGCGAACCCCCCTTGACCTTGCTTCCTCTTTAGACTCAATCATAAGCTGGTTCTTGGTATTGTATCGGTATCTAATATCGCCGAGTTGCCCTTTGAGGAGATTGTCCTTCGGCAAATCCAGCGACTCCGCTTCCAGCTTATCCCCCAGAGCGAAGTATAGCTCAGCCCTGATATTGCCAAATATCTCCTTGTCCAGAGCAGCCTCAGACGAGTTGAACTCATAGACAGGATAGCCGTTGGCTTTCAAATTGTCATAAACGCCAGCACCAACACCCACAGCGTCAATCCAGCATCCTACGGGGTCGTGCTTTCTCAAGAGTCTGGCGACCCGCCCCGCCGTGTTGGTGGTATCCTGATGCCCCCAGCGTTCCAACGGGAATATCCTGTCGCCCTGCCTGATGCCTAAAACAGTCTCATCATCGCCATATCTGGAAACATCAAGGGCACAGACCTTCAATCCCTCAGCCTTCTTCTCAACGGTCTCCATTGCGTAGCCTATAGTATGATAGGGGATGAGGGTATTAACGCCAGCGTCAGGAAAGCGACCCAGACAGTAGACTTGGAACAGGATATTATTCTCCCCCCACTCCTGATAGCGTTCCCAGACCCATTGCGGAGTGATGAGGTATGGTCTGGGAAGGTCGGCATCGCCTATTTTATCCCGCCACTCGCCAGAGCGAATGTCGTCCATATCAATCCCGAACTGCGTAAAGTTGGGCGTATCAAAGCAGGAGATATAGAAGGTCTTGTAGAGCTTTGAGGTCTGCGGGTCGGTGAAGCAATCCCTGAAATTGCCGACAGGTTGCGTGGGGTTTCCGATGAGCAGCAGGTGGGCATTACCCGAACTCAGGGGATTTTCAATAGCGGTGTAGACATTAGGCGTGAGACCGCTAGCCTCATCGCCAATCACCAGCACGTTCTCATTATGCAAGCCCTGAAACCGCTCAGGCTCATCGGTAGAAAGACCGATGGCGAACCAATCCTCCCTGATATGGATGCCAGTCGCCTTGAGGTCGCCACCCAGATTTACCCTAGACCCCGCCCACGCTGCCCTGATTTCACGCCACAGGATTGACTCAACCTGACGGAAGGTAGGGGCGGTGGTGATAACCGTTGACGGGCTGAAAAGATAAAGGAAGGCACAGGCGATGCGGGCTGCCGTGTGGGATTTTGAGGTAGCCGATGCAGACGCAACCGCCGTTCTGGGATGAGCGAATGTGGAGCGGGCTATTAACTTAGGGGTAGACCACATATTGCAGCCCAGATAGTTCTCTATCCAGAGGTCGGGGTATTTTTTACCCTGCTCGGTAACGAACCTCGCTCCCTCTACTGTGGTTATGTCAATCGTTTCTATCTGGTCTAATACCACTCTCACGCTCCGCTTTTAATTTACACTCAGGGTGAACCCTCACCAGCCGAAGGGTATCGTCAATCTTGACCCGCCAATAGCGATAAGGCTCACCGACACAGATGGGCTTCGGGCACAGTTCACAGTCCCAGAGCTTTCTACCGTGCATTGGTCGCCCACCCTGTTTAGCATTTTAGCTATAATCTCCTGTGAAAGCTATTCCGCAGGCGCAAGTCCCGTCCTTACGGTATGAGTGCTGGTGCTTCTTAGGCTCTGGCGGGGCAGCCTCACTCTCAGCAGGTGCTTCCTTCTTGGGTGGTGGCACTTCAGACTGACGCATCTTTATTTGCTCTGGTATCAGCCCCTTTGCCCTCTTTGCCTTCGCCAGCCGTCTCAGGAGAGTGGCATCTACCCCACTCTTCCCCAGAGCATCCGCATCCGCCTCAGAGAACCCCAGCTCAAGGGCATACTTCTTTGGGTCATACTTTTGCTCCGACATTTACCTTTTCTCCTTTTCTATAAATACAAACCAGTGGTTCGGGTTTCCACAGGTGCACGGCACGGATGTCTCAGGCAAATCATCAAGGGTTCTGTAGATTACCCGCTCTCCGCATAACATATTTATTCCAACAAGGGGCAACTCTGGGATACCCCCTACCCGCTTGCCATCCCTGCCAATGGGGAACGGATAAGTTCCATCCAGACAACCCTTCATATACTCTTTGAGGTTCATTCCCCGCAGACATATTCCAATAACTTGGGTGGGGACATCCTCAGCGATGCTTAATTCCTGTGTCATTTTTACTCCTCCTCCTTCTTCTCAGGGTAACTTTATTAAACTTTATTATACTACCTTCTACTTCGTCAAACTGCATTAAACTAATCTAAACTAACGTAAACTCTCCTGCCTGTGTTTTTAAATTACTGTGCCTATCCACGCCTGAACTGTGTTTTGAACACCATCTTGCGTGAGCGACCTCCTTAGATAGACCCCCCCTGCACATTTAAGGCGACCCCCCATCCCCCCTTAAAAGAGGTGCTTGGGGTATAGAACTGTCAGCACAGGGAAGGGTATAGCCCATTAAAGCTTGACCTTTGCATTAGAGTATGATAGGCTTAGGGTATGGAGGTATGTTATGAGTAAAGAGTTTGATGACTTAAAGAAAGCAACCATTGAGAGGCAGAAGAAGATGAAGACAAGGCAAACCGAGTTATACCAGTATGCAAGGTCTCTCGGCTTTCCCTCCGCAATGGCACAGCAACTACGATGCACCAGCAAGGACAAGATACTAAGACTCTCAAAGGAATTAAGTAAATAGCTCATTGGGGGGGTAGGGGGGGATAGAGATAATCTTAGAGATAATCTTAGAGATAGAGATAGCGCGACTATAACTAGAAGTAACTTCTCTTTAACTCCTGAGTTACTTCTAGGTAACTCCGAAGTAACTCCTAAGTAACCTAGAAGTATATTAGCTTCAATTCTCCTCACTTTTGACCTTCTCCTCAACACTCTTTTTAGGTAAAGGGACGGTTAAAACATCAGCTTCTTGACCAAAACTTACTGCCAATTCAGCAATATCTTTCATCGTTAAGGCATCAGTTTTGAGTTCTATCTTGGCTTTTGGTAGACCTATAGCGTGGTTGATTGCCTCAATAGCAGCCCTGAGTTTAGACATTGAGACGGGCTTCGTCTTGCGATGCTTGGAGTCTGTGCCCCGTAGAATATCGCGAATGAGTTTAGACCCGTAGACTCCAGCTTCGGTCAAGGTCTCTTGTATCTGCCTTGTTTTGATAGTCTTGGGTTTACGTCCCGAACCTTCTCCCCCCACTTTAATTAGCCTCCAAGATAAACATTGCGTCAGGCTCACTCAGCTACAAGTTTCTCCCCGTTTATAAATGAGCCTAGCCAAGATTACCGCTAGTCTCAGCTAGGCTCTGAAAGGGGATTGCCCAGCTTAAAAAAGCCAATGACAACCTAGTTCTAGCGTAAAGTAAAGAGGGCAGTTTGTCAAGCGTCAAAGCTGAGCCGTAGCTGGCAAACTATTTTCATCAAAATTGACATAAAGTTATTCAGCTACAAAAGAGGCTATTTCGTAGCTAAAATGGGGGGGTTGACAAGGCTTTTGTAGGCGTGATAAGCTGTTTGTAGCTGGCAAGTATGGCAAGCCAGATTGAAAGGGGAATAAAACAATGACACAACCAAAGTTAGAGCCTTCTCCAACCAATCCTAAAAACCCTGTCTGTATGTCGTGTCCATATTGCAGATTTACTCTTGACGGGATGCGAGAGGATTGCGACCCACCAATGGGCGAATGTCCACTTGAGCGTCTTGAGACCGAGGCAGACTCAGCCTATTGCAAAGCTCACGATTGCTAGAACGCTCAGCTATCTGCTGGCTAGCTTCAGCTAGTTGGCAGTCCTGAGCCTTCAAGCACAATTCATTGAAAGGGGATTGGCAATGGCAGAGATAAAGGTCAAAGAGGCAAACGACAGGGGTATCAGAGTCTTTGTTGGTGGCTGTGTAGAACGTGGGGATGGCTCTAGCTTCAGAGCAAAGGCACACGCTCATTGTTACCCTAGTGACAAGCATCGTAATTGGGTATGTATTCGGAGTGCCAAGCGACTCTTGACTCCCGCTGGATTACCAAGTCTGTTGTTATGGGAAGAGATAGCTCATTGTCTCATACCTTTCAGCAATGGACATAATGCTACATTTTACCGCAAGCTCAAGGAACTAAGCGGTGTTATGCCCAAGCACGGCAAGCAAGTAGTGGCTAGGCAAAGGCATTTTTCAAAGAAATATGCCAGAAGAAGGCAAAGACGAAATAGGTTAGTTTAGCTCAAGTCTATGAAAGGGGATTGAGACAATGGCTTATCGCAATGACCGCACTGAGCGGGCTAGACTCCATAGGCTCTGGATTGTAGACCAAGACAAGCCTTGTGCTGAGTGTGGCAACAAAGAGCGGAGAGAGATAGCTCATATCAATCCTTACAACAACGGTGGTAAGACCACAGAGAATAACTGCCGTGTGCTGTGTCGGGACTGCAACCTCGCTGAGCACCCCTCAAGTAAGTTTCTGCTGGGCGATAAGATTAGGCTCAATACCAGAGTGCCAGAGCGTCTAGGCTTTACCGACTACGAGCTTACACGCCCACGAACTATCATTAAAATTCATTACGACAAAGCTATGCAATGCAACTTCTACACTCTAGGCAGCAATAGCAAGGGCTTTTTTGCCACAGACGGCAACCCTCTGGACGGCTATACCGACTACCAATTTAGAAGCTATCAGCTTTTCCCGTATGTCCCCAGACAATACCACTTCAAACGGAAATATGTCCGCAAAGCTAATGTCAAAAATGAGGGGTTAAAATCGCTGGCAAGTGCTGAGAGATAGGGTATGCCAGCTTAACAGCCTAGAATTTAATCACGAGAGATTATAGGTAAATCTAAAAGGGAGGCACGGAAAGATGTATGTAATATACAAAAGACTTTTGATGGAAGGAAATACAACTTATGAGGAGGAAAATGCAATTTTAGAGGGCAAAATTACTAGCATAAAATTAGCCGAGAAGCCTTGCCAAACAACAAATATAATGCTAGATACAGGCTATATAATATGCCTTACAAGCAAAGAATTAAAAGCCATTAAAGAGGCGTAGCTAATCTATTGAGTTCTGGGGATAGCTCAGGCTATAGCCCCAGACCTGAGCCGATAGGCTCTAGTAAGTGAAAGGGGTTGACTATGAGAGCGAGAGAGCGTGCTAGGTATCGCAAGTATCACTCCCTATATCCTGACAAGTGGATTGACAGGAGTAAGGCTAGAATAACTGAGGAACTTATAAAGAGCCTGTCAATGACCGTGAGCCTAAACGGTAGGAGTTTCAAGGCTGATAGCTATACCAAGCGTGGCACGGTTAAGACGCTGACAAAACTGTATAGGGGATAAGCTATGAACTGGAAAGTGTTAGAGGAAACCATAACAAAGCTCATTGCTGAGCACTATAGGCTCTTGGGCAAAGGTAGTCTATGAGCCAGCCAGTGATGAGCTTGTGGAGCTTACTATGCCTGATAGTAAGGAGTCTATAAAAAATAACTGAAAGGAGGTTGCTATGGAGAACACCAAAATCAAGGCTGAGGTTTGGGGTAGTCCTGAAGGTGAGCCTTGCCCATATTGCGGTAAGCCTAAATATAGGCACGAGGGTCGCAATGCTCTATCTCGTTGGTTGACCAATACCTATATCTGCCCGAAGTGCGGAGACTTTGAGGCGTTTGTTGACCTCTACCGTAGGGGGGCTAAACTCTGCTTTACTGGCTTAGCTACTGTAATAGGCATAGCCATTGAGGGCAGGGCTGGCTATATACCTCTAAGCGGTGACTGTGGCAGGCTCATACCTTATAAGAAAGCCTGCCAGATAGCTAAGTCCTTTAACGGCAAGCTCCGTGAGCCTATTGACGAGCAGGAAGAATTACGGATAGTCGGCACGACTATCCGTGCTCAGCATATAGGTTTCTAGTTTAACTGCTCAGAAAGGAGGTCGCTATGTATAAGCTGAGAGTTATCAAGGATGATGGCTCAGAGAGAATGGTTGAGTCTGATAAGCACCATCCTAGCCTAGAGGAGCTACAAGAGCTAGTCGGTGGCTACATAGAGCACTTTAACACTGTATATAAGGGTGATTGGGCTGATGTAATCGTGAACGAGGACGGCTTGCCGTTGGGCTTGCCGTATAATGCGGTAGCTTCTCTTGCTCTGAGCAGGTCTCTGGTTGGGACGGTGGTGATATTTGAGCAGGGTAAGTTTGATTGAAGCTAACTTAAAAATCTAGGTGGGTGTTAGAGGTCGGTTAATGTCTTGGGTTATGCCGACCTGAAAACTCCCCTGAAAATAAGTCGCAGGAGATTGTATTGAAATGTTAAGCTGGCAAGCCTGAGTTGACATACTTGACAGCCTATGGTATAATCTTTGGGTAAGTCGGATAGCACCTTAACAACTGAATAGTGGGCGGGGGCAAAGGAGAAGCAAAGTGGAAAGACAGGAACTCATTGACCTGCTTAATGGCTTGACTTGGCATCGGGCTGGCAGGTGGAGATTAGTAAAGCTGGTGGAGATTGAGTTTGCTCCCAAAGTTAAGTTTGATATTAGCCACCACAACTACAACAAGAAGTTTGGGGGTAATCTTGAAGCGGATGAGTTTATAGACCAGTGGAACATCGGGGTTGAGATACACGGGAACACCTGTGGAGTTGTGCTGACTAGCCCTGACCAAGTAAAGGTTTATATGCTCAATCAATACGATAAACTAGCAAAATACCTGACACTTATAGGCAAGCGAGAGAAGCTAGCAGGGCGGATTGCCCCGCTACAAAGGAAATGGCACAAATACGCTGATGAGATATTTGAGTTAGCCCAAACTGCATAACACAAAGCAAAATACATAGCTCCTGCCCACTATTGAGTTGCTAAGGAATAAATAGTAAGGAGATATGAGATGGAACAGACCGATATTAGACAGTGGGTAGCGGAAAATGCTGAAGGCTTAATGCCCAAGATACCATTTACCTTAGATGAGCTAGACCATATAGCAATGTGTATGCACCACATCTATAAATGGTATCGTGAGGCTTATCCCCTTGGTGATTTTCTTACTGCTGTTGTTAGAAACGACTTCAGTGAGGCTTGCTTTCAAGCTGATGACGCAAATAGAAAGGCTCTATATCTTTATGCGTTATTCCTTTCCAATAAGCTACCGCTGGATTACAGAAAGAAAGCCCTAGCCAAAGCGGGGGGCAAAGGGATGCCAGAAGTAACAGGCGATGCAGGGCTAGCAGAGTTTCAGAGCGAGAGCTGTCCCAAAGCTGTCTGTGCTAGCTGCGGTATTAGATATAGTGGATGGGTCTTGGCACAGAGGGAAAAGTGTAATTGTGGGGGTAAGCTACTTATAGATTTTCCCCATAATATAATTATAGGATATGTGAAGAAAGGGGGTGATAGCAATAGTTAAATAGAGGCATAGTTACATCGGGGGCTGGTATAACACCAAGCCCCCAGAAATCTAAAGAAAGGGGTGTGCATTATGAAGAAGGTTTTTACCTTTGATGTGGAGAAAATAGACAACGGATACATCATATTCCACGCTGGCAAGAAGACATACCGAGAGCAATCATCCGATGTCAATATCTATATAGAGAATGAGCTAAGGTTAGAAATGATAGCCCACATTGTTGAAAACTACCCAAAGGGAACAGCCCAAAGGCTTGAGGTAACAGTGGGTGTCACAGGTAAGGTGATGGAATAAAAACAGAGAAAGGAGATTACAATGCTAACCAAAATTGGCGAGTATAAAACCTATAATATCAGCTATGATGATAGTCGCAAGAAGTTCGTAGCGAGGGATGAGAGTGGTGATGAGGTCAGCTCTGCCGTGCTCCAAGAGGACTTGGAGAAGCAGATTGATAAGCTGGTCAAGTTCAAGTGGAACTTCCCTATCAATGCCTATGAGCGCAAAGGTTCTTCTATCGTGGCTGGTCGGGTTACTAGCTGCAATCCGAATGACTCATCTATTCGCTTTGTTGCAAACGAACATACAGGGTGGGGTTCGGGTGTCAGCAAAGAAAACCTGCGGTATTCCAGAATTTACGAAGCTACACCTGCCAATGCAGTTGTCCTTGATAGGGTAACTAAATTGCGAGAGCAGATTGCCAAGCTAGAACAGGATGCTGAGGATTGGTGCGATAAGCTAGAGAAGAAGATGGATGTGGCATATTTCGGCTTACCAGAAAGGAGAGGATATTGATGGGCAATGAGATAAAGTTCAGGTATGACCCACTAGTAAGAAGGTGGGTCGGCTGGACGGTCTGCCCACGCAACGTGTCTGTGAGGTGTGAGGAGTGCGGTCAGATTATCAAGTTCGGTCAGCGTATCTATGTGAACTTTGATAATGGGAAGCACTACTGCCAGCTACACGAAAGCAGGGCGTGGACTGATTTTGTCCAAGTAACATAGAGAGGAGTGAGATATGAAAGTAACTATTTGCAATGTGGATAAGAAGCTCTGGGAACAAGGACGCATTGACAGCATCAAGGAAAAGAAAACTATGGGCGAGATAGTCAATGAGGGTCTGGTTCTCAGACAGGAAAAGAAAGAGAAGCCCAGAAAATAATCACTGGGGGGCTTGACAAACTCTGTAAGCAGGTGTATACTATTACCTATATGCAAATGATTACTTATGATGCTAAAAGGATTATCAAACTACGGAAATCTATGCGGTTAAGTCAAGAGGAGTTCGCTAAGCTGCTAGGTGTTCATAAAATTACTGTCAGCCGATGGGAAAGGGGAGACAAGAGACCTAGTATATTAGCACTACGTCAACTGACAAGGCTAGCTAAAAGAGGATGAAGGTTAAACAAATCAGGATAGGTAACGAGCAAGTTAATAGTGCTCTTGTCTGTCCCGATTGCTCCATTCCTAGAAAGTTAGTGATAGGGTTGTTAATTAAAGGGCAGGCTTATTGTATGAAGCACTATGAGATACGTAAAAAAATAAGGGACGCTAGGGGCTACAAGCCACCTGCGTCCTCATAAGATACTAATTCAAGAGAAAGGGGGAAGCTATGAAAGCGATAGTTCACGATTGCTACACGGAGATATTTCCTACAGAGGAGGAGATTGCAGCGCATTGTAAGATAGGGCAGGGCGCAGACTGTTGTATCTTTCTCGTTGTCGGAAGTAAGTTTGAGTGTTGCTACTATAACCGCTTTGGTTTGGGAGATTTACTAGAGAGAGCTAGGGCGGGATTGACCAATGCTAGAAGGGAAGGCTGCGATAAAGTAAAGAACTTTGATACTTTTGGGAAGCCAGAAGTAGTAGAGTTTTAGCTTAAAACCTATAAATAGTTCCCTTTTGGGAACAATAGAAAGGAGGCAACAATGAACCCAGACCAAGTTAAAAAGCTGAATGACCTATCAAGTGAGCTTGGCAAACTCATTACGGAAGTTCTGCCCAAAAATGACGGCGAGTGGGAAGCCCTTGAGAAAATGACTACAGCCCATAAGCAACTGCGGTCTATTGACAGGACTCCACTCGGTCAACAACCGCTAATACCCTAACGGGAATATACTAATAGTAATATATCAACAATAATATACTAGAGAGGAGGAAAGTCATTGACAACCGAAGAAGTTAAAAAGGCTAAGAACCCTGATTACTCTGAGAGTGCAGTCAAGCTCGTCAATCCCCCAGAGGTCAAGGGACTCTTTGATGAGTGGCTGGCAGCCAAACAATTAGCTGATGAAGCTCAGGCTACGCTAGAGAAAGAGATTGAGGCTTTGCCATCTGCCGTAACGAAGAACGTAACACTCTCAACAGCGATTACGGCTAGGGCTACTCTTGAACAGGCTATTGTTGAGTTTGGTGGCTATCAGGACGTTGAGCAGGGGCTTTATGCCCTTCAACAGATACGTAAACTGACCACCTATGACCCAGTGAAAATCAGGAAGCATATCCCTGACTTTGCCGACAAGATACTTGTTCAGGTGGATGCGTCCCGACTCAAGGGATTGCTGAAAGGTGGTCTAGTAACGCAGGAGCAGATGGACAAGTGCTCTGAGGTTAAGGAAAGTAAGCGTTTCGTCATTGAAGCACGTGAGTAGATAGTATGCCTTAAAAGGAAATAAAAAGGAGAGGTAAAATGCCTATCAAAGATTTAAGCGACTCGGTTAGACTCCCTAGACTTGGCAAAATACATCTTGGCATCAAGCATCCCGAAAAGGGTTATCCGATGAAAACGGATTACTTCGTGTTTCCCAAAGACCACTCTGATTATAAGGAACTGATAAGGGTATTTGGGGAGAAGCCAAAGGAGCTTCGCATCTTAATACCACTAGAAGATGATGAATTATGGGCTTCTCAATACTACAGAGCATACGACCAGACTCACGGTCTTATATGCAAAGGTGATGGTGAAAATGCCTTAAGGATGGTTGATATTAAGACAGAAAAATTGCCTACTAAGGATACTAAAACAGTCAGCCTAAAGGATTTTAACTGTGAGGGTAAGAGTTGTCCTGATTACAAGGCAAAGAAGTGCCACGAAGTTATGAACCTGCGATTTCTTTTACCCGAAGTGGCAGGACTTGGAGTTTGGCAGATAGATACAGGCTCAAAAAATTCCATTCTAAATATCAATTCCTGTGCTAAGATAATTAAGAAAGCATTTGGTAGAATATCTTTAATCCCTCTTAAACTCACTCTTGAGCCAGTGACAGTTGCTAATCCCGAAGATGGCAAGAAACAAACTGTCTTCGTATTAAATCTACGAACTAATGTAACGCTGGCACAACTAGCTGATGTAGCCAGAGAACAAGCTAAGACCTTAATGATAGATGTGCCTGACTTGGAGGCTGTCTATGAGGCAGAAGTTGAAAAGGATATAGAGGAATTATGGGGTAATATAGAAAAACAGGAAGAGGCTAAAGAGCCTATTGAGGCAGAGTTTAAGGAGGTGCAGGAAGCCAAAGAGCCTGAGCCAGAACCCGAAGCAGAGCCAGCGACCAAAAACGAGAACCCCATAACTGAGGAGCAAGCATCGGAGCTAGCTTTGGCGATGGGGAAAGTAGAGGGCTTTGGTATGCCAGAGTTCGGGGCTTACTGTAACAAGGATATGAAGTGGGGCATCACAAAGATAGGCGACCTCAAAGTGTGGCAGTTTGAGGACATAATGGAGAAGCTCAAGAAGGGGCTTGAGCCTGAGTCTGCTAGGGAGCAGAAGTTACTATAGGGTGTGTGTCCTGCCTTTGCTAGCTACCATAAAGTGTGTTAGGGCTCGGTATCCACTCCGAGTGAACCAGCACTGGCAAGACAGAGTAGCAGAGTTGATAAGTTCTATTGGCTACTAGCTGGCAGGGGTGGGGCTACCCGATAGGATGATATTATGCCAAATATAAACGAGATACGAAACTCTAAAGAACTTGGCTATAGTAAGACAGAGAATATGATATGGCTAGCTTGTGCTGAGTGCGGTAAAGAGCGATGGGTATCTTTATCTGCCTATAGAAATACAAGATGTATACTGTGTATTTCTTGCTCAAGAAAGGGAAGAAGAAACTGCAATTGGAAGGGTGGGCGAACAAAGACAAAAGAGGGTTATGTAGCTCTCTTAATCGCTCCAAATAGTCCATATTTTGAAATGGCAAAAATAGGAGGCAATGCAAAGTCAAGGGCTTGGTATATAGCTGAGCATCGGTTAGTGATGGCAATATCTTTAGGTCGTTGCCTCCATTCGTGGGAGATAGTTCACCATAAAAACGGCATTAAGGATGATAATAGGATTGAGAACTTATATCTTACCACAAAGCAAGCACATACTGGAGAGCATCAAAAGGGATACAATGATGGCTATATTAAAGGCTACCAAGATGGACAAGCAGAAGCAATAAGGGAACTCAAAGCTGAAATACGATTAGTCCGTCTAATGGTGCATGGGGAGGTGGGCTATTCCAAGAGGTAGATTATTAAGTAGAAAACGCTCATACGACCCGAAGTTCAATGCCCTGACGGACAGCGAAGCGTTGCTATACGACTTGCTTGTAACGTGGCTAGACGCTGAGGGTAGATATTTTGGAGACCCTTTTATTGTCAAGGGTAATGTGTGTCCCTTGAGAGATTGGACGGTAGAACAAGTTGACCAGATGCTAGACAGGATACAAGAAATTAAGCGTGATGATGGTCTAGGTCTGCTGGAACGATACCAAGCAAAGGGAATGTCTTGCCTCTGGTGTGCTGGCTTCGCAAGTGAGCAAACTCACCTAAAAAAAGACTATGAGGCTAAAGGGAAGTATGGTTACTCAGAGATACCACCACCACCACAACGGTTAGTTAATATGCTAGGCAAGAGTGCCAAAGAGGGGCGAAGCCCCCCTAGCAAAGAGAAAATATCTATTTTAGAAACTCCAATAGTCTCTGATGAGACTATAAGCCAGATGGCTACTTATTATGAAACAAAGGTCGGCAAGGTGGCAGGAGCTAATGATGCCGAAAGGTTAAAACACATAGCGGAACACTTTTCCTTTAACCAGTTCAAAGATGCTCTGGATAAACCACAATCCCTAAAGGCTACTAACCCGATAGCTTATGTTGAGCGTATATTGGAGAGCGAACAAGCAGAGAAAAACAAGCCCAGAAATCTAGGGAAGGGTGGGCTTGAAGTAATTGGTGAGGAAGAAGATGCCTAATAAGAAGTATCAGATAATATATACTGAGCCCCAAAAAGTGAATGTTCTGGGAATGGAATTAGATGAGTGGTGGTATAAATCCTGTTCAGCCCACGTTGCTACAGCTAAAGATTGGGCAACTATATACACTATACAAAGCAAGCAAGAAGGGCAAGGACACGCTACTAAGCTACTTCTGATTATGAAATCCTATTATGAGCATCAGGGCAAAGTATTTGGTGGCAGTGTAGCCTTAAATCAAAGAATGACGTGGCTTTATAAGAAATGTGGGATAAGAGAGTATTCTTAAATGAATGAGAGTGATATAGAGTTGTGAAATGTATAGATTGTAGTGGTGAATTTGAGCCTCAGTTTTGGGAAGTGCTAGGCATACGAGCTTTGAGGGGGCAAGGACGCTGCCCTGATTGTTCACAGAAAAAACTAGCGGAGTTAGAGGCTCTGGAAGTAGCTAAGAAAGCTACTGAGGTATTGTCCAGACGGCGTGATGCAAGGGCTAGTATGGGAATACCGCCTCGCTTTATGAATAAAGACTTTAGCACAGGCTCTTGGGATAGAGGTAGAGGCAAGGAAATAGACAGGGCTTATCGTGAGTGCTGGAATTATGCTGAGGAATATCCTATAGGCAGAAATGTAAAGGGTTACAGGTCTTTGCTTATATACTCGGAAAGTTCTTGGGGTGTCGGCAAGACACACCTTTCCTGCTCAATAGCCCACAGGATACTTGATAGGTGGAACGACCCAGAGCTTGTCATACCTAGAATACTCTGGATTAGCGAGCCTGACCTTTACCAGAGAATACAGGCTAGCTATAACTACAACTATGAAGAACGCCAGCTATTGCCCAATGAGGACGACATCTTAAAAGAGCTTATTTATAAAGACCTGCTTATTCTTGATGATGTTGGCAAGGAGAGGCGAACAGACCCCAAGTTTGTCCAGCGAACACTATTTAAGGTTATCAACGGCAGATATGACCGTGATGTGCCTATTGTTATCACAGCTAACTTAGCACCAGAGGAGCTACAGGATTACTTCGGCACTAGGGGGCGGGATGAAGCATCGTGGGATAGGTTATATGAAATGGTTAAAGGTAAGGTTATCAAGATTGATGGCGATAGCTATAGGAGACTCTGATGGCAGAAAAAATGGTATTCAATAAGCCAGAGGACTTGAGGCAACTCGTAGGGTGGGTGATAGATGATGTCCAGCTTATTGATGGGGCACGTCTAGTTTTAACCCTTCACCATATAGAAGCTCCAAACAGAATACGAATAATAGTTTCACCTTTAATTCAAGTTGGTATGACTGGAAATATAACAGTTCACAACCCAGCACTAAATGTAGCTTCCGAGCCAGCAGTTGAGGAGTTGAAATGAATAGAGCAAGTTCGGCAACAGGGTGGGTAAGAAATCCCGTAATGAAATCACCTAAGTTAAACCCTAGATTAGCTAGTAGCTATGATTTGGGTTGGACATATAATCCTATCACTGGTTGTCTAAACGGCTGTGAATACTGCTATGCGAGGAAGCTGGCACGCGGGCGGTTGAAGTCTAGGTATTTGGCTAATCCTTATATCGCTGGTAATACTGATGTTCTTAAATGTGCTCATAACCCTAAAGAATTACAAGAACGATTGGCTGACCCCTTCTATCCCCGCTTCTGGGGAGATAGAGTCTTGGAGTTCACTACTAATAAAGACCGCAAGGTAGCAACACACCGAGGGATATTTGTCTGCGATATGTCAGATTTGTTCGGCATTGGTATCCCCGAAGAATGGACTAGAAATGTTTTTGATGCTATAAGGTGTAGACCATTTGACCGCTTCTATCTCCTCACCAAGCAACCGCAGAACCTAATCAAGTGGAGTCCGTTCCCCCCGCATTGTTATGTCGGTGTCACCATAACTACTGATAAAATGCGGTATGAAGCCCTTTACTGGCTTAAACAGATACAAGCAAGCGTCAAATACCTCTCCATAGAGCCACATTTAGGACGAATACAAATAGCACCAATAGACCTACAGGATGCTGGTATTGGCTGGATTATAGATGGCGCTCAGACCAAGCCATACAAGCCACCTAAGATAGAGTGGGTAGAGGAGATAGAAACTTCAGCTAAAAAAGCGGGGATAGCTATATTTGAGAAGGACAATCTCAAACCCTTATTAAAAAGAGAATTGATACAGGAGTTA
>Ga0114925_10000038_pt1 | contig 39405 bp, 110 predicted proteins | sample SumtaG_2_FD_87287 | JGI IMG/M metagenome (GOLD analysis project Ga0114925, IMG submission 87287) | Deep subsurface microbial communities from Indian Ocean to uncover new lineages of life (NeLLi) - Sumatra_00607 metaG | ecosystem: Environmental > Aquatic > Marine > Oceanic > Sediment | place... | reverse complement strand
TTGTAAAACAAAACTCTAAAGGTAATTTTTATCTAGACTTGGATCTATCTACAAAAGATAAAGAATACTTTGAGAAAATACTTACTAGTAAAGTAAGACAAATTAACGAGAGGTTAAACAAATGATTAACCTTTCATCTATTTTTATTAATAGTATAGACTCGAACCTAGAAAATAAAAGAGAGGTTTATAAAAATTGATTAGAAAAATGAAACCTGAAATTGAATGTAAGATTTGTAAACGTAAACACGATCAAAAATATCATAGTGATCTATGTGATGTTTGTTTTGATCCTATAGGTAATTATTGTTTTTATCCTATACCAAAAAGTATACTAAAAGATTTAAGAGGTTTTAAAAAATGAATTGTAATTGCTTAACCATTAAAGATCACTTAAGAGAATTACAAAAAGATCACGAAGTAATTTTTAATAGAGTGTGTAATGGATCTAATGAATTAGATTCATGTATAGAAATATCAAATGAGATATTAGAATATCAAAACAAGTATGATAATTATCTAAGAGGTTTAAAAAATGACTAATGATTTAATCTATAAAGATAATGATATAATAAAATATCACTTAGTAGTTAAACCAATTAAGAGATCACAAAAAGAGATCGATAATATACTTTCAATGCTAAATGAATTAAGTAGTTTAGATCGTGAGGTGTTATCTAATTGAGTTATCATTTAGATTTAGATAATGATTTAAGACGGTGCGTATTTTGTAATGAAGACTTTAAAAAAGGATCGTATTGTAAGAGGTGTTTATCTGAATAATGTATATCAAAGTTTGTTTAGATTGTATAGAATTTTTTGGTTTATCTGATTGTAATAAATGTCATAAAAATAATAGTTTAGTTTTGAATGTTAGGTATCAAAACAATAAAGATATTTTTGAATTAATAGAGGTAAAAGAATTAAATAATAAAATAGATTATTGGAAGTCAAAAATAAATGAAGCTAAATATCATATTAAGAATAGACAAAAAGATATATCTAAATTAAAACAAAGTAAGAATCAAAAACAACTTAACAAACTAATCAAGAGAGGTTTAAAATATAGACATGATTAGATTTAATAAATTAACTCAAGAGTTTTACAGGGATCGATCCATGTGTGCTAAATGCAAACAGAAAATAAATGAAGGTGCATTAGAACCTGTATTATTTTCCCATGATTATTATCATTATAGATGCTTAACTCATAAAACAATTAAAGAGGTTTTAAGATGTTAGATACTCATAAGAATATTAATCATAAGCAATTAGTAAAACAGTATAGTAGATTATATTATAATGATTATACTAGAGATCAATTAATCAATGAATTCAATTCATTAATAACATACTCTCAAAATAACTTTGAGAGCTTCATTAATAATAGTGGATTAGCCTATAAAGAATTAACTATAATTCACTTAGAAAAATTATTACATATAGTTAAAAATTATGATGAGGTTTTAATCAATGTGTGATCATACTTTAGAATTAGAAAATATACTTTCAAATACTAATCATAAATTCTTTTGTAGAAATAGTATTGAATTAGAAAAACACTTTAAGACTTTAACAATTAGAGAGCTAAATAATTTAGCTTATGAGTGCGATCAATTAGCATTAAAAAATAAGCATGATAATATTTTGTTTACATTATATTCTAAAGACATTAGATCATTAATTGAATCTGAAGCTATGAGAAAATATAGAGAGGTTCATAATGAGTTATAATTCTGATTTAGTAAACGATCAATTAAAGAATCTAATTGATTTATTTTCTAGCGATAAAGTACACACATTAAAAGACACTATTAAAAAAGCGTACATTGAAGGCATGGATAAACCAATGTCTAAATGGTCATTAGGTAATCAGCTATTAGTTTTAATTCAAAAGACTGAAGATGCACGAACAATAAATCAATGGTGTAAAGTTGGAAGGCATATTAAAAAAGGTAGTAAAGCAATTTATATTTTAAGACCTAATCAAAAAAAGATCCAAGTAAAAAATAAAGATACTAATGAATACGAAGATCAATTTATTCTAAATGGTTTTAGTGGTCTTCCTATCTTTAAAATTCAAGATACATACGGAGCTGGATTAAAAAAGTATGAACCAAAAAATCCATTACCATTAAAAGACGTAGCTGATAAATGGGATCTAAAAGTTGTTTATGATTCTTCTATTCATGGAGAGTACGGATCTTTTAATGCTACTGATAATAAAATAAGACTTTGTACTGAAGATCAAACAACATTTTTCCATGAGCTAGCTCATAAAGCACACTCTAAGATCGAAACATTGAAGGCAGGACAAGATCCAGAACAGGAAACTATAGCTCAATTATCAGCGTGTGTACTTGGATCGATTTATGGATTTGATGTTAAAGAATATACATTTAATTATATTTCATCTTATGTAGACTCTAACGATCCCAAAATAGTATCTAAGATGTGTTTAAGGGTTTTATCTAAAGTACAAAAGATCCTTATGATGATATTAGAAGAATCAAAAGACGATACTAACAAAGTAATTGAGGTTAAAAATAAATGAATAAGATATACTTAGTATTTTATAATCTAATTAAGCTTAGATCATTTACTTCATTTGATTATAATAAAGCATTTGAATATAGTATTAACAACAGAAAATTAGAGAATAATATTGAGAGGTTTAATAAATAATGCCTTCAATAATCTTTAAACTTAAAGATGATATAATTAATTATGAATCTAACAATAAAGTAATTATCAATATTACTTTAGATCAAAAGAATCATTATGATAATTTAGATAGTATACTTAAAAGAATAGATGCAAATAACTTTTTTAATATTGAGGTAATTGATTAATGATTATTAAAAACGGTAATTCTACTATTATAATTTCAGATGATATTAAAAAATTATTAATCCCTTATTGGTTTAATAAATTAAGTAATGTTAGAGAGTCATTAATTAAAAAGTTAAGTGGTAAATGTAATTCATGTTTAGAAAATAATAATGAATTATTAAAAGAGCATTTAGATTTAAAAATTATAGCTGATCATATATTTCATTATTCAATGACTATAAAAAATTCATGCTTAACAAATATAGCTTATGATCTGGGAATTGTTGAAAGTGATCATAATATAGATTTGTTAGATGAGGTCTTACAGAAATTTTCTTTTATGACTTATCATAATATAGAAGAATGTAAAGCATGTTTAACCATTAAAAATAAAAGGAGATTAACAAATGAATGATAGAAAATTTGACTTTGAATTAGAAGTAATGAATAATAATGTTGAACAAGTTGTGACTGGTCCATCAGAACCTAAAAAACTTGGTAGGATTAATAGAAAAATATGTCCTAAATGTTTTAAAAAGAATACACAAACTAATTCAAAATTGACATGGGAATTATACGGTAAATGTATGTTTTGTTTAGAGTGTGCGATATATTATAATAAATATGTGAGTGAAAAATCAAATGAGTAAACAAGAATTAGCACAAAAACTATTTGATAATGACTTTATACAAAAACTAGATAATGAAACATGGTTAGTTAAAGGATCTAATAATAATTCTTATGAAGTGATAAAGACTAATGATCAGTCATACGATTATTATTGTAAGTGCGTAGCGTGGAGAATGGATAATTCTAGAGAGTGTAAACATGTTTTAGCAGTTCTACTCTATGAAAAGGGTAAAAAATAAGGTAGTGATAGTAATGTATGATGATAAAAACTACCTAGTGATAGTATCTAATGATGTTTTAATTGCTGTACATGATGATTATTACTACGTGATCAAGTTAGTGTTTGTTCAAATGAACAAACATAGATACTTAAACTTAGTACACGTACATTATTTAATGAGTACAAATAACCTAAAGACCGTAAAATCGGAGGCAGAATACTAATGAGGTTTACAAAAAACTTTATTATTGTAGAAACTAAGAACGGACCTTTGAGTATACCATGCAAAATAGCTAATGCAATTAGCTCAAGTAGTAATGGTTTAACTTGTATGTCATGTCGAGATTGTAATGGAGATATAGGCATGTCTTATTACTGCAAGTCATGTAACAAAGGTAGAGAAGGAGATATTTTATCTAAATCTGACACGAACACAGCGATTAGAGTAGATAAAGAGAATAAAATACCACTAACAGATGAACTAAAAGACTCAATATCTGTAAGTGATAAAGTCATTGAGGTATTAGGAAGTATAACAGATCAAGAAGTAGATCAAGATAGAATACTTGGTTCATTTGCTGTAATACCTGATGATAAAACACCTAGTCAAATACAAAAACTCTTTACACGTCTTCAAGTTGGCTTAGTTAATAGCAATAGTAGTTTTATTGTGAGGTTTAATACTTCATCTAAACAAAAATTGGGTATACTTAGAGCAGAAAATAATATACTTGTGATATTAAATTATGCTTTTAGTAGTGACTATACTAAGCATGATCAAGATAGTAATATCCAATTAACTGATGAAGAATTAAAAGTAGCAATAGACTTTGTAAACAAAATAAAACCTTTAGACATAGACTCTATAACTGATATACGAAGGGAGAAAATCACACAAATAATCGAATCAGGCGAAGTAATTTCAGTAGAACCAACTGAATTAGTACCTGATGTTGATCCATTTGCTAGTGATCCTGTAGAAGTGATAGCTGATAAACTAAAAGACGAAGCTAAAGCAGATAAAAAACCTTCAGTTAAGAGAGGTAAAAAGGTTTAAACCCTTTTTTATTTTTTATCATGTCATTAAATAAACCATTAAAAATTAAATCAAATACTCATCTAAATAAAATGATAAAGTCTAATTTTATCATTGAACCTAAGTTAGATGGCAGTAGACATATTTTAAAGTGTGAAAATAACGAATTAAAGATACTAAGAGATAGTGGGAGAATAAAAAACAAAGTATTCCCAGAATTAACTCAAATAAAACTACCTGATAATACTATCTTAGATGGAGAAGTTTGTTACTTAAAATCTGACTTAGTAGCTGATTTTTATCAATTATTACCTAGAGAAAACCTAACAAATCAAATTAAGATTGATGTTCTAAGTAAGAAATACCCTTTAACTTTTGTAGCTTTTGATATACTAAAGTATCAAGATAAAGACTTAAGAAATTTACCATTTGATAAAAGACGTGAGATATTAGATTCAATTCCCACGAATGATCGATTTAAAATCATTAAACAGTATTCTTATGATGAGATAAACAAGTTGGACAGAACCAACATGGAAGGAATAGTATTAAAAAAACCTGATAGTTATTATTCTGATAATTGGTTTAAGCATAAGTTTTATGTTGAAACTGACTTTAATGTTATAGGTTATACTTCAGAAACTAGATTAATTTCTGCATTAGAGTTAGCTGATCAAGATAAAAACTATGTAGGTAAAGTAAATTATATTAATTATCCACAAACAAAAGAGTTTGCAGAAACATTAAAGGGAAAAATTGCAGTAGTAAAACACCAATGGACAAACACAAACAAAGTTAAATTTCCTGTATTAAAGGAGTTAAGATCCAAATGAATTACAAAAAAGAGATTAATAAGTTATATAAAAAACATAATGAAGGCTTTATAGCAGTTTGCCATAATGCAAATACTGATAAAATAAACTTTATTCATCTTGATTATATTGGTCAAAATACTATACATGATCATATAGCTAAAGACTCTAAAGATATTTTTAACAATCCAATTAAGATCACAAGTGATAATTTCATTTTATTTTATGTTGGATTAATTGATAATTTAGAAAATAATAAAGTAATTTCCAAAAATGAATATGAAAATTTCTTGAATTCAATCGAAGGTGTTTGTTCAAATGGTCAAACAAATATACTTAAACTTAGTACACGTGAGGATAACTAATGAGTGAACAAAAATTAAAGACCGTAAAATCGGAGGCAGAAAACTTTGAAGTGAAAATAGCAAAGGCAGATATTGAACAAGTTATCAAATCAGCTTCTATCCTAGTAGAAGAATTAACCCTGACATTTAACGTTGAAGGATTAACTTTTCGCCTAATGGACCCTAGTCATGTAGCATTAATTGATGTTAGTTTACCTAACTCAATGTTTGAAAAATACCAAGTTGAAAGTGAATTTAATGTTGGTGTAAGAGCAGATGAGATCGCTAAAATGATTAAGATGTTTGATAAAAATTCTACAATAACTATTACAAAAACTAGAGATAACTTATTGGTACTCTCAAATAGAACCGAGAAATATACCTTAAGACTAATTGAATCTAGTAAAAATGATATGCCATTACCTAAAATTCCTTATGATGCTAAAGTAGATTTTGGTACAAATCAAGAAATTTCTACAAAAGATTTTATCAAACAAATTGATAAAATTAATATTGTTTCTGACTATGTAACTTTTAACACTACAAATCAGAAAGTAGAACTAAGTGGTAAAGGCGATATTGGAGAAGCTATAACAAGTTATGAAAAAGGACAAGTAGAAATAAAGACAAATCAAGATAGTATAGGTACATATTCTTTAGAATACATTATACCATTTGTCAAAACAGTATCAAATAATCCTTTAACTATTGAATATTCAAATGCAAAACCATTAAGAATCGAAGCTAAAATAGCTAATATTGGTAGAATTCATTTTTACTTAGCACCTAGAGTTGAGAGTTAAAAATGAATACGCCTTCCCTTTTTACTAAAATAGATAACAAAAAACTAGCTGAAGTGTGGGATCATGCTGACGAATTAGAACAAGATTTTGAATTTTCTGCTAATGATATTATTGATATGATACCTTCAATACAATATAGGATAAGAAAAATTAAAGAGATTTTAGATCCATTTGTTAGTGAGGATGATTTAAAATGAATATTAAATTAAGTATTGTTGAAGAAAAGACTTTAGAAAAATTACTACCAAGTTTATTTTATCTAGGTAGAGATAATAAAATCAAAGTATCTAATCTAGCTAAGCAATTAAAAGAGATTTTAGATGTTAATGTTTGTTCAAATGAACAAACAAATACACTTAAACTTAGTACACGTTATGATAATATGGAAGAAAAGATAAACACTAAGACCGTAAAATCGGAGGAAGAATATTAAATGTTTGAAGGGATTTGTTTCATTGAGGAAATAGTTTTATTTCCAAGAAGTGTTTATCCTTCTTCTGTATTACTAAAGAGGTCTTTTAAATGAGTAATATTACATACAATAAACAAGATATTTCTGAAATAGCAAGTGCCTTATACAAAGAATTAGGAGAAGAAAATTTTGATTCTTATGAAGAAAAACAGATAGCAAAACAAGAAGAAGCTTTTGAGAGAAATTTATTTGAGAAAGAACCAAAAAAAGCAAGTGATGAATTAACTATTAGACTTAATAAATTTAGATGGTTTTTCGAGAATGTTTCATTAGCTAATCAATTAGAATCATTAAAAACATATACAAAATATAATAATCAAAGTCAAATAGATTATAATGAAATTGAAGTATTAGGAAATTCTAACCTAACATTAACAAAATTATTAAACAAACTTCAATTATTAAAGTATAATTCTAGCCAATTTCTAAACGAAAAAGACTCTAAAAGATTAGATGATTATATCTTTCAAATACAGTTTAGAGTCATTGATAACTTTGAAAATGGATATGGTTATAACACAGATAGCAGAAAAGGTTATGCACAATTAGGGAGAAAAAACAAAAATGAATGATCCATGTACCTTAAAAGATTGTAATTATTGTGATGGAACATACTATCCATTTGATACTCATTGTTCATTTTGTGGACATGAAACTTATGAGAAGGATCTTAGTCTATGTAAAGTTTGTAATAAAGAAATTTACGGTACATTTTCTGAATGGAAACAACATAAAAAATCACATGAGGTAATTCAAAATTGAGTAAAGACTTAAGCTTTAAACGAATGAATAAAGCGAATGATAAGACCTATCAAGAATTAGTTTTAGAGATTGAAGAAGAAAAATTATATCTATCTAGACTTCATCAGCAGGGAAAAAACGAACACTCACGAATGACTAGTAATATTATTGACTTATCTGAAGAATTAGAATATACAAAAAACCTAATTGAAGGAAAAGAAAAGATGCTTAAAACATACGAAAAGAAAAATCCTAACAAAAGACGAGGTGTTTTTAATTGAAAAAACCATATTTGAAAAATTGTAAAATCTGTAAAAATGAATTAGATGATAATGATCTAAATGATGATAACGAATGTTATACATGCTTTTGTGATATGAGAGGTTTAGAATATTGAAATTCATTTGTAAAGCCTGTAAAAAAGTAAAACGTGAAGAAGCTTTTTTTGTAGTGAATAGAGAAAATTTTGAGGGATTATGCCATGAATGTTAATGTAAATGGTCCAACAGAACCAACAAGAGAAGATGCTTTAGAGAGTATTAAATTTTTAGAGTTTATGATTAAAGCAAAACAGCAACAAGTAAAAGATGAACCTAAAGAACCAATGTGGGAAGATCAATTAAAACAGCTTTATGGAGCTCAAGAATTAATCAAATTAGACTTAGAATTTTTTGAAACAAAACATGAACAAGAAGACTTGAACTATCAAAGAGGTTATGGATATTGAGTAAAGTAATTCTATCTAAGGATTTTTCAGTAGAAGACTTGAAACAATCTGTAAAAGATATGGCATATTTTGAAGTTAAATTTTCAGATATAGATTATTCAAGAGATAAAGAAGACTTGGAAAAAGAAGCTTATGAGCATGGAGGTAATTTTAAAGGACATATTATAGACATGCAAACTGCAAATATGCTATGTATTATTTATGATGCCTTAGTAAAACAAAACCCTGATTATAAAATCAAGTTTGAAAGAATGTTAAAGACGTTTACAAACTTTGAAAAATTAGTTAAATTTGGATGGAGTAAGGTAAAATGAAAGACTGTAAAAGATGTAAAAGTAAAGAAGTATGTGATAATTCAAAGTGTAATAAGAAACATTGTGAGGCATGTAATGAATTTAGAGAGGTAATATTATCTTGAATCAAGAATTTATGACTAGGATTAATTCTGTACTTGATGGCTTTAAAGTAAAAAACAAATCTAAACTAAGTGATAGTAATTATCGAGATAGAGTATATTGCATAAAAGAAGACTTGGAAGGTTGTGAAGAACAAACAAAAACACAATTAGAAACTACAGTATTATCTTACTTTGATAATTTTATGCCTTATCTAATTAAAAAATCAAAAGATAATATCTCAACATTTAATGGAGAAGACTTTGAGAATTGTAAAAGAGGTTTATCATTTACTTCAAGTGCGAATGTAGACATGGATGATCAGGGTTTTCAAGGTTGTTGGCAAGATAACGAAGAAAATGATAGAGTGTTTGCTAGATACATTGAGGATTATTATGAAGGAAATCACATGGCAAATCAGAACTATACTTCTACTAATCTATCTACACATGTTGTAAAAAAGATAGATAAGATAATAAAAGATGAAGATGATAAAGTTGAGATACATAGGTTAAGTGACTCACAATTAGAAGATGCGTGGCAAGGTCAATGTATGATGATCAAGATGGCATTAGAGCAGTATTATAAAACAGAAGATGAATCATTTAGAGTCAAAGCAGAAGAAGCTCAAGAGAAACAATCAGTAATTCAAAAGGAGATAACAAGAAGACATTGACTTTAACAAAAGAAACTATCCTAAAAGAAACTAATGAGGATGAATTATTTAGTTTGTTTGAAGAATTTTTAATTAGAGTTGAAGATAAAAAAGGATTTTTACAGCATGGATTTGATGTAGTTATCTTAGATAAAACTAAAGGACAAATCATTAGGGAGATGAAAAATAACAAATGAATACTCTAGAGAAATATAAATTACAAAGTAAATTTAAAACAAAAGATGTACCAAGTAGTTATTCAGTAGAAGAATGTCTTACTAAAAATCATAAAGTATCTGATTATCATCAGGGTTTAGGGACACTATTAGTTTGTGGTAAAGTCTTAGATGTAGTAAGAATACCACATAGTAGATACTTTAAATCATGTCCATATTGTAGTAAAAAATTACAGTTTGTGATAAGAAGTTTAGCTGATAGAAGATACGGTAATGACTTAGAAGATAAATTGAGGATAGTAAAATGATTAGAGTATTCAAAGGCGATAATGGAGTACAAGAATTCTGGGAGTCAGAACATGGAGATATGATATTGTTTAGAGTTAAACGTGATAAATGGTGGCTTTATGCTAGAGATTCTATCATACAAAAGAATGATGAAGATGAGGTAATATGCGATAAATCATTAGAGAAATTACAGAATAAAGTAGAGAATAAAGTTAATCAAACAGTAATTTTTGATGGAAGTAAATCATGGATTAAGCAGAAAGATAAAAGAAAAAAACGTATGATGCTAAGGAGTGAACTGTGCTAATGTGTAATCATAAAGGTACATTTTATGAAAAATGTGAAGACTGTATGGGTACATTACAGGAAAGATATGAAGAAGAACCTGTAAAATCTGTTTTTTCATGGAAAGAGTATATTGAAAAATGTAAGGAGTTGGATCTAGTTGAGTAAAGACGAATTGAAATTTGATGATAATGCAAATATCATTGAAGGTAAAGTCAAACTAGAGTACCTAAAATTTGATTCAAAGGATAATGTAATTAAAATAAAGATAGAAAACGATCCTACAAAGTATTTTCTAGCATTAGAAGAAGTACCAAAAGCAATAAAATTTTTGATGGAGGAAGATATTTGATGAATAGAACCAACCAATCGACAATAATTAAACAAGCAATTAACTCATGGATGGATAAGGGATTAACAGATAAACAAGAAATATACAGCAAAGTCGTTGAAGAATTAGGAGTCCCAAGACCTACAGTAAGACGAGTAGCAAGAGCATTGAGAGATGAATACATTGAAAAAATAAAGATATTACAACAAGAAATACCAAGACCTACTTCAAATTATTGGAGTAATAATAATTGTAACCATGTTGGTAATTGCTCATGTAGTGATAAAGGAGGTAGTGATAATGGTACTTAATCTTAATTTCATTCTTGGATTTGTTGGAATTTCAGTAGCTTTGATGATTGGTTTAATGTTATTTTCAGAAGTGAGTGATGCTGCAGTAAGTCCAATTAACCCAGATGATGTAAATTGTCATGTAAATTATGATCATAACATAAACTGTGAACAGCAAATAGTTGTATTTAATGGAGAAAAAGATAATTCATTTTGGATAATAGCATTATTGCCATTGGCATTAGTTGGTTTTATAGTTGGAAGGAGGTTATTCTGAATTGACTAGAACCTTAAAAGAAAAAACAATACCAATAAAGTTAGAAGAATTCGTATTTTATTGTGCATTAAGTATAACCATTCTTAGTTATATTGGATTTTTTTATTTCCGAATTGATATTTCTATTGTAGGTATGTTAGTTGGAACAATATTTACATTGTTATTAGCTTCTACGACTTGGGATATTAACCCTATTCATGCGATTGGATATTGTTTGAGGTGGAAAAGGTAAATGGGATTAGAGCAATTTTATGAAAACATTGAAGACTTTGATGATGAAGAATTAAAAGATGTAATTAAAAGAATAAAAAAAGAGATTAAAGAAAGACAGTTTAGGGAAAATGAAAAATATAATTGTATTAGACATAAATTTATTGGCAAAGGTTTTTGTCCCGATTGTGAAGATTTAGCAAAATCTGAAGCTGACTATCAAAATACTTGTCCATTTAGAGAGGGAGAATAATGAAGTGTGTAGAGTGTGGTAAAGATTTCAATAGAGAAGAAGAAGAAAATCTTTGTTGGGATTGCACTAAAAAAGGATATGATCAAGAGGGGATTAGGTATCTTGATTAAGAGAAACTTACCACTTGGAGAATATTATTTAGAATGTGAAACTTGTAATGGAGAAGTTTTTGATAATTGGAAGTATGATGAGTTAGAAGATTCAGGTCATAAAGGACATAAACTAAGGTCAATGGACACTAGAGAAATCAAAGAACAGGCCCTAGATTGTTTAGATGATGGTTGTCTAAAACAAGAATGTTGGGGAGAAACTGAAATGAATAGAAGAAAATTACTAGACTTGATTAAAGATGAGGTTGAACAAGTTGAATGATAAAGTCACAGAAAAATTATCTGATAAAGAATTAGTTATATTATATATTGATAACGAATGTGGTTCAAAAGCTAACTCAATATTCAAATCTGAAATGAAAATTAGGGGAATTAAAATTCCAAAACAGGAGAAAAGAAATGGATAGAGAAGAATATATCAGTCCTAAAGAATTGGAAGACTTTATCAAACAAGTTAAAGAGATAGCTTTTGGAGAAGGCGATAACTCTCATCATAGTTTGAATGAAGTTTTAGAGCAATTAAAAAACATGCAAGACTTAGCATTGGAGGAAAATAAATGATTAGTAAAACTGAAAAATTAGTTAAAAAGAGAGGATATTATTCAGGTACAGTAAGACCAACTTTTGTTTGTATTGATCCAGATTGTAAAGGAGGTATTGAGTATTTATCACAGGGAGGTGGTACATTATCTCCAAGAGGATATTTTTCATGTAGATTCTGTTATGCAGTACATGAGATAAGACCTTCATTAGTAAAAAAATATGATCTTAAAACTAGTGATGATGGAAAAGGATGGGTTCATTATAATTATGCAAAAAAGAAATATGGACAATATTCATTTGAGTTTAAGACTTTAAAAGAAGTATTTGAAAAGAAAAAAGAGATAGAAATTATCTATAAGAAAGATAAGAATAAATCTAAACCAAACTATGTATCATTTTTTTGGGGAAAAGTAGATGTTTATACCGAAGAAAGAACCACTCGTAGATATTCCACTCGTAGATATTTTATGAATGATAAGATAATTAAAAATCCAATTTTAGTACAGAAAATAACATACTTGAAAGATAATTCGGTATCATTAGAGTTTGATAATGTAGATGGAACAGAAACAAAGTATGGAGAAACAGAATATTATACTTATAAAAATGGGATTTTAAACGAATGGCGTAATGGTAAATCGAGGACGAGTCTAGATAAAACTAAGTATAAACTACCTAATAAAAAACCAAAAAGATCACACTACTTCTTATCATGCTCACCAAATGCCAAAACAGTATGTGATAATTTACTGACATTGAAACAAAAACTAACAGAAAATAAATGTCCAATACCTCATTCAACAATGATTTTTCAAAAATTACTGCCTGAACAAATTAAAATCAAATCAAAATATTATAAGAATTTGAAGACTCCCTGCTGTAATTCAGAATTTACAAAACTAAGTTTCAATGTAAGATTAGGGTATTATCAAAAACCTATACCTTATGCAGTATGTGATAAGTGCAATAAACTATACGAATTCAAAATAGATAAAGAAAAGGAGGTTTTATTTAATTGAGTTATTTTTACTCGTATGAATATCCTTCATATTCTCCAAGAAGTTTTTACGCTAAAATGCAAAGAGAAAGACAGCAAAATATGATTGAAGAAGAAAACAAAAAACATGAAAGCATAAGAGAAAAATACAGAAAAAAATATGAAAACACACCTTATCAAATAGGTACAAGATGGTATTCAGAACATCACAAATGTAATTGTAAAATTATAGATTATTGTGATCATGTAAGTACCCTCAAAGAAGATAAAGACGTTGATTTAGTAATTCAATCAGATTGGCATTTGGTAGAATATGTTAAAGGTAGACCACTTAAAACAAAATTTAAGGGTTATGTAAAGCCAAAGGATCTCACACGATTAATTCGTGTTAAACGTGGAGTAGCAGAAAGGAGAGTTAAAAAATAATGGGAATGTGGGAAAGTACCTATCAAGAGTATTGTCCTATCTGTGAAAAAGAAACAGAATTTTCATCTTGGAATGATAATGATGATGAAGGAGATCATAAAAATTGCGTAGAATGTGAAACAGAATTTCCAATACCAAAACTATCTGAAGGAGATCCATTCTTCATAGGAGATGATTTGTATTGTTATCATATTGGTAATGATGATGAAATTCAACTTGGGAGGTATAACGAAAAATGAAATGGTGTGCTATTTGTAAAAATGGATATGATGATATTGATCAATTAGAATATCATTTAACAAAAGAGCATACGAAAAGTGAGCTTATTCATTATCTAAAAATGATAAGTAATTTTTCATGGCAGGAAATAAAGGAGATAGAAAAATGAAAACTGTTCAAGAAAAAGTATCTGACTTTGTATTAAAAAATGATTGGTTAATAATACATACAATCTTCCAATTAACATTAATTTTATTATGGTTTGAATACATATTTCCATTCTTATCAGATGATTTTAGTGAGGAAGAACCTAGAATTATTTTAGCAATAGCAGGGTTTGTATGGTTTAGTTTAATGTCTTTTCTATTAATATTACCAAGATGGTTTACTGCATGGACAATGATAACGATTGAAAAAACCTTCTACTTGGGAGTTAAAATTCATAAGGTGATAAGATAATGGAAGTAGAAGATCCTAGAGTTATGATAATTGTTTTTGCAGCAGTATTATCTTTTGGCTTAGGTGCAATAATTTTAGCAGATGAATATAATGCAATAACGTATAAACAAAATTGTAATGCTTTAATTAATTCTGAAAGAGTAATGATGGAAGGAGATCCTCATTTTGATTGGAGAAGTGATCCTTACTTGATGAAAATGTGGGACAATCCTCAATATCAATGTGATAGGTTCTATGAAATGATTGAAGTGTTAGGTAGTTTTCCTAAAGGAGAAAGATTAGAATGACTAATATTTTTGGTAAATTTGATTGTTGGATCTATTGGAAGAATGATAAATCATGTAGGATGCCTTTAGATATTCCAGCTATAAACTACTACAGAAGAATAGGTGTAGACGTACACGTAGTTGGAGAGTATAATAATTTCAATTTATTCCATGTTTACGGAGAGGAAAAGGAATGAATAATTCCAATATGTTTGTTCAAATGAACAAACATAGACACTTAAACTTAGTACACTTACTACTAGGCATGGTAAAGAAAAACAAACAAGACCGTAAAATCGGAGGAAGAATATAATGGAAGACGAATCTCAACAAAGACATAGAGCTATTTGTAGAGCATGTAAAGAGCTTAAGAATGACGTACTAGCCGATAACGGTTACTGTGGAGATTGTGATTAAGATGGGAGGTTCACTAGATATTAGAAGTTATGATGGACACTTTGAGAAAAACAAAGTAGTAAGATCAATGATAGAAGCTAAATTTCAACAAGACCAAGAATCAAGTGCTTATGAAAGTGGACATAGCTATAGTGGAGCTATAGGAGTAATGCCTTCAGGTGTTAATTGGATAGAAAAAACATTTGATTCTTCAGAAGAAGCTGAAAAATACATTACAGAATATCATAACAAATGGGATAAGGCTATGGGAGTTTATTATAGTGATGGTGAAGATGATGGTTATTTAGTTGGAGGATGGTGTTCTTCTTGATTAGATGCCAAAACTGTGATACTATGTGTGGAGCTGTACCTCCAATAGATAGACCTTTTTGTTGTATTGCATGTGATGAAGAATTCCATAAAAAACTTAAGGAGAATAAAAAAAATGACTAGTGGTATATCTTCAAGTAAATTTGGTGGTATGTTACTATTTGATTTTGGTAATGACTTTGGTAAATGGAAAGCTGATTTAGGTACAAGAGGTATGTATGATAAGTGGGTACATTCTGAAACTAAAGATGTTATTATTGTAGAACCATTTGAGGATTGTAAACATGATTATTTCAATGATAAACATGATGAAAATGATTGTGATGCAAGTGAGGTTATAATTTACAATGATTCAAAACTAGATTCATTAGGAATATTCGAGTACGAAGAAGCTTTGAAAGTAGCTAACGACTTTATGAAAGTAAAACATGGAGGATTTTCTTCTTGACATTAAATCCAAAACTGCATTATCATGTTGAAACTTTCCATTGGATAGGAAAAAATGAAGATGAGGTAAAGGAAGAACTTGATAATTTTCTAGCAAGAGCAGATATAGATATTTATGATATTCAATTTCAACAAAATCCATACGGATCTCATGTAATGGTAGTCTATGTTAATAGGAGTAATTCATCTTGACATGTGATCAAAATAATCCAAATAGGGATTTATCAGATCCAACTTGGGAAAGTGTAGGGTGTGCAAGACTTAGAAGAAGAAGTGAAAGAGAGATAAGAAAACAGAATAGGGAGAAGAAAAAAGATTGAGTGTACAAGAAACATGGGACGATTGGAAGTTTTTTCTGATACCATTTATGATAGCAGTACCATTAGGAGTAGGCATGTTTGCTGTTCTACACCATGATTTAGATATTTCCAATGAGCATTTGTACTTTTCAATCTATAAAGGAGATAAATGTGAATCATTACTTTGGGATAAATCATTTGAAGTAAGAAAATTCTTCCCAGATAGAACAGAATTAATGGTAATTGATCATTATCTAAAGGAGAGAAACTGCTAATGTGTGAACCATTTATTGATGGAAATAAAGCATATTGTAAAGAATGTATCGAGTATGCAGAAAAAAATCCTAATAACTCTATAAAATTTGATGAAAATAAAAAAACAAAATTCAGATTTTTAGATTGTGAACAGCATGAAAAAGAATGTGATTTAATAATTTGTTGTGAATGTGGATCAGATTATGATGAAAAATACCATGCTAAAAAGGAGTGTAACTAATGGGTTATTGGTGGTTAAAACCAAAAGAAGAATTAGATTCATGGCGTTGTCTAGAAGCTAGATTAGATAACGTTGAAGACTTTATCACATTTGAAACTAAAGATGGAGTATTAACTGACGTAGATAGAGAGCATATTTTTGAATATATCAAAGAAGGTTACATTGAGGGACAAGTAAATGATTGGGATAGAGAGGTAATTACAAATTGAAAATGAATGAGAAGTTAGACTTTAAATTTGCAGGGATAACTATAATATTATTCATTTTAGTCTTACCATTATTCTCTTTAACACATGAATTAGGACATGTATTTGCATGTGATGTAAGTGGTAGAGATTATAATTTTGGGTGGAACTGGACCTCTTGTAGTGGTAAGTTTGAAGATCCAAGTATGTATAGAATGGCAGGGGGATTTTTTAGTAGTGGCTTAGCATTAATTTTATTCGCTACAATTAAGAATAAAGCAGTAGGAAAGTACAAACCAATAGCTATAGTATTAGTTTCAATCGCAGTAGTTGAGTTTGTAAACATGGTAGGAGAAACTTTCCTCAATGACTTTTACATTCAATTTGGAAGTGCTGTAAGTGGTATGACTGTATTAGGAGTGATGGTATTTCTAATCTTTAGACATTCACCTAGAATTAAGAGGTTAGAGATTTGACAAAGACCTATGCTATGATGAGAAGAATTAGCTCAATAAGAAGGAGAGCAGATCAGCTTCAAGTCGATTTAGATTTGTATAAACAAAAGAAAAAACCAATTAATCAATGGTATAATGAATTAGCAAGATACGAAAGTAACTCTCATTATTCACGTGATTTAAGAATTGGTGGTCAGGTCATTGATATTGATCAAAAAAATATGACATGGGGATCTCTATCTAAAAAACTAAAGGAGTCATTAAAGAAATACAGAAAGAATCATCCTTATCATCCATTGACAAACGATCCTCATTACTATCCATATAACAAAAAGGAGATAAGAAATGAATAAAGAATTTCAGGTATTAGTATGGGAAAAATATGAAGTTAAATCTGAAGAAAAACTTGGACAACCAAAAATAGAAGAAGATTTTGATACACAAGAACAAGCTTTTAATTTCTATTATAGCGTTAAAAAATTCCTATGTAAGATGGTAATGAAATATGAAAGTAATGAACCTGATGCAGATGGAGATGTGTTAGAAGAAGATTGGAATAATAAGCATTGGGAATCTAATGAAGATTTTGAAACTAGGTGGGGTATAAAATGAGTAGAACTAAAATGATGTATATCTATGATACATACGATTGGATAATAGAAGAATTAGAAAAGTTATCAACACACCACTTTGAAGAAAATGTGGATAACCTAATGGAAAAGATTAGAGAATTAAGGGAAGAAACACCAACTACTAAAGATGTTTGTAATGAGTTTGCAGATAATTATGATAAATACGAAGATGGTGTGTTAGTAAAAGACGAAGGCGTAGAAGCTTTTAGAAATTTCATAAAGAATCATCCAGAAATAGATGAAGGAATTGATGAAGATGAATAGAAAACAAGAGTTAGAATCTCTAAGAAATGAAGTTACAACAAAGTACAAGTGGCAATCATTAAGAAATGAATCATCTTTTGGAGAACAAGTAATTGATTATAGAAGAAATAGACTTAATCAAATTGCTAAAAGAATGGGTGAGCTACATGGATAAAGACTTTGAAGATAAGATGGACGATTTATTTCGTTCAAATGAACAGAAAAATACAATTAAACTTAGTACACCTGAAAGAATTATGGTAAAGAAAAACAATAAGACCGTTGAATCGGAGGTAGAAAATGATTCAATCTACAATAAACAGATTGGATTAAAGACTTCAATAGCTATTATGGGAAGTGTTTTAGGACTATTAGGTTTAGGTGTTTACTATCTAGTAGTAGTTTTGGAGGTTACAAAATGAATGATGAAAAATATATTATATTTACGGACAACAAAATTTACCGTAGAGATGATATAGAATTTGATCATAATGTAACTTGTCACGATTGTGGGATTACTAATCATGTAGGAAATACCCATGATCAAGGGTGTGATGTAGAGAGGTGTCCCAGATGTAAAGGACAAGCTTTAGCATGTGATTGTGAGAAATTTTTACCTGAAAATAGTGAAGGCGAAAAATTAATGCCTAGATTAATTGACAATGTACCTAGTGGTTATACTAATAAAAAAGGGAAAAAAGGCTTAGCAGAAAATGAACCAACTAATTTTAAACCAAAAATATGTGATGATTTTGAAATAGATTGGCATTATGATAAAAACAATAAGCACACACAAGATCCAGAATTCGTAGTAATTGATGGTAAGACAGGGAAAAGAACCGTACTAGCAACTTTCCCACAAATAAGAAATGACTATGGAATACCACAAACTATGTTATGGAAGATGATGGGACAAGAGCAAGTCTTTGTTCAACAGGGAGTAAAAATTGAAAAAACATAATATTGAACTTGAAAAAGATGTTAAGTATGCTATGGATATGGTTACAAAGAGAGATGAAATTATTGAAAAGAAAGATGTAGAAATAGAAAATTTAAAAATGGATTATAAATTTGCTGTAACACGTGATAGGTTACTTCTTAAAGAACTTAAAACCCTAAGAAAAAAACTTGTTAGAATAAATAAATTAACGAAGGGATTTGATTTTTAAGATGAAATGTGAAATTGGTGCTAACTCAAATCCATGCGAAAACAAAGCAGAATTTCAAGCAGTAAATCCCGATAATAATGCCTTATACAAAATATGCAAAAAACATACAGAATTATTTTCAAGTAATTATGTGGTGACTAAACTTTGAAGTTTAACAAAGATTTCTTTATTGTAGCTGGTGTTATGACAGGAATTTTATTGCCTGTAAGACTTCTATTCGTAGAGTTTGTTTCAAATGATACGTGGGGATCACTTGGATTAATTTCTGCAATTTCAGTTATCATAGTTATCCTAGTCAAAAAAGGAAAGCTAGGTAAATTTGGTAAGATGTTTGAAAGAGAGATGTTAAGATTAACTTCAGGTAAAAGACGTGTGTTTGTTTTTAGCATGATAACAATTATGGTAGTATATTTTTCATTATCAATCACATTAATTGATTCAGGTAATACAATTTACCTAGAAGAAAAGGAAAGAATAATGGTCCAAGTCTTTGATCATTATGGAGATATAGACTTTGAAAACCCAGAATCAGTATTAGAAACTCTAGAACCTGAACAAGTAGTTAGTGGTATTCCAGATTATGCAAACTCATTTCTTAACGATTACAAGTCATTAGCCATTACACAAGCAATAGTAAATGACTTTTCAAATGGATTTATCTTACATTTTCATAGTGTATTTCTAATTGAAGGCTTAGAGTTATTGGGAGTTTATGTCTTCTATACAATAACACTTCGAGGTAAAAAGGAGGTTACAATATGACTAGCAAAAACGGTGGAAAAACATTTGAAGAAATTTATGAAGAAATCAAACAAGAATCAATAGTCGAAGGCAAAGAAATTCCTTCAAAGGAAAGAGTAAAAAAAATACTCAACAAGATGGAAGATGATGGAATGGTGGTTAAAAAAAATGAATAAAGATTTAATTTCAAAACAAAAGAAATTTCAGATTAATTCTAAAGGTACTATTGGATTAAAAAAACGAAAACCACGACAGGTTCTAGATTTAGAATCTGCAACAAATGGCTTAGAGAAATTAAACGGTATTTGGAAATTAGCAGTTACAAGACCAACATATACAAGATTACAAAATGCTTACAGTAGGTCAATGATAAATGGTATTGGTAGTAGAAAAGATAATTATAGACTTGATGTAGGTGAATCTTCTAATGTTGGTATAGTCGCTGATAAAATTCTATATTCAAGAATAGATGAACTTACTAATGATTATGATTCGCTTGAAGGTGTGTATGATAAATTAACAACAATAGAAGTACAAATGGGTAATTATTGGTGGGAAAATCAAAATAATACTAGTGGACAAACAGAAGAACTAAAAGAAATTGTAAAAGAAGTTGATGAGCAGATTGCAATTCTTAAAAGTTTAACGAGAGGGTTTTGACCATGAAAAGATTTACGAGTAAAGCTGTTAATCATCTAGTCACAGAAAAAATAATCAAACTAGTAGACGAGAGATATATTATCACATTAAAAGGTAGGGATTTTAGACGTAAATTTTTAAGAGATACTAAAATTGATTTAGCAGATCAAGTAGAGATTCTAAACAAAGATTTGCAGAATTTTAGCACAAAAAAGATAGATCCAGAAAATTTAAAACAGTTAGTTAAAGATGGATTCTTTACTGAAGAACAGCTTTTTGATATTAAATATTGTGTAGATAGAAAACAACCTATCAACATGGGACTCACACGTATTCAAGCAGATAAGCTAATGGAGATAATGAATTCATTATGAATAAACAATCTGTAAAATTAGAATACAATAGAGTAATAATGAATATTCCTGTAAAATTATTGAAAGGTTTTGATGAATCATGTAAGGTTCAATCATTCTCTAGACCTGAAGCTATCAAATATTGCATGAGAGCATTTGTAAAAAATGGAGGTAAGTTAGATGATTAGACCTTTTTTGATGGGATTTACTGTAGTGATGGGTGGATTTGTTTTATGGGTGGTTACTAGATGATGATACTACAAGAGAAGAAATCAAGACTTAGAATAAAGTTATTCTTCTTGTTTGTAGGAGTTTTTTCTTTGTTATTCCAACTAGGAAGTTACTCAACAGTAACAGAAGATGAAGCTAATGAATTCATGGATCTAATATCTGAACAGATTAAAGGCATTGATGGAATTGGAATTGCAATACATAATTTGGAAATATCTTTGATAATGTTTGTACCATTTGGTTTTATCATTGGAGGCTTTATCGCATTTCAAACAGGATGGTCAGTAGCAGCAGCAACGGTTCTAAACCCAGAATTATCGGATCTTCCTGCAATAGCATTATTGTATATGACTCCATTTGGAATAATGGAGCTAGTAGCATACGCAATAGCTATGTCTAGAAGTGTATTATTAGTACAGGCTTTACTAAAAAAGAGAATTAAAACACAATTAAAACCTCTATTGAAAGAAGTAGGAATAGTAAGTGCTTTACTATTAATCGGTGGTATCATAGAATGGGAAATGATCAAGTGGGCTAGTGAACAAGGAGTGAGTCTATTTTGAGTGACATATTCAAAGAACACCCAAAAAGAAACTATGGAATTAGGTACTGTAAGAATTTAATTTATACAGCAATAGGTGAATCTGGAATAGAAAATAACAAAAAGATTTGGAAAATGCTAGAAGAAATACAGGAGAAATTTCAATGAAGGAAGAAGAATTAGACAGAATGGTAAACAAAGGGTTTGTTCATTATAGAAAATTCCAAGATAAATTAACATGTCCTACTTGTAATTTACCTGATGTTTTTGATGCTATGTTAGACAGTTATTATGATGAGGAAAAAGAAAAATTCATTGAAAGAAAACATTTCCATGATACTGATAACTGCTTTAGAATTTATCATTCAATGATGTTAGCAGTTGAAAAGGATAAGGAAGGAAAGTTTCTAGGATTAAAGAAGATTGATCACATGATAGAACATGGACTTAAGAAACTAAAAAGAATGGATAAATCATTTACGGAGAAACAAAAATGACTAAGTGTATGATTTGTGGACATTACATTGAAAGACATGATGGAGTACAAGCAAGAGATTGTTTAGGAAAACTTGTTGAAAAATCAGGGAGAGAGATATGAAAGAAAATAGAATTAACGAATTAGATCATTTAGAGTATATTCTTAAAAAAGAAAAAAAGACTTTATCGAATTGGGAATTGATAATGTTTCATAGTGCATCATTTGGGGATTTTGAAAAACCTCTTACCGTTGAAACCAATACCGAACCTAGCCAAGAGTCCAAGACCTCCAAAAATGAATCTGCAACAAATCAAAACGTATTGAATAAAAAGAAAGTTAAACAATCGAAAAAGGAGAAAAGATTTCCAAAAGGGAGGCTTAGTCAATAATGGAAAAAACATATAGTGGGTTAATTATATTTGCGATCTTCGTAACTGTAGTGATAGCAATAGTCAGTATGGGAATTGAATCTTATGACAAAACACCATTACTAAATCAAGAAGAAGAAGAAAAATCCTATGTAGTTGAACAAGATCCCTATCAACAGTTTGAATCAGAACAGGAATTATTTGTAATAGAAAAAGAGCAATCTGAATCAGGTCTATCAAGAAAAGCTGATACTCCAATGACTGAAGAAAAAATAACTATACTAAAACAATCATGGGGAGAAAATGACATGAGAAGATTAGAGTTATCACATGCTAGATGGCAAAACGATCCAAAATATCAACCAATGGTAATAGCAGAATTTGAAACAGGGAAGCTATCTCATGTTACAAGCTGTTCACAGTTGAATGGATATTATCTGTTATACTATGGACAAGTCTACGGTAATCAATGGGATTATTCAAACAATAAAGACATTACAGATTATCTTAAGGGAAGAATGTTAGCAAATAATTGTGAGTTTAATGAACAAGCTGAACTAAAAGAGAAAATAGATGCAGAAAAAGAAAGAGTAGCTAATGCTACTGAAAAGGTAATGAAGGAATTAGATGAGGTGTATAAAGAAAATTGACAGATAAAAGAACCGAAAAAAGAAAGAAGGATAATAATTATAGACTTGATGGTAATCTCTATCAAAAATATCGATATAGGCAAAAATCAATAGAAAAGATGGGTAAAGAATTAACTTCTAACGGAATAAAACCTATTGTAAAATCAGATGTTCACAAGACCTATGAGGCAGTAAGAAAACAATGGCAAGAGTTTAGACAAGAAATACAGGATGAAAAATATGATGGAAGGTTAGTGAAACAAAACAAAATCAATCGTGAAAGATATGAGGTAGATAAATCATATAGAGATCATAAGAGAAAATCTGCTACTATTCAACACGTAGAGCATGTGGAATATGTAGAAAAATTAGAGAAGGAAAATCAAAAACTAAGGAAGGATTTGAATGTACGGTAGTGATGATAGAGGTTATTTATCTAAAAAACCTGATGGAAAAAGAAGATGGAGTAAGGCTAGACTTGAACTTAAAAAACAAAAGATGATGGAAAAAATGCAGGAATATCAAGATAAAAAAGAAGAAAACAAATGTGTTTATTCTACTCATTATAGAACCGTTCAGATAGATAGAGATCATATAAAGTGCTTATCATGTGGTAAGACATGGACTAACAAAGAGTTTGAAAAGTGGGGTAATCTATAATGAGTCCTTACATAATAATTGCACAGTTAAAAAAATCCAATAGCATTAAACAAGCACAGATAAATATTTTACAAAAACAGTTGAAAGAATCCGTTAAGGAATTAAAAATATTAGAAGAATTAAAAAAAGAAGTAGCATGGCATAGGAGTAGAAAGTTAGATGAGTAGTTACATTTACTGTCATAAGTGTAGTGAAATAAGATGGTTTACTAAAGTTGGTGACGATTTAAAGTGTAGTGTGTGTGTTCATTTGGACAAACAAAGCCACTTAAACTTAGTCCACGTACCTAATGTAATGAGTACGACACAACTAAAGACCGTAAAAACGGAGGAAGAAAATTGAACCTAGAGGACATGAAGAAAGAGGACATTCTTAATTCCGAATTAATCGGAAATGGAATTCCTGATCTTCAAGACGAGCTTGACAAATTAAAAGCAGATGGAAGTCAAGAAAGTCAAGACGAAGATATTTTTGGATTTGGTGGAAATGATCAAGGCGAAGATATTTTTGGCTTTAACAAAAAAGATTCGGAGGAAGATTAAACATTGAAGAAATCTAAATCCAATCCCCCCATTTATTTATCTATGATGGATGATGTTACCGAAATGATGTTAGGTTTTAGAATGACTACTAAAAGGAGAACTGAAAATGACTAAGAAAAAATTAACTAAAAAGGAAAAAGAATCCATAGAGAAACGTAAAAAGTATAATAAAAAATGGGCTAAAGATAATCGAGATTATTTCACAGAATACTATCAATTAAATAAAGAAGATTGGAAACCACGATTTGAAAAATATAGACAAACAAAGAAGGGACAAGAAGCTATTGCTAGGTATGAACAATCTGCAGCAAGAAGACAAGCAAAGACCGAATGGATGAGAAAAGCAAGACAGGAGGGACGTGTAAAATGAGTCATGGTGGTTTTGAAAAGTATACAGATGAACAACTAGTAAAAAAACTAGAAGACATTGATAAAAAAATACCAAAGTGTACAAATCACACGTTGTTATGGATGTACGAAAATTCAATAAAATGTATTCTAGCAGTACAAAAGGAGAGAAAAAATGGCTAAGAGAAAATCTAGAAAGAAAAAAACAAAGTCAAAGAGTAGAAAAAAGACTCAAAAGAAACAAAGATCAAAACTTGATTTGTTAAAGGAAAAACAATCTATTCTATATGCACGTGTAGAGGAAAATGCACAGGCAATAATTAAACAAACAGGAATTGAAAGAGAAGAATATGATAATGCAGTTTCAAAATATGGATTTGAATCTCTATCTAGCATAGAAGGATTTGATATTATTGGTCCTATCTGGGATCAAATGGTAGAACTGCATGAGGTTTACACAGAATTATCAAAGTATGTTGAGAGATTAAAGGTATTAGAATCTAAGAAATTAATCTATGATACTAAGAAACAAGTAGAAGAATTAGAAATTGAAATGCAGGAGATTGAAAAAGAAGACTCCTACTATACCGAAAAACCTGATAAAGAAGGCATAGTAAAGATGAAAGATAAATATCATACAGAAAAAGAATTCTGGAATAATAGAAAAAACAAGTTTGAAAAGTATCTTAAAGAAGACCATGATGATTTAACTGAACAAGATAGAGCAAAAATGCAAATAGAATTAGATGAGGCAAAAAAAGAATTAGGAATACTAGCCAAGAAAAGAAGATGGGCTATACAGAAAAACATTCAACCTAATATTACAAAGTGGACTCAAAAAATATCAAAAGGAATTGCTACAGTACAAGATTCTATTGGAGAAGTAACAAAACCATTCGCTGAAGCTGGTAAAGCTTCAGGTGGTAATGCAAAAACACCCAACTTTGAAAACATGTTTTCTTCAGGTGGAGAAGATGCCAACATAGGTAAAAAGTATGAGAAGATGTTTTCAGGTGGTAATGATGCTAACATAGGAAAAAAATATGAGGATATGTTTACTGACAAGCCAAGAGAAACTAAAGAAACAAAAAAGAAAAAGAAATCAGATGAAGAAGAACCAAAAGAAAAATCAAATGATTATTCTTGGGAGAATTACTTTTGAATAAAAAATTTGAGTCCTATCAAGTAGATCAACACGAATCTAGAGGTGGTAATATCTATGCAAGTGAAGACTATAAGAAATTATGGAATTTAAAACCTACATATCCAAAATTATTCGCAAAATTAGATGAAGAAACAATAGGATATGGAGGATCAATCGTAGGGTATGCAAGAAAAATACAGAAAATAGCTAGAAAAAATCATAAGGCAAATAAAATAACAAAAGAAGATTTGACTAGAATTGAAAGTCTAGTTTACCAAATTATAATTTCTTGTGCTGTAATTGTAAAAGATGATCTTGGAGAAATTAAATTTGATATTCGAGAATCAATTAAAACATTGGTAGGAGCTAATGCAAATGTATAGATTTACTCCTAGTCACATGCCATTATACGCTTTAATCTTCGGACTAAGCTGTATTGGATTGGCATTTGTAATAGAACCGTACAAGCAGGGATTGATTACATTTGGAATAATATTTACAATAATGTCTTTCTTTGCAGTAGCAAAAATAAGACAGTTGAACATAAAATCTGAAAAGGAGAGTCTTGTATAATGGAAGAAGAAGGATATTCTGCATTTGATCAAGAAAGATTAGAGGGATTTTATCGGGGAAAAATGAAACAAGAAGATATTAACCTGATGTTTATTGAAGCTATACAAAGATTAGAAAGTAGATTAGATTGGGTATGGGAAAAAATAAAGGAGAAGAAGAAAAAAGATGGGTAAATTCTATGATTCATTAAAAGATATAACATATCATGGAAGCTATGATCAATCATTTGGTGATAGTGTAGTTACTATAAAGAGAGATGGAGAAACAAAAACACTTGATTTAAGACTAGATTTAGGCAATCATTCACCTACAGGTTTTGCGTGGGGTTATGGAGGTTCTGGCCCACACCAATTATCGATAGCCATTCTATCTGATTTTTTCGGTGATGAGTGTGCAAAACAATATTCACACATGTTCAAGTGGGACGTTATTTCAAGATTAGAGCAAACACCAAAACAGTTTGACATTCATGGATATAACATAATTGATTGGGCTAGTGTTCACCAAGTACCTTATGGTGATTTTTTACATAAAAAATATGGAGAAGACGTGTATACAAAATGAGTTTAACAGATCAAGAAGAAAAGTATTTGAAAACTAGACCTCCACTAACAAGTATTGTAAGAGATCCTTTCCGTTGTAAAGTTTGTGGATTAAGAGGTATGGGACAGTTAGAATCAATTTGTGAAGGACATAGGCATGATCCATGTGAAAAATGTTATGCTAGGATAAAATCTCAACTAGAACCTAATAAACATTCAGCTAGAATACATAATCAAGAAGTATTTGGTTTTGCAGGTTTTTTTTGTGAAGAAGTTTGTGATTGTAATTGCCATAAAGAAATAGTTTATGATAGATTTGAAGATTGGGATGAACCTAGAAGATCATTAAAAGAAATAATAATAGAAAATAAAAAATTCGATAAAGAGTGGGAGGAATATGATGCTCATTGGGAAAAATGGAATAAAATCTATGATAAGAAAATGAAACTAAGGAATCAAAGTAAAAGAATGACAGAAGAAGAATATGATAAAAAAATGAAGGAGTATGATAAATTAAATGACTAGTTATGTAAAGGGAAATTGTAGTAAATGTAGTAAGTTTAACAAGAAACTTCAAATGGCAATTATAGATTTGAAAGGAGAAAGAGCTACAGGATTAATTTGTCAAAAGTGTATTGAAAATTACATGGGTAAAAGCCCAACAGCATGTACTATTGAAGTAGATGGAAAAGCAGGATTAAAGCAAGTTGAAAATATATTCAAAAAAGGATCTGAAAAATCAGAAAGTGTAGTTTATAGTTGTCACCATTGTACATTGAAAACTACAGATAGAGGTTACTTTATGGATCATAGTTGTGCAAATTATGTTTTAACTAAGGACTTTGTAAAAAGCATTACAGGAGATAAAGATGATTTGTAAAATCTGTAAAAAAGAAAATGCGATTTATGATTATGGACTTTGTAAAAAATGTGATTTATGGTTAATTGAAAATAGAGAAGAAGTCTATAAAATAAAATATGAAGGAAGATGGGATTAATGTTTGTTCAAATGCACACACAAAACAACTTAAACTTCGTACACGTGATACTTCGTATGGTTAAGAGAAATTACAAGACCGTAAAAACGGAGGAAGAAATATGAAAGTTTTAACAACTGATGAAGGAAAGTTGAGGCTATTATGTCCTAAACATAAAACACAAGTTTTGCTTAGAATGTTTTGTCATATTACAGCATACAAAAAACCAACAAAACAAAACAAGAGAGGGATAACAGGAGAAAGAATAGTTACTAATTTTTGGTATTGTGAGAAATGCGATAAGGCTAGAAAAGTGGAGTATACAATAAAATGACAAAGTTTGAAATTGATGATGAAGGATTTAAAATCCAAATGTCCGAAGTACCACTTTGGAGATTAATTCAAGAGATTATATCTAACTCATTAGATGAAAAGGCAGTATCAAAAATCTTTTGTTCAGTAGGACAAACTAAGGATCAATATCACGTAGAAATTATTGATGATGGAAAAGGATTCAAGAAAACTAGTGATATTTTTACATTATATGGTGATTCTTACAAGAGATCAAACCCTGAACAAAGTGGTAGATGGAACGAAGGTGAAAAGAGATTCTTAGCAGTAGCCTTCAAAGGATTTGTAGAAACTAAAGGAATTAGAATAGACTTTGATGAAAAAGGAAGAAAAGAAACCAAAAGACAAAGTGAACCAATAGGTACAGTTGTGAGTGCAACATTTCTTAAGAAAGACTTTGAAGATGAAGACCTAGTAAGCATAGTTAAAAATATTAGAAGAATTGCTGTTCCAAGTGACAAGTCATTAACTGTAAATGATGATGAAGTTGAACAGAAAAATGTAATTAAAAAATTCAAAGCTACATTAAAAACCGTTAAAGCAACTGGTCCAAATACAAAACTAGTCCAAATTAATCGTGAAACTGATGTTTTATTATATGCTAAAGCCGAAGATAGAAAAGCAATAATCTATGAACGTGGTATTCCTGTTCAAGAATTACAGGAAAATATTAGTTGGGACATTGACATTAGACAAAAAATACCACAAACTACTGATAGAAATGTAATTTCTGACAAATATCTTCATAGATTGTATGCTGTAATAACTGAAAATACTTTGGATATTATTTCAGATGATGAGTCAGATTCAAATTGGATTAATGATGGCATGAAAAATATTAAAAATCCAATAATCCAAAAAGCAATTCTAACTAAAAGATACGGTACAGATAAAGTAATGATTAGATCAACTACAGATTCAGAAGCTAATGAAAGAGCTGAAAGAGATGGTATAGTTTTAGTTGAAGGGAAAAACTTTGATCCAGATGTAAGAGCTAACCTAAAAGGTTCAGATGTATTATTAATGGCAGGGCAAGAGTACGCAACAAATCACTTTGAGGATGCTAAACCTGTAGAACCAAATGGATTAATGGAAGAATTTGCTAAAGTAGTAAAGGCAGTAGCACTAGATACTTTAGGAAAAAAGATTTCAATTAGCTTTATCACAACAAAAGATACTAACGAATTAGCACAGTATGGAGGTAGTAACATGACTTGGAACGTGGCAAGATGTGGAGGTAAAAAGGAGTTTGATATTACAAATGCTAGAATGATTGGTATCATGGTACATGAATTAGCCCATGATAAGCTAGGACAGAATAACGGACATGCTCATTTATCACATGATTACTTACATGAAATGCAAAGAATTGCAGGAATTGTAGGATCAAAAGGAATTAGACATTGGTTAAGGTTAGTGAATGGTAGGAATTAAAATGTCATACGAAGAATTATGGAATGATATTGAGGCATTTGATAAAAAACATTACTTTAACAATACAACTTATCAGTTAAGGGAAGTCAAATATATCATAAAAACACTTGAAAAATTCCATTATGATTCTACGGTTACTGTACAGATAATAAAGAATTACAAAAAAGAAGAATATGAAGCTTATCATAATGAAGTTAATGAATTGATTGAATACATAATACGTGAAAATTACAACGTAGAGGACGTAAAAATAAACATTTTAAAAGATAGAATACATGAAATGTGGAAAATAATAAGTCTTGGAGATTTAGGACATGATGATTTTAAAAGAAAACACTATAAGAAATTCACAAAGAAAGAAAAACAAAATCTAGTCATGGGACGAAATAAAGAGGGACATGATAAAACACAAGAAAATCGTGAACGTTTTTTATTAGATTATCTAACTGAAACTAAAAATGAAGTAATGTATGATGCTTTAGGATCTTTACTACATGATGATTCTCAACAAAAACGAAATACTATAGGTCTAATTGATGATTTAGTGGAGGTAATTAATGCACATTCATTAGGTGTAATCAAAGATACTCAATACAGATCATTTCTTGATAGATCATTAATTGTGATAAAAGGATCTGCAAGTGCATATATTAATGATTTTGAGGATGAAGAAAAAAGACTCTACCAAGAACATAACATAATTGAAAGAAAATTAGAATATCATAAAAATAAAGATTGGGTTCATGGAAATTTACAAGATGGTAAATGGACAAAAAAACAAATTGATAATTACATTGATTGTGATTCACAAAATTGTAGGAAAATTGTTAAGCTATCCAAGAAAGAAGTTAAACAACTTAAAGATGGATTGGGAATTGAGGCACATTATTGTTTAAAACATAAAGAATATGATGAAAGTGGAAGATCACATACAAATAAAACAATAGAATGGTGGGATAACAATACAGGAAATAAACTACCAAGTACACCAATTTTGTTAAGAATAGGAGGAATTGATAAAGAAGATGATGATGATTCACATGATCACATTTACAGTAGATGGAAAAAGTTTCTAAAATCTCATAATGGAATTGATTTAAGAGAGCATGGAATAGTACTAGAAAAAGAAAGACTAGAGAAATTTGAATATGATCAATATTATTATTATGTAAAAATCAAAGATGATAAAACTATGTTAGAATTTTTTAATGAATTTAGTGGAGATTTTAGTGTTCATTGTTCATCACCTGAAATTCTAGAAGATGGTAAAATTCCACATTTCAAGTATTACGAACCAAAGATGGAGTTTGTTAAAAATGGATAAGAAATTCAAAAAAATGGTTGAAAGACTTGCCGAAGGAGAAGATGTAAGCTGTAAAACATGTGGTATTGAAATGGTAAAGTTAGAATTTGTCCTAAGAAAAGGTGAGTGTGTAATGTGTAAAACTAAACGAGAGTTTGGAGTAGATTAAATGAATCAATGGTCACTAAAAGCAGATAAAGATACTATCTATAATTATTTTAAAAGTAATGGCTTTGAAGTAAGACAAGGTTATGCTAAGGATTATAATTATACCGAAGATCATAAATTTGAATTACGAATTAGACATTCAGATCCTCAACAAATTGAGGCATTATTAGAAGAAATTAAACAATTAGTAAGATCGCCATAATACTTATAACTCCAAATATTCACCCTCTTGATAGGGTATTGGATGGCAAAAGCAAAATCTAAAGTAACTAAAGAAAGAACCATTACATTTTCACAAGCCTCAAAGGTAGAAAGAGAAAATACACGAAGATTTCTGAACTACTTACAGCAAAAAATATCAGATGATTTAGTAAAAATTTATGATGGAAATTTAACTGAAGCTCTAGTATCTTATGGTAGATTATCTTCTATAAATGATCTTTTAAATGGTTTAGAAGAAGAAACAGGAAGGGATCATACAGTAGACTTTATGGTAAGGATTCGTGACAACTAATGGAAGAAGAACCAAAGAAAAATTCTAAATTATATAACAAATGGACCATGATTGTAGCTCTTGGAATGGGTGGACTAAGTTTAATTGTATGGGTAGCTAGTTGGATTTCAAGACCGTAGTTGTTATAAGTATGTGTTATAATGAAATAATGTGAAAACCTACACCAAAAAGATAATTTTTGGAGGTATTCTTCTTGTATGTCTTGGAATTGCTACCTTGATGATACTCACACAAACTAACGTTAATGAAATGTGGATGGCTATTGCTTTTATTTTAGCCTTTTCAGGTGGAATAGTATTTTGGATTGTTCAATTAACTAGAGAAAAAAAAGAAAGACGAGAAGAAAAATTTAGGAGAAAAAATAAATGATGGTAAGCCCTACAACAAAAAAATCAATCCTAAATGTTTGGACTATTCTAACAATAATTACATTACCGATTGCTGCATACTTTATTCTTTACACAGAAATTAACAATTTTCTAATTCTAGCAATTCAAATTCCTGTTTTAATAGGAATTTTAATCTCACAAAAATTGTATTATAGACACCAATTTGCAATATGTTCAAATTGTTTTCTTCAAAGGGAATTTCATAATAGACAAAAATATCCAGATTTATCTATAGCATGTAATAATTTTGAGAAGGGAAAAGATTACAAATGATTGACCTAGATGAGTATACAAAATTCAACGAGTCAGTAGATAGATACCCAGATAGTATCAAGCCTGTAATTTACATTCTAGGAATAGTAGGTGAACTAGGAGAGTATTGTAACAAATACAAAAAGATATTTCGTGATCATGGTGGTCGAATGGAAAAAAGACAGCTTGAAATTGGTTTAGAGTTAGGAGATATAGCATGGTATTTAGAAAGATTAATTTCATCACAAGGTTTTAAGTTTGAAGAAATTGTTGAAATGAATATTGAGAAACTAAAATCAAGAAAGAAACGTGATAAGATTGGTGGAGATGGAGATCACAGATGAACAAAGCTGAAACAGAAAAATTCAAACGTCAGGTTCGGGATTATTTTGATTATATCAAAGGATTCGCATATTTGAGATATTCAAGAAAGAAAAGAAAATATCGATTAGCAATTTCAAAAAGGACATATTGGATTCGTAGATCACAAAAATTAAAGTTGGAGAAGGAAAAAAAATAATGGCAGCTTGTAAGGGTGTGTGTGATAGAATGGAGATGCCTAAACCTAGAAAGGCAGGAGGATTTTATAGAAATGGTTATCGAAGATGTGGTACTTGTAATTGGTATGTGAAAATAGAAGTGTTAAAACAAAAAGGATTACCTGAATTTCAATGTCCATGCTGTAAGCATAAACTAAAATCAAGACCAAATGCTAAACAATTTAGGGATAAAACTAAAAAATGAAAGAGAATAATTATAAACATAAATGCAAAATTTGTGTGTATACTTTTCAAGATAAGTTTGATCTTGATCTGCACTCACTTCAACATGGAGATAAGAAATGTTAGAATCAAAACCATTAGCAGATATATTAATTCCAAAATCTAATTACTATGGTACAAAATATGGATCATTTTCATGGGTACGTGGAGTAATAGACATTTACGATCAAGATGATATTGAGTATATTGAACTTTGTTTAGAAAAAATTAAGCTTAGATTTACTGAAGAATCTGAACAAAAGGAGAAGAACAAGAAATGAGATGTAAAGGTGAAGGGTGTCTAACAACTAGAAAAGGTAAACTAACTAAAGCAAAGTGTTGGTCAATATGGGGAATTTGTGGCAAGTGTGCAGTAAAGAAATATCCTACACAATATAGAAAAAAAGTTATAGCTTCATTTAAAGAAGTACATAAGTACGAGTCATTGGCAAAACCGGGTATCAATGGCTATCAAGGTATGGACGAATACAAAAAATTCGCAGAAAAAAAGGAGGAATTAAAAGTTGGGATTATTTAATAAAAAAGTAAAAAAGAAAAAGGAAGTAAAGGGAATTCACCAACAGCACATTGAAGAAAATTATAACTTAATGTTTAAGGTAAATGAAATTCCTAATGAAGCTCTAAATATAATTTATTCAGAAAAAATGAAACAGTATGAAGAATCGAAAGACGATAATCTTCATAGAGATTTATGTATTATTTGGAAATATCTAAGAGCAGATTCTAATTCAGAATACTATGATTTCTTTGAGAAGAAAGGAATTTCAAGAAAGGTTATTGATCAATCAAATCCAAAAGACCTTGAACGAATGAAAAATTCAATATTAGAAGCTGATAAGGCATTGAAAGATTTATCACAACCAAGTGAGATTGAAGCTAAAGTAGATGAGATTGTAAAAGAAAAGATTGCACAGGATAGAAAGAAAATCATTAAAGGCAAAAATATTGATTGGGTGAATAGATTAATTCGTAAAGAAGCTCAAGCTTCAGTAAATCTAGACCATGATCCTAACATGCAAACTCTTAGTGATCCTCCAAAAGAAAAACCAATACCGGAAAAACCTTCTGTAAAACCATTTGAATATGAAATAGCTGATATTCCAGAAGTATCAAATTACAAAGTAGAAGAAGCTGTACCATTAGATAACGTAGAAGTGAACGAAGAATCAGTAAAGCAGTTTGAAAATAAGAAGGATCAATTAAAAAAACTGGAACAGTCAGCTAATAAAATAAAAAAATTAACTGAAGAAAAAGAAAGGATGGAGAAAGACCTTGATAAACTAAAACAAAAACCAAAAAAGACAGGAGGTTTTTTCACAAAGAAGGTAGTTAGAGTAAAAAGTGGAGTGCCTGATAAACCATTACTAAAAACAAATCCTCTAAAACAAATGATCAAGAAGAAAAGAAAAGGCATTAACATTGAAGGTATGGAAGAATTAATTTGTGTAGACTGTACTCATTATCTAAAAAATCACCAAAAGCAAGGAGTAAATTCAGGTTGTAATAAATGTGGTTGTTTAGTAACTGTACAAGAAATTATTGAATCGCATGGCCTAACAAAAATTAGTAAACATGAACTTACTGAACCTACTGCAAGAGTAATTGAAGAAGAACCAACAATAATAGTACCACAAACAGTACCCCCAGAAATTGCAAAACAAGCTCAACAATTACAAACATTGATGCCAAAAGACAATGTACCAAAAGCAGAAACCGAAAAAATGGAAACTGTAAGAGATAAAGTAACTGTTGATGATTGTACATGTGGTCACGATAAAGATCAACACTATGAATCAAGATTTTGTCTAGCTGATTGTGATTGTTCAAAGTTTACAACTTATGCTAATGAAAAAGCGAACTAAAGAATTAATCATATTAATTCCATTATTAGTAGTCCTTAGCGTAACAATGGTGATTTATTTTTTAGGACAACAAGAAGAACCTCAAACACATACAGGTTTATTCGTTGAATACAAAGGTGAAATGATTGGTGGGGATATTCAGGGTAATTTAATAATTTTAGAAAACGGTACAAAAATGGGACTGGATGAATTCAAAAGAATCACAGGATATAACCCATGAAAGTAATCTGTAAGTATTGTGGGGATGAGTATGTACCTGTTGATAATAAAAAATTTGATATAAAAAGAGCTGAAGAATTCGGTTGTTTTAATTGTAAAAATGATAGATTTTGGATCACTAATTGAAATCAATAAACGAGATAGCAGAATCATTAACAGTAGCAGCAGTAATGCTTTTGGTATTACTACCTGTAAGAGTATTATTTGTAGCTTATATCTCACCTAATTGGTTTGGAAGTTTTGGTTTAATCACAGTAATATCAATTACAATAGTAGTATTAGCAAAACGAAATAAACTTGGATGGTTCGGTAGAGCATTTACTAGACAATTATTCAAAGTGAACAAGGGTAAAAGAAAATATTTTGCATGGGCTAATCTCATAATTGGATTACTATATTTCTCATCTATTGTTTATGGAGTAGAAGTATCTAATTCATTAGACCTTGAAAAAACACAGATCAAAGAAGAATTAGAAGTTGAAAATTTACAAGAGCTTCAACAAAAAATTGAAGGAGAAGAAACTGATTGGACTCAATTACCAAAAGCAATTCTAATGTTTTTCTACATATTGATATTTAGATTCGACATTTACGCCTTGTTAATCGGTACATTAAATGATATTTCAGATGGGTATTTCCTGCATTTCTCAACAGTATTCATGGTAGAGATCCTAGAAGTTATGGGGATTCTAATCTATTCCAAGATATATCTCAAAGAACCTATAACCTAACATAGTCTTTTAAATAAGTCCACATTCATTCAAGTGATAAATGGCAAGTCTTGAGCTTCTTTCCATAATTGGAATTGTAGCAGTTGGAGCTGTAATGCTACCAATATTATTCCAAGAAAATCCAAGTGCGTATATTGAGAATTCACTTTGTACAATTTTTGTAGGCTTAGGAAATACGACATGTAATGACGTAAGAGGTAATGTAACTTTTATCGGTAACTTTCCGATTGTGATAACACCTGATAATCCCAACAATACAATAACGTGGAGTCTTGGAGATTTAGGAAATGCAAGTCATACAAACATTGGTGGAGGTGCTGAAGTATTCAAAAATGAAACTGCCGGAATTTCAACATGGAGAACAATAACAGGTTCAGGTGGAGTATCTGTTACAGAAAATGCTGAAACAATAAATATTCAAACAGGTGGAGGTGGACCTACACCATTAGCAAATATCAATAATGGCACAGGAAATGTTTTTCAGTCAGCAGTTGAAGGAGATACTGTAACATTCGCAGGAAATGGAATAGCAATTTCAAATGTTTCTTCAGTAACATTCACACTAAATGCAACAGCAGATCAGTTGTTAGATGTAGATTATCCAACTCTCCCAGAAGACAATGAAATATTAGTTTTTAACGAAACAACTGGAAACTTTGAAAATGAATCAGTTGGTTCAGCAATATCATTATTTGATGTTCACTTTAACGCAGAAGAAGCTACGGTTGATGATATAGTTGGTATAACATGCCTGAATGATGTAACTTATTCATTTTTTGATAATACAGATATTCACGAATATCGAAGACAAGCAGTAGAGTTTTGTCCCGATTCAGAAACAGATGATAACATAACATGGCAATACACAATACCAAAAGACTATTCACCTACGGATTTCAAGTTTAGATTATTTTGGACAGATGATGATACCGGTGCAGGAGCTTTTGTACAAAGAATTAATGATGATGATGATGATTGTGAAGAATCAGTCGGTCCATTAGGACCGGCAGGAGATGTAACATGTAGTTCAACTGATTTAGAATTACACGCTGAAAACATAGTCGAATCTGACGATAACGACTTGATTGGTATGAGATGGACAAACGTTCTAGTACCAAATGGTGCAACCATTATTAACGCAACAATTCAATTTCATGTAGATTCTACTGATCCAGATGAACCGATAATTGTTAGGTTGAAGGGACATGACCATGACAATTCACCTGAATTTACAAGTGCAAACTTTGAAATATCAAGTAGAACAAACACAACTGCCTTCGTTGATTGGGACATACCTGATTGGGAAAATACAAGTGATGAAGGACCAGCTCAACTAACTCCTAACTTAGCTACAATCGTACAAGAAATTGTAGATAGACCGGGATGGGTAGAAGGTAATGCTATGATGATTAAAACAACTGAATGGATTGGTTGTACTGCTACTAGCTGTCCTGTTAATTTTGGTATGCGACATGCAGAATCACATGATGGTGAATCAGAATCAGCAGCAGAACTTAGAATTGATTTTTCAACAGGTGGAGGTGGTAATCCTCCTGTATGTTTTGAAATTAGTTTAATGGCACTAGCAAATACACAAGTTATGGATGGTGACTTTACAGCTAGAGATACTGTTTGTGTAAATCGAAGTGGTACTGACAATTTATCTGTAACAGAATTTACAGTTGAGGCAGTAGACCATGAATTTGATCCAGAAGATTTAGTGTTTATCAGAATACATAGACCTGACGACTTTGTTGTAAACGACTTTGAAAGTGAAGTGTTTGTATTTGGTGGAGAGATTCAATGGCTAAATTAATTTTACTAGTACCATTATTTGCCTTACTTCTTATCGGCACTACCTACGCCTTCTCACAACAAAGTGGACCTCCGAAGGTAGATATTTTTGCTGAAAGAATGGGTAATGCAATCTTAGTAACATGGGAAAACCCTGATGATACTGATGATGAAGTAGTTTTTAGATATACAGTTTCAAGAGATGTAAATCGTGAAGAAACTTTCACGCCAATTTTTGATTCATTAAGAGATATAGAAGAAAAAGTAATTGATGAAACAAATGGACAGGAGATGTTTTTCTATTTAGATGAAGATATTATTCCGGGAAATGATTACACCTACCAAATTTCAGCAGGAAGAACACAAGGCAATCCAAATCCAACATTATCAGATGATACTAGACCACTTTTCATTGATCCACAAGTTGAATTAATACAAAGTCAATCACATGGACATTTAATTACAGGTAGAACTTTAACACCGATAACTCCTATTTCATGGTTTAATTGGAATCCATTTCAATTAGTAAGTGCTGAAGATAATGTAAATTCAATATTTGTTACAGGTACAAATCCACAATCTGAATCATATCGCTTAGCTCTTGAACCTTCACCTCAACCAAATGCTACCGGAAATTGTGATCAAGTTTTAGAGTTTGAATATTCAAGAAACCAAGATAAAGGACAGGATTTTGAAGTTGTAGCTTCAATATTTCAAAAGGAAATCCATACAGATGATGATACCGGTGTAGAAATATCACAAGAAGTATCAGTACTAAAACACCAAGAAACCTTCGGTTCTTTTTCTGATACTGCTCATCTAAAACAAAAATGGCTAGTAGTAACTCCCGAATCTCAAAAAATTAGTAATTTCACAGATTTAGAGATCCAGTTTGATATTACAGGTGAGTTTGAATTAAACCCATTTGAACACAGAAATCTATCATTCTATGAAGTCCTATTCGTAGTACCTTTGGGGAATCACGCATGTTAAAGGCTAAAAATTTACTTTTAATTAAGTCGAGATGGAGGCTATAACATGCCAATTATGGAAGCCGGACTTTTTGCTTTGATGGGAGGTTCTGCATTTGTCTTGATGATTTTATCCTTCAAATTTGGTGCTTTACTCAAAGCTTTAGCAGCAGTAATGTTTTTCTCGTTATCAATAGTACTTTTGGCAGGATATGAGGTAGCTTATACTTCAGAAACTTCAGGGACAGGTCAATGTCCAACAAATGATCCCTGTATTACACAACATTTTCTAGTTAGAGCAGATGATGTAACAGGCGAAACTTCTGGATCATGGATTGCATGGGTATTCATAGCTCTAGGAATTATGTCTTCAATGCTTTTTATAATCGAGATGATCCCAAAATGAAGGTGCTTAACTAA
>Ga0114925_10000037_pt1 | contig 39909 bp, 70 predicted proteins | sample SumtaG_2_FD_87287 | JGI IMG/M metagenome (GOLD analysis project Ga0114925, IMG submission 87287) | Deep subsurface microbial communities from Indian Ocean to uncover new lineages of life (NeLLi) - Sumatra_00607 metaG | ecosystem: Environmental > Aquatic > Marine > Oceanic > Sediment | place... | reverse complement strand
CTTGAAAAAGTGGGAGACAGAAATAGTTTTCGCCATTCAAGCAGAAACCAGGCACGAGGCTTGGAAGATAGCTGAGGGCATTATTGAGAAACACCACCGGGGACTAGCTAATGTAATTAGGATAGGTCTCCTCCCTCTACCAGACCCAGATGATACAATAGCCGTCAACGAACCAATTAAAGCAAGGTAAAATAAAACATAGCTCCTACTCAGCCATCAGGACACTAAAGGAGGTAAGATGACACCAAAAGAGATACAGAAACTCAGGAAGAAGCGCATGCTAACACAGCCAGAGTTTGCTAAGATAATGGGTGTTTGTAAAGACACGGTATCCAAGTGGGAACATGGACAGCGAAGGCCCCGGCCAGTCCATCTCAGAAAGCTAGATAGACTCAGGAAGAAGAGGTGAAGCCTATGTATGAGCCGTTATGCGGTCGCTCATGGTTAGAGCAGCACAAGAACGACCATACCCAAGCGGAGATTGACAGCCTGGGTATTGAGGTGCTTGTAAACAACAAGCTACAGGTCAGGGTCCAGTCAGGCGACAAGAAAGCGCGGGGGATCATCAAGGAAGTTGTCAGAATAAACAGAGAGGCTTAGCGGATATGAAAGAGACCACATACTTAGACCTCTTGAAAGAAGCAGCAGAGAAAAGGAATAAACTCTTTTACCTTTACCAGTTACTAAGTTCACCAGAATACAAAGCCCCCTGGTGGTACTGGCTGGACTATCTAAAGGCTAATTCTAATTAAAGGAGAGTAACATGACATTTAGTAAGAAGGACGCCGTGGAAATGAGCACTAAGAAGTGGGAGGCATTTGCAAACGGAAAGGGGCGAGAAAGCGATAACTGCGGGTTTTGTGAATATGCAGCAAGAACACTTGGTCGCAAACCTACAATAGGAATAGAAGGTAATACGATTTGCGAATCCTTCTGTCCTCTATACCCTGACATCTGTGCTCAATACAACGATTATTACCTTGACCCTAAGCCCCTCTTCTGGCGGAAAAGAAACAAAAAGAATGCACAGCAGATACTAGATGCCATCAAACAAAGAGGTGAGGCCTGGATTAAGGAAGGAGGTAACATGAACAAGAGACAAGCTATCAAAGAGTGTAAGGAGCTTTGGAGGGAGATTGAAGAGTCAGGACTGAGTAAGACAGAGTTTCTTCGCACGCCTGCTGATGAGAAGTGGGTAAATAAGGACTACTGGGGTGACTGTCCTCTGTGTGAGTACTCTCAGTCTAAGGAAGGCATGGCGACCTGTAATCACTGTCCACTAGTGACACAGTATGGCAAGAACTGCTATAAACTAGGCTTTAATGATGATAAGCTTAGTTTACCATCGTTCTTCAAGGCTATAAGAGGACTAAAGTAAGGAGGGTAACTATGTATACTAAAGGGATATGGAAAGCATATCAGATATGTATGAGGCTTTGAAGCAGTTACCTGAACCAAAGTCAATCCTAGCTGATGCTGCGTATACTGGCGGTGATATTCCTAAGAAGTGGATGAACGACCGAGGACATTTTAATGATGGCTACAATCAGGCTCTTAAAGATGTTACTAAACTTCGTGAACAAGCACTAGCTAAATTTGAGGAGAAATAATGGATAAGATTTGCCACCTTTGTGGAACTCACTATATTGATGACCCTTTTCTTACAGAGCACCCAGGCCATACCCCCCAGCAATGCCTAACGACACTTAACTGGCGTTGTATGGAACTAGAAACTGAATTGCGTGTGGCGAAGCAGTCCTTAAAACGCGCTGAGGGAGAATACAAAAAATGAAGTGCTCAGACTGTGGTAAAAAGCCGAGTGCCGTATCCGGGCAGATAAACCATAAGCCTTACTGTCTCAAGCACTTTAACAAGAGAGCTAAACCTGTTAAGAGTCAACAGCATGGAGTAATTGAAGGGAGGTTAGTATGAACGATAAAGTAAAGAAAGACCAAATGGACTGGGAGCAATTGATGGCAAAAGAGAGTGGCAATATTCTATACGATGAGTTTGATGAAGGCATTAGGTTTATCATAATGCGTGGTCCTGTCAGTCTATGTGCCTATATAGGCATCCCGATAGCTCATCCACTTGCGGGCCATAACTATGACGATTTGCCTGTTTGTGCTCACGGAGGACTAACATACAGCAGTGAGGGTAAAGGTGCTTGGCCGGAAGGATACTATTGGTATGGTTGGGATTATGCCCACTCTGGTGACTATTGTTTCTATTATGATAGAGAGCCTCTTGTTGGCAGATATGACCATAGCACAGACCAGAAGTGGCTGGTTGAAGATGTGAAAGAGGATAGTTGGTCAACACTCTATGATTTTAAGAAGTTACTAAGGCTGACAGAAAAAACAAAGAGTAATATTAAGTGAACATCCTTAAAGACCTGACAGGATGTATCTGCTTCCTGATATTACTTCTAATATTTATTGTATGGGCTTGCCTGGGAGCTATTGCTGAATGGCTCAAGGATAAGAGAATTTATTAAGGAGGGAACTATGGAAAGACCAATAGGGAAGAAAGTAACGTCAGTTAATCCCCTGATAGGAGCATTATCGGTAGTGGATATGATAAAAGATAACGCTCTAGGGAAGGATGTCTCAGGAAGAGATAAGGCTCTAACAGATGAGATAGGCGATATAACCATTGATACATGTATTCCTAGCGATACTGGAGTATGGGAAACAGGAATACTGAGGCAATCAGTCGAAGGGAAGTGGGTTATAGTTAGCCAGTATGAGTCGAGTGAAGAAGCCAAAAAAGGGCACAATCAGTGGGTAAATCTTATGAAAGAGGAGCCCACATGTGAACTCAAAGATATAGATAATTGGAATCTACAAAGGGAAGAAAACGATGAGCCTATGTGAATATTGTGGCACAGACTTAGAAGCTGAAGAAGAGATGTTTAGCCAGGATAAACTATACACAGGGCACAGTTGTAACTATACCGAGTTCAATTTGATAGCTAAGAATATAAAACAGCTACTATGGGAACACGGAGTGCCGGCATACTTACCTGAAGAAATGGAGCCGATTAGCCAGGAACTTGCAGACCAGATTAAAGGGAGAGGTTAAAATGATAAAAACATTGAGTGAAGAGGCACAGGATGCTTGCGCTCCAAGTAAAGAGCAGGTAGAGGAATATCTTGCAGAGCCTGATGATGCCATAGCCGCATTACTTTCTTTGGAAGAAAAACAGTTAGTAGCAAAGTGTATTCTTTATGGAAGAAACATAGCCCAAGAGCAACTAAAGGATGCAGTAAGACAGGCTACTGAGCTGCCTAATCCCTTTGTTGGCTATGTTGATGTGGTGGAGAATATCCGTATGGCAAAAGAACAAGGTTTTGAGAGGTATAGGCAAGAACTCAGAATATTAGCAGGAGAGGGATAATGCAGAATTTAATACCTGAAATAGAAATAGGGAAGAAGTACCTGTGGCGAGGTGGGACAATGGAATTGCAATGTCCCTATTGTCAGTGTTGGTTCGGTTCTGATTACAATGGGCACGAAGAAATAGTTGAGATAGAAGGCACCCTTGAAGACTTAGGTCCTGGTTATTGTAGAAAATGCTTACGTATTCTTGGCGATTATCCTGGCTTTTACGTCTGCTCAACTAGTAAAGGTTACTCTGCACTCCCCTATACCCAACTAGAAGAACTATAGAGGCTATGAAGGCTTTGTTTAATCTTTTCTTTAAGGTCTAGCTTGATTTCCTCTTTTCTTTCTGGTGTCATCTTCCTATATGTGCGAGCAATTATCTCTAGCTCCTCATAGCGTTTGGTTCCTATTCTTTTCTTGAAAAAGTCAGCGTTAATACCAGGGAAGTCACCTAAGAAATTATGGCAGCCGTTACAAGCAGCTATGCAATTATCCTCTAGCCATCGTGTATTTAAGTAGCGCCTTCCAGCTACCCCGTGATGACAGTGATAGCCATACTGGGATTTAGGCGGTTGACCACAAAACTCACAAAGCCCACCAGCTTTTAACTTAATATACTGTGAGAATAAGACATCCAACTTGTCAATTCGTACTTTCATTATTTAGTCTCCTGCCCATGCTTGATACCGTGAACCATAGCATCCACAAATATCTTATGAAGCAATGACTCAAGCCATTTCCAGTGTGCTTCTGCTAATTCCTTTGCTTCTTCCTCAGTCATCATTTCCCTTCCTTCAGAGACCGCCATAGCTCTGAGTCTTCTGCGCAATAGAATAGGCATTTCACAATCATTTCACCATAGCCGCTATCAAAAATCTCAGCATCTTCTATCTGCAAGCAAGCAAAAAGTTCAGTTATTATCCTCTCCCTCTCAGCCTTCTCTATCTCTTCTACATCAAAGAGGGCTATGATTTGGTCAGCTATTAACTTGAGTGCCTGACAATTCTTTTTGTAGTAATACCAGTCGTGCCACCTCAAATCCTTGTCCTCTAAGTTTGGTGGAACATAGCACGCACCACAAAATTGGCACTCATACAGTTCTATCTTCCCCCTGTCAGGTCTACTCCTGGGCTGAGTAAATTCCTCTGTGTGTTCATGTCCTTTAATTATGTGTACACTGTGCTGTTTGGCTAATTGGGCTTTGGCTATAGCTAGAGAAAAGGTATTGCCTAATTCCTTTGATACATTGCAATTGTCAGTTTCTCTAAACCATTTCTCATAGCATATATCTATTTCCTCTGGTGTCAACAATTCCATTATTTACCCTCCTATAGGTCTAACTTCATAACTGATTGGCTACTGCATTGCGCTAGATTAAACCCCTCTACATCGTGCAAATCTGCTTAATACTACCACCAGTTATCCAGAAGTTTACAACAACTGTTTTTCCCTGTGGTGTTAGGTAGCGCAAATAATCATTCTCTATCTTCAAGTCTTCTTCACCACTTTTCTCTATCAAGAGCCAATTATTCTTCTCCGCAAATCTGGCAAGTTCTACAGCACTGGCTAATATCATTCTCCTCTCCTTTCAGCATATATTGCCTGATAAGGTTTCACTTCACTCTCCTGTAATTCTCCCCGTCAACACAGACTGACTCACCCTTTATCATCTCACAGAACCATATTACGGTAGGTCTGAGCAACATCATCCCACAAAACTTTTATTCCCTTGCCGGATGGACCCTGGCGCTGTTTCGCTATCAGTATTTCTGTTACCTTGCTATCGCTTCCCCGGTTATAGTAGCTTTCCCGGTAGATAAATAGAATTATATCTGCATCCTGTTCTACATTACCCGAATCCCTCAAATCATGCAGTTGAGGACGCTTCTCGTCCCTTACTTCAAGTGCGCGGTTAAGTTGGTGGGCACACAGCACTGGAATGTCAAGTGTCATAGCCATCTGCTTCAGGTTTCTTGTGATATAACCTATGCGGTCATTATTATTATTGCCAAACCTATCGTTGAGTATCCCCAAGTAATCAACTACCACAAGAGCCAGTCCATGTCTTGCGTGCAGTTCAAATGCAGCCTGATATACGTTTGCTGTGGTAAGTTGGTAGGTCCTAGTAATGTCCATGTGATATATATTCAATTCTGAAATGTAAGGGATCGCCTTATCAATTATATTCTGATAAACTCCCTCTTCATAGCCACCTTGCCTGACCTGTCCTACTGGTATGCCTATCACACCGGCCACGTCCCTGTCACTCAAACCCTCAACATTCATTTCAGCACTACAGAAGAGGACATTATGTTGTCGTCCTATATGGTTGGATATACACTCTAGCAGGCTTGTCTTGCCTACGCCTGGTCTAGCCCCCACGATTATAAGGTCTCCAGGGAATAGTCCACTGCCTAGCTTTGTATCTAAATCAATAAGTCCCGTGCTTACAGCTACGCCTTTATCCTTAGTATACAGGTCGGTATATCTGTCCATCAGGATACTACTTCTACCTTCAGGCGTTATAATGTGGCTTGACCCAGATGAGCGTCTTAACTCAAGTAGCAACTTATCAGCTTTAGCCAGAGCTTCTGTAATGTTCCCCTGCGAATCGTAGCCTATGGCTGCTATACGTTCCGAAACTACAATCATCCGTCTTAATATAGATAACCGCTTCACTATCTCAGCGTAGTGATGGCAGTCCATACTGGTAGGAGTGATTGATATAAGGTGAGATAATATAGCAGCACCGCCAGCAGCCTCCAGCTTATCAGATTCATCAAGCTCCTGAGCCACTGTAATCTGGTTTATTCCGAGAGCCTTCTCTTTTAATTGTAGCATAGCGCCGAATATCTGATTGTAATCTTCGTGGTAAAAGTCGTCAGACATCAAGCCTATAGACTTTATAAGGTCTCCATCAATCAGGATAGACCCTAATACAGCCTCCTCAGCATCCAGATTGTGTGGTGGTAATTTAGCTTCAGCTAAAGTCATACTTCTGTGTCCTTTGAGCAGGCTTGGTTTCGTTGAGAGTAACTCCGTCTTGCTTCCAGTGCTCCAGTATTCTGCCAATATAACTCATGGGAGACCGAGCGTTATTCTTAACAGCCTGGTCAACTGCCTTCTCAAACCACCCTTCAGGGTAGTTGGCAGCAAAGTCTTTCAGTTTTTCAAAATCAGTAGGAGTGAGTGTCCTACCAGTACACTGCTCATAATAGCTTATCATTCCAGCTAGCTTGAGGTCGTCAGTCTTGCCCACCTCTTTAAGAGGGGCTTCGCCCCTCTTAGGCTGTGTATCGTTAATGTTTATAAATAGTTCTAAGTCGTGTTCCCTAAGATTATACTCCATGAACTCATCCACAACGTCTTTCTGCTTAATCTCAGAGAGACAATTTACTGCCGCGGTCAGAAATGTAGGAGAGTTGCATTGCTCATAGAAAAACTCTTTAACCCACATGAGGTCTATATCCGGCCACCACTTGACATTCTTTTCCATTAACTTTAATAGTTGTGGTAGCTCGTCTATGTCTATCTTGGTTTCAAAACTTATGGTCTGGAGGCTTATCTTGTATAGCCCAGCCTGATTACAGTGGCTATTGCTGAAAAGATACTTATAGAGGTGGATACCATCTTTAGGTAACTTCTGGACCCAAGGATGGCAGTAATAACCTGTATCCTCTAGCCTTTTAGTAGTCCCCCTTGTGCGCCTTTGCTTTAACTCTGGCACCTAAAGCCTCCTGAAACTTATTACCATCCTATTACCCAATTCCAAGGATTTACGTCTTTTGGTAAATGGTTCAAGCGAAGGAATAGTTCGATAAATTCTTCTATGGAGTAACCACCTTCTGCCTTGGCATCCGCTTCAGATATAGCTCGCAAGCGTTCAACTCGCAATAGAGTTATTATCCTTTCTATTCGGGAAGCCCATCGAGGCATGTGGATTGAAGGTCTCCACTTACCTTGTTCAAAGAAGGCATGGATTTCGTGAGTGAAAGAGCCGTCTTTATAATGAATATCTAGAAACTGATTGAGCAGAGACGGTGGTATATCATTCCATTCCTTAGTAACACTCCAAGTCTCCATCACCCACAACCTATCGCCTACTTGACCATAAGGACATTTGATGTCGACTGGTTGCATATCTGCCTTGCATAATCTTAACCAGCCGTTCCTAACATTCTTTCCTTGTTCCCCATACCACAATTTCCAATCATCAGGACATTCATTTATCTTTTCCAGCCCCCTAGTCCGCCTGGTCATGGTCTTAAGGTCATCAAGTATCAGCTTCGGGTGATTGCCTGAGCATATTATTCCTGTCTCTTTCATCTTGGCACCTCCTGCCTTATTCTCCAATCGCCATCATTACCACACTTAAAAAATGGCTCTTCACCATCAGGTAGAAAGAGATTGTCCTTCAGAAACACAGCCACACCAGCCTTATCACAGGCTTCAACTATCTCTTGAACATCTGCAATTGCTGGCGGTCGGTATGGCTTTGTCTGTGCTCCGATGATTACCCAATTGATACCGCAATCTATTAGGTCATCCTTACGTAACTCTATTTTGCCTTGTAATGGTTCAAATGATATGAACTTCACACTAGCTTCTATCTCAGCTAATCCTATATAACAAGCCCGCCCCAGATATTCTTTATTGGTTACACTCACACCCACCCAACAATTCTGAGGAAACGGACTCCATTTCGGTAGGTTCTGAGGTTGCTTGGTGAGTAAATAGAAGCGGTGCTGTGGGCAATTATCAATGTGCCACAATACAGATTGAGTCCAGTATTCGGGTATACCTATTCCAAATAAATCGCTCATATCACACGGAAATATCCCTCTCGGTTTTTGGTCAGGAGATACCTGTGTTAGCCTATCTTCCCAGAAGCGGGGATAGAAGGGGTCTTTTATAACTCTATCCCATAATGGACTTTGTGAGTCGCGTAACTGACCATCAATATCAGCAACCTTTGGATTAAGTAGATACCTTTCCTTCAGTCTGGTATTAGCCAGCTTCCTAGCGTAACAGTATTCACAGCCATTCAAACAACCAGTTATCGGATTCCAGGTGTAGCCTTGTGTTCCATCAGGATTTTTAACCCATTCTATTTTTGTTCTGTTCATTTCCTCCCCCTTGTTGTCATTGAAGTGTTAAACAGTTTCCAGCGTCTTCCGAGGGCCAATATAATCTGAGAAAGTAGCATGGATACCTCTTTCTCTCTGCTTATACTCCACTCTCTCAGTAACGCAAGGTTCACAAAAAAGCTGGATAAAGCCATCAGGTCTTGTGGCTTTTGTTACCTTACCTTCACCCAACTTGACGTATTTCCCACAACCAAAACATTTGGCGCTCATTTACTTCCCTCCTTAACTCTTGATTCGCACTACTACTGTTATGTAGACTTAACTTCAACTAGGGTCACAACCAGCACATCAAAAAGATGTCCTATCAACATCCCATCCTCAACTTTGATTTTGCCATCTAACCTCGAATTGCAATTTGGGCAAGAACCGTAGAAGTTCACAAATTTCAGTTGATTCGCATAAGGTTCTTCCAGAGTCGCTGCTGCCTCTCGTCTCTCAGCCTGACTCTTCCAGACCGTGTGCTCTTTATCTTTTGGAAATTTAGGGAAGACCAACATTCTTTCACGAAACTTCTTTTGGCCACCAATGCTCTCTTCCTGATTCGTAAACCAATCATTTGGTAAGGGGGTATAGTTATCCATCTGACAAGCTAGGTCTTTTGTCTGCAAATTAAGCCTTACCCACTGTTCGCATTTCGGGCATGACTGATATACACTTACCTCATCAAACATTCCCATTTTTGCTTCCTCCTTTTGGTTCGCCTATGGAAGTCATGTTCTATTTCACCCCCAAGTCTATATCCTCAAACCTAAAGTAATTATCCTTATAACCCCCTCATTTGCATTATTAAGTCTGCGATTAATAGACCAAGGGTAATAGCCATAATAACAGCCATCACAATGAAACCTATATAGAGTCTACGGACAACATTGTTCATTTCTCCTCCATCTTATTCTTCAGGGCTTGCCAGAAACCGGATACCAATGATGGGCTGAATCTTAAACTATTTACAAGTTCATCCCCAGCCTCAATCCATTGCCTATCACTGTCTTTAGCTTGGGCTTCACAGAGTCTTGGCCTATCAGTGGTATAACCCTCTACAGGGAACTCGATGAATTTGGATTGTTCCTCATCACTGATTATCTTGCTCATACCTTAATCTCCTCCGCGAAAGCCCGTCTTTAATTACCTTTGAAAATTCCACTCTCTGCTCGGCGGTAAGTTTAGCCACCACCTCAAGTAGACCCTCCTTGCCTTCGGCAGTAATGTGATAGGTGTCCTTGATATACTTCAGCGCATCAAGGTGTAGTAAATTGATTGACTCAATGAGCCACGTTCTATCAATCTGCCCTGCTACTGTCACCTCTTCTGGAGCGGTATCAGGGCTAGTTTTCGATTCTGTGGCTTCTGTTGTTGGTTCAATAGCCTCTTCTTCGTTGACTACGCCCTCCTCGATTATCTCACCTGTCTGAGGATGTCCCAAGTCTCCCCACAAATCATCTACGTCTTTTTCAATCTGAGCATCATAAATACCTTCCAAGTCTGGAGTTTCAATCATAAACATCTTAGATTGTTCCCTAGCTTGGTCAGCTAGTTGTGCCATTGTTACCTCTGTTCGTAAGTTGAGGACATAGACAGTCTGCTTCTTACCATCTTCAGGATTGTTTACCTGAATAGGCTCAAAGGTTAGCTTCAACGGAATCAAGGATATTCGCCCAAAAGTTCTCTTAATAATCTTGGCACAGGAGTTGATGTTAAGGATAGAGTTCTTCGAGCCAGTATCTATTTGCCATACACCGAGCCCCGGCACTTCGGGTATAATAAACTTTAGGTTCATTACTTCGTGGCATTTCTTAGCTTGGTAATCTTCGCAGTCCTTACCAGCACAGACTATTTCCTTCAAGCCAACTGTGCTTGAGACATTCGCTTTTGGCAGTTCGCCTGTTTTGGAATCAGCCATCCGTAGAGCTATTTCACCATCACCCTTACACACAAGGCCATAGGTTTGATTGTAGGCTTTGTAATACTGAGTAGCCCATTCTTCCGCATCCTCAACAGGGATAAGGATTCGCAGTTCCTTTGGCTTGTCGCCAAATAACGCTACTATCTTCTCATAGTCGGAGTGGTCTTTGGGCAAGACGAAATGGTCAGTCTTCATAGGGTATCCCTTTTCAGGATGTCTCACGCCTAAGTGGATTTTACCGAGACGAGGAAGCCTGACTGATTCACTTAAATCTTTAATTGGCATTTTTTTATCCCTCCTTAGCAAATATGTGCCATGCTACTGGCAACTCTGGGACTTCACAGTATTCAATACATTCCATGACATATACTTTCTTGCCGATATTATGGCGAATTCTACCCAGTCTCCGGGCTTCATCATGTGCTTCCTCTGGACTGAAGTGCTTGCGTGTTCCAGGTGTTGTATCTTCTACCCAGCATGTCCAAAATTTATCCATTTTAACCTCCTATCTAATATAATAAGCATAGCTGGTGTTATCTTCCCCTTGCCTCCGCCAGTCCGTTTAGATGCCCACTTTCAAAGGCATATTGGACAATCTCTATGATGTAGTTCTCAGCGATTGCAAGGGAAGTTGGATTACAGTGGTCTTGCTCACCCTTCCAGTCATCAATAATCTTCTGAGCATCTTCAGGAGTTAGGTGTTCTGTATTCGGCATCAGTTTACCTCCTTTTACCTAGCCTAGCCATTCTTCTGAGGTGAACAGCTTTAGGCCTCTGCTCTCCACGCTCCCATCTGGATACTGTGTCTTTACATACATCCATAAGTTTGGCAAATTCCTCTTGGTCTAGCATGAGCTTTTTCCTTAGCTTTCTTATATAATTATCTTTAGCCATATATCACTCTCTACTTCATTGCCCCATATAGCACTGTTGTATCGAATTTCTCTAGTAGAGTGTGGGGGACAGCTATATAATAGCCAAGGTTTCCCTTCACATTCAATTGATACCAACTCTTGGGGGCAGGATAAATACCAGCACAGTTGCAGCAGTGGAAATTTCCGAAGATGGAGGCCACCCCTCGTATTTCAGCAACCATTATATCTGCCACATGTCTGGAGGAGTTGTGCTTGTACCCACAGTGAGGACATTGATGCTTGGTTGGGCGTCTGTGGTACAGTACGCTTTCCCCCACCTCGAATCTCACCTTCTTCCCCATTCTCCTCTCCTTTCAGCATATATTGCCTGATACTTCTTCACTCCTCATACGTCTATTATACACCTATTACACGTCTTGTCTATAGGTATTTTCGCCTACTCTTTATAAATAAAAAAACCCTTATCTCTAAGGGATTGTGTTAGTCCACCTATTAAAGTAGCTCCTTACTTATCTGGTGGCTTCTCACGGTAGGCTATGTTATATTTCCCACAGTAGTTTAGTCTTCTGTGGTTCTCCAGTTTCTAAGTCAATTCCTCGCTGGAAACAAAAAGCCTGGTAATCAATCATCACCATAGATTTCTCGATAAACTTGAGTAACTTCCCGGGTGGCTCAATATCCTTACAGGTATAGAAATTTATACTAACCCAACTAAATTCGGGATAGGTATGGACAGTTATATTGCTTTCACCTAAGAATACAATACCGGAAAGTCCTGAATCTTTAAGAGGCGGTTTTAGAGGATAAGAAGTCTGGTAGGCTTGAGGTTCACCAAAGACAGTCATCCCTGCTTCCTCAGCAGCAAGTAGAAGCCATTGCTTTAGAGACTCCACATCCTTGAGGAGATGCGTGTTAAGTGCTCTTCCATCAATAAGGAGCTCCATTTGTCGCTCTCCTTACTGCTCATCTTAGCCTCCATCAGTCGAATAATCTATCTATCAGAGCCCAGACAATTATTGCTCCTAAAACAATTCTTATCAACCATTTACTTTGAGCAATATCCCTTTTCACATGGGTAAAATCATTGTTTACAAACTGCTTGAACATCTCGATAGTTACGTACTTGGATTTCCAGTTCCTGCCTTTTCTCTGCACGGTCAGCCTCCAAATCTTGTTTCATTTACTCTCCTCTACCCAAATCATTTGGTTAGTTACTTGAATATCAGTAGCCTCCTCGTTGTCTATCTTTATTAAATAGTTAGTATTTGGGTTGAGGATTATCTCCACACCAACCTCATCTGAAACAGACATACCCCTCGCCGTAGTAGCAGGAAAATGGGTTTCTATGATTAGTGTTCCATTATCAGCGATAACTTGCCCACTTGTTTCAGTTGAGCCCCCATAAAATTTAGCATCACTCACACTCTTTTTTACCCTATTTGTGCAAAAGGGGAAAAGCTCATTGCCATTTGTTGTTACTGTTGTTCCCTCATAGATATACCCGTGAGCCTTTCCACTAACGGCTCCCTTTATCGTCTGCATGTGGAGTTCCTTAGCACCTACTCTAACTAGAACATCATAGGATTCGGCAGTGTCAAGGTCATCAATAGAACCTGTCAGAATAAAAATGTGCCCCTGATGCCCCTCGTCATAGATATGGCTATCTGTAATTAGATTGCCATGCTTACCTAGCATTACAGGGCTTGCTTTGCTACGCTTATCTTCCCATACTATCTTATACGCCATTATTCCTCTATTAGTTTAGTAATTACTTCAAGCTCCTGTAGTTCCTTTTGAACCTCATTATCATCAACCTCTTTAGTTGATGAGTCCTCAGTGTGTTTGTGTATCTTAGCTAATATGAAAAGGGATTTCTCGTCTTGGGTTTGTATTTCACCCAAGAGAGTCTTTATATCACCGAGTAAACTTTCCATCTTCACATTTCTACCTCCTATAATAAACCATTCGTCCCCATCACTTACTATTGTGACATATTGATATTGTAACCCCAATTCAATTGTTTTCTCGCCATCTATTGTCTCAGTCCCATTAGCTTTTACTGTCACTTTATGGCTAGAAGTGTCAACCTTCTTAATCGTATAGACTCTATTTGTGTGAGACGCAGCAGGAGGTAATTTTGCATTAATATCACCACCGATAGCGTCAATTAAAACAAGGTAATTGTCTGCCGATAAGGTCAGGCTTACTGTGTATTCGTTAAGAGTAAAGTCTATATCCTCAGCAACGACAGTTAGGCCAGCAAGGCTTATCTCATCAGCACCGCCGTCTTCATGCCTTGCTGAGTGGTCAGCAAGTTCTATAGGTGTAACTTCTTCATCAAAATGACGTTTCACACTGGAGTCCCCTCTACATACCGCTTCACTCCAGAAGCATCGAAAAGCTGTATCATGGTAGCTTTCACAGCGATTGACCCTGGTGTTCCCGTAGTAACAAGCGAAGGCCCACCAGTAATAAAACTAATCCTATTCCCATAACTTGTGCCTTGCGAATTTGTGGCATAAGCCCGTGCATAATATATTGTGAGATTAGTAAGGCTAGCTATATTTGATGTGAAATTACCAACCGCCCCAGTACCCTCATCTGTAGAACTATCATCTACAATATTCGGTCTGTCTGCAGCATCAACAGTTCCATAAGCTATTCCATGAGCAGTTACATCACTGCTCCCCAAATTTAGTATATAGCCATTACCAATTGCAGTTGTGGAGGCTACAGCACTCATCGCCCTGATTTGTACGATAGGAACATCTGTTGCCTCTTCGTATGTGTAAATATAGGCTGTATCAAGCCCTGATTCCGAAGCTCCCGCCCATCCACCCCCTACTGTGTAGTATGCTGCCCACTCGGAAGCCTTAACACTAGAAGAATTTCTGTGAATCTGTATGCCAGCACTACCCGCATACGGCCATGATATACCAATGAAATACGAACCATTGAGACCGCCTGATGGTGTGGCGAATGTTACTTCCCTGAAAACGGCTGACGTGCTTAAACCTGATGCGCTGCCCCAGAGTTGACTTGTAATTAAAGACTTATCACTCCATAGGCGAATTTCAAAAGTAATATTAGCTGTAGGACTGCCAAACTTAGATAAGAACAATCCGAGACGAGCAATATTCCTATTAGTTACAGTCAGCCTTTGTCCAGCTCTCTTCACTCCAGCAGCAGCGCTAGAGTAGAAAGCATTATAAGTTAGTTGTTCTTCTAAAAGCATTTTAGTCCACCACTGGTATAATTAGTTCCTCAGTCACATGAAGTTTGGCAACTACTTCTGGGAAAGTAACCTCTCTGATTTCTACTCTTGTTTGCCGTTCTAAGGCTTTTATTTGCCTATCTACATAGTCCACCACGGCGCGTAGGTCGGCATAAGTTGGTGTACCAGTTCCTGATAAGGCGAGTCCACCTACTCCCCCAGCTTGTTCCAAGCTCCCAAAACTGAACTCTAAACCAAACCTGGTAGGTTCTCTGCGATAATAAGAATACCACCTGTTTAAGTATCCTATATTACCAGCCCTGGTATCACCAACCCTGGAATCGGTTATCAAAACATAGTCCATTACCTCTTGCCCGCAGTTCATTGGGGCAAGACCATAACCTTTCTCAGAACCTATCTGGATATGTTGAAGCATAGCTGTGGCTATCGCCGTACATTGGGCATTACTGGTAGCCCGTATGTACACTGGCTCCCCTGTTATATAACGGCCTAAAGCGTCATAAGAATCAGTATCTACAGCACTACCGGTATATTGAACTGCATGGTCAGGATGTGAGCTTACTACTATCTTGTTGGGGATTACTAACCGTTTCCTGACACTCTTATCGAAGAAGTTATGATATGTAAGAGCATCCCTATATTCAGAATCATAAGTCGAACCACTTATTGTAGGGTTAAAGACATGGATCACGCCGTCATGTCTTACTTTAGCTTTGCATTTTGTAAACTTAAGAGCCCTCCTGAAAGCCGAAAGTCTACTCTCACCAGCCCTGATTTGGAAGTAATCAGCCGGCATGTACGAATCAATGAGGTCATCTTCGCTGTCAAACGTTATCGTGTGCGATAAGGCAGTATTGAAACAAGTTAGTGTGGCTTCCGCTATGGCCGTTAGAATAGTCTTGATTGTATCGGTATTGGTATCATCAGGGGAATAATCTTCGGAGGCCTTCTCTTCGTCCATCATGTCAAAGATACCAGCCAATCCAAAGGAGGTTACTATCTGCCCTTGTCTTGAGTCGGTTGTCTGCGCAATAACCTCAAGGGGAGCACAGGCAGAATATTCATCGCCTCCTGAAGTCTTATAACCCCAAGAGATGGTTCCTAAATAACCCTGCAATGACAGGGCAGCAAGAGTAGCATTGGGGTCGTTTACTGTAACGTGAGCAGTTTGGCTCCACTCTGATTCGGAATGTGATATGTATAGAATGCGGTCGGTTGTATCTAAACCATACGTCTTAGTAGCCTGTGTTGCCTTAGTAAGAACCAGTTTTACTAAGGCTGGCCCCATTACTTTTTGTTTTGCTTCTAAAGTTGCCGATAACGCTCTCATCATACCCTCGGTACAGAAGGTTTAGGTGAGACGAGCCTCTCTAAACTTAATTCGGTTTCCCTCAACATATCTTGTGCCCATCTCTGTGACCTTTCCCATGCACCAGGACCGCCTTCATTTATCTCATCGATATATGTTATGTCATTGCTCAAGACAGCCCGGGCAGCAACCCTCTGGCAAAGTATCTCTTCCAACTGTGGGGAGAGAGTAGATTTTATGAATGTTATCGCCTTACTACTAGCAAGGTCAGCCTCTAAAGGAGGGTAAATAGTAAGGGTAGCAGTATTACCTGATGTTGTCACTTCGGCAGTAACTATATACAGTGACCGATGATCTTCAAGATGGAACTCCTCGCCGATTTCTATAATCTCAGTTGAACCCATACCGGTTATAGCAATTGAGGTGTCACCTTCGGATTCAGTGGCAGATAGTGTTCCCTCCCAATCCGTTAGCTGTGATAAAACATGAGGCACAGCAAATCGCACAAGAACATCTACTGGGTTAAGTTTACTCAAGGTAGAATCGCTATCAAGTATGGCGGAATCTTCCATATCAAGTTCAAGAACATCACCATAAACCTTAAAGTTCCTCTCCTTACCACGGTACTCAACCGAATCAACCCACAAATAGAAAGGCACATCACCTATATAGATTTGCCTCTTGTTTCGACACCGTTTGTTGTATATCTCGTACTTCTCATTGGCATCCATAATATCGCGGCTTAAAGACAGTACGGAGGAACTATCCTTGGCTGTAACCACCGCCCACGTATCGTCAGTAGTATTGTGAACGACTTTTTCCTTAGTGTCATCGCCAGCTATGAATTGACTCTTCACAGAGTCTGTTAATGTATCCGAGGCTCCTGTGGCATCCGTTCCTCTCCTGGATTCTATCTGAAAGATCACTTCTATTATATGCGGGACTCGACCGGAGATTCTTTTCAGTTCATCCTCAATCCAGTATCCCAACTCCGTAGTATCGTAGGTAGCATTACCCGTATCTTGAAGTAACTGCTCGGCCCTGTCCTGAATGTCCGCGTAGCTTAACATTATACTCCCCCTACAAAGCTGAACTGGAATCGTGATGGTACAATCTTAGACTCGGTGTTGCAACGAGGGCATCTGGCCCGATGTCTTTGTTCCTTAGCCTTGCTAATCTCAAATTTCTTCAAGCATTGCGGGCAATAATATTCATAGATAGGAATTGCCATCACCTCCTGTCATTAGCTTCCAGAGAAAAGTTGCCAAAGTAATAACACCAATGACCATATAGAATGCTACCCAGCCTATTGTAGTAACTGGTTCAATCATCTGCTCCTCCTGACTTCAGTTCTCTCTAACCTCTTACATTCTTTACCTTCATCGTGCCCACAAAGTTCTAGTTCTACAAAGCCTATCTCCTCATTACTTTGTCCCTCATTTATGTTGGAGGCTTTAGCAGAGATTCTTTTAGCATAAGTTTTGAGTAAGCGAGCATCAGATTCGTTTTCAAAGGCCAAATCAATTTTTACTCTATATTTCACAGATACCTCGAAGCTGTAGTATTTTTGACGTGGGTTCTTTCTCCTGTAGAGAGAACTCTATTGAAAAGCCAAACCTCGCCTATCAAGTCATCCCACGTTGAAGCACCATCGAACTCATTTCCTACAGTTACGCTACTTGTGCTGTCATCATCAGCCACACCATCACCATTAGTGGTTGTTTGATATCCTGCTTCAACTAAATCAACATATATATGTATCCCTGTAGCATCCGTAATAACCCCATCCCAGGTAGCCTCTACAAAATGGAACGCCCCGTAAGATAGCGTACCGTCATCGGCTCTCCTAAAAACTTCTGATGGAGCACCATCGTCAGTTCTAAAAAAATCAAGAATCCCACTTGCTCCAGTTCTGAGTATCCATCCAGTACTTCTAGCGGCATTGGCTGTTTTTGTTAGTATTATACCCCTGTTAGTTTCACCCGCAGAGGCACCATTAACCCAAGCCAGTATTGTCATTGTAGTGAGATTGTTCAATGAAGCTACTGGTGGTATGATTATTCTATCATCAATTTTATCAAAAAACCTACCATAAGATTTCCACAAAGCACCAGTGACAGTGCATGAATGGTGGTACTGGTCATAGGAAAGGATAGGGCTACCCTGCATATCTTCTTGCCATAACGGAAGATAAAGGACACAACCTTCCATATTAAATGGGAAGATATTACGACTCCAAATATCGTAGCTCGATAGTGCTTTTTTAAGACTAACCATCTGCCTTCTCCATCTCGATGTATCTTAGAAAGTTCCTGTCTCTGTAAAGTCCGTGGTCTCCACAAGAAGTTCTCGGCTCAAGCCAGTACGCCCCACTAGGATGTCCTGCGGGTCGTGGTTCCCAGCGTCCGTAGATTGTCTCCTCAACTAGCTCCTCTACTAACCAATACAATATGTAACGGGGAACTCCATCATGCTCCGACTCGTCTATGAGTATTTTCCATGCTGCATCATATAGTGCATTTCTTACAGGAGAAAGGTTGAAGAACTGCTTGAACTTTGCCCACTTCTCAAGAAGGATATGTGAGTTTGCCTCCTGAACATTCTCGTGTGTTGGTTCAGGTAGAAACTTAGCAAAGACAAAGATAGCTGCCATGAATATGGCCTTCTGTGTAATCACAGCAGCACGATTATCACGCAACATCCAACGGGTAATGAACACTATCTCGCCTTCCAATCTGGGTCATCAGAAAGTATCTGTAGTTGGAATCTTGGTTCTGACCCCGCTGCTATATCTTGTGCACCCCTTGCTATTGCCTGTACCCAGAACTTGCCATGAGGTGCTGTGTACGCCTTCCCAATATTATTTACCTCTGACAACTGCATAGTATCATGGTCATCAAAAGCAAAAAACGCTATCTCAGTAACGAAATCAAGTGTATCAAAGTCTGCTGGAGAGTATTTGTCGTGGTCAGCTACCTGAGTAATCCTTTCCTTAAATATTAGGAGGTCAGTTTGTAGACCTTCATCATCCAAGTCCCAGAATGTAGCACTCAAAATAACGCCAGACTTGGGTACTTTGACTTCTGTGAGAATACCCATACAGTCCAGTGCTGTGTAAGCAGACCCAGTTGCAATACCTTGGATTGCAACTGGACGGACTGGGCAGGATACAGTCTTAGTGGCTACCTTGACAGAGTTCTTTATCTTGATTCCGCTAAGTAGGGTTTGAATGAGGGGTAGTGCGTTGCCATCCTCATCAGAGAGGATGAATTTACCAACTACTTTGTCTATTTGGTTCTGGAGAGTTACCTTAAGGCTGTCGTTTAGCGATTCGGTAATCTCAACGCCTCGCCTGGTTACGAGGCGAATCTTGCCTAAAATGGAACTTCCGAACTTCCCACCGATAATATAGACATTCGTACCAGAAATCGGTCTCTTTTTCTCACCCATGTTTTCCTCCTTACTTATCTGACGGGTTTAGCCTGCCTTGAAGATTGAGTGTCGGGTACAGCCATCTTGTTTCAGGCAGGGATTCTATCTTTTTCAGGAGTATTCCCGTCTTATTCTATTGTGGGGGGAGAGTTTAATACTCCCCCCCCCTTTTTTAAGACCTTTGTAGTCCTAACTCAACCGTCAGGTCTTCACCAGCATAGATGTTTGCTATCTGGTCTCGATTGAGCTTGAGTATGGAATCTGCCTCGATTGTATCGGCGGGGATGGCAAACCATGTGTCGTCTGCCTGGCCATCTATTAGTGCCGGCTTGTCATCGAAGATACTCACACCATCATCAGTTATATCAATCCTTAACGGACGAGTACCTTTAACTGGCCTTCGGAGACTTATATGAACCCATTGGGGAACATAGTTAAAGTCCATGACAAAAGTTCCCCCTATCTCCCGTTGGATGGCACTCTGCTCACCAGGTATGTACCAGCGCACAATTCTGTCCACAGTTCACCCCCTTAATACAGGTCGTCTTCAGTTACTTCGGCCCATTGCATGTAACAGGTGGTTGCACTATCGGTATCGGCACTGTTCACATGCACCAACATAGCTGCGCCGCTGGTCATTATGTGAGGTGCCCCTTCCTTCAGGAATCTGAATGTATGAACGTTGGAAGGGCCTTCACCCATTGCTACCAGACCACTTGTTAGTACGTTAGTAATAACATGTCCTCGATGATATGACACATAGTCCGCAGCGACTAACGCCGAAGATGTAAGAGCAGAGAGCGTAGTAGCTTTCTGTTCTGCCTTTTTAGGGTTGGTCTGATACAGACAATGCTTACTAGTTAGAGCCGTACCAGGGGTAAGAACTAACGTGGTGGCGCACAGTCCTGCTGGTTTGGTGAACATGAGTTGGAAGGTGGTAAGCTGCCCACCATCGTCAGTTATACATATCTTCAGCAAGATTGGAATTATTAGCAGGTCAGTCCCTGCTGGAGCTTGCAAGCTGTAAGCCACATTCACATCGTCTACCGCGCCCTCGCAAGTAATGGCTGAGTCCTCAAGGCCATACCCTGCCTCAAAGACCTTACCCTCCATTACCCACCTCCACAGATTGGGACTCGTGATTACGTCCCTAGCTTTGGTTACTCGTGCAACTTCAGGTACATTGTTTCTGTCTTTGAAACTCATTTATCTTCTCCTTTTTTATTAGTGTAGATCGTCTTCAGTTACTTCGGCCCACTGCATGTAGGCTATGAAGGAAGTATCACCGCCAGCATTGTAACCGTAAAAAAGCATGGCTGCTCCGCTAGTCATGATGTGGGGTGCTCCATCCTCCAAGAAGTTGAATACATGAGTGTTGGATGGGCCACTACCCATTGAAGGTAAGAGGGTAGTCAGCGTGTTATCCGCTAGAACTCCCCGATGATAGGACACAAAGTCAGCGGCAGCACTGGCGAAGGACGACACAGTAACCGTAGATAGTGTAGTAGCTTGCTGTGCAGTCTGTGCTGGGTTGGTTCTATACACGCAATGCTTACTGGTCAGGGCAGTACCCGATAGGGTTAAGGCTGTGGCGCACAGTCCTGCTGGTTTGGTGAACATTAACTGGAAGAACGCAACAGCACCGCCCTCACTGACTATACCCAGTTTCAGAAGTAACGGTATCACCAACAGACTTGAGGATGCCGGGGCTTGTAGGCTGAAGGTGGCTGTCGTATCATCTACGGTAGCCGAACCCTCTCCATCAACCGCAGAGTCTTCAAGTCCGTAACCAGCCTCGAATATCTTCCCTTCCATCAACCACCTATACAGGTTAGGAGTGGTGATTACATCTCTTTCTCCTGTTAGCCCTCCAGCATCAATGACATTGTTTCTATCCTTGAAATCTGGCATATTCTTGTTCCTCCTTATAAAACGATATATTCGTCCTGCCACCCATCTACACGGTCTATATAGACAGTATCGGCACCCGCATCCCTGTTAGCCACACCTGTGATAATGCACAACATCGTCCCTGAAGTAAGGGCAGTAGGCATAAAGCCGATTCTTTTCCCATCCAGGAAGAATACCGCATCACCATCGGGGTTAAGTTCCACCCTGAGTATGTGGATAGCACCATCTTCCCAATCCACCGCACTGTCTATGGCTGTTTCAAGCGTGGTGCCGTTCACACCTACAGCGACAATACTATTGATACCATTGACCGAATCATCAAAATCACAGATGAATCCTACAGCGTTGTCTGCAGCAGCAGCCAAAGTACCATCAGCATAGTCAATAGGCATATCAGGAGTTCCTTCCAATGTCGCATCACTGAATCCGAAGTATAAAGCCACGCCAGAAACATCAGTAGAAAGTATCCTTGCTTCACAGATGGCTTTCATGTCATCTTCCCACGCAAGAGGCGTGGCCAGGAAACAGGACTCATTATCCTGCCCGGCGGAAGTAGTTATGAGAGCCCATCCCCCAGGATATGCGTGGTTCACGGCGATAGTGGCATTGGTGACGGTTGCCAGCCAGTTGTCCGCGGAGAGAGTGTCGCCAATGAAATGGTCCTGGAAATGAACCATCTCACGGTGCATAGGGCCTTTTACATTTTGTACGTGCTTTGAATCACCAATGAATTGTAAATAACGCCCTATTTTTGCTCGTTGTCCAAACATATTTTTTCCTCCTATTCTTTTTTGACGCTAAAGGAGAGTGTTTTAATCACCTACGTCATTACTTCCCTAGGGTGAACGAATCTCAATCGCTCACCGTTATCTGCCTGCCGTTTATGTATCTCATCCATACGGTCTATCCAGAGTTCACGCCGTTTGCCAGTAATGGCTTTAGAATCCCTAATCCCCACCGTTGAATAAGTGCGTCTCATAATCACACCACAACAAGTAGGAGGTGACTCTGCACTTGGGCCGACCTCTTTACATCTCTCGCACGACTCGCACAGATATTCGTAAATTGGCATATTACGCTTTCCTGGTAAAGAAGCAGATGCCAAAGGTGTCTCTGACCTCCAGGACACCCCAAAGAGCCTCATGCTGGAATCTAACCTGATGTAGCTCTTCAAAATCTTTTGTCCAGGGACTCTCTATCTGAAGAGCACTGGCAATGGCCGACCTGTGTACCATCGCTGCATAGGCACCTGTAGTCGCTGCCGTCAGGTTATTGGTTACTCGAACATTGCAACCATAGATAGGTGTTTTCCCAATCTGCCCATTATTAACGGCTCCAATAGCGACATACTGTGCAGCAACGAACTTATCGTATTTCAGCATGTCAGTTAGACCGGATGGGTCAAAAATCAAGAACAAATCGTTGTCCATTGGAATATCTGCCTCAAGCAGTATCTCCTTGAGCTCAAGCAAAAGGTCATCAGTTATCTCATCTCCGTCAACACCCTTTACACCAATCGAAGTATTAAGGCTGGAGTACAGGGCACAAACAGTAGAATCAACCTTCCGTCTAATGGACTCAGCTGCCTTTCCCCGAGCCTTAGTAGCCCAGTTTGTCTGAGACTGCTTGACTGTCATGGTATCCACATCTATTGGGGCTTCAAACCACTGGTCCATGATGAGTTGGAGTTTACTGCCTGTAGCTATATCCAGACTGGCAGCCTTAGTTCCTACGACCACTTCGGTAGCGTCTACATTGTTGATAAGACCGATGTTCACAGTGTCACCCTTTACCAAGTCCTTCTGCCAGCTATGGTCGGTTGCATCCCAGGCAACCAGTTCCTTCTCAGCTTCATCTATAGTTTGCTGACTCCATATTTCAGGCACATGACCTGCGGTATCAGCCCCAGTTGGGGTTCTTCCACTTAATGTCATATATTACCTCACTACTTTATTCGAGGCTGACCTGGTTCAGCTTGAGCTTTCAGGATGTCTTCCTTATTTTTGTCCCAATAGTCTCGCTTAGCTATGTCAGCTCTCGTATGAATTAACCCACCACCCCCATCAGTTTTACCAGAATAGGTCTTGGGTGACACTTTTGCCTTGGTACTAAACAATATCTCAGCGATAGTGCCTACCTGCTCCTCAGTCGGATTCTCAAAAACACCGATTGCCTTTTTCAACCTGCCAGAATCGCCATCCTCATATTTCTCCGCAACGGTTTCTATAAGGATGTCCAACTCAAAGGAGTTCACCCGCTTTTCTCTTTCAAGGAACGATGTTTCCTTGCTTTCAAAGTTAGATATTTTAGATTTCAGGCCACGTTCCCTTTCCCGTAAATCCCTACCCATCTTCACGAGGTCGAACTTCTTCGGGTCACCACTGGTAAGGTCATTAATCTGTTCTTCAAGGGTTTTTATTTCCGCCTGAACGTCCTCCAGTTCGTTTTCCCTCGAGAGAATCTGCTCTTTTAGGGTCGTAAGTTCTCTTTCACGTTCAGCCGACTTCCTGCCATCTTCAGACTTGGCAGCAAGAATTAGAGCATCAGACTGTTTCTGGCTATAAAGTAAGGGTTCTTCTTCCGGGGATTCCGGGGATACAGTTTTTTCCTTCTCAGGGGTTTTGCCTTCTTCAGGAGAGGATATCTCTTTACGCCCTTCATCAGGGGATATTCCCTTACGCCCTTCTGCTTCTGGCATAGTGCCTGGAGGGGTTTCTTTTACGCCCGTTTCCATAGTTCCTCCTTTTAATAAAAAAAGCCGAACCCAATTCCCGAAGGAATCAAATTCGGCTATCTTCCTAGATTCGCCTGGTTTGCTGGCTGATTACGCTTCAACCCCTCACTGGCTGCCGATTACTGGCTCCAAGAAGGACTCTCACCTTCAGTCACCAGACATATGCACCTACACCGCAGCAAACCTATTCAATTGTTAAGCATCGTGTCGGTGAGTCCGTTCAAGCTCTTTACTGGCGACCGGCTCACCTCTTACAACCGTAACTTCTAATTTACCCCAACCAAACTCTTTACAAAATTCCAAGAAAACCTGTTGAGTTCTGGTTAGTTCTATTTTTACGTTATCACAATTGTTTTTAGTTGTCAAGCTACCCCTAAAAGAGTTCTTCCCGTAGTGCCTCATAAGTTATCTCTTTGTGCAACCATTCAGGAAGTTCTCTCTCTGTGATTTTAACATACCATTTACATAAATGGGGCAATACCCAACGCTTGCCTTCCCAATCCTTCCATAGAAGTAAGAATCCCCACCACTCACCAGAAAGATACATTTTCTTATATTCAGTGAAGAGGAAATCAAAGTTAGTTTTACCTTCTACTAAAGATAAATAATAAGGGTCTGGTTTCAAAGCTTTAACACCTAAAGATTGTTCCTCATAGAATTGTTTCCTGCCCATTTCATTAGGCTCAACATTACTACAAGAAAGTGTAACAAACAATCCTTCGTTTTTAATATATACCTCACTCATAGTGTTAACTCTTCTTTACCTTTCGGGGCAAACCTCTGGTCTTAGTTCCAGCAAACTCCTCCAGTTCTTCTTTTGTCATAGACATATACATACCTTTAGCTGCACCCTTCAGAGAAGATACTTTCCTTTCTCCCCTTTTTGCTGACAGTGCAGCACCCGCAGCTTGCTGTTGTACCTTTGACTTTGCTGGCATTTTTAACCTCCTTATTTAAGAGACTCCCTAAATCTTTCACCAGGTGTTAAACCTAACCTCCGTCTCTTCTCACTCATAGTAACTGACCATATCCCCACTGAGACACCCCACTCATCTAAGTCAGGATTATCTAGACGGTATTGGTCTCTCTCCATCTGGCTTGTTAGTGTCTTGTAATGTATATATTTGGCTCCAACCTCACGTGTTGGAACTTTAGTAAAGTCCCTTTCCTGATTCCCAAGGACTCCGATATAGACCTCTTTATAGAAGTCAGGATGTTCCACTAAAAACCAATCATCTTCCCAGTATGTTGTGTTCTTTGGGTAGTCTTCGGGTTTCTCTATTGAGTAGTAGGAGACATAGGTATCAAGTTGATTTTCAGGAACTTCCTTTTCATAGGCAGTAATTCGGAGTTTATCTTCTGGAGTCTTATCTTCCTTTTCGCGCAATATATCATATTCTTCTGGTAGAACTTTAATTGGAATATCCCTGTTCATCTCTTTAGCTAATTTAGGATGTTCAACTAAAAATCTCTCCTGCCAATACCCCTTAGTCGGTAGTTCATAAAAAGCTACATAGTCTTCTATTTCAGTTATTCCCTTACTGTAACCATCCCGCCTCCGCTTGTCCTTGCGATAGCCCTCATGTTTATCAAGGTAAACTTCCCTATCTTCTACAGGGAGGGCATTGTATTCATCATCTTCCTTTGCCCATTGGACATTTATCCTCAAAACATTCTCATTCCAATCTGAACCATCATCGGTAAGTAGTTTCTGCTCCAAAGCCCATTTATGCGCTTCAGGATTGTCAAGCAACCAGACCTTACCTTCGGAACTACCAGCCCCAAATTCATCTACCGTTTTACCTCGTTCTACCCAACTTTCAATAGTTCCCTCATCAGCCTCATTATCAATGGCCTCAATGCGTCTTAGGTCAGCTACCCACTCAGGGTTATCTTCTTTGAGTTTAGTTCTTGATTCCTTGCGCTCCTCCAGGTCTTCAATATAAACATCAGATTCAGTATTGCCATAGTTGTCATACAGAGTATCCAGTTCAAACGACTTCTTTTCTAACTCAAACTTCTGTGTGAACAAATCATCATACTTCTGAGGGTCTTGCTGAAAAGCATTGATAGCCTCTGGAGGTATATTATATTTCTTCATCAAACTCAAAAGAATCTCAGCACTCTTTGGGTTTTCAAAGGATTGAACCTTGCCCCAGAAATATAACTGGCCCTCTAATTCAGGGTCTCTCTGCCTATCTAATTTCCTCTGGTCAGCAGACTCTTGGTTAAAATAGGGTTCCCATAAGTCCTCAGCATTTAGCAGTTCTACCGCTAAGGGGTGTCCGTCTCTCATAACCTTAGACCTACCTTGAGTGTTTACCCACTTATGAACTTCACCAGCAAAGCGACCCATATCAAAGTATTCAGCTTCTTCCCCTATTACCAGCTTCTCAAGGTTGCCTATCCGCTTTTGAAATGGAGCTAGTTCTGTTGAGGTATCTATCCCAAAGACCTTCTCATAACCCTCTATTAGTTCAGGGTCTAACTTATTTGTCTCAATAAGGTAGGATACTCCTTGCCGTGCTTCTTCTGAGGATAGTGTCGTGAATTGGCCAACAACAAACATCTGTGCTTCTAAAAAGGGATTATCTTCTCTCCATTTGCTTTGTGCTTGACCCTTAGTAAGAGTAGGATACTCCTTGCCCCTAATTAACACATCGGATAAATCCTCATAGCCCTCCCATCCCTTCTTCCATTTATCCCTTAATCTCTTAATTTCTATACTCTTGCCTTCAAGGTAAAAGAATAATGTCAACCAGTCCTTATCGCCCAAAGCTACCCCCATAATCTGCCTTATTACTCCAGGAGTAAAGATATTCTTTACCTGATTCCAACCCTGCTTCATCAACCTATCATCTTGAGTTAATACGCCTGCTATGAGGTCAGCAACAGCCCCAGGTGCCTCTAATGCTGGGAACTCCCCACCAACCACCCCAGCCATATATTTGAGTGATGTAATACCTGTATATTCAAGAGCCTTCAATCTAGTCTTTTCCTTGAGAATATACCCGATGGCTGCTATAATAAGATACATTGCAACAGCTTTGTATGTAGTAGACCAATTTGCACCAGATACATCTACACCTGTAGCTTCATTATATTCAGAGTAAACCTTTGATGGTCTACGTGTTATCCACTTACCCGTCAACTCAATCCAGTTTTCAGTCCACGTAGTGAGCATAGAGAATACCCTGCCAGGAGCATTTTGAGCGATGGCCATACTGTTCATCTTGGTATATAAATACTGGGTATCAGCGGCGACCTCATCAGCACGCTTTATCCACACCGATGGGTCAGCATCAGGAAGCAAAGACTTGGCTTCAGAGTAACCAGAAAGAAAGGCATCAGACACATTTTGCTTGTCAGCATACCTAAACATCCATAGCGCAGTTTCCCTAAACTTGCCTGCCCAATTATCAGCAAAAGAAGCATCAAGACCTGCTGTGAACGCCATCTTGCGTCCTCTTAGAACAAGGGACTTCTCTAACGCTGCTCGCCCCTCTTTAGTAATCCTTAGTCTTATTCCATTGGCAAAGTGAATTGGCCCGACTTCACCAATTATCAACCCATGCTGACTAAGATTTCTAATAGCAGACGTAGCCTTAAAACCTAACCAAAGAGTATATAGAGCACTCGTAAGATTATAGGCAGCCAAGCCAGAGGGATTACCTTTAGTAAGAAGATTAGCCAATCCCTCGCCACCCGGCAATTTCCTTATTGCCTCACCAACTTCAGCAAGAGACTTGTTTATATCCTGGTCTAGTTTAGATGGTTCACCTGTCATCCTTCGAGAGTAATCTTTAAGATATTCCCTTGACCTCTTGGGCATAGAAGTATCATTGGCTATAGCTGCTATCTTTTGTAGAAATGGCTCATAATAAAGAACCCTATTAGAAACAGCGTTATAAGCCTTCATAGCTCTAAAGGGGTCGCGTATAAAGCCTAAAGCACCTAGACGTTCCTTAAGAAATGGGTCTGTGATTTTCTTTGATACTCTCTCGTTTAATACGCCAGCAATTTCAGGCGATATACCATCCCGTTCTTTAATCTGGTCAATCATTTCCTGCTCAAAAAGGTGAGGGATATAATCCTCTATTCTCTTCTCTTGAGGCAAGTTCTTTTTTTCTGCCCATTCATTTGCCCAGTTTCTGATATAATTTACAGCCCTCTTTTCTTCAAAAGTAAGTCCCACTACGCTACCTTTTTCATTAGCGTCATCAAAGATTAAACCCCAGCGTTCCTTATCCTTACCAACACGCTTAGTAATTGCATCTACTTCTTTATTGAAGACTGTGTTAGCCTCAGATACTAGCACCTCGGCTTCAGTAATCCCTTCCCATATCTCATATACACCCATTTTGTCAAAGACGTGGCGACTTCCTCTAACCCTTTCCTTTACGCCAATATCCTGTATCATAGGAGTATTGTCTTCAACAGCCTTTGGTAAAACCTCATCAGGTGGAGGTGTTATTACCCCCTTATCATCAGAGACAACTTCTTCTACTGGGGGTGCTTCAACAATTTCAGGCTTTGCTCTCCTATCTAATTCAGCTTGGTAAAGTTTCCTATAAGGAGTAGCCTTTTCAATACGTTGTTTTAATTCTGCTGTAGATAGTGACTCAATTGGTTTTTTTAATCCAGGAGGAAGAGTCGGAGGTTCGGGTTCTGTTGGAGGCTTAACTCCTAAACCCTCATCACTAATGAATCTAACAGGAATATCCTTAATTCCTAAATCTTGTGCTACTATAAGTCTGTGTATTCCATCCCATACTATTTGAGAGCCATCTTCTCGGATTCTTATTACAATCGGTTCCTTTATGCCTTCCCTTTGAATTTCCTCAGTTAGTCTTCTAATCGTTTCTGGTTCATCTTTCCGTATGAGGTCTATGGGTATTCTAGTCTCTAACTTAGATACTTCTTCCACTGGTAAAGTTCTAACAGGTTCTGGTTCCCCAGGCAACCTAACGAAACCCTCTTCACCTCTTGCAACTTCAGGGGGTTTGGCAACACTAGCAACTAGTTCATCTATTTCAGCCTCAGTAAGTGGTATCCTTTCTTCTACTCCCGCAGGACTCGGTTCCCACAAGGTTTGTTTCCGCAAGATTGCTTCAGGCACACCATATTTACTGGCTATTCTAGTTATTTCACTGTCAATAAAATCCTGATATTCTTGCGTATCTACTGTTAAATCAGGACGAAGTTGCCCAGTTTTTAATGAAACCATAGTCTCATCAGCTTCTGTTAAAGCTCTTTGCCAATTTGTAGGGGTTACTGCTTTAGTTGGGACTACTTCAGGTTCTACTGTGGGGAGTTCTTCAGGAACTATTGCTCTTATCTCATCCTCAAGTGCTTCCATCTTGATAAGAGCCTGCCTTTGAACCTCACCAGTTGCTCCTTGTGCCTCATTAACCAACCTCCTGAACTCAATTACAGAAGGATTTTCAGGTTGAATAGCTTCCGCTTTAGTAACTATCTCATCAGCTTCTTTAATAAGAGCCTCAGTTAAAGGTGGTTTTGTTGGAGGAACTCTAGTTGGAACTTCTGTTGGAGTGATAACTTCTTCAGGCAATGCTAACTCTGGTTCTGTAGAAGTAGGAATAATATCCTCTGTGATGTTTTCATTTATTTCCTTAAATAAAGGATGTTCTTCACCTATTTCACTTTTTAAGGATGCCTTTATCTTATTAACCGAGGATACAGTTACTTGCCCAAGACCCCCCATTATCGTTGTTAAGAGGAACGTTTGAGGAGCTACTTCTTTGAATGCCTCTTGCCAACTTATTCTCCCCTCTCTCAATCCAGCCTCCACCTCAATATCCGACTGCCCCTTCTGCGTTATTGTCTCAGTCAACAACTCCTCACCATAGATTCCACCTACCTTAACAACAATCCGAGAAGCTATTGACCTACCAACCATCCCAGTTAAAGGGCCAGTTAATAACTTTGCAAAGGCAAGATTACTAAGAGCCTCTGGGACTGCTTCCCACAGACCATACTTCCTTGCCTTGTCAAAGAAATCATCTTTTAGTTGTTCCTCTTCTTCCCTAGTTAATCCCGTACCTGTTCTGGCTATCTTTTCTTCATTCATTAACTCCAAATATGTTTGCGTTATTTGATAAGTAGTCATTTGATAAGCAACGGCTCCTGATGCAGCCGTTCCTGCTGTCCAAGCAGCAACCCTTGCTCCAGGCACCGGAATTAGGGCTGTCGGTAAGCCAACAATAAGACCTGCCCCCATTGAAGTTAGGGAATAAGCAATATTACGAGAGACCGATGCCATATCCGCAGGAGATATGCCCAGTAGCGATGGTCTCTCCTTATATTTTATAGAAACCTCGCTGACAAATTCATTCATCTCTCTATTGGCATCCTCTATAAACCTGTCAGCCCAATCAGGGTCTACAACACTTGCTCCCCCAAAGCCCTGAGTTGCTTGTAGAATTGCTGCACCCCATTGTTGGGGGAGCATCAATAGGCTCCCCCCCAAAATACCAACCTCATCCATTAAAGTTAATGCAGGAAACTCCTTTTGCCATGCTTCAACACGCTCCCATACATCAGGATGGTCTACAATATAATCCTCTATGTCAACATTTGTTACAAGCATGTATGATTTATTAAGGCCTTCAGAGACTTCTTTTACTAACCATTCTCCCCACTGATTTTCAAGGTATTTTGTTGCTCGTGGTTTCACCCCCACTTCTTCCCTCTCATCTTCAGGACGGATGGGACTTCCAACTACTCTCCATGCACTAACATCTAGTTTCCCACCAGTACGGAGGTATTCTTGATAAAGAAATTCCTCATCTGTCACTTCCGCTGGCACACCAAATATCTCATCGACATCTTCAGGAGTAGCCCCCATCTCTACCAGTAACATCTCAAGTTCAGGAGTCCTGCCCTGAATCTCTATCTCGTCAACAAAAGTCTCAAGGTCTTCATCTGTTATTTCTTCAGTGGGCGCTACTTCAGGGAGTTCTTCTCTCGGTTCCTCAATGGGAGGTAAAGGTTCTCGCCCTATTCTCTCAATGAATCCACGAGCACGAAGACTTGGAAGTATTGGTTCCTCTATGGGTTCTTCAGGCTCTTTTACTGGAGGTTTAGGCCTTATTTCTATCGCAAGTTGCTGATACCAATAATCAAAAGTGTGAACTGTCTTACCTAACTTGCTTTCTTCCTCTCGCCTTTTCTTAGCCTCTTCAAGCATCCAACCTGGTTTCTTAGTACTTAATACCATCTATACTCCTAGTGAGTCTTTATTCTGTAGAAATCGTTCCATGTAAACACTTCACCTGCTGCAACATCAATAAGCCCTAGCCAATGAAAGGCTCGTAGAAACTTCCAATAGACCTTTCTCGCATACCTTATGATATAATTAAGTGGGAGAGGATAATATACTTCAACTGCCCTGTCATATTCACAATAGGCAAACCCGTATCCTTTAGGGATAGGACACTGCTTCGCATGTAGCCAATATTTGTCAAATCTCATCATCTATTCTCCTATGTCCTCGGATTTTCTTCTCGCCTATTCCTAGAGATATTTTTCAGTCTCTCTGGTAGATTCTCCTTGGCCTTCATATCCTCAAAAGGACTCTTTAATTGAGTTATGTGTTCGATACAATCTTTACGTGTCCACTTTAACGCCATGCTAACTCCTCTCCCATCACTTCTTCAATAAAGATACCTATTGTGTGGTGTGTCCCAAAATCCTTCATCTCTTCTCTCAATGCCACCAACATAGCATCAGCACCAGCTTCAACAGCTAAATGTTGTAAGTTCAATACTCCCTTAACTCTTCCACTGACTCCTGAAGCCTCATACTGATATGGGTTCTCCCATCCTTCAGGTCTATACATTAAATAACCCCCTCAGGTTGCCCTTTACTTACCAGAGAAACAAGACCCCCTGCGTTCCCCTTCGGCTTTTCTGGTGTCGGTGTCTGGGCTTCTTGTGGTAAAGGCGCAGGTTCCATCCTCTGTTTTACTATAGCCACACCCCTATCAACCAGCATCATTGATTCGAACCTCTTCAGTTCTGCACCTTCTTTATCCTCCGTATCTTCTGCCTCTTCTACATACCTGAGTGCCATTTCAAATAAAGCTAGTGCAGGGTCAGCTTGTCGAGCCTCTTCCAATTCGAGTGCCCTCGTCCACCCATCAGGGTCTTCTACCATCAAAACATCCCGAAGTAGAAAATCAAGTGGTGCCTTACCATATAATGCCAGAAAGCGTGCTTCGTTTACTATCTCCAACCTCTTGTTCTTTGTCATTAACCGATAAGAGATAGTATATTTGTCAGGGTCTTTCAATTCCCCCATCGAATGCTGTCTCTTCCTGCCCGTCTTCCCAACCAGGACTTCCCCTTCTACCTCCATAAATTGTTCAATCATCAAGCGGGCTAACTGTTCCTTTAACATTTCTAAGGCTTTAATACGTGGATTCTGAAGTTGATTCAGTAGTTCAACCTCCGTAGTCACCTCTATAGCAGAGGGTGGTTGAGTATATGCCCTCGGCGCAATAGGAGCAGCCTCATCCACCAGCCTTAAGATTTCTTCGCGAGAGGCCAGTGTAGCCGTGTTCACATCAGGCCGGGGCACTAACTTATGCAGTTCACCTGTCTTTCGTGCTAGTGTCGCACCTCTCTCCGGAGGGGCGTCCGATGGCCCACTTTTTGGAAGCTCTGTCTCGTATTCATACCTCGGCACGACTGGCTCAAAGCCGAGAGTAGCATCTATAGATAATTGCCTGCTTATCTCGTCATACAACCCCTCATTCAAAAATAGAAGACTTGGCGATTCGTGCTCAAGATACCCCTTATCCCTAAACATAAAACCTGAAGGGGGGAAGACAATTACAAAGGGTGGCTTTTTATATGGGGAGGGTTGTTCAAAAACTAGTTGTCCCTCAATCCATAACTCATTCTTCTCACCATCCCAGAAATCCCTGACCTCATTATCCAGGTCCTTTAATTCACCAGGCTCTTTGTATACACCAGGTGCTTCCTTGTACCCTTCAAGCTCTTGTAGCAAGTCCTCTTTACTTCTGAACGTTATCGGGGCTACCCATTTATTCAAGACAAAGGGAGTCCATCTCATATCTACAGGAAGACACTCAACTATATATTCACCTTCCTTCACGTACGACATCCATTGCACCCCGATCAAGCTCCTGGTACATACGTGATTACACAGCCAGGCATTTAGACCAGCTAACCCGAATTTATTGAGCATATACTCATCACCCTGCTCCAGAGAATCCTCAATAAACTGCTCTATCTTCTTAGCTTCCCTTTTCGTAACAGAACCCGCAACTACACCCTGCCACTGTGCAGCCATTAAGCCAGCTACTATCCTTGTTACATACGTGGCTGACTTATTCTCAGTTACATTTATTACGTCATTTAACGGAGTTTTACCATCAAAGTCCAACAAGGAATAGGCCGAAAGATAGAGCCGGTCTTTGACTTTATCCATCTTATCAGTAAGACCTTTAAGGTCTCGCATACGGCTGTCTATCATCTCCCAAGTGTCTGCCATACTTCACCATCCAAAATCTTATTGTGTTTTTCCTTCATTAAAAACGCTAACCAGAGTTGTTCCATTGAGGTTGCTGCCACAGGAACATCGAAGTAAAGATCGGGTTCTTCCCCCCAATTATCCCACTGGGCAAACCAGTACCAGAAGTTCTTGAACACATCAAATGGTTTCCACACGCCATCAGGAAAGGTATCCGTTAGCATCTCCTGAAACTGGTCTTGGCGTTCAAGTTGGCAGATAGTACAAATACCACTGCTTCCTTTAAGGACTGCATACCAGTCCCCCTTCTTATCCATGAAGGTTCGGTTGTCAATATAAGGGCTGTCAAGCTCACACGGTACACCTAGCCCCAAGTCTGGTATTGCTGCGAACCTCATCTTGATATAAGTCTCTGATGTATCCATTATTTATGACTCCTCTCTAGTTGCCATAAAACCTCCTACTGTAGAATCTTATCGCAACATATTATCGGGATATCGAAGTGAATAAACCCCGTGCGATCACCTCTCCCAAAGATAGTTCCACAAGTCGGACAACTCAAGGTGTAATACTCACCATCCACATCAATTGTGAACGGAAGAGTAAACTTATTAAGCTCTTGCCTTGCCTTTTGAAAATTGTCTAACGCTTCAATTAACTCAGTATTCATTTATGACTCCTCTCATGCGCTTTGAGACCTGCTTTTGAAGAACACTCCTTACCACATTCACAGAAAAAACCAGTCACCTGAGTTATACCTTCTGGCCTCTCATAAGTGAATCCCCTCTTTATATACTTCTGCAATTGGGGACTGTCTTCTGCCCAGGGTAGATGGTGAACTAAAACTTCACCATTTGAAGGGTTTATACTATACATCTTTGTTTCACTCGGTAGATTTGTCTTCTTTGGCATCTTTACCCACCCCCCCTGATAGATTTCAACTCTATATAGATATGACACAGAATATAACACCACAAGCCTCTCCAGAAGCCAACCTCATCTAAGCACGCTTCAAGTAATGCCATGTCCCACTCCTCATACTCTCTTTGTTCTCTCAAAAGTTTCTTAAGAAACTTACTTAATGGCATTATCCCTCCTTAAGATTCTATTGCTTGCGAAGTGCAATGTTAAGACAACCTTTGTGAAAGGGGAGTGTTTTTCCTTCCACTTTTAGCCTTTGGTTCTTATAAATCGGGTCTTTACAATAAGCACATTTCATTATCATTCCCCCTCTATCAGTGGCACTACTGCTTCATAGCCAGCTTTGAGTAATTTACCCATACCTTCTGCTATACCCCTCTGAAAAGCTATGTCATATAGGGGGTCATCTGAGTTCCACGTTATTACAGGCAACTCCCTCTCTACCTTGAGAACTAACCCCTGCTTGGATTGTTCTTCTAGTAGTTCATCTGTCTCAAAGTCCACTGTTGACTTATCGTATCCACTTAAACTAGCATAACTCGCAGTAGCTCCGTGAATACATCCTACTAGGTAGTTCTTAGTCATTTCCCTTATCCCTTCTTGCTTAGTCATCCTTCACCTCTATTAAAGATTCTACTGCTTCATAGCCAGCCATACATCTAGGGTAACCCCTTCCTTCCACAAGATTCACCACACAAAGGTCGGGGATAGTATCAAGCAACTTCCCCTCTACCTTTATCACTACCCCCTGTGAGTGGAGGTAGTTTGTTAGTTTTTCGGTTCTGCATTCAGGACAAGGGTCATCACCCTCATAATCCTCAGGGCAATCACCTCCATCTTCGCATCTTTGAATTTTTAGTATTCCTTCCCTTATCTCTTCTCTAGTTGCCATAATACTCCTTAATTCTGTAACGGTGGCATTTGAAAGCCGTGCCTTCTCTGCTCCCTGTTAAAGAGTTCTACTGGAGCTAGTCCCTTCTTCATCACCCTTCTTCGAAGCATTCTAGTATATATACAACCACACTCAGGACATATATCAGTAACGAAACCATATCCGGGTATCTCAGACCCTATTGGCAGAGAACCGAGAAGACGGTCGTCTGCGACTGGTCCCTCCTTAGAATCAAGAGAGAAAGCCCAATCCCCTTTAACCATCCCACTTTCTTTCATCTCTTTAACTATCCCCTCAAAGAATCCCTCAAGCGGTGGAAGATAGGGCTCATCTATCTTCAATATGACGATTAACCACGCCTTTAGTTCACAGACAGGACACTTGAATTCCTTTGAATAAGCTTCCATCATGCCTCCTTCAATAAAGTAACAATCTATCCCGCGCTTCTATTAAGGCTAAACATTTTTCTTTAATCCGTTCTCTTATCTCATCTTCCTTCCCATAAAGGTATTTTAACTCCTCCTCCAATCCTATAATCCTTGCCTCAGCATCCACTTTCAGGTGTTCCGCAACTAAAGGAACAAAAACACGTCCTGATTCAATTAACTCATTCAGTGGGGGGTCGCAACTTTTTCTTTCAACCATATTTTGCCTCCTTAACGTCTACATCTTCGGCGGTGAATTGGGGCAGGTCGAGGCCTTCCCCAGTCGCTTGAATAGTACCAGATAGTCTGATAGTGTCACTGGACTCGCCCTCCTCAATCCACATACACTTCAATTCGAACCTCAGAAACCCCAATAGTATCCGTGTAACCCAGTTTTTAGGTGCCACTCCAACGAAAAAGTACTCTACCTTCACATCTTGGAAGTCAAAACATATATCAGTATTAGATGTTACAGTATACATCATACCTCCTTTCTACCATCTTATCCTCCTTGTTCTACTCCTTAAAGGCCTACCAGTTGCGTTACTTACCGCTACTGGTACTCCTGTATTCACGGTCTCAGGCACAAAGTCACTCAATATAGCCCTCTCACAAGCCATTAAGTGAAATTTAGCCTCATTATCTATGACCTCACCCTTAAATACAAAACTGAACTTCTCTCTGACATAATTAGTTAAGTCGTTAAAGATATAAACCTTATTCAAGCGGTGCATCGCTTGAACCTTTTTAATTTGGAGAGGCTTATCAAGACTATGCTTCGGTTCACTTATCGGCCAACCCTGAGCCGTATACGCTTGCCTTTCCCCTGTCTCCTGATGATTGCCACCTACTCGCCTTAACACATTCCACCCATCGGTAATCATCTTAAAAGCCTGCACATGGTCAAAATAGCTCATCTCAGAAGAAGGCCAATATTCTGCGAAGGCAAAGAAGTCCCCTGTACCAGGACTTTCAGCATAAAATAAAGCAGCAGCATTTACCCGACCAAAGTCATGGCCCACATAAACAGGCCACTTTTTATCAACCTCAAACCTTGGTATCAAACATATCTTCTCATCAAATGCTGAATATACTAAACCCTCCAGCCCTTTCCATAACCCTAATACGTATCGGTCTTTGTAAACTCCCTCAAACTCAGAGAGGCGTTGCCTGTAATCCTCTGGTAGTGCTGGATTATCATAACTGCTGGCTTGGTAAACATCTCCTTTCTGCTCTTGGAAAAACATTCGGTAAAGGTAATGAGTCGGAGGACCAGGGTTAGTAGCAGCAAATATCTGATGAGGAACGTCCGGCAACCGCAATCTCCCTTCAATCATGCGCCAGTCATCCTCATTAGTCTCTATAGCCTCGTCTAGACCAGCCCAACCCAACTCCAATGAACCGAGCTTTAGAGGGTCATCCAGCCCACCAAAAAGTATTTGAGAGCCATTATTAAGCGTAACCAACCCCTCACTCTTATTATAGCTAGCAATAAGTTCTCGAGGACATACTTTTTCAAGGAAAGTTTTGAGGGTGGTTTGACCGAGAGTTGCCCTGACTTTACGACATATCAGACCGTAATTCCTGGGATAATCAAGAGACAGCTTCAGTGCCTTAGCGCATAAGGCTATCGTCTTACCAGCCCCAAACGCCCCAGAAAACAAAGAACGGGGAGCCTGAGAAGCCACAAAACCATCTTGTGGCTTGTTGATAGGCTCCCAGACTACCTTAACTTCAGTGGCCACCTTTACCCTCTTTTAATTGATTTGCATATCCCTTGCCAATTAGAAAAACGATATTGACATTCTGTCCCGGTGGCTGGTTATAATACCCGTATAATTGGCTGATTTCTCTGCCTGCTAATACCTTATCCCTGATGTTCGTCTTTGACCCTTTGACAGCTATGGTATAAATCTCTCCTAATTCGTCTCTTGTGGCAATAAGAGCTTTCTTTGCAGGCTTGCGTAGTTCTTCCAAGGAAGCTTGAATTTCAGCATTTTTCAGCAGACGAGAAGCATTTGATTCAGCGGCGTGCTTGGTAGTAACTTTGAAGCCTGCTTGTTCGTAAGCTTTGAAAGGAATGATACCTTGGAAGACAAGGTTTCTAAAAGTTTCCTGACGTTGAGTCAGCATAGTTAATAAATAACACAACGGGGGCCCTGTGTCAAGTTGCTTGAGTTTATTCCCCCCCCCTTAACAACCCCCGGTCTTATCTTCTCTACTCTTATCTTATCTTATCCCCTCCCCTACATCCCTTTGTTACACGCAGGTTACAAGGGAAGTTGCACTAAACACTTGACAACTTGGTAACATTAATGGTAACCTGTTGGCACAGGTTAAGTAACTAAAAGGAGGGTTTTATGCCTAGAGGTAGTTGGAAGAAGAGATGGATAAAGCTATATGTCACTGGATGGTTGCACGGAACTATACGCTGGCAACTGAAAGCAGAAGAGCGGGGAGTTTGGGCAGATTTTCTCGCTTTAGCGGGAGAAGCTCAAAAAGATGGGGCGATATGTGATAATGATGGCCGTCCTTTGCCCCTTGATTTCATTGCTAACCAGCTCAACATCAAGCGCTCTTTGCTTGATAGATTCATTGCTAAAGCAATTGATGAGAATATGATACGGATTGACGACACCGGCGTTATTCATATCTCAAACTATATGGCGTATCAATCAGAGTATGAGCGGCAGAAACCTTATCGCCAAGCCGATACACCTGCTTATAGCGAGGCTGAGTTCTCAAAGGACAGGGCTGCCATAGAGGATAGCCTGGGTTGTGTAATCACAGCCTACGAAGAGGAACTACAGTGCGGGCCATACGACCCTGAAATAATTAACTACTTCACTGAGAAGTACGGCAAGAAGCTGGGAAAGAAATATACCATCCTTTTTAATGGTATCCTTAACGCAATAAACAGGGGTTGATTAGTGGTCTAAAAGATAGGCAAAAATGCTTAGGGTTTTGGGTGTTTCGGGGGTTGACAGGCTAGTAGACGTATGGTAGACTGATAGTAGACTAAGGTTAAAGGAGGGTAGAGGAATGACACAAAAGATTAGTGAACACAAAGTATACCAGAGTCCCTATGACATACCTAGTGAGTTTGATATAAGAGAGCCTATTTACAGACCAGGGCAGATATTAAAGTTTGAGTGCCCAGAAAGCAAAAATCATGGCAAGCAAGGGTTTGTTAACAATATCCTATATGCTCCCAATATTGACCACTATTACCAAAGAGTCCAAGTTAATATAGGTAACTACAATTTCATAGAATCAGCATCAAGATTCTGGCAACCAATCAGCTAATCGTATCACATTAAGGAGGGTAGACAATGAAACCATCGGAAGTAATAGTCGCGAATCTCCGGGGAGAGGGACACATAGTAATACAGGTGAGTAAATACAATTGGATTGTGAAGCTAAGAGGTACTGGTACCCGTCTATCGGTTAAGGGTGTCAAAAATCTTAGCCGCGTTTGGGAAAACAACCATAGCTAACCAAGTAAAGGAGGGTAGACAATGAAAGCAATCACATTCTGACAGAAGAAAGGAGGCAAACATGGCTGGATACTGTGGTAGATGTCAAAGCTATTACGATTGTCACTATACTGAGCATGCCCTTGAATGTGAAGGCGCACCACGAGGGATTGAGCAAGGTTCAGAAGATGATTTCGAAAACCAACGTAGATTGAACGATTGGGATGATGAGACGGCTGAGGAAATCTGGGATAAATATTATAGGTACAGATGAACCTAACCTACTGACAGACTGCCCTTTGGCTTGCTGGGGTGGCAGTAGAAGGGACTGTACAGACGGCTGAAAAGCAAGAGTAAGCCCGATTGGGGTACCTACCGACCCCAGCCCCAGCAAGCCAGGCAGGAGGTAAGAGAGGAATGATACTGACAATTAAGTTTACCGATGAAGTAGCAAGGCGCAATGAGTTTTACTTGCGCAGACGCTACAAGAGCAAGGCAAAACTACAGAAATTGGCAAAGCTAGCAATATTTACTGAGGTAGCCAACGAAGCTCGAAACGATATACCAGCACCTTAACAATTTAATATCTTGATGGTTGGGTAGGAGCGGAAGGAGTAAGACTTGAAAAAGTGGGAGACAGAAATAGTTTTCGCCATTCAAGCAGAAACCAGGCACGAGGCTTGGAAGATAGCTGAGGGCATTATTGAGAAACACCACCGGGGACTAGCTAATGTAATTAGGAT